>LSQX01007273.1_pt2 | contig 44211 bp, 43 predicted proteins | sample 654561 | NCBI WGS metagenome assembly LSQX01 (sample SAMN04489861, study PRJNA283612) | anaerobic digester metagenome | isolation source: 4 biogas reactors fed with cattle manure at either 37C or 55C with and... | place: Denmark: Kongens Lyngby | collected 2014 | reverse complement strand
ATATTAGTATTCGGAATTATTTCCATCGTACTTTGCTGCTGTTACGGAATTGGAATTGTTTTCTCCATTGCGACACTTGTAATGGCGCCCAAAGCTTTACGCACTTACAATGAAAATCCGGCGGTCTACAAAGGATATCAAAATGTCATTACCGGACGCATACTCGCTATTATCGGATTGATCCTCAATATAATATACATTGGGTTTATGATTTATATCTTCACCACCTATACTATGGAAGAAATCATGATGATGAATGAAGAATTTTTGCAGCAATATCAAATCGAATAAATTCTGCTGCTTATTTCTCCTTATTAAAGTACATTAAAGCAAGCTCGTAACTCATTAAACCAAAACCGATAATCACCCCTTTGGCAACAGGAGCTATAAAACTTTTGTGACGGTAATCTTCACGAGAAAAAGTATTGGAGATATGTACTTCAATTACAGGAACATCAATGGCTCGAACTGCATCGGCAATACCGACAGAAGTGTGCGTATATGCCGCGGCATTGAGAATTATTCCGTCATAAACGCCCGGTGTTTCTTGGATTTTATCTATTAATGCGCCTTCAATATTGGATTGAAAATACTGAATCTCCATCTGTTCAAAAGCAGAACGAAGCGAATTGAGATAGTTTTCAAAAGTGCTGTTGCCGTATATCTCCGTTTCTCTCGTTCCTAATAAATTTAAATTGGGACCATTGATAATAAGGATTTTCATAATCGTTGCTTTATCTTGTAAAGGTATATTCAAAAAATTCAACCTCAAAATTCAACAATACCAAACTTATTGCTTCCTGCTTAATATGATAAGACGTTAAACTACATTAAATTTATATTAAAACCCTCATAATATTAACTGTCAAGAGATTTGGTATATCCTTTTCTTCCCTACTTTTGTTGTAATTTAAATATACATTCTCATGAAAAACTTCAAATTTTTAGTAATAACCCTTTTAATTTTCTCTGTTACTTCCACTTTTGCTCAAGAAAAATATCTTTCAACTGCTGAAACACCTTCAGAAATAAAAACTTACGTTGAACAGCATTTTTCCCAAGAAAAACTAGTTTACGTAGAAAGCGAACGTAAACTTCTGTCCAAAAAGTACACAGCAAAACTTAACAATGGTGTTGAAATTGATTTTGATGATGAATTTCAACCCTATGAAATTGAAAGTAAAAACGGGCTTCCTGACAGTGTGTTGCCCAATTCAATTGTTCAGTATGTCTCAAGAAATTTCCCTTCCGAGAAAATCAAAGAATGGAAAAGAGAAAAAAGAAAACAATCGGTTGAATTGAGTAACGGAATTGATTTGGAGTTTGACAATCAAGGAAATTTTATAAAAATAGATTGAGCCCTTAAGGCCTTGAAAAAAATAAGCTTGAGAAAATTACATCTCAAGCTTATTAAACTTATAAAAGCATAAAAGTTATTTTTTGACAACTTTTACCGTTTCCGTCAATGTTCCCATTTTTAATTGCACAAAATAAGTGCCGGAAGACAAGTCAGCCCAATCTACTTTTTCGTTGGAAAGGTTCGTTTTAACTTTCAAAAGTCTGCCACTCATATCAAAAATCCGAATTTCATCGATAGATTGATCACTTTGGACATAAAAGAAATCGGCTGCCGGATTCGGATATATTTTTACGGAAGCATGGGTAAAATCAGAAATATCCAATATTTTATTCACCGTAATTGCGAGCAACGGACTTTCACATAAATCTACCGTTTGACTTACGTAATACGTCTCGCCGTCTTCCAGTACCGTACTACCGGGCAATTCGATGGTTCCGTCCGCATCTTCATACCAGGTGAGTGTTCCGGTAGCGGTAACATCCAAATCGTCTAAAGTTTCGCCTTCGACAAAATCTTGATTGGCGTCACCCACGGGTGCATCAGGAATGGGATTCACAGTTACCACAACTTCTTCTCTATCGGAAGTACAGATATCGGCACTTCCAACTTCCACCGTCCAATTATAAAAGAAATAATATACGGTATTATTTGTATAAGCTCCATTAATCGTTCCTCCTACTACTGTTCCCACAGTATCAATAGGATAAGGAAATCCGGGATGTCCGGATGAAAATTCTCTGACCATTGCCGGTCCGGAAGCAGCTACCAAGTGATAGCGGTTTCCTGTAGTAACTTCAAACTCCAAAGGAACTTGAAATAGAACCGGATTTGATGAATTACCCGCAGGACAAGGAATGGTAGCGCTGTCTAAAACATTCCAGTTTTCATCTAACAACTGCATTTCCAAATTGCCCGGAGTTGCCGAGGTTAGATAAACATCGACAGAGATAATCTTAAAGTCTTCATCTGCATCAAAAGTCAAGCCCCAAGGTGCTGTACCAGTGTTAACAGTACTACCTGAATTGCCCGACGGCGCAACGCGTGCCCCTCCGGTTATTTGTTGTGGAACGCCTCCCGTACCGTAATTTACTGCTTCAACCCAATAAGAAGTTGTTGCGTTTAAAACCGAAGTGGTATAAGACAATCCTGTATGAATGGGAGAAGTAGCTGTGGTCGAATCATACCAGTTTACTTCGTCACCGTTAGAAGTTACAGTGATTGTTGCAGTTTCTCCTTCACAAATAGCATCAGGATTTGTCACAGATAATGTTGGGTCGGAACAGCCGCCTGGATTTAAATTTAGTCGTGTAAAATATTGCGCTGATCCGCTCAAAAGTGTTGTACTTGTTCCTGAGGTAGTGTCTAAAAGATGAATTCCTGAAGAACTTGACCAAAGAATGTTTCCATTTCCTGTTTCAATTACGCCACGGACCCCCGAAAGCGACCAAAAATTCAGCTGAGTTCCGGTAGTAGTATCGAATTTATAGACTCCGGAAGGACTGCTAAAATTTGCGACCAGAAGATCACCGGAACTTGTAAGGTCTAATTGTTGCCCAAAATTTAATGTGCCTCCAGGCACTAAAGTTTGAGTAAGATTCCCGGTATAATCTCGTACTTCTATAGGAGAACCACCATTGCTATAAGATACATATACATTTCCGTTTTTATCATCTACAATATCAAAAGGAGACATTGATCCCGTTGCAAAATGACCAAGATAATTTCCCGAAGTGTCATATCGGACAATAGCATTTCCCGGTGCTCCGTTATTTGAACCGGAATTTGTTACCCAAACTTCATTTCCGTTTACCAAATCTAATCCTTTAATGTTATCCAAGTTATTAGAAACATCAGAGATATACGTTTGTGTCAAATCAAAACGATAAATAACATCCTTGGTTTGATCGGTTATCCAGACCTCGCTGCCTATTTGTCGAATTCCTTTGACAGTACCTGCATTTAAAGGGGTAAGCGTTCCTAATAGCGGATTCATTATAGAACCATCAAAAGCATCGATTAATACGATGTTTTTTCCATGAACAGCTAAAATATAGTCGTCTTGGGAAAAACCGTAACTGATGCAGAATAAAAAGGCAAAGTAGAATAGTGTAATTTTTTTCATAATTATTATTTAATTTATACGTTAAAGATAACATAAAATTAATAAAATCATCTTATTCACACAAACATTAAAATAATACCAAAGTTTATCTGATAAACACAGGCGAATTTTCTTCTTGAGTATGTTCTTCGCTAAAGGAATAGCCGTCTATGTCAAATGCTTTTAAATCTTCCGGTTTCTCAATACGATTTTCAACTGCAAATCGCGCCATTTGTCCTCGTGCTTTCTTGGCATAAAAAGAAATGACTTTTAAATTCCCATTTTTAAAATCTTTAAAAACCGGTGAAACAAATGGCACTTTCAACTCTTTTTCATTGATAGCTTTTGCGTATTCTACACTCGCCAAATTGATTAGAAGTTCTCCTTCTTTTAATTCAGCATTGAGATGTGCTGTTAATTTATCTTTCCAGAACCCGTATAAATCCTTATTTTTTTTCACACCTAACTTTGTACCCATTTCCAATCTATAGGGTTGAATCAAATCGAGAGGGCGCAACATCCCGTACATTCCGGTTAAAATTCGCACCGAATCCTGCAATACATCCAAATGTTCAGTGGATAATGAATAAGCATCAAAACCTTCATACACGTCTCCCGCATAGGCATAAATTGCCGGACGTGCATTTTCTGAAGTAAAAGGAAGCTCGAAATCTTTAAACCGTTGGTAATTTAATGCTGCCAGTTTCTCGCTGATATGCATCAATTCAGCAAGCTGTTTTTTCGTTTTTTTCTCTAAAGTCTTATTGAGCAACGCCGCTTCTTCAAGAAAAAGCGGTTGTGTGGCGCGCGTGGTGGGCAGCTTGCTTTTATAATCGAGAGATTTTGCAGGAGAAAGTAATATTTTCATGAAACCTTTTTTTTCAAATTTAACCAAATTATCCGAATGCCTTTCTATGTCTCCATTTAATGAAATAAGAAATTCTTTTTAGTTCAACATTTCTCCGAGATAAGTCACCGTTTCTTTATTTCTGCTGTTGATGATTAAAGTGGCATATCCGGAATCTGAAAATGTCAAAGTGATCTCAAAAACATCGTTTTCACTTTCAACGGTTGCTTCTACACGTGTTTCCTTCTCTGATTTTGTAACCGAATAGGAAGTTGGTTTTCCCTCAAATCGATTTCCCTTGTCTTTTCCCATCTGAATTCCTTGGCGACGTAGGCCCCGGTAGGGCAAATCGCTTTTTACTTCTTCTTCGGAAATAAAAATTGTATAATTATCCCCTACCAAACTTTTTGAAGGTAAATTTAAAGGTATTATTTTCGTGGCGATAAATTTGTATCCATGTTCTTGAACTTCTTGAACAGAAATTGCGGTTTGTGATACCGAGGAAACTTCAGCGGTATTTAAAAATCCAAACATTGCAAATAATAGGGTTGCTATCAAAAATTTCATACGTGTACTTTTCGTAAATTTAGGACAAATATTGTACCATCCTTTTTGGTTTTATTTAAAATTATAATACCTTGTTTAATAATCTAACTAACTTATTTCTTATATGAAAAAAATATTACTCTTAAGCACTTTTTTATTTTGTCTTACCCTTCACGCTCAGGTTATTTCTCCTGTGAATGTATCCGAACTTCAAACAAAAAATGAAAAAACGTCGGCAGATGCATACGAGTTTGAAGACGTAAACGTAAAGAAACTGCGTCCGTTGCGATTGGGCGTCAAATTGGGTCTGCCCAATATCGGAACTGTCAATTTGGAATATCTCACGCCGTTGTTTGATAATCGCGTCGCCGTTTACGGAGACTATATGCAATTTGAAAAAGGGTTTACCGAGGGACTCCTGGATTTTAAATCATTTGAAGTCGGCGCCAATATCTATTTCAACAACAAAGGCAAAGGATTCTACGGAGGCTTGGGATACACCAATCTTCACGCCGGTTTCGGGTATGAGAATTATTTTGACGACGAGACCATGGGGGAGTTTAAAGACGGTTACGCCAATGTAAAGATGACTACGTTTAACGTCAAACTTGGTTTTAAGGTCGGACGTACCGTTTATTTCCGTACAGAAATAGGATATGCTTTTGGAAGTTTGCCGAAAACTGTTGAAATCAACAGTGTGGATTATGTTATTTCAGAATACGGTGAATTGCCGGATATTCCTTTGGTTTTTGATTCCGGAGTACTTTTATTCAACATCGGATTTGGAGTTGGATTTTTCTAACCCTCAGATTTTCTTTTTAAAATGGAACAATATCCGTTTTGTTCCTGAAATCGGTTGCTTCTTGATTAATTCAAAATGTTTTTTATAAGCAGTTTCAAAAACCTCTTCATTGTAAAAATCAAAATGATTGATGAATTCTCTTTTTCGAATCAATAAGGAATCGACCCAAGAATCCTCACGCGTAGGAAATTCGATAATCAATTCTTTTGAAAAGGAAGCAAAAAATGCAGCCGATTTTTCAAAAGGCACGTTACCGGATAAGGTAATATGATGAATCACAGCCAAAGCTAAAGTTACATCGGGACGATATTCTTTTAATCGTTCCAAAAGAGAGGCGCGTTCCGTATTTTTAAATCCGATTCCCGGCGCGGGTTGCAACACATCCGACACAAACGTCAACATATTGGATTCGTTATTTTGTTGTGCTTGCAGGTAATTCCGGTTTACGGCATTGGCATCGATATCAGTCACGATAATATGCGGAATTTCATTAATTACCGTGCGCGCAAAAGTGCCGTCATTCCCGCCAATGTCGATGAGTTTATTGGGTTTTATGGGCAGAATCCATTCACGGACCATTGCTTTTTTAGTTTCAAAGGCACGCTGTTCGTAGTTGGTTTTTGTATAATAATCCCCCCATTCGCTCTCTTCTTTCAGTTTTAAATTCTTGATGTAATCAAACAAACTTTCCACAATATTCAGTTGCGCTTTTTTTGAAAGTGTGCCCACTTTGGTTTCTGCCTGATAATCTTTGCTGTGTTTATTCTCCATTTTGGCAAGCAGGTGAATATTGGTGTATAAAACCGAGCTGAATTTTGTTTTAAAAGGCAGCAAGGAGGCAATCAACTGCACCGGAATTCCGTCAATGTGCGTTTGCATCATTTTAAAAATCTCTGTTCCGTGATGAGTCGCGAGCACCAACGGACCCAAAAAATGAGTCACAAACTGTTTGTAAGCCCGCCACGGGATGTTCTCTTCGTAAAAATCAAAAGAAAGCGTGTCGATAAAAATTGGTTTTCCTTTGTGAAAAGTTACGTTATAAGCGGAAGCATCTTTTAAAATAAATCCTTTAGACAGTGCATATTTATGAATACTCAGCGTATGTAATGCCGCATGTTTGTATTGATCAAAACTCCATTCATACGGATTTGTCACAAACGGAATTGCTTCCGGAGTAATAATAATTTTAGTGTCGCTCACTGAGGTCTCCTCATGGGCAATCAGAAAACCCTTTGCAATCAACGTTTTAAAAAAACCTGTTTCTTTTAATTGTCGATATTGCTTAAAGTAAAGTGGCAAGATACACCGACGCAGGGTATTGCCGTCATAGAACACATATCCGGACGGATCACGAAAAGAAGCTTCGTGCGTTTGCTCAACTTTTGTCATTGGTATCTGTCTCTTCTTCGTCGATGTCAATTGAGTTGTATAAATCGTCTTTAGCCTTTGTCAATCCTAAAAATGCTTTTATTTTATACATTACATTTTTAGAAAAAAGCAATACCCCGGCTGCTGCTGCAACTACTGCTTGGACAATCATCGCCCCCAATCCCGGATCAAAATAAAGAAAAAACATAATTACTACTTTTAATTTCAATGAGACAAAGAAACTAAAAAAGCTTGAGGTTCAAGAATATGAACCTTACTTTTTAATTTCCACTCAAAATCTTTAACTTATTTGCTTCGTTTTCTGTCAGTTTCTTTTAAAAGAATTTTTCGAAGTCTTAAATTTTTAGGTGTAACCTCCACATATTCATCTTTTTGGATATACTCCAATGCTTCTTCCAATGAAAATTTGGTCGCCGGTACAATGCGTGCTTTGTCATCGGAACCTGATGCACGTACGTTTGTCAATTTTTTGGTTTTTGTTACGTTGACCACCATGTCTTCATGGCGACTGTTTTCTCCGATGACTTGCCCTTCGTAAATTTCTTCTCCCGGATCAATAAAAAACCGTCCTCTTTCCTGTAGTTTATCGATAGAATAAGGGATGGCTGTTCCCGTTTCCATAGAGACCAAACTTCCGCTCTGACGTTCGGGAATGCCCCCTTTAAGCGGTTGATATTCCAAAAATCGGTGCGTCATTATGGCTTCTCCACCGGTGGCTGTCAACAGCTGATTTCGCAAGCCAATAATTCCGCGAGATGGAATGATAAATTTACACACCATCCGATCGCCTTTATTTTCCATGCCTATCATCTCCCCTTTTCGGACGGTTACCATATTGACGGCAGTACCGCTCATATTTTCGGGCAAATCGATGGTCATTTCCTCTACCGGCTCGCAAGCCACGCCATCAATTTCTTTCATGATTACCTGAGGTTGACCAATCTGCAATTCATATCCTTCACGCCGCATGGTTTCAATGAGCACGGAAAGATGCAAAACCCCCCTTCCGTAAACCATAAATTTGTCGGCACTGTCCGTTTCTTTAACACGCAATGCGAGATTTTTCTCCAATTCTCTTTCCAGTCTTTCTTTGATGTGACGTGAGGTTACAAATTTCCCGTCTTTTCCGAAAAAAGGAGAGTCGTTGATGGTAAAAAGCATGCTCATCGTCGGTTCATCGATAGCGATGGTTGCCAATGCTTCGGGATTTTCACTATCTGCAATGGTATCGCCAATATCAAATCCTTCCAGACCGACCAAGGCACAAATATCTCCAGCTTCTACACGGGAAACTTTTCGTCTTCCCATTCCTTCAAAAACGTGCAATTCTTTTATTTTAGACTTTATAATTTTTCCATCTCTTTTTACCAATGAAATAGGCATCCCTTCCATTAATGTTCCGCGTTGTAACCTTCCAATGGCAATCCGGCCTGTATAGGATGAATAATCCAACGAGGTGATAAGCATTTGCACACTTCCTTCTTCAACTTTCGGAGAAGGAATGTGTTCGAGTACCATATCCAGCAGGGGTTCTAAACTATCGGTAGGTTTTTTCCAATCTTCACTCATCCACATTTGTTTGGCAGAACCATAGACCGCCGGAAAATCCAATTGCCATTCTTCAGCTCCAAGGTCGAACATCAAATCAAATACAGCTTCATGAACCTCATCGGGCGTGCAGTTTTCTTTATCTACTTTATTAATTACCACACAGGGTTTTTTGCCAAGAGCCAAAGCTTTTTGAAGTACAAATCGGGTTTGTGGCATGGGTCCTTCAAAAGCATCCACAAGTAACAAAACACCATCGGCCATATTGAGGACACGTTCCACCTCCCCACCGAAATCGGCGTGACCCGGAGTATCAATGATATTTATTTTTGTGCCTTTGTAATTCACCGACACATTTTTTGCAGTGATGGTAATGCCGCGTTCACGTTCCAAATCTTCATTGTCCAAAAATACTTCTTCTCCGGAGGAATGCACGTTGGAATTTTTGCAAAAGTTCATAATCTTGTCAACCAAGGTGGTTTTCCCGTGGTCGACGTGCGCAATAATGGCTATGTTTTTAATTTTCATATAACAATTTCCCCTAATTTTTTAGAGGGTGCAAAAATAAGGAATTTGACCGTTACTTTTTATACAATCTGAATATCAATTTAAAAGAATTTTTTAAATGCCATAATTTTATGATTAATTTTTATCTTCATGCGTTTCGCGTGTAAAAAATTTATCTTTGTAAAAAGACTGATTTATGACTGACATACAAATAATCGATTTAAACTTTTTAAACCTGTCCGATGCGATAGCCTCCTTTTTAATTCCTTCTGATGACGGACTTATTCTTATTGAATCCGGTCCTGAAACCACGTTCTCCACTTTAAAAAATTCAATAGCAAAAGCGGGGTATCAACCTGAAGACGTTAAACATGTATTGCTCACTCACATTCATTTTGATCATGCCGGAGCCGCGTGGAAATTTGCAGAACAAGGTGCTAAAATATATGTGCATCCGATTGGATTGCCCCATTTGCAAAACCCAGAAAGGTTGTGGAATTCTGCCAAACAAATTTACGGAGATTCCATGGAAACACTGTGGGGAACGATGAAACCGATTCCTTCGGAGAAATTGATTGCTGCCGAGGATGGCAATCATTTAAAAATCGGGCAACACCAATTTAAAGTTCACGAAACGCCCGGACATGCCATTCATCACAATGCCTATCAACTCGGGGATGTTATTTTTACCGGAGATGTCGCAGGAATCAAAATTAAAAACGGTCCCATTACGCCGCCATGTCCGCCACCGGACATCGACCTTGGCGCATGGAAAAAGTCAATTGAAAAATTAAAAGCGTTGAAAGCGGACAAATTGGTGCTCACCCATTTTGGCATGGTTGAAAATCCTGAGGAACATTTGACAGCCTTAGAAATCATACTCGATGATTGGGCAGCTTGGATGAAACCTTATTATGAAGCAGGAGAAAGTCCGGAAAGCATCACTCCAAAATTTATAGCATACACGAACAATCAGTTGTACGAAGCAGGCGTAAGCAAAAAAGATGTTGAACGGTATGACAAAGCGAATCCCAGTTGGATGTCGGTAAAAGGATTGTTGCGTTATTGGAAACTTAAAGACCAAGGCAGGTTGTAAAATTGAAACCTTATTCAAAAAACAAAAAAACCTCTTTAGGTATGGGCTAAAGAGGTTTTTAGTTGGCAAAGCTGCCGGAAATTATTTTATTTCGGTTTCTACTCTACCACATCGCAGCATTTTATCGCCAAAGTAAGGGTTTAATATTTTCTTATCGGTACTTACCCAATAAGCGCCGCGGTCATTAAAAGCCATGGGACAGTATTGTCTGTACACGGTTCCGGATTCGATATTTCCTTCAATTGTCTCCACAATCCAGCTGCTTACAGTTTCAAACCCGCTGCGTTGCAATTCAACATCGTCAGTTTGAGACATGGTAGTAAGAATTCCTTCTATTTCTTCAGTATCTTCAATTGCAGAAGCAGTGATAAGTTGCAACATTTCCAACGATTCCTCTTGCCCTTTTTGGCCGTCGGTATTAATCAATGCATTTTGAAGTTGAATGTATTGATTAAAAATAGTTGCCACTTGTTCATCTTTAAAAACCACATCTCCATCTGCTACGGCATACAGTTCTTTTTGGTCGGGTCTGTTGTCAATGGTTACCACTTCAGGTTCTGTTTCACCGCTTGTATTTTTAGAATCTTTGCATGAAACAGCCGTAAAAAATCCCAATGACAATATAATTAAACCAATCTTTTTCATAAATTTCATTTTTTTAGCTTTTTAATTGATTTTGTTTAAACGATACAAATATATAATTTTTAGTTGATATTTTTCTTGTGAAAATAGAAAGCGGGCAGCAATAACAACAGAAAAACAGGATGAATTAAAAACCGCCGAATATAAAAAAGTGCCCAAGGATCTGTTTCTGAAGTAGCCGTAATGAGAATAATTGAAAAGGGAATAAGCAGCACTACGAACAATGCCAAATAAATAAATCCGGACAATTTTAGGATTTCACGATTTTTAAACACCACCCAAATTATTGCCAATGAAAATACCGAATTTAGTAAATAGCGCACGGCCACATGGAGATGGAGTTTCCACAAATCCATTTCGGGTATCGGGAGTTTTTTATAATCTCCTTTAAAATATTCCAACAAAGGATCATAGAACAAGGCACTTTCAAAATATCTGATTAAAATCAATAAGAAAGTAAGAATCAATATCAGGAAGATGCGTATCAATCGGTTCATTCCGTAGCGTTCGTGTTAATATTTCGAATCCACACAATCCATAAAATCAGCACCATACCATAAATAATTGCCGGAAATATAACTTCGTGGAGTGTTTCTTGATGTTGTGGAAATTTGTAGAGTGCCACTGTCAAAAATGCAATTCGCAACACGTTTACCGTATAGATTAAAACCATTCCGGCGAGCAGAAACAAAAATGTTTTTTTAAAACTTCGCGCAAAAGAAATCACAAATGCCATAAATAAAATAATGACACTGATTGCGTTGCAACCTTCCACCACATTCACCGCATATTGACCGTCTATGGTCAGCAACATTCCTTCTTGAATGCGATATTCTGAAAGTTGCGCTTGGTAACCGAAGGTTTCTAAAACCGCAGCACTTTGTCGAGCGACCAAATTCGTAACGAAATCGGGATAATAGGAGCTGTCTGCTGAAGCTTTTAAATAAAAGGAATACATCCCGCTCAACACTAAATAGACTCCGAAAAACAAAACGACAAATCGGATAACGGCTTTATACTTGATAAAAATTTCTTTCAACCTTTGTAATTTTTAACAAATATAATTTTTTTTAGTCACCCACTTCCAAATTCGGATAAAAACACAACCAAATTTACATTCCTGTCCGAATGGCTTCAACGGGGTCTAATCGCGAGGCGGACACTGCCGGCAATATTCCTGAAATCAATCCGATAATTGCGGAAATGGAAGCACCGATAGCCATATTTTCTATGGAAAGAACAAATTCAAAATCTCCGGTAAATTGTGACACCAATTTTGCAGCCAAAAACACCATAAGCAAACCGATAATTCCGCCAATAACTGCCAGAATCACGGCTTCAAAGAGAAATTGAAATAAAATAAATCGGTTTTTCGCACCCAGGGACTTTTGAATTCCGATTAAATTGGTGCGTTCTTTTACACTGACAAACATAATGTTAGCGATTCCAAAACCACCTACCAACAATGAAAATCCGCTTATCACCATTCCAATCAGGTTCATGGTTCCTGTAATTTCATCGATAAGCGCAGTAAATCCTTTCATTTCATTGATAAAAAAAGTATCGATTTGGTCTGATTTAATACCTCTTTTCAGGCGCATATTTTGGATAACCATGGCTTTAAATTCCTCGATATCCGCATCTTTTTTGGGTTTTAAAACGATTTGCGGAAACGTGTTTTTATTGTTGCTGCCATAAATTCGCATGGCAACCGTTACCGGAATAATTACAGCATCATCTTTGGAACCCCCGAAAATTCCTGCCCCTTCTTTTTTCAAAACACCAATGACGGTAAATCTTCTTCCATACATTCGCAAGTTTTTCCCGATGGCTTCCTGTGGATTTCCGTAGAGTTTTCGTGCAACCGCATCACCCACAACCACCACCATAGAACCGCTGTGCGATTCTGCCGCATTAAAAAAGCGTCCTTCTTCAATCTTTAAATCTTCTATTTCATAATATCCGTCAGTCACCGTAGCGACAATCACATTATCAATCTGATTTTCTTCATATTTAACGGGTTCGGTGGGAACATTCAAACTATAACTGATCGCACCTACATTAGGAAGGTTTCTTTCTAAATATTGAAATTCCTCATACGTCACTTGCGGGAACTGTTCCCATCTCCATCTTGGGACTTCTGTGGGACCAAAACTCATATGGGTAAGAACCATCGTGCTAATATCCAGACCGCTGATGGAACTTTCTATTTCCTTTTTCAAGGAATCCACCGCGGCGAGAATAGCAATAATGGAAAAAATCCCGATGGTTACCCCTACTAACGATAAAAAAGTCCGCAACTTGTTCGTTCGCAACGCATTGATTGCAAAGGCGAAACTTTCCTTTAATATTCGGAGATAAATCAACATAGGGCGTTGGTTTTAACTTATAAATTGTAAAACTAAAACTTTATTTTTTCTGATGAAAACAGCTTCCTAAATAAAGACGTTTTCCCTCTTGTAATGTTACAAATTTACTATTCATTTATGTACTTTTGCATCTTTGAAATTTGCACATACTTTTTTATTTTTTTAAATGAACAATCCAAAAAAAATTCAAGCCGCTTTAATCTCTGTTTTTGATAAAGACGGGTTAGCTCCTATTGTACAAAAACTTCATTCCCAAGGTGTTGCGATTTACTCTACCGGAGGCACTGAGAAATTCATTAAAGAAATGGGGATTCCCGTGATTGCGGTAGAATCCGTAACCGGCTATCCTTCAATTTTAGGAGGGCGAGTCAAAACATTGCATCCTAAAATTTTCGGAGGAATTTTAAACAGACAAAAAAATCCTGAGGACGTTCGCGAAATGTCGATGTTTTCCTTGCCTCAATTGGATTTGGTAATCGTAAGCCTCTATCCTTTTGAAGAAGCAGTTGCAGAAAATGCTTCAGAAGTGGAGATTATAGAAAAAATCGATATCGGAGGAATCTCCCTCATCCGAGCTGCTGCCAAAAATTATGAAGACACCGTTTGTATTGCCTCAAAAAACGAATACGGCGAACTGCTTCAACTGTTAGAAACTCAAGGCGTCGAAACTTCCGAAGAACAGCGAAAGTACTTTGCCCGCAAAGCTTTTCATACTTCTTCACAATACGACACGGCCATATACAATTATTTCAATCAGTCGGAATCTGAAGATTCGTTTGACACGTTATTAAAATCATTTGATTTGAATAAGCGCATGCCGTTGCGTTATGGTGAAAACCCGCATCAAAAAGGAACTTTCTATGGGAATTTTGACGCGATGTTTGACAAACTTCACGGAAAAGAATTGAGCTACAATAACCTTTTGGATGTTGATGCCGCAGTAACCATGATGTCGGAATTTCAAAACGAACCACCGACTTTTGCCATATTAAAACACAACAATGCGTGCGGACTTGCACAACGAAACACCGTACTTGAAGCTTACGAAGCTGCCCTTGCTGCAGATCCGGTTTCGGCTTTTGGAGGCATTTTAATAAGCAACAGTCCGATTGACAAAAATGCAGCGGAAGCCATTGATCAATTGTTTTGTGAAGTTGTGATCGCGCCGGGATTCGAACCTGGAGCCCTTGAAATTCTAAAAGCAAAGAAAAACAGAATTCTTCTCGTGCTTAAAAAATATGCACTTCCGGAAATTACCTTGCGCAGCTGCTTAAACGGAACCTTAGTTCAGGATCGGGACAACATTACCGATTCTAAGGAAATTTTAACATACCCGACCAACAACAAACCCACCGAAACCGAGTTAAATGATTTGTTGTTTGCCTCCAAAATCTGCAAACACACAAAGAGCAACACCATTGTTTTGGTAAAAAATCGTCAATTAATGGCCAGTGGAACAGGACAAACCAGTCGCGTAGATGCTTTAAAACAAGCAATTGAAAAAGCCCGTTCTTTTGATTTTAATTTAGATGGCGCTGTGATGGCAAGCGATGCTTTTTTTCCGTTTCCCGATTGTGTGGAAATTGCAGACAAAGCCGGAATTCAAGCAGTTATTCAGCCCGGTGGTTCTATAAAAGACGAGTTGAGCATTGCGTATTGCAACGAAAATGAAATGGCGATGGTCTTTACGGGGATTCGTCATTTTAAACATTAATTTTTAGATACATTTGTTTATATTTATAACCTATTCAATACTGCCAATTTAGTCTATGGGTTTTTTTGATTTCTTAACTGAAGATATTGCTTTTGATCTTGGTACTGCCAACACACTCATCATACACAACGACAAAGTGGTGGTTGACGCTCCATCTATCGTGGCACGAGATCGCACCACCGGAAAAATTATTGCGGTGGGTCGCGAAGCAGCCATGATGCAGGGAAAAACACACGAGAACATCAAAACAATTCGCCCGCTTAAGGACGGAGTAATCGCCGATTTTGATGCCAGCGAAAAAATGATAAATATGTTTATCAATGACATTCCGGCATTAAAAAAACGGTGGATAAAACCCTCTTTGCGCATGGTCATTTGTATTCCCAGCGGAATTACCGAAGTTGAAATGCGTGCGGTAAAAGAAAGTGCCGAACGGGTCAACGGGAAAGAAGTTTATCTCATTCCCGAGCCTATGGCAGCTGCGATTGGAATTGGGGTAGATATTATGCAACCCAAAGGAAATATGGTGGTTGATATCGGTGGAGGAACGACCGAAATTGCAGTGATTGCTTTGGGGGGAATTGTTTGTGATCGGTCGGTGAAAATTGCAGGAGACGTTTTTACCAACGATATTGTCTATTATATGCGAACCCAGCATAACTTATACGTTGGAGAACGCACTGCCGAAAAAATTAAAATTCAAATTGGCGCCGCGACCGACGATCTTGAGGTTCCCCCTGAAGAAATGAAAGTACAAGGTAGAGATTTACTGACAGGAAAACCCAAGCAGGTTGAAGCTTCTTATCACGAAATTGCAAAGGCTTTGGACAAGTCGATTCTCCGTATTGAGGATGCTGTGATGGAAACCTTATCACAAACTCCGCCCGAGCTTGCTGCCGATATTTACAATACCGGAATTTACTTAGCCGGTGGCGGATCAATGCTACGCGGACTTGACAAACGCTTGTCACAAAAAACAGAATTGCCGGTGTATATTGCCGAAGACCCTTTGCGCTCGGTTGTGAGGGGAACAGGAATTTGTTTGAAGAATTTAAACAAATACAAAAGCATCTTGATTAAGTAATTTTTTTAGCGATTTATTTCGGTTTCTTTTTTAATGTGTCTCGTGTAGGACAAGGATAAAATTTGATAATAAAGCGAAGAACAGACAGCAATGCAGCAGATAATTTATTTTTTTATCAAGTATCGGAATTTCCTGCTCTTTGTTCTTTTATTTTCAATTGCAACCTATTTTACCATTCAAACCCACAACTATCACAGCGATAAATTTTTTAGTTCTGCCAATGTAGTCACCGGAACCCTTTACAATTTTAAAACCAGCATTACGACTTATTTTTCACTGGCAAAAGAAAACAAAAAACTGGTAGAGGAAAATGTGTATTTAAGAAAGCAAATTGAATATTATAAAGATGTTACAGAACCGGCTGCAATAGATACCACAATTTTTCCTTTATTCGATTATCAGGCTGCCAAAATCATAAACAACAATTACGCCTACACAAAAAATTACCTCACCTTAAACAAAGGTGCACGCGATGGAGTCGTAACCGATATGGGAGTTATTTCCGGTCGCGGATTGGTAGGAATTGTCAGTCGTGTTTCCGAAAACTTTTCAACCGTTCAGTCGGTATTGAACACCAACAGCAGAACCAATGCAAAACTCAAAAAATCCGGGCATTTCGGAACGCTGGTCTGGGATACTCAAAATCCCAATATTGTTCAACTCATTGATATTCCGAGGTTGACAGAAATCGAACAAGGAGATACGATTATAACCGGTGGAAAATCGGTGATTTTTCCCGAAGGCATCTTAATTGGGGTGATAGAATCGTTCAGACCCGATGATTTTGATGAAAATTATTACGTAATTGATGTTTCCTTATTTACAGACATGACCAGTCTTGAAAACGTCTATTTAATAAAAAATAATTTTGCAGAAGAACTTTACGAATTAGAAATGTCCGTATCTGATGAGTAGCAACCAGACTTTTATATATATCCTCCGATTTGTCGTCCTTGTTTTGGTTCAAGTTTTTCTGTTGAATAACATTAACTTAAACGGCTACATCAATCCGTACATTTATCTTTTGTTTATTCTTCTTTATCCGTTTAACGGAAATAGCACCTTACTGATTATATGGAGTTTTTTTCTGGGGCTGTCTATAGATATTTTTGAAAACAGCGGCGGGATTCATGCGGCTGCATCGGTTTTTGCAGCCTATCTGAGGCCTTATGTTTTAAAGTTTTCGTTTGGTTTGAGTTATGAATACAATGTGGTCAAAATTTCTAAAGCTTCTTTACCGGAAAAATTAACCTATTTGGGGACAATGATTTTTTTGCATCACTTGATGTTGTTTATGATGGAAATTTTCAGTTTTAATCACTTGTTGTTGGTTTTAAAATCTACTGTTTTCTCGGGAATTTTCACTTTTATTTTAATATATTCAAGCATTGTATTATTTGGAAATAAGTCAGAATGAGAAGATTGGTTTTAATAAGTTTGGTATTAGTAACCAGCGTCATTTTGGTCGCCCGATTGTTTTATTTGCAAATCATAGACACCTCATCAGAATCGCTCTATCACAACAATGCCGTTAAAACGGTTTACGAGTATCCGCAACGCGGTTATATTTTTGACAGAAACGGCGAATTGTTGGTCGCCAATCAGCCATCTTATGATGTAATGGTCGTTCCGCGTGATATCAAAAATCTAGACACCTTGGAATTGTGTCAGCTGTTGAATATTTCTCAAGAAAATTTGGAAGAAATCTTGAACAAAGCGTGGAATTATTCTCCGCGTCTTCCTTCGGTTGTCATCCCTCAATTAAACAAAGCGGAATACGCCATTTTATCAGAGAAAATGTATAAATACCGCGGATTCTACATCCAACGGCGTTCTTTGCGAGATTATCAGATAGCGCATTCTGCAAATGTTTTGGGATATATTGCCGAAGTAAATCAAGCCACCTTAGACAACAATCCGTATTATCAAGCGGGAGAATTAATAGGAACCGCGGGAATCGAAAAACAGTACGAAGATGTTCTGCGCGGCTCCAAGGGCGTAAAATTCATTCAACGAAATCGGTTCAATCAAGAAATAGGCCCCTATAAAGACGGTATATTTGATACGTTACCACAACGCGGCCAGGACATCCAACTGACTATCGATGCCAAACTCCAAGAATACGGAACACGGTTAATGAAAAACAAACGTGGCGGGATTGTGGCGATTGAACCTGCAACCGGAGAAATTCTCGCATTGATTTCAGCACCGAATTACGACCCGGGATTGTTAGTCGGTCGGGAACGTTCTAAGAATTTCACCAGGCTTTGGTATGACACGATTTCAAAACCTTTGTTTGACCGTGTGCTAATGGGGGAATATCCGCCCGGATCCCCCTTTAAGGTGCTTACCGCTCTAATCGGACTTGAAGAAAATGTGATAACAACATCAGAAGCCATGTCGTGTTTTCGCGGGTATCATTACGGCAGAAACGGATTTCTTCGCTGTCATTATCACGCATCACCGGTAAATGTTGTCAGCGGTATCGCCACAAGTTGCAATACATTTTTTGCTGTAACTTACCGCCGATTTGTAGAAAAATACAAAACGCCCCAAGAAGGAATCGATAATTGGAATAGACATTTGTCAAGTTTTGGATTGGGGAATTTTTTAGGCTATGACCTTCCTACCGGCAGGCGCGGATTTATTCCTAATTCTGAATTTTACAATCGCGCTTATCCAAATCACCGCTGGTTTACTACGGCAACAATTTCCAATGCCATCGGACAAGGAGAAGTATCCATGACGCCCATTCAGATGGCAAATATGACTGCCATTATCGCAAACAGAGGTTGGTATTATACACCGCATATTCTTAAAAAAGTAATGGGCCCCGATACGCTTTCACAACGTTATAAAGAAAAACATGTGACTACCATTTCTCCCCGACATTTTGAACCGGTTATTAAAGGAATGCACGATGTTTATCGATATGGTACAGCATCTGCAATTCGCATTCCCGATATTGAAATAGGTGGTAAAACCGGAACAGTTGAGAATTACACGCGAATTGACGGAAAGCGAGTTCAATTGACAGACCATTCGATTTTTGTAGCATTTGCGCCAATTGACGACCCTAAAATTGCCATTGCCGTTTTCGTGGAACACGGCTATTGGGGTTCCCGATGGGCGGGAAGAATTGCAGGATTGATGATTGAAAAATACCTCAAAGGCGAAATTACAAGAACGGATATGGAACAATTTATTTTAGAAGGAAGTTTGGAAGAAGAATATGCAAAACCTTATAGTGGAAAACCTTTTACAATCAATAATTAATGCTGGCACGAAGTACGACATTGCGGTTTGACTGGCTCATGATTTTCCTGTATTTCGCGCTGGTTTTTATCGGATGGATAAATATCTATTCGGCTTCCTTAAACGACAATGCGAGTGGATATTTCGATTTCAGTCAGATCTATGGAAAACAAATGCTCTGGATTGCATTGAGTTTTTTTCTGATTCCGTTTATTTTGGCAATTGATTCTAAGTTTTATGAACGTTTTGCAAGTGTGATTTATCTCATTTCCATTGTATCGCTAATCGGTTTATTCGTCTTTGGAAAAAACATTGCCGGACAAACCGCATGGTATAGTTTTGGAAGTTTCAGCATCCAACCCAGTGAATTTGTCAAAGCAGCTACCGCGCTGGCATTGGCAAAATATTTAAGCGACATTCAGACAAATTTAAAAGAATTTCGTTCTCAAGTAAATGCCTTTTTAATTCTCACCGTTCCGATGTTGCTTATTCTGCTTCAACCGGATCCGGGAAGTGTACTCATTTATTTGGCTTTTTTCTTTCCGCTTTATCGGGAAGGACTTTCCGGTCTGTATCTGGCCGTGGGTGCAACTGCAGCCATTTTGTTTGTCGTTACCCTCTACACCGATAATTGGTGGATCGTAGCTATCGGAATCCTTGTTATCGGAGTTGTTGCCTACTTTATCAATCGCAAACGCCGTCCGAGTCTTGTCAAATATACATTCATTGCATTGGCTGCAATTGCTTTTACGTTCTCTGTAGATTACATATTCGACAATGTTTTCAAGCAACATCACCGCGATCGTTTTAATATTGTATTGGGAAAAGAAGTTGATGAACGCGGCATTGGTTATAACACCCATCAGAGTGAAATTGCAATCAGCAACGGAGGATGGTTTGGACGCGGCTGGACCGAAGGTACGCAAACCAAAGGAGACTTTGTTCCGGAACAACACACGGATTATATTTTTAGTACCGTCGGGGAAGAGTGGGGTTTTATAGGGAGTCTGACCATCATCTTGTTGTTTGTGGGATTGATAACTCGGATTATTTTTCGGGCTGAAAAACAAAAAAATCAATTTGCACGGATATATGGTTACAGTGCCGCTGCTATTATCTTTGTACACTTTGCCGTAAATATTTCCATGGTTATCGGAATTTTTCCAACAGTTGGCATTCCGCTTCCTTTTATCAGTTACGGAGGTTCGGCATTATGGGGATTTACGATTCTTCTGTTTATTTTTATAAAACTGGATGCGACAAATTTTCATTACACTTAATTGCAAAACAATTAATTTCTTACATCCAGCGCATCTCGCAACGCATTCCCTATGAGCATAAACGCCGTCACCAAACTCATAATGGCAATTCCCGGAATAAGCGCCAGAAAAGGTTTCCCCAACACAATATGCGCGTAATGGTCTTTGATAATACCGCCCCAGCTCGGCATAGGCGGTTGGGCACCGATTCCTAAAAAGGACAATCCACTTTCTACCAAAATGGCACTGGCAAAATTTGCAGCGGATATGATAATGACGGGCGCCAAACTATTGGGCAATACGTGGCGCGTCACAATTCTAAAATCCTTAAAACCAAGCGCATGTGCCGCAGTCACGTATTGCATTTGTTTGACACTCATCACCTGACCGCGCACAACTCTTGCTACTTCCACCCACATTGTCAAACCCACGGCTACAAAAACCTGCCAAAATCCTTTTCCCAATGCCAAAGTGATGGCAATTACCAATAAAAGTGTGGGAATGGACCAGGTTACGTTGATAAGCCACATGATCACCGCATCCATTTTTCCTCCAAAATAACCGGCTATCGCACCCAGTGTTATTCCGAGAATCAAAGATATCAGCACAGCTATAAACCCAATAGCCAGTGATATGCGCATGCCGACCAATATGCGACTCAACAAATCACGTCCGTATTTGTCTGTCCCCAACCAAAAGGTTTTATCGCTTATGTATTTTGTTTGAATTTCCTCGCTGCTGGTTACATCAGGGAACAATTCAAGGGAATATGTTTTTACCAAACCGGGACTTCCATCGGGGGTGTATTCGACAATTTCAATACCTTGTTCAACTTCACGATAGGAATATATCGGAATTTGTAAATCGGGCGAAGTATCTCCGAAAAAGAGGACATCAAAGTAAGATTGTGTAGTAACTTCAGATGGAATGGTCAACATTTGCACCCTAAATCCCGGATTTTTGGAATGGATGGAAAGGTGCATTTGATTGGCATTTCTGGAATTATCAGGCGCAAGGACATATGCAAAAATCGCAACTCCTACACAAATGCAAATAAAAACAAAACTGTAAAATCCCCAAGAATTTTTTCTGAACTTCCGAAATGCTAGTTGTAGTAAAGATGCCGATTGTTCCATATCGCCAAAGTTAATAGGTTGTTTGTAAATAAAAAGACCTTAAAGATGATTTTCTCTAAGGTCTTTTTCACGATTAATCTTTACTTATTTTGGAACTTTATTGGTGTTTGCAGTTTTTACGTCTGTCAGCAAATCTTTTAAAACATGCACAGCCTCTTCTACATAGATATCTTTTTTCAGATTGCGATACCAACGGTTTCGCTTTTCGGCTAAGGTCGTATCTTGTTCCATCTGTTGAAGCTCGTAGGGATGTGCGTTGAATTCTAAATTATTGTTGTAATCCTCCATCTTCTTAAAACTGTCTATCTCATTTTGACGTGCCTTCATATCGGCTTTATAAGCTTGATAGCTTAAGTTTACTTCATTATTGTCTCTTTGCTGTTTAAGCCATTTGGCATTTTCATCAATAAGCTTAATATGCTCGTTTTCTTTGACTCTGAGCTTGCTTTTTTGGATGGCATTGCTCAAATCCATAGGCCCTTCCCACTCTTTGTATTTTGCCGGTTTTATCTTGTCGTAAGGAAGCGGATTGTCATAATCTCTTTCACCCAAATCAAAATAACTGTATCTGTCCGGAATGACCACATCGCTTTTCACTCCTTCCAATTGCGTGGATCCGCCGTTTATGCGATAAAATTTTTGAGAAGTTATTTTTACCGCACCCAAATCATCTACATTGCTATTTCGCAACCATTCATTCAAATCAATCATATTCTGAACCGTTCCTTTTCCGTAGGTTTGTTTGCTTCCGATAACAATCGCACGATTGTAATCTTGCAAAGCAGCGGCAAGAATTTCGGAAGCCGAAGCGGAAATTTCATTTACCAAAATAACCAAAGGACCTTCCCAAATTATCTCATTGCTCTGACTTCTTAAAACTTGCGTAGAACCGGAGGATGCCACCTGAACAACAGGGCCTTTTTCAACGAAAAAGCCTGTAATATCTACTGCCGTTCGTAGCGATCCGCCGCCATTGTTTCTCAAATCTATGACGAGTCCGGTCATTCCTTCTTCTTTCAATCGAAGGATTTCCTTTTTGACGTCGGAAGCAGCATTGCGTTCTTGGTAATTTTGCATATCAAAATAAAAGCTCGGCAAATCGATTAAACCGAAAACATCATCGTTGTGTTTGATGAGAGAAGATTTGGCATACGTTTCTTCCAACTCGACCACATCGCGCACCAGCGTTTTGTCTTCAATAGAACCGTCCACATGTTTTATTGTCAAAGTGACTTTGGAACCTTTTGGACCTTTGATCAATTTCACGGCATCGTCAATTCGCATTCCGATAATGCTCGTTCCCTCTTCGTCGCCTTCTTGTTTTACCTTTAAAATGGCATCGCCAACTTTTAATTCATCGCTTCTCCAGGCAGGTCCGCCACTGATGATTTCCACAATGGTGATGTAATCATTTTTTTTCTGCAACCGCGCTCCGATTCCTTCCAGTTTTCCGGACATTGCGGTATCAAAACGATCTTTATCAGGCGGTGCAAAATAATTTGTATGCGGATCAAAGGCTTCCATAATCGTATTCAGGTAGAGCGCGAAATAATCTTTGCGAACCAAATCGGCTGAAAAATCAAAATACTCGTCCAAGGATTTTTTGGTCGTTTCTCGGGCATCCGCTTCAATTTCAGCTAATGATTTTTTTTCTGATTTTTCTTTAGTATCCTCCGATTCTGCTTCTTTTTTGTCTAAGCTTTCTTGTGTTTCAATGGCATCGTAATACGTTCCCAAAGCAGAAAATTTCAACTGCAATCTCCAACGTTCTTTTAACGCTGCTTTGTCGGCAACATATTCTAAGCTATCGTAATCCGTATTAATTTTTTCTGAAACCGTATAATCAAAAGGTTTGGCTAAGATTTGCGGATAAATTTCTCTCACTTCATTCATTCGCTGTACAAATCGCTCGTAAACCAAATTAAAAAATGTCAAGTCCTTTTGTTTAATCTGATCGTCAATTTCGGTCTTGTATGCATTAAATTCTTTGATATCGGATGCTAAGAAAAAACGTTTCAACGGATCGAGATTTTTTATGAATGCGTCGTGAACATCTTGGGAAAAGGAATCATCAATCGGTCTGGGTTCATAATGACCGCGTTCCAAAACGTAGGTCACCAAATTTAACAAAAGTTTTTCTCTGTCCGGATCATTAAAGTCTTTGGTAGTAAAACTGCAAGAAGCCACTGCAACGAAAACAGCTAACAATAATAGCTTGAAATTCTTCTTTAAAATATGCATAATAAATCTCAAAATTATAAAAGTGTCTAAGTTAACTAAAAAACCGTGCCATGAAATCTTTCGTGCTAATAATTTTTTGTTAACAGAGAGATTGTAATTAATCTATAAAAAATCTTTTTATAAAATGTATTTTTGAAAAACATAAAATTACGAATAAATGAGCAAAGAAAGACCTTTAATTTTAGTTACGAATGACGATGGAATTAATGCCCCCGGAATTCGGGCGCTGATTGATGTGATGAGCGGAATCGGTGATATTTGTGTCGTTGCTCCCGATTCACCACAAAGCGGAATGGGTCACGCGATTACTTTGAATGATGCCATTTATTGCACGCGAATCAAAAGCGACAGCAGTCCTTATGAAGAATACAGTTGTAGCGGCACTCCGGTAGATTGTGTTAAAATTGCGGTCAATGAAATTTTAAAAAGAAAACCCGATTTGTGTGTCAGCGGCATCAATCACGGAAGCAATTCGTCTATTAACGTAATATACAGCGGTACGATGAGTGCTGCGGTTGAAGCCGGTACGTTAGGAATTCCCGCCATCGGATTTTCATTGATGGACTTTTCATTAGAAGCAGATTTCAATCCGGGGAAAAAGCACATTAAAAAAATCGCTTTGGAAGTTTTAAATAAAGGATTGCCCGAAGGTGTGGTTTTGAATGTAAACATCCCCAAATTGGGAGTCAACGAGATTCGCGGCGTTAAAATTTGTCGTCAAGCAAATGCGCATTGGTTAGGAGTTTTTGATAAACGAACCAATCCATTGGGTCGAGATTATTATTGGATGGCAGGCGAATTGGTCAATCTTGACAACAATCCGGATACGGATGAATGGGCCTTGAAAGAAGGATATATTTCCGTCGTTCCGGTTCAATATGATTTGACTGCCCACAACGCCATTCCGGTATTGAAAGAATGGAATTTATAATCTTAAAAAAAATCACCAAATGAATCGCGTTATCCCACAAGTTTTAATTGGCGTACTCGCCGGAATTGTCGCCAATTGTGTAGGAATGTATTTATACTTATTCTTCGTTATCGGTCTGGATGACGGCATTGGAAGAACCTTACGCTGGGCGGTAATAAATGATGTCATCGGAAAAATTATTGCACTTGGAGCACTGATGAATCTGCTCGTATTTTTTGTTTTTATAAAAAAAGGACAACTTTACAGAGCGCGCGGCGTCATGATTGCCACATTATTTGCTACCTTGGGAATCTTGATATCGAAATTTTTATAATTTAAATCCTAAAAGCTATGAAACGTGCAGTCTTTCCGGGAACTTTCGACCCCATTACGTTGGGCCATGTAGACATCATAGAACGCGCCCTCCCATTATTTGATGAGGTTATTATCGCAATCGGCATTAACGCCAATAAACAAACCATGTTTTCATTGGAAGAACGGATAACGTTTATCGAAAAAACCTTCAGCAACAATCCAAAAATTAAAGTAAGTAGTTATTCCGGGTTGACCGTACGTTTCTGTCAGGAACAGGCGGCTTCTTTTTTGATTCGCGGATTGAGGAACAGCACCGATTTTACTTATGAGATGCCTCTTTCTCAGGCAAATTATAAATTGGCAAAAATCGAGACTGTTTTTCTATTGAGTTCTCCGGAAGTTTCGTTTATATCATCCAGCATTGTACGCGATATTAGAAGGAATAACGGTAATATTGAGGAATTGGTTCCGGAAGCAGTTATTTAAAAGCGAAAAACCTCTCATAATTGAGAGGCTTTCTACATTATTAACAATTAAACTTCTTATAAAGAGGCTTTGTGTTTTGCTAAATTAGATTTTAGATTGGCAGCTTTGTTGGCGTGAATGATATTCTTTTTAGCCAATTTGTCTATCATCGATACAACAGAAGGAAACGCTTTTTCCGCTTCTGCTTTATCAGTAAGTTCTCTAAACTTTTTTATTGCATTACGAGTAGTTCTGTGCTTATATCGATTAAGCAATCTTTTAGTTTCACTACTTCTAATTCTCTTTAATGCCGATTTGTGATTTGCCATTTTCTTATCCTAATCTTTTTGTAGTCCGTAGGGGATTCGAACCCCTGTTANNAACCCCTAGACGAACGGACCATTTGTTTCAAAATTTCGAGTGCAAATATACAGTTACTTTTCATTCCAACAAACAAAAACAATAAAAATATTTGCAGCATTAATAGGCTTTTGCAAAAAGCACTCGTTTTGAGGAAATTGCACCGGTAACAATACACTTCCCTTTTTCTTGATTTCCATCCAATGGGATGCAACGAATGGTTGCTTTGGTTTCGTTTTGGATTAATTCTTCGGTTGCTGTCGTTCCGTCCCAATGTGCAGAAACAAAACCACCTTTAGTTTCCAATACTTCTTTAAACTCTTCATAAGTATCCACTTCGGTAATATGGGAATCCCTGTAGTTTTTAGCTTTCTTAAATATATTTTCTTGGATTTCATCCAGCAATTTAGTGACAACCGACACCGTCTCATTCTGATTGATGAATTGTTTTTGCAGGGTATCTCTTCTTGCTATTTCCACCGTTCCTTTTTCCAAATCTTTTGGACCGATGGCGATTCTTACCGGAACTCCTTTCAATTCATATTCATTGAATTTCCAACCGGGTTTATGCGTGTCTCTTTCATCGTATTTTACTCTAATTCCTTCGGCGCGCAACTGTTTTATCATTTTATCGGCTACTTCGCCAATGGCATTTCGCTCTTCATCGGTTCTGTAAATAGGTACGATAACTACTTGATCAGGTGCCAGAGTCGGTGGCAAAACCAATCCATTGTCATCGCTGTGAGTCATAATCAATGCGCCTATCAATCGTGTAGAAACCCCCCAAGAAGTCGCCCAAACGTATTCCAACACTCCTTCTTTATCGGCGAATTTCACATCAAAAGCTTTGGCGAAATTTTGTCCTAAAAAATGAGAAGTCCCTGCCTGGAGTGCTTTCCCGTCTTGCATAAGTGCTTCAATACAATAAGTCTCAACTGCACCGGCAAAACGCTCGCTTTCTGTTTTAACGCCTTTAATCACCGGAACGGCCATAAAATTTTGTGCAAAATCGGCATACACATTTAGCATGAGTTCGGCTTCTTTAATCGCCTCTTCTTTAGTTGCGTGTGCCGTATGACCTTCTTGCCATAAAAATTCGGAGGTTCTGAGAAACAATCGCGTTCTCATCTCCCATCGTACAACATTTGCCCATTGGTTGATTAAAATAGGTAAATCCCGATAAGATTGAATCCACTTTCTGTAAGTGTCCCAAATCACGGTTTCCGAGGTGGGTCGTACGATAAGCTCCTCTTCTAATTTTGCAGTCGGATCGACGACAATACTTCCGTCATCGTCAGATTTCAGCCGGTAATGTGTAACCACCGCACATTCTTTGGCAAAACCGGACACATGGCTCGCTTCTTTACTAAAGTAAGATTTAGGAATAAAAATCGGAAAATACGCATTTTGATGTCCTGTTTCTTTGAACATACGATCGAGTTCAGCTTGCATTCTTTCCCAGATTGCATAACCGTAAGGTTTGATAACCATACATCCGCGAATACCTGAATTTTCAGCTAAATCCGCTTTAATTACGAGTTCATTATACCATTTGGAATAATCTTCGTTTCTTGTAGTCAATTTTTTCGCCATAGTTTCAATTGGCACAAATGTTGCAGCCTTGTTAAAGGATTAGTAGATGTCAGCAAAACTACTTATTTTTATAAACTCAAACAATTTTAAAACCACGAGAAATGTTAACTTTAAAACACATCCTAAAATCAAAATTCATTCTGCTTACGGCAGGAGCCTTGACATTGGTTTCTTGTGGCACTCAGAATCAAGCAGCTCAGCCTCAAGACGGCATATATGAACGTCCTTATCAGCCTCAAAACTCAGAGATTGCTACAGAAAATAATGAAGATAGATCAAACTACTACAAACAGTATTTTCAGGCTAAATCTGCCATATATAACAATGCACAAGAGGAAGAAGATGTAATTTTCACAGATATTGAAGCGTATACCACTACCGAACGATTGGACGAACACGGAAATATTATTATTGAAAACAACACTCCGGACAATTACGGTCCTTGGGGAGAAAATCAAACGGACGTTTCCGTAAACATCTATAACTACGGCAACTACGGGTACCACTATGGATTTTACAATCCGTATTATTCTCCTTATTGGGCTTGGGGATATCCATACGGATACTACGGGCCGCGCTCGTATTGGGGAATTAGTTTCGGTTGGGGTTGGGGACACTCCTATTTTGGGCATTACGGATACCCTTATTATTACGGTTATCCTTATTACTACGGATATCCTTACTATTACGGAAATACCTATTACAATCCGAATCACTCCAATGTATCTTACAACAGAGGAAGAAGAAACACCGATTATTCACGTCCTGCGACTAGAGGCAGAACCAATGAAACAAACGCGCGAAATGCAAGTTCATACAGTCGCTACGAAAACGAACGACGCATCAATCGGAACAACGTGCGAGCCAACAGCGTAAATACCGAAAGGAACAACAGTACCATCCGAAGCAATTCCAACATAAATAACACGCGAGTACAATCGCAAGGTCAAAACAGTACCATTCGCTCTAACCAAGATTCGAGAGTTCGGAATCAACGGTCAAATTCAAACATCCGGACCAATACGCGTTCAAACAACACCATTCGCACCACTCCGAACACACGTTCAAGAACCATTTCGACGCCTCCTTCAAGGACGCAACGACAAAATATCAGAAGTTCCAGTCCTACCATACGAAGTACGAGTCCCGGCGGAAGCATTCGTTCCAACAGCAGCGGAGTTCGAAGCAGTTCCGGTGGAAGAGGTCGCGGTTAAACATCAATTTGAAGTACCGCAAATGGGAAGTTAACGACTCCTTTTGTGGTATTTTAATTTAAAAGCTTATTCAATTGCTATGAAAAAACTTTTATCCCTCACAATCCTAATTTTTATAGTTTCAACAACTGTAAAATCGCAAGATATCACCGACGCCTTACGCTATTCCTTAAACCAAAATATCGGAAATGCACGCTATGCCGGAATGGGAGGCGCCATGAATGCATTGGGAGGAAATTTATCGGCCATGGAATCGAATCCGGCAGGTGGAGCAGTTTTTCTCAATTCATACGCCAATTTTTCCTTGGCGCTTAACAATTCCAAAAACACATCGCACTACAACGGAACGACATCCAAAAATTCATTCAATAATTTCGAATTCAACCAAGCTGGAGGCGTGTTTGTTTTACACAATGAAAACAGCGCATCTTTATTTAAAAAATTGAGTATTGGTGCCCTCTTCAGCAGTACTCAAGACTACGATCGGGAAACGTATGTAGCCGGAACGGGAAAAAATACGATTGCCGATTATTTTTTGAATCACGCGCAGGGAATGCCTTTGGATCTTTTGGAATTGCAAGCCGGCGAAACGATTAACGGTCTTTACCGTTATTTGGGAGAAAATTACGGCAGTGGAGCGCAAACTGCATTTTTGGGCTATCAAGCTTATCTGTTTGATCCGGCAGATCCCAATGACCTTGGAAACACACTCTATCTTTCCAATGTTTCCGGAAACGCATTTCAACACGAATATTTACACCATACAAGTGGCGGGCAATCAAAATTTACCATCAACCTTTCCGCGCAATTGGGCACAAATTATTATGTAGGCATGAACGTCAACACGCATACGATTGATTTCAGACAACGACGCATGCTTCTTGAAAACAACAGCCATCCGAATTCTTTTATTCGCGCCATCGGTTATCAAGATTATCTGAATGTTATCGGAAACGGAGTTTCTTTTCAATTTGGAGGAATAGCACGTTATGACAATTTGCGCATCGCCATAAATTACGACACACCCGTTTGGTATCTCATCTCAGAAGAAACTTCACAATCGTTGGAAAGCATTCGCATTGAAAATGACAGGCAAATGACTACGGTGATTAATCCGAATGTCATTAATGTCTATGAAGATTACAGACTTCGAACGCCCGGGAAAGTTGGTGTCGGATTGGCGTATGTTTTCAATCAGTCCGGACTCATTAGTTTGGATTTTTCACTCCGGGATTATGGAAATCTGAAATACTCACCTACCGACAATTCTTATTTTAAAGAAGTGAACAACACCATCAACAATTCCTTAACGACCTCCTCCACTGTCAAATTAGGAGGCGAATACCGATGGAACATCATGAGTTTCAGAGGTGGATTGTTATTTGAAGGCAGTCCGTATAAAGACAAATCGATTATGGATCATCGCTATGGATTATCGTTGGGTACCGGAATGAGTTTCAGCTCTTTTACGATGGATTTTGCTTATGCATATTCACAACAAGAAAACAATTTTCGTTTATTCCCTTCCGGATTCTCAGAACCTGTAAATTCAACCGCTGTTTGGAATAATTTTATAGTAAGTATTGGATTTGAATTTTAAACCGCCAAAAGATGGCCACAACCTTTTAACTTTTTCACAAAAAATAGTACGTTTAATGACGAGATACAGGTTCAAAGATGCGTGTGACATGTCGCCTCAAAATTTGCGGTTATAAAATGACGCTTACATTCTGATTATAAGATTACACAAATGCGTATCTTTGCACTCTTATTGAAATGAAGATTTACAAATCAATGGAATTGAAAAACTCATATAAAATGATTGAGGAAATGGGTGACAATCATGTACCCGGCTCAACCGATACCCCGCTTCGTCCTGATGCTTTTGATTTAAGTGACATTGAAAAAATAGATTTAATATCAAAGGATGTAAAGCATATCATGGAAGTTTTAGGTTTGGATTTAACGGATGACAGCCTGAAAGGAACTCCCAAACGCGTAGCCAAAATGTTTGTTCAAGAAATATTTGGCGGACTTCATCCCGATCGCAAGCCCAAGGCTTCAACGTTTCAAAATAAATACCGTTATCAAGAAATGTTGGTAGAGAAGAACATTACCCTCTACTCTACTTGCGAACACCACTTATTGCCCATTGTCGGTAAAGCACATATTGCGTACATCTCAAACGGCACTGTGGTAGGCTTGTCCAAAATGAATCGGATTGTCGATTATTACGCCAAACGACCTCAGGTTCAAGAACGTTTAACCATGCAAATTGTTCGTGAGTTGCAGCAAATATTAAATACCGAAGATGTCGCTTGTGTCATCGATGCAAAACACCTTTGTGTCAATTCACGCGGCATTCGCGATGTGGACAGCAGTACCATCACCAGTGAATACGGCGGCGTCTTTAAAAATCCCGAAGTTCGCAACGAATTTTTAGAATACATCCACTTAGATACTGCTTTTCAATAACTTCAAAGCAGGGAGGGGCTTTTAAATTTTAATCTATGCAAACACTGGATAATCTTTTTATTTACAATTCGCTTACAAAAACTAAAGAAAAATTTATTCCAATCACCAAAGGCGCAGTAGGAATGTATGTCTGCGGTCCTACGGTTTACAGCAATGTCCACCTTGGAAATTGCAGAACGTTCCTTTCTTTTGATCTGGTTTTTCGTTATCTGAAACACTTGGGTTATAAAGTTCGTTACGTGCGAAACATCACCGATGCCGGTCATTTGGAAAACGACGGAGAAAGCGGTGAAGATCCCATTCTAAAAAAAGCACGCATCGAACAACTTGAACCTATGGAAGTGGTTCAAAAATACACTGTAGACTTCCATACAGTCATGGCAAAATTTAATGCCCTGCCTCCCAGTATTGAACCCACTGCAACCGGGCATATCATAGAGCAGATTGAAATCATCAAGAAAATCATGGATGCCGGATACGCCTATGAAAAAAACGGCTCGGTGTATTTTGATGTATTAAAATTTAGTGAGTCTCACGATTACGGCAAACTCAGTGGCAGGCAGTTGGAAGATATGATTTCCAACACACGTGAACTTGCCGCACAATCCGATAAAAAAAACCCGCAAGATTTTGCGTTATGGAAAAAAGCCGATCCGCAACACATTATGCGATGGCCTTCCCCGTGGAGTGTCGGATTTCCGGGGTGGCATTTGGAATGTACCGCAATGAGCACCAAATATTTGGGAGAAACATTTGATATACACGGCGGCGGGATGGATTTAAAATTCCCCCATCACGAATGTGAAATTGCCCAAGCCGAAGCATGTTATGAAACCGCACCGGTGAATTATTGGATGCATTCCAATATGCTTACATTAAACGGTCGGAAAATGGCGAAATCTACCGGGAATTTTATTTTGCCCGAGCAAATGTTTACCGGAGAAAATGACATTTTAAACAAACCTTTCGCTCCTTCCGTGATCAAGTTTTTTATCTATCAAGCACATTACAGAAGCATTCTGGATTTTAGCAGCGATGCTTTGGAAGCATCCGAAAAAGGATACAATCGTTTGATGGAAGCAGTTAAAATGATAGAAAACTTACCGCACGCAAAAACGAACAGCATTGATATTGAATCGTGGAGACAGCAATGTTACGATGCGATGAATGACGACTTTAACAGTCCGATATTAATCGCGCAACTCTTTGAAGCAGCAAAATGGATTTACGCAGCCAAAGAAGGAAAAGAAACTTTTACTGCCGAAGGCATCCAATTGCTTCAAAAAACCATGAACGATTTTCTGTTTGATGTTTTAGGGTTGGAACCCCCTTCAAACACCATTGGTTTATCCGAAAGCAAATTAAATGCAGTCATCAATCTGTTGATTGAAATTCGGAATCATGCGCGTGAAAACAAAGACTTTGCGACCAGTGATAAAATTCGCGACCGATTGGCAGCCGAAGGAATACAGTTGAAAGACGGAAAAGAAGGAACCACCTTTCAATTAAATTAACGAACAGTTTTGGGAAGGATTCTAACAGCACCGTTTATATTTTTAATCAGACTGTATCAGAAATTTATTTCTCCTTTGACTCCTTCAACGTGCCGTTATACACCAACCTGTTCCCAATACGCCATTGAATCCTTAAGAATCCACGGATTGTTGAAAGGCGGATGGTTTGCCGCAAAACGAATTATCAGCTGCAATCCGTGGGGGAAAAGCGGATATGACCCTGTTCCTCCCAAAAATAGCAAATGAATTTATAGTATCTTTATGCCGTAAAACACAGCCTATGCAATTTTTAACCATTACGTGGAATCCTCCCGAAGGCATCGATTTAGGATTTTTTATCATTCGTTATTACAGCTTGATGTTTGTAGTAGCATTCTCTCTCGGATACTACTTGACCAAAAAAATCTACCAACGCGAAGGCTTGTCACAAGAAAAATTGGACAGCCTTTTAATGTATATGATTCTCGCCACATTAATCGGTGCGCGTTTGGGGCATGTCATCTTTTATCAGCCGGAGTTATTTTTAGAAGATCCGTTGTCGGTTTTCTTGCCCATTCAAACGGTTCCCGAATTTGAATTTACCGGATTCCAAGGATTGGCAAGTCACGGTGCAGCCATCGCCATTATTATCGCCATGTTTTATTACAGCAAAAAAGTGATTCAAAAACCCTTATTATGGATTTTGGACCGCATAATAATTGCCGTAGCAAGCGGAGGTGTTTTTGTTCGGATTGGAAATTTCATGAATTCTGAAATTATCGGAAAACCCTCAGGCGATTTTCCGTTAGGCGTTCGCTTTATCCAAGACAGCATTGCGCCCGGACAAGCCGTCCGTGCCACCGGAATGGACACTCCTTCAAAAGCTTATGACGCCATCGTCAACAATCCTCAATATGCCGATTTGTTAAACAGCGTTCCTTTTCGGCACCCTACACAATTATATGAAGCAGCAGGCTATGTGCTAGTGTTTTTAATTTGCTGGTATTTATACTGGAAAACAGAAAGACGAAAACAAATCGGTTATATTTTCGGCGTGTTTCTAATCACCCTGTTTTTAGTGCGTTTCTTAGTTGAATTTGTAAAAGAAAGCCAGGGCGGATTCGAATCCTTGTTAGGAGTCTTTACCACCGGACAATGGTTGAGCATTCCGTTTATTTTAGCCGGAATATACATTATGTGGAAGGCTTCCAAAAAACCCGTAATTGAAGAAAAATAATTCTAAACTTTATCCAATAACCATGAAATTTATAAATCTTGTATTGTTTATGACGTTAGTGCTGTCCCTTCAAAGTTGTAAAGACACCTCCAAATCCGATTCGCCCAACCTGACGCGGGAAATAACTTTTAAAAAGCAAGGAACTTTAGACATTATAAAAAAAGACACGGATTCTGTCATCGCTACCTTTGACATTGAAATTGCCGATAACGAATACAAAACCCAAACAGGATTGATGTATCGCTCCTCCATGGAAAAGAATCAGGGAATGCTGTTTGTTTTTCCCGATTCACAGCTTCGCGGATTCTATATGAAAAACACCGAATTCTCCTTGGACATTCTCTATTTTGATGCAGACAAAACCCTTGTGGAAATGTATGAAAATACCGTTCCTTATGATGAAACTTCTTTGCCCTCCGGCAAACCCTCCATGTATGTGTTGGAAATAAACGGCGGACTTTCAGAAGCGTTGGGCATCGAAATCGGAGACACCATTGAATTTGAACGCCTTTAATTATTTTTAAATTCCCTAACTGTCTATTCGCTTGCTGATGCTGCTTTTCTGAATGAATAAAAACGCTCCCGAAGGACTGTTATTAATTTTACAATGATTTTAATAATTTGATGCGCTATTATGACACTCATATGTTTTTTTATTGTATATTTGAGTTGTTATTAACTACAACCACTTAATATTATGAGAAAAACACTACTTATTGCAATGTTTGTGGTATTCGGTATGGGCATCTCAAACACCAACGCTCAAGAGATGAAATTGGGCGCCACAGTCGGACTTCCTGTTGGAGACATGGATGACTGGCTCAGCTTTGGATTCGGAATTGATTTTGCTGTTTTATGGGAAGTCGGAGATGATTTCTACGTCGGCGGCGCCACGGGGTATCACCACTTTATAGGTGAAGAATGGACACTTTTCGGCATCACGTACCCCGCAGTGGATTTCCAATACATCCCTCTTGCTGCCACCGCACGTTATTTTGTTGCTGACAATTTGTACCTGGGTGCCGATTTGGGATATGGCATCGGAGTTGGAGACACCAGCGGCGGCGATTTTTATTACCGTCCCAAAGCAGGTTACAACTTTGGTCAGATAGGACTTAATGTCTCTTATGGAGGATTAGACAATTTTTCATTCTTGGGACTTGGAATCGAGTTTGGCTTGTAACCTACAATTTAAATAAAATCACATAAAGGAGCATTTTGCTCCTTTTTTTATTGAGTAAAGATTGAAGTTGAACTAAAAACACACAGAATTAAAACCTAAATACATTTGAAAAGCTGAGATTCATTCTATAATTCCACACGTAGAAAAAATCAATATATGAATCCTAACTCGCTCCTAACTTTAAAACATTCTGAACTCTAAAATAATAAAGAGAAAATTGAAGATTTCTGCAACGTATTAGAAAAATATTTCCCACAACGACAAGTTTTGACGATGTGGGATTATACTTTAGTAGAAATATTAAAAAAAAATAGAAATACGGATAGAATTGTAAAAATAATGAATTAAGCAACTCCTTTTAATAAAACGCTTGCAGTCTTTAACATTTTATTATATATTAGCGGTTCTCTTCCCCCTTTTATTAAAATTTAGATTAATAGAATCTGTAAGGATATCTACATGATTTCCTTATAAACTTGACCAATGAAGCCAATTTATGAAATTTAAAATTACATTAAATAATATTTCAGGAAATATACTTCCCATCAACTATCAATATCCATTATCGGCTGCCATTTACAAAATATTAGCTAAAGGCGATGCGGAATATGCTAGCTTCTTACATGAAAAAGGGTACGGTAAGGGTTATAAATTTTTTACATTTTCGGATTTAAAATTCAAATACAAAAGAGAAAATGACCGGATGCTACTTTTGGATCCTAAGGTTGAATTCACGGTAAGTTTTCATCTTCCGGAAGCTTCTCGAACCTTTGTAGAGGGCTTGTTTAAATCTGAGAATATTGTGATTGCCGATAAGAATTCGAAGGTTGTTTTTCAGGTGCAATCTATAATTTCCTTGGAAAATCCTTTAAAGGAATTTTCCCCTCAGGAATTAATGGAAGTCATCGTAAAGCCAACTTCAGCAATCGTGACAGGAATTAAAAATGAAAGAGGTCATTACGATTATTTACTCCCCGATGATAAGGAGTTTTTATCGAGTTTAATTTATGGATGGCGGAATAAAATCAGAGATGCTTATGATGTAGAAATTGCCGAACAGGCGATCCTGAGTATGGAATTGGAATATTATCAAAATCCATTTCGTATGCGATTGGTGCATATTAAATCCGACAGTCAAGCAGCGACAAAAATAAGAGGAAGTTTGAATTATAAATTGAAATTACGCGCTGAGCGACGGTTCATCGAACTTTTATTGAACGCCGGATTAGGACTCTATTCTGCGCAAGGAATGGGCAGTTTGGAGGTGGTGGATAAAAATGGGGATAAAAATTAAAACGACATTGTTTCAATTCCAAAAAGGTACGATTAATTTATCCCCGTGACAAATATATGTAAAATTAAAACTACATTTGATAATTATTTTATATATTGCGAATGAAACTTTATTATAATGACTGAAACAGATATAGATAAAACAAACTGGTACACCCACCCCACAGGCGACCCATTCGCTGATATTGGCGGATATGTGATTGAATACCTGCAAGAGAAAATGCCGGAAAAATCTGTTATGGAATTAATAGCATTTGCCACAGAAATCTATGTCAATAAATGGGATAACAACCTCCATAGTTTTTTCTTAAATTCAACGATTACCCATAATTCCAATAAAGGCAAGAAAGGTTATGATAAGACATTAGTGTATTATCAAGGGATGTTTACTAAAGCAGAGACAAATAAAGGGATATGGAAATGGGAAAATGAAAAATGGAATTTGATTGATGCAGAAAAAGGAATGTGCCGAATAACCTCACAGATTGGAAGTGTATTTTATTCTGCAAGAGACAATCATATTATGTCAGGGTCAGCGACATTAATTAACTTTCATCACGGCTTTGAAAGTGGTCTTCTCATGTCTAAAGAAGCCTTGATAAGAATATTTTTTGTCCCATTGGGTGTGGAACAATTGGGAGATAAAGTAGCCGTACTTACAAGCAATAAAGCGGAGATTACAAGATATTTTGTCAGAAAGAATGTAGATGAAAACTATAAAAGCATATCAAGCAATGCCTCCAAGTCCATTAACCGTTCAGAATTTTCAAATCCTGTAAATGGTATTTTTAATTATGCAGAACAGTGTATTCAAAATGTAATTACAGCAACTTTTAATGAAACAACCGGAACAAGCGAAACGAAGAATACCACCTTAAACTTATTTCATTTTACCAATTTTGGAGCAAGTCCCACAATTAATATACTAACCCTCCCGGCTACTGTATTTTCCTTTTATTCCTATTGTCTTTTACATCACAAGAAAGACTGGAACAATTTTATATTCCGGCAATACAGCAGCTCGAAGTTTAAAAATGCCATATACAATGCCCAATCTGAACAATGGACAAACAGTAAAGAGCAGTTGGGATTTGACAGCTACAAAACGTGGAAAAACAGGGCATTAGAGTTTTTACTAAATGGCAGCTACGAAAAATTCAGGAAATTAATATTATATCATAGCAAAAAAGAAATTTTCAATTTTCAAATTGTTGAACAATATCAAATTTATATCAGAAATATGGACAAACGTACACTTTCCAAAATATTGGAACTGGCAGATTTCATCATTGAGGACAGCAGTGACGATGAAATTAAAAAAGCAATAACCCGTATCAATGGGCAAAAAACAAGTAGTGCTCTTAGAAGATATTTGCTACAGTTGGTTGCTGACTACAACAGAAAGCATAGCGACCGAGAGAAGCCATTAATTACAATGGATGAATACGCAGAATATTTATTCCCTGATGGTACCTATTGGAATGAGATAAGGGATTTGCTTCTGATTGCTATCTATCAACGTTTGCACGAAATGAATAAGTCGGTAGATGTGGAATTGGAAGAACCAGATGAATTGGATAATGAATAATCTTTAAAATTAAATAAAATGAATTTAAAAACACAAGGATTCATCCTCTTGGATGTGGATGTAGTTGCATTAAACAATGCAGGAAAAAGTACAAGCAGTAATTTCGACAATGCTGTGGGTACAAAGAAAATTTATAAGAACGGTAGGACTTACACATATGTATCTGGCCAAGCATGGAGGTTTTGGTGGAGGGAAGCGTTGAAAGTAAATCATCGGTGGGAGCTATCGCCTGTCACAAGAGATACTAAAATAGCCTTTACTGATGCTGACCCAATTCGATATGCCGACGATGATGTCTTTGGTTATATGAAAGCAGCTAAAGACATTGTAAGAGACGATAAGGGCAATCCCGTATTGGACAAAAAAGGCAAAGAAAAGAAAGAAGATGTAACAGTAACAAGAGTTTCTCCTCTTAAAAACTCTGTAATAGTCTCTGTTACGAGTGTTTCAACAGTAGAGAATTGGTCAAGCATGGCGCGCCAAGAAGGGGACAGTGTACCTTATAGTAAAGAAGAATATTCTGCAATAATGAAAGGAATGTTTTCTTTAGATTTAGCTCAAGTAGGGACTTTTTCAAGTTACAATAAAACGGGTTTTAAGAATCTTACAGACAAACAAAAAGAAACAGCTATTGCAAATGGAGCCATAGAAGTCAATGATCCCTTCGTAAAAACCAAATCGGGTGAACAACAAAAATTGGTGCGGTTAGAAAGATCAACCCGGGAAAAGAGAATAGTTGATACAATCGCTGCATTGAAAACAATCTCTGGAGGAGCTATGCAGACCAATAATATGGCTGATGTTACTCCGAAATTTATTATTCTCGCTACAACAAACTCTGGGAATCATCCATTTTCGCATATCGCAGTTGGAGAAGGGCAAAGAAGCGAAAGAGCAGTATTAAATATCGAAGGCATTAAAGAGGTTTTAAACGATTATAAAGACCAGATTCAAGGCGATGTTTTCATTGGGAAACGTAGCGGGTTTTTAGATGAGTATAATGATGAATTAAAAAAACTTGCTGACGAATTTGAAAATGTAAAACTACTTAGTGTAAATCAGGCAATTGACCAATATTGCAAACAAGTAAAAACACAACTGCCTTGATATGGAAGTGTATAAAATTGATATTGAAAGCTGGACGGCGAGTTTTCGCTATCCCAACCTGATTAGTGGTATGCAACCTACTTTGGAAGTACCTCCGCTAAGTACAGTGTTGGGGTTAATCAATGCCGCTGCTGGAAAATACCTCAGACATAATGACCTGAAAATTGGTTACTATTTTGAGTATGAAAGCGAGGGAGAGGATTTGGAAACCATTTACCAAATCAGCAGTAAAAATGGCAAGCCTACCAATAATGCAAAATCCAATATCATTTACAGAAAGTTTTTGTTTAATAATTTTTTAAGAATCTATACTACTGATGTTGAAATAAAAAATTATTTGACTCAACCTCATTTCCAGTTATTGTTAGGCAGAATGAATGATTTGGCTACGGTAACTAATATTTCTGAAAAAGAAGTTTTGGAAAAGAATGAATACAGTTCCAATATAAGAGGACAGATAATTCCGTTCAAATATCATTTACCGGGACAAATTCAAGCTTTACCGAAGTATTTTACAGATGAGTTTCCCCGAAAGAACTTGGGAACAGAACCTTTTAGCGTGGTAAGCTGCAAGTCCAACAGGATTGAAACCGAATTGCCTACATTTAAAGATATTTTGCCTAATGGTAAGGAGGTGGACATCTTCTTTCATGAGCTAAACTTTGAATAGATGACACTAATAGCAAAATCAAAAGATAAAAACAGTAGCCAACCTCCAATAAGCCTGAAAGAGCATATTGAAGATTGCTTATTGGTATTTGATTTTATAAAAAGTGCATTTCCTAAAGCGGCTGAAGTTTCAAGACTTGGAGAAAGGTTTTGGGGTATTCTTAAACTCGCAATTATTTTTCATGATTTGGGGAAATCACATCGGGAATTTCAGAAATTGCTGAACAGGCAACCTAACCAATGGAAATTTCAACGACATGAATTGTTTTCTATTCCATTTGTAGAAGCAATCAAAGAGTTGAACGATGAAGTAAGGCATATCCTTAAACTGGTCATTGCAGGTCATCACAAGGATTTTGAAACATTACAGAAACAATTAGCATTCTATCATACAGAAAACAATTTTGGAATGTTGCCTGCGGGCGATGAGCAGAAAAGTTTTGAGCAATCGTTTTTAGAAAATGTAACAGTCGATGAAGTTATTCAGTTACTCGAGGAATTTGATATAAGATTAAGCAATATTAAACCAAACACTCTCGAAGGGCTGATTCGGATTTACAACAAAAAACCTTTTACCGATGAACATTCGAGCTATCTACAACTGATGCTTCTGTTTGGGGGATTGAAATGGTGCGACCATTTAGGTTCAGCAAAAGTTACTAAGTTGGAAAATCTTGAAACAACAGATTTTGACTTTTTAGAAAAGAAGCGTCTGCAACTTAAAAAATCAGGATTTGATTTTTATCAGCATCAAATAGACTGTTCTAAGATTTTTGGGAATTTGATTTTAACCGCACCAACCGGCTCCGGAAAAACAGAAAGTGCAATATTGTGGTTAAAATCGCAGTTCGACCATTTCGGGCAAGGTCGTGTATTTTATATCTTGCCCTTTACCGCATCTATTAATGCGATGTTTGAACGTTTAGGTGCTGACCTGGGAAAAGATAAAGTAGGAATGCTGCATGGAAAATTAAGTAATTATCTCAATAATTATTTTGACGATTTGCAGTATAGCCTTGATGATAAAAAAGAAAATATTGACACTTTACGAAGCAAATTTAAAAGTATTGCGACTCCTTTAAAAGTAGTTACGCCTTTCCAGTTATTAAAGCATTTATTTGGATTGAAAGGTTACGAACAAGGTTTTCTTGAAATGACGGGAGCTTATTTGATATTTGATGAAATCCATGCTTATAATCCTGAAACATTTGCCCAAATAAAAATTTTATTGGAGCTTTTAATCAATAAATTTCAGGCAAAAGTGATGATAATGACAGCGACTATGCCTCAATTCTTTTTAAAAGAATTGGAGCAAAGTATTGGAGCATTTGATAGAGTTACTGCAAATGCACAATTATATGAGTATTTCAAAAGGCATAAAGTCATACTTAAAGAAGGCTTATTAAGCAATTCGCTTGACGAGATTAAAACAAAGTTGAAAGAAGGCAAAAAAGTATTAGTTGTTTGTAACACCGTTAAATCCTCACAAAAAGTTTACAAAGAGCTAAAAACTGCGATTGGCAATAACAAATCAGTACTGTTGCATGGTTCATTCTCAGGAGTAGACCGTTCAGTCAAAGAGAAGAACTTAAAGGGCGAACAAATTCAATTACTTGTTGGTACACAGGCAATTGAAGTCAGTTTGGATATTGATTATGACATGATTTATACAGAGCCCGCCCCTATTGACGCATTGATACAAAGATTTGGCAGGGTTAACAGGAAAAGAGAAAAAGGAATTTGTCCTTGCTATGTCTTTACACAAAATGAGGAAAGTGATTTTTACATCTATAACAAAGATATAATTACAAGAACCCTTGATGTACTTCAAAAAATTGAGAAAGAAGGCGGTGTCATTGACGAAAGTTTATTACAAAAAACAATTGATGAGGTTTATCCCAATTGGAATGTAACAGACAAAAAGAAATTCGACAACCAATATGCTTATTTAAAAGAAGCATTGAAATTGTTAAGTCCTCTAAAGAAAAACAAACATAGTGAAGAGGATTTTTATAAACAGTTCGACGGAATTAAGATTTTACCGCAAGCGAACAGAACTGTATATGATGAATACCTGAATACATTTGATTTCATTAGTGCAGAAAGCCAAAAGGTTCAAATCAGAAAAGGGCGATTTGCTCAATGGAAAAATGAAGGTTTTTTAAAGCAAGATATCTCTCTAATTTCAAACCAAAATAAGTTATTAGAGCAACGAAACTGGCTGACCAATAAAAAATATTGTCCGGATTTGGGTTTGATTGCAGATGAAGAAGATCCATGGATAACAAGTGAAATTTGGTGAATATTAGTGACTATGACCATCAACGCTACGCTTATCAACCTTTACAATGTTTGTCCTCGAGAATGTTGGTTTCACGCAAACGGAATTAACATGGAGCAGACCTCTGATTTGGTAGCAGACGGTAAAGTAGTCGAGGAAGAATCCTATTTACAACGAAGTGATAAATACTCGCAGATTGAGCTTACTTATGATTACAAGGGAGTTTTATTAACCGGGAAAATTGATTTTTATGATACCAAAAACAAAATCATACACGAAACCAAAAGAAGTAATAAGGTAGAACAAGCGCATATTTGGCAAGTAAAGTTTTATTTGTGGTTGCTGGAACTCAATGGAATTGAAACAGAAAAGGGTATCATAGAATATCCAAGATTGCGAGAAAGAGAAGAAGTGTATCTGGATGAAGAGGATATAAACTATCTAAAAAAAACAATTAAAAATATTAAAACATTAGTAAATCAAACAGAATGCCCTCCCGTGCTTAATACAAAAATTTGTAAATCATGCAGTTATTATGATTTTTGTTATGCAGGGGAATTATTATTATGAAAAAATCCTACTACCTCTTCAATCCCGGACGCCTCAGCAGAAAAGACAACACCTTGAAGTTCGTTCCTGTTGATGCGGAAGGCACGGAAGGTCCGGCGAAGTATTTGCCCATTGTGGGAATAAAAAACTTGTATTGCTTTGGGTCCTTGGATGCCAATTCGGCAATGTTCAATTTCCTTGGGAAAAATCAAATTCCGGTTCACTTTTTTGATTACTACGAACATTATACCGGAAGTTTTATGCCCAAAGATTTTTTGTTGAGTGGAAAAGTGCTTATTGAACAGGTAAAATGTTACACTTCACATAAAAGGCGAATGCAGCTTGCCAAGTTGTTTGTTGAAGGTGCTGCTGCCAATATGTTGCGAAATCTCAAATATTATCAAAACCGCGAGCGGGATGTTTTAGAACAAATCACTATGATCGAGGCTTATAATCTGGAAAAAGAGGCAGCAGATAAAATTGATGCCTTAATGGGCTGGGAAGGCAATATGCGAATGGTATATTATAGTGCATTTGAAAAAATAATACCGGATTTTAAGATGGGAAATCGAATAAAACAACCGCCTTCCAATGAGGTAAATGCCTTGATTTCATTTACAAATATGATGTGTTACACCTTGTGTCTGGATGCTATTTATCACACCCAACTGGATCCGACAATCAGTTACTTACACGAACCCGGATACAGGAGATATTCTTTGGCATTGGACGTTTCAGAAATTTTTAAACCTATTTTGGTAGATCGATTAATTTTCTCCTTGTTAAACAAAAAAATATTGAGTGAGAAGGATTTTGAAAAAAAAATGAATTATTGCCTGCTAAACCATTCCGGAAGGAAAAAAGTATTGCGCTCGTGGGAAGAACGTTTGAACCAAACTATAAAACATCGAAAATTGAATAAGCATGTGAGCTACAAACACTTGGTTAAGCTGGAAGTTTATAAATTGATCAAGCATATCATGCAGATAGAACCCTACCGACCTTTTAAAGCTTGGTGGTGAGTGATGAGCTAAATAAAGGACGACAACGTGGAAATTGCTTATAATATTTAGATAAAATATTCCATCAATTATGTACATTATCTTAGTTTACGACATCGGGGAACGCAGAGTAGGCAAAATGTTGAAATTATGTCGGCAGTATTTGAACTGGATTCAGAATTCTGTTTTTGAAGGATCGTTAACTCCTTCGAAATTACGTGAATTAAAATTTGAAGCTAAAAAAATTATGGATGAAGAACACGACAGTATTATTATTTTCACGAGTAATAATGAAGATTGGCTTAAAAAAGAGGTTATGGGTCGGGAAAAGAACGAGCTTGACACTTTCCTTTAATCGTCGGTCTTACCTTGAGCTACTGGTTTGTTCACAAGGTCTTTGACATCTTGTTTTTATTAATTGAAGATCAGTGTTTTATATAGTCGTCGCAGTCCCAATGATTTTATCGAAATGGTCTGCGACGATTTTTAGTATTTTAAAATACGCTTAAATAAATTGTATTGAATTGAGTTTCAATATATTTTTTTGCTTATTTTCACGACTCTTAATCGCACCATATTGGA
>LSQX01191566.1_pt1 | contig 44249 bp, 42 predicted proteins | sample 654561 | NCBI WGS metagenome assembly LSQX01 (sample SAMN04489861, study PRJNA283612) | anaerobic digester metagenome | isolation source: 4 biogas reactors fed with cattle manure at either 37C or 55C with and... | place: Denmark: Kongens Lyngby | collected 2014 | reverse complement strand
TTTTATTTTTACCGAAATGTTATCCTTGGGATTGTTTTACGGTTTTGCTTATTATTTAACCGATATTTACGGCGTAGAAGGAGTGGTTATCGCACATTTTATCAGGTATGTACTTTACTTTATTGTCGTGTTGCTGTTGGTCTTCCGATACTTTAATAAAAAGGAAAAAGAACACGCTATGAAACAAAGTTAAGAACACAAATTAAAATAGTTTTTATTCAAACAGTTAAGGGCTGAGTGCCGGGAACGAAATGAGTTTTAAAATGCAATCATTTATTTGCAGTCTTTTTTATCTTTGGAGTTATGCAAGAAGTTAAAATTATAGAATGTCCGCGCGATGCGATGCAGGGAATTAAAGATTGGATTCCCACCGAGAAGAAAATCGCTTACATTCAGTCGTTGTTAAATTGTGGTTTTGACACTATTGACTTTGGAAGTTTCGTTTCTCCCAAAGCTATTCCTCAGATGAAAGATACTGCCGAAGTGTTGTCAAGACTGGATTTATCAAAAACAAAGAGCAAATTATTGGCAATTGTCGCAAATATTCGCGGAGCGGAAGATGCAGTACAACATCCTGAAATACAGTATTTAGGCTATCCGTTTTCTATTTCTGAAAATTTCCAAATGCGCAATACCCATAAAACTATTGCCGAATCTATCGTGATTTTGGATGAAATACTAAATCTTGCTCATAAAACAGACAAAGAAGTTGTCGCATATTTGTCGATGGGTTTTGGAAATCCGTACGGCGATCCGTGGAATGTGGAAATTGTTGCCGAATGGACAGAAAAATTAGCCGGAATGGGTGTAAAAATATTATCCTTAAGCGATACCATCGGAAGTTCCACGCCGGATATAATCACCTATTTATTTTCCAATTTGATTCCGCAATATCCCGATATCGAATTTGGTGCGCATCTGCATACCACACCTCAAGCGTGGTTTGAAAAAGTAGATGCTGCCTATCAATCTGGATGTCGCCGATTTGACGGTGCCATCCAAGGATTTGGAGGGTGTCCGATGGCAAAAGATGAACTTACCGGAAATATGCCGACCGAAAAAATGCTCAGTTATTTTACAACCAATAAGATTGAGACCGGAATCAATTCTTTGGCTTTTGAAAGTGCATATAATAAAGCATTAGACATTTTTACGGTTTATTTTTAAAATGTTTTTTCATAAAATATAACCCTTCAAATTCATTACGATGAAAAAAATTATTACGTTACTCATCTGTGGATTCCTGTTTTCGTGTACTGCCACAAAACCTACAGTTTCAACAACTTCCGACGGGAAAATTACATTTAAAATAGTACAATTAAACGATGTTTATGAAATAGCACCATTAAATAACGGGCAGTATGGAGGAATGGCACGGGTAGCTTATTTAAGAGATTCTATTCAAAAGGAAAATCCGAATACGTTTTTGGTGATGGCAGGAGATTTTTTAAATCCTTCTCTTTTGAGTTCGTTAAAACACCAAGGCAAAGGCATTCAGGGAAAACAAATGATAGAAGTGATGAACGCCATGAATTTCGATTTGGTCACTTTTGGAAATCACGAATTTGATTTTAGCGAAACCGTTTTGCAAAATCGTTTGAATGAATCCGAATTTGAGTGGACATCGGCAAATACACGTCATGTGAATAACGGTGAAGTGGATTTTTTTTACGTCGAAAATAATGGCAGGAGAAATCAAGTGACTGATTATTCAATTCTTACCATTGAAGATGCCGACGGTGACCGTATGAATTTGGGCATTTTCGGGGTGACGATTGCCTCAAATCCAAAAGATTATGTTTATTACGGCGATGTTTATGAAGAATCCGAACGTGTTTACAATGAAATGAAAAATCAAACCGATATTATCATCGGATTGACACATATAGCATTGGATCAAGACAAAAATGTCGCCAGACGTCTGCCGGATTTGCCATTGATTATGGGAGGCCATGAACATCATAACATGCTTGTGAAAGAAGGAAACACGATGATTGCCAAAGCCGATGCAAATGCCAAAACCATGTATGTGCATACGTTTACTTATGACAAAAACTCAGAAAATTTTACGTTGGATTCCGAATTGGTTTGGATAACCGATAAAGTTTCATCGAATGCGGAAATAGATGCGATTGTTGAAAAATGGGATCGGATTATGGAAGAGAATTTAAGAAAAGTAATTTCAAATCCGGATGAAATAATTTATCATGCAGCAGTCCCTTGGGACGGTACCGACAGTTCAAGTCGTGGGAAACAGACAAATCTGGGTGAGATTATAACAAAATCGATGAAATTTGCATATGACGATGATGCAGAAGCTGCCCTTGTAAACGGTGGCTCTATCCGCGTGGACGATGAACTGCACGGCGCAATTTCAAGCAAAGACATTTTTAGAATTTTATTGTTTGGAGGCAGTGTGGTAAAAGTCAAGTTAAAAGGAAAATTACTCATCGAAGTCTTGGATTATGGTGTGAAAAGCAGAGGAACCGGTGCTTATCTGCAACGGTATAACTTTTCTAAATCGGACGAAAACAAATGGGAAATTGGAGGAAAACAGATTCTTCCTAACGAGATTTATACCATAGCCATGAGTGACTTTTTGTTACGTGGTTTAGACATTTCTTTTCTCACTGCCAAGCATCCGGATGTCTTGGAGGTCTACTTCCCCGATGAGGACGAAATCCCCGGAGATATCAGACGTGCCGTCATAAATTATTTAAAGTCTCTTAAAAATTAAATAAACAGTTATTATTTATTGACCAACAACGCCTTTGCTTTGCTATTTTTGTTATATTTGCATGCAATTAATAACAATCATAACTTTTTGCAACGTGCTAAGTTTTAATTGTTTATGCTAAAATTAATTGCAATGACTACACAAGATGATAAAATAGTTGGAGAGGGATTGACTTATGATGATGTTTTACTGATTCCTGCATATTCTGAAGTTCTCCCACGCGAAGTTTCTGTAAAAACGCGTTTTTCTAAAAATATAACACTTAACATCCCCATCGTTTCTGCGGCGATGGATACTGTTACGGAAAGTGCCATGGCAGTGGCTATGGCGCGTGAAGGTGGGATTGGCGTGATTCATAAAAACATGACCATCGATGCGCAGGCGGCAGAAGTGAGAAAAGTAAAACGTGCTGAAAGCGGAATGATTATCGATCCGGTAACATTAAAAAAACACAATACGGTTCGCGATGCACAACAAACCATGAAGGAATACAGCATTGGCGGCATTCCGATAATTGATGATGAAGGCATATTAATCGGAATTGTTACCAACAGAGATTTGAGGTTTGAAAAAGATCTAGACCATCGTTTGGAAGAGGTGATGACTTCAAAAAATTTAGTGACCGTAATTCCCGGGACTTCGATGGAAGAAGCCGAAACGATTCTTCAGCAACATAAAATTGAAAAGCTTCCCGTGGTGGATCAAAACGGAAAATTAGAAGGATTAATCACTTTTAGAGACATTACCAAACTCACTCAAAAACCTTTTGCAAATAAGGATCAATTTGGTCGTCTTCGGGTGGCTGCAGCATTGGGAGTAACGCCCGATGTCATGGAACGAACCGAAGCGTTGGTAAATGCTCAAGTAGATGCGGTAATTGTGGATACTGCGCACGGACATACAAAAGGAGTGGTTCAGGTTTTAAAACAGATTAAAGAAAAATATCCTGATTTGGATGTGATTGTAGGAAATATAGCTACTGCCGAAGCTGCAAAATATTTGGTAGATGCCGGTGCGGATGCGGTAAAAGTAGGAATTGGTCCCGGTTCAATTTGCACTACTCGCGTCGTAGCCGGAGTTGGATATCCTCAGTTTTCTGCTGTTTTGGAAGTTGCAAAAGCAATTAAAGGTTCCGGAATTCCTGTAATTGCTGACGGTGGCATCCGATATACCGGTGACATTCCCAAAGCTATTGCTGCCGGTGCGGATTGTGTGATGCTCGGTTCGCTTTTGGCAGGAACCAAAGAGTCTCCCGGTGAAACCATTATTTACGAAGGAAGAAAATACAAATCCTACCGTGGTATGGGCTCGGTTGAAGCCATGAAGCAAGGCTCAAAAGATCGTTATTTCCAAGATGTTGAAGATGATATTAAAAAACTAGTCCCCGAAGGAATTGTTGGAAGAGTGCCTTATAAAGGGGAACTATACGAAAGTATGACACAATTTATCGGCGGACTTAAAGCCGGAATGGGATATTGCGGAGCGAAAAATATCGAAGCTTTAAAAGAAAACGGAAAATTCGTAAAAGTTACCTTTTCCGGAATTGCTGAAAGTCATCCGCATGACGTAACCATTACAAAAGAAGCTCCAAATTACAGTAGATAGTTAAAATTGATACACAATCATAAAGGTAAATGCCCGAAGGAGTTTTTCTTTCGGGTATTTTATGTTGTTGCTATTTTACTTTTTTTCCAAATACCGATTCTACAATCGTATTGATTCCTGAAAACGCAAAATAAACCGCACTAATTGCTACAGTCAATCCTAAAGCCAAAAATACATACAACATGATGTTGTCTTTATTTAAAAATGACAGCGTAATTAAATAAGGTCCCAAAAACATTAAAGGGAGCGATATCGCTAATTTTTTGATTCCTTTTTTTAAGATAGACATTTTAGTTCCGTTGCTCATGGTCATAGTTGTTTATAGCGTCACGCACATTTTTATACTTATGAAGCAAATCTGAAGCTTCTTCTTTGGATACTTTTAATTCTTCTTGAATCATTCGGATGCCCCGTTCTATTAATTTGTGATTGCTAAGTTGCATGTCAATCATGCGATTTCCTTTGATGCGACCAAGTTTAATCATGGTTGTCGTAGAAATCATATTCAGAATCATTTTTTGAGCCGTTCCGGATTTCATTCGTGAACTTCCCGACACAAATTCAGGTCCTACTACCGCCACAATCGGATATTTTGCAGCCAAAGCCAAGGGACTTCCTTCATTGCAAGTAATACAAGCAGTCTCGATGTTATGTCGATTGCAATATTCAATCGCTCCAACTACATACGGCGTTGTTCCGGATGCTGCAATTCCAATTACAAAATCGCTGTCAGAAACCTGATGAGACAGAAGGTCTTTCCAGCCTTCTTCAGCGGAATCTTCTGCAAACTCAACAGCTTTGCGAATGGCAGCATCTCCTCCGGCAATTAATCCGATAACCAAATCCTCATGTACTCCGAAAGTAGGAGGACATTCACTGGCATCTACAATTCCTAACCGTCCACTGGTTCCCGCACCAAGATAAAACAAACGACCGCCGTTTTTAAGTTTTTCAACAATTACCGAAACTGCAGCTTCAATCTGAGGAANNTTTGATCTTCTCGGTTAATGTTAGTCAACAATTCCCGAACACTCATCGATTCCAAATGATTATAATGCGAATCCGCTTCAGTGGTTTTTATAAAATTCATCAAGATGATTTTGTGCGAAGATACGGATTTTGAAAGGAGTTTTTTTATTTCATAACGATCTATTGCAAATGAATCTGTGAGCGTGTAAAATGCAAAAAGCCATTTTCAAACAAATGAAAACAGCTTTTAACGGTTAAATTAGCTATATAGGTGCTAGTCTCTTTTTAAGGAACTTTCTTGCAAATGATAGACATCAGAAATTACTTTTCCGGTTTTTTCGTCATACCGTTCCACGACGAAATTTCCTTCAGCATTAAAATAGCCGAAAGAAGATTTGCCTTCTCTGGAAATAATATAATATCCGTCTTGAGAACTGGGTTTAATGATTGCATATTCTTTATCGGCAACATTATCTCTGATGGTCATTAAACGATATCCGTCACGATTTTCTTCGTTTAAAAATTGAAAATAATTTCCTTCAAATTCATAACTGACATTCGTATCGACCTCAACGGGTTCCATCACTACCGATTGATTAATTTTGTTGGCGTCTTGTTCATCCAAGCGCATTTTTTGACTTTTCGTTTGCGACGCACGTTCTGTTGAAGTTCGCGTTCCTTTGTGATCCGTAATTGTCTTTTTGGTAATTACTGTTTCTTTTGTCGTATTTTGAGTCTTTTGAGCAAAGGTAACCGTACTTAATAATAATGCTCCAATCATGATAAGGTGTCTCATAACTATTTAATTAATATTTGATATCAAAATTAGTTTGGAGTTGTGTTAAATAATTATAATATCAATATAATTCTTTAATAAAAAATGATTATTGATGGTTTTTTGTGCAACCTGCATAAAACGTATATTTGCACCTTTTAAATCTGAAAAATCATGAAAGCAGGAATTGTAGGGTTGCCAAATGTAGGTAAATCGACGTTGTTTAATTGTCTGAGCAATGCAAAAGCACAAAGTGCAAATTTTCCGTTTTGTACTATTGAGCCCAATGTGGGAGTGGTCAATGTTCCGGACAAACGTCTTGAAAAATTAGAAGAGTTGGTAAAACCCGAACGTGTTCTTCCTGCAACTGTAGAAATTGTGGATATTGCCGGACTCGTTAAAGGGGCGAGTAAAGGAGAAGGGTTGGGAAATCAGTTTTTGGCAAACATACGCGAAACAGATGCTATTTTACATGTGTTGCGATGTTTTGACAATGACAATATCGTTCACGTGGATGGAAGTGTGAATCCCATTCGTGACAAAGAAACTATTGATATGGAACTTCAATTGAAAGACTTGGAAACAGTAGAGAAAAAATTGGAGAAAGTCAAACGTGTCGCTCGAACGGGAAACAAAGAAGCTCAAAAAGAAGAAGCTGTGCTTGTAAAATTAAAACAAGGTTTAGAAGCAGGCGTATCGGTTCGTGCAATAGCCCTTTCTGAAGACGAACGAAAAGATTTTGTAGATGACATGCAACTCATCACCGACAAACCTGTACTTTATGTGTGCAATGTCGATGAAGCCTCAGCAGTATCCGGAAATGCCTATGTGGATCAGGTTAAAGAAGCTGTTGCGGATGAAAATGCAGAAGTTTTGGTGCTCGCTGTGGGAACGGAAGCCGATATCACAGAATTGGAAACCTACGAGGAACGTCAAATGTTTTTAGAGGATTTAGGATTGGATGAAGCCGGATCTTCCAAACTGATTCGAAGTGCCTATAAATTACTCAATCTTCAAACTTATTTTACGGCGGGAGTAAAAGAAGTTCGCGCATGGACAATCCCCGTGGGCGCAACAGCACCCCAAGCTGCAGGAGTGATTCATTCCGATTTTGAAAAAGGATTTATTCGTGCGGAGGTAATTAAGTATGACGACTTTGTGAAATACGGAAGCGAAGCCAAAGTTAAAGAAGCCGGTAAAATGGGTGTGGAAGGGAAAGATTACATTGTGCAAGACGGCGATATCATGCACTTTCGATTTAATGTTTAAAAGGACTTGTTATTCATAAAGATTCAATCTTTGTTGTAATTGATTCATCTTTGCTTCCAAACGTTGGATGCGCGCTAACATATCGTTGACGGTGCATAATCCTTCAAAATTAATTCCAAGATCGCGGTGCAATCGGAAAAGTCGTTCGATGATTACAATGTCATTTTCATCGATGAAAACCTCGTTGTCTTTGGTTTTTGGAACAATTAAATCGTGTTCAAATAGTTCTTGAACAAACGCTGATTCTATCTTTGAATAACGTGTGTACGTGCTCAATAATATATATTTTTCTGTATTCATAAATTACATTTTTGCAAGTTGTTCAAACAATTCTCTTTCTTTTGCAGATAGGTTTGTGGGAATTTTTACTTTATAGGTGAGAATCAAATCACCAAATTGTCCTTCTTTTTTATAAACCGGAAGTCCTTTGCCTGTTAGTTTTACTTTTGTATCGTTTTGAGTTCCGGCTTTAACGTCGAGCTTAACTTTGCCTGTAAGCGTATCTACTGTTATCGCACCGCCGAGAACCGCCGTGTAAAGGGGGATTTCTTTATCTAAATACAAGTTGCTTCCCAAACGTTTGAAAGCGGTGTTGTTAAAAATCTCAAAAGTAATGTATAAATCGCCGTTCGGTCCTCCGTTCATTCCTTCGCCTCCATATCCTTTAATTCGTATGGTTTGACCGTCTTCTACACCGGCGGGAATAGTCAATCTGATTTTTTTGTCACCCAATGAAATGGTTTGTTTTTCGCTTTTGAGTACATCGGTTAAATTAAGCCGTAAAGTGGCATTGACATCTGCTCCTTTAAAACGGGTAGTTCCCGAATGACGCCTGCCGGTAAAGCCGCTTCCGAACATGGATTCAAAAAAATCGGAGAATGGGCTTTCATCAAAACCTTCACCATCCGAAGTGTACGTATATTGACGACCAAATCCGTCAAAATCATTGGACTGACGTTGTTTTTTGGCTTGTTCGTAGGCTTCAGAATGTTGCCAGTCTTTCCCGTACTTGTCGTATTTTTTACGTTTTTCGGGATCGCTCAACACTTCATGGGCTTCATTTAATTCTTGAAATTTTTGCTGTGCCTGAGGATCGTTTGGATTTAAATCGGGATGAAGTTTACGAGCCAATTTTCGATAGGCTTTTTTAATTTCGTTCGGTGTGGCATTTTTATCCACCCCTAAAATTTTATAATAATCTATAAATTCCATTTAAGAATAAATTGAAATATCTATTGCGTTATGAAATTAAAAAATATTATTCAGATTATCGCCATTTGATTTATAATTTTAATTTTGAGTCGGTTCAAACAATATAACAACATTTGCATTATTGTAATAAGAATGGTATATTTCCTTCAATTGAATTGAACACTTATCTCACTTAAAAAAGTGTTTATTATTTTCGCAGAAAGAATTTCAAACCTTAGCGCGAATCCTTATATTTAGCACATTTACAAAAGCATTATGAGCAGTACATATACAGAAGAAAATATTCGTTCCCTGGATTGGAAAGAACACATTCGCATGCGACCGGGAATGTATATCGGAAAACTTGGTGACGGCTCTTCTCCTGATGATGGAATCTATATTTTACTCAAAGAAGTTATTGACAATTCCATTGATGAGTTTGTGATGGGGTCGGGAAAAACCATTGAAGTAAGAATTAAAGACAATGAAGTAAAGGTACGCGACTTCGGACGGGGGATTCCACTCGGCAAAGTGGTTGATGTGGTTTCTAAAATGAATACCGGAGGAAAATATGACACCAGAGCTTTTAAAAAATCAGTGGGGCTAAACGGGGTGGGAACAAAAGCGGTGAATGCTTTATCTTCATTTTTCAGAGTAGAATCCGTGCGGGAAAATAAACTGAAAGTAGCCGAATTTTCAACCGGTGATTTAACTTTTGAGTCGGATATTGAAGAATCGGGACGCCGAAAAGGAACAAAAGTTACTTTTTGTCCGGATGAAACGATTTTCAAGAATTTTAAATTCAGAACAGAATATGTAGTTCGGATGCTTAAAAATTACGTCTATCTCAATCCGGGATTGACTATTGATTTTAATGGCGAAAAATTTTATTCTGAAAACGGATTAAAAGATTTGTTGTTGGAAACGATTCGTGAAGAAGAAAGTGCTTATCCGATAATTCACCTTCGCGGAGAGGATATTGAAGTTGCTTTGACACACAGCAAAACACAATACAGCGAAGAATATCACAGTTTTGTAAACGGTCAAAATACAACGCAAGGCGGAACGCATTTAAACGCATTTCGAGAAGCTTTGGTGAAAACCATCCGAGAATTTTATAATAAAAATTACGATGCAAGTGATATTCGTAAATCGATTGTTGCCGCAATCAGTATAAAAGTGATGGAACCGGTTTTTGAAAGTCAAACGAAAACCAAACTCGGTAGTACGGATATGGGTGGAAATCTGCCGACAGTTCGGACGTATGTTAATGATTTTGTCAAGACGCAGCTGGACAATTATTTGCATAAAAACCCGGATGTAGCCGAGGAAATTCAAAAGAAAATTATTCAGGCGGAACGCGAGCGTAAAGATTTAAGCGGCATTCGGAAATTGGCGCGCGAACGTGCCAAAAAAGCGAGCCTTCACAATAAAAAATTAAGAGATTGCAGGATTCACCTTCAAGACATTAAGAATGAGCGAAATTTGGAAACTACTTTGTTCATTACGGAAGGAGATTCCGCCAGCGGAAGCATTACCAAAAGTAGAGACGTCAACACCCAAGCCGTTTTTTCATTAAGAGGAAAACCGTTGAATACTTATGGAATGAGTAAAAAAATTGTTTACGAGAATGAAGAATTCAACCTTTTACAAGCTGCGTTAAACATTGAAGATTCCATTGAAAATCTCCGTTATAATAACATTGTCATCGCAACAGATGCGGATGTTGACGGAATGCATATTCGGCTGCTGTTAATCACTTTTTTTCTGCAATTTTTTCCGGAAATTATCAAAGAAGGGCATTTGTATATTTTGCAAACGCCTCTTTTCAGAGTTCGCAATAAAAAAGAAACCATCTATTGTTATTCCGAAGAAGAACGAATTGCCGCTATCGAAAAGTTAAAGCCAAATCCAGAAATAACCCGTTTTAAAGGACTTGGAGAAATTTCGCCCGATGAGTTTAAGAATTTTATTGGCGATAATATTCGGTTAGATCCTGTAATGTTGGACAAATCAATGAGTATTGAAGAATTACTTTCGTTCTATATGGGAAAAAACACACCGGACAGGCAAGAATTTATCATTGAAAATCTAAAAGTAGAATTGGACGAAGTGGAAGTTTAATCTTTAATAATAGTTGTTATGAAACAGAAACTTTTATTCGTAGTTGCCATTTGCTTAATGTTCTTTACTTCTTGTGAAACACGAGATGATGAGTGTGACTTTGTTTTTCCCAAACAACCAATCGCAGGGATTTCTATCGTGGATAGCGAAGGAAATTCATTAATAGGTGAGGATAATGTGTATAAGCCTTCAGAAATAACTTTATCTGATGGAGCCGAGGAAATTCCTTTGGAGTTTATTGAATTTCGTGAAGTTACCAGAATGAGCTTTTATTTTGGTTTTATGATTTCTGAGAAAAAATATTTTCTAAAACTCAATGAAACGGAAACAGACACGATCAATATGACAATACATGCATACCCGACCAAATGTTTTGGAATGATGAAAGAAATTGAAAAATTCAGTGTAAACGGAGAGGAAATTGAAGGAGAGGGAGATATTTACGTAATTCAAAAATAATAAGTTAGAAAACAACTTTTTAAAAATACAGTTGATAGCAAACGATGAGTGACGAACTCGAAAAAGAAGGTCAAGCGGCCTTTAACGACGATAATAAAACAGAAGAAACCATCACCAAAGTTACCGGCATGTACCGGGATTGGTTTTTGGATTATGCAAGTTACGTCATTTTGGAACGTGCGGTTCCGGCAATTGAAGACGGATTTAAGCCTGTTCAACGTCGGATTATGCAATCGATGAAAGATTTGGATGACGGTCGTTACAACAAAGTAGCCAATATCGTAGGACATACGATGCAGTATCATCCGCACGGCGATGCAAGTATTGGTGATGCGATGGTGCAAATCGGGCAAAAAGATTTGTTGATTGACACCCAAGGAAACTGGGGAAACATCCTTACCGGTGATGGAGCGGCTGCACCGCGATACATCGAAGCACGACTTTCAAAGTTCGCTTTAGAAATTCTCTTTAATCCAAAAATCACAAATTGGCAGGCTTCGTATGACGGTCGTAAAAAAGAACCCATCAATCTGCCGGTAAAATTTCCATTGCTGCTGCATCAAGGAGCAGAAGGAATTGCCGTGGGTCTTTCTACAAAAATCCTTCCTCACAACTTTAATGAATTAATAGACGCGTCGATAAAACATTTACAAGGAAAAAAATTTCAGCTGTTCCCTGATTTTCCTACCGGCGGAATTATCGATGTAACAGGGTATAATGACGGACTTCGCGGCGGGAGAATACGCAGTCGCGCTCGTATCAATCAGTTGGATAAAAATACCTTGGTGATTACCGAAATTCCTTTTGGAACAAATACTTCTTCACTTATTGATACCATTCTGAAAGCAAACGAAAAAGGGAAGATAAAAATTAAAAAAATTGAAGACAATACCGCGGCAGAAGTAGAAATTCTGATTCATTTGCCATCCGGAATTTCTCCTGACAAAACGATTGACGCACTATATGCGTTTACCGCTTGCGAAACATCGATTTCACCCTTAGGTTGTGTCATTGAAGACAACAAACCGTTGTTTATCGGCGTGACTGAAATGTTAAAAAGAAGTACAGACAGAACAGTGCAACTTATTAAGCAGGAGCTTGAAATTCAGCTTGATGAGGTGGAAGAACAATGGCATTTTGCTTCTTTGGAGCGAATTTTTATTGAAAAGAGAATTTATCGTGATATTGAAGAAGAAGAAACTTGGGAAGGTGTTATTGAAGCGATTGACAAAGGACTTCAACCACATATCGGACATTTAAAGCGGGCAGTTACCAAAGAAGATATCATCCGATTGACAGAAATCAGAATCAAACGGATATCCAAATTTGATATCGATAAAGCACAACAGCGTATTGAAGCTTTAGAAGACCAAATCGCAGAATTAAAAAATCATTTAAATAATTTAATCGATTACGTAATTGATTTTTTCAAAAGAATAAAGAAAAACTACGGAGCGAATCGCGGAAGAAAATCTGAAATCAGAATTTTTGATGAAATTGAAGCTACAAAGGTTGTCATCCGAAACACCAAACTCTACGTAAATCGGAAAGAAGGATTTGTGGGAACCAGTTTGCGTCGGGATGAATACGTAACCGATTGCAGTGATATTGACGATATCATCATTTTTACGCAAGACGGAAAAATGATGGTTACGCGTGTAGATGCCAAAACCTTTGTGGGCAAAGACATCATTCATGTGGCTGTTTTTAAAAAGAAAGACAAACGTACCATTTACAATATGATTTATCGTGACGGAACCAAAGGCGCATCCTATGTAAAACGTTTTGCCGTTACTTCCATTACACGGGACAGAGAATATGATATGACCAACGGAAGCAAAGGATCAAAAGTTCTGTATTTTACTGCCAATCCGAATGGGGAAGCAGAAATGGTCACCATTTATTTACGACAAACCGGAAGCATCAAGAAATTGAAGTTTGATTTGGATTTTGCCGACCAACTCGTAAAAGGGCGTAATTCCAAAGGGAATATTGTAACCAAACATCCTATTAAAAGAGTCGAGTTAAAAGAAAAAGGATTGTCAACCTTAAAACCACGAAAAATATGGTTTGATGACACTGTTCAACGGTTGAATGTGGATGAACGTGGAGAACTTCTCGGAGAATTTAAAAAAGATGACAGATTGTTGATTATCAATCAGAAAGGGCTGGTAAAAACGGTGATTCCTGATTTGCTTCTCCGATTTGATGATGATGTTATAGTATTGGAAAAGTGGGTGCCCGATAAACCGATTACTGCAATTTATTGGGAAGGAGAAAAAGAATTGTTTTATGTCAAAAGGTTTTTAATAGAAAATCCCGACAGAGAAGAAGTCATTATCACCGATCATCCCAATTCTTATCTTGAAAAAATTTTCACGGATTATCGTCCGGTAGCAGAAGTGGTATTTGTCAAAAAACGCGGTCAGGAACGCGAAGACAATCTGGAGGTGGATTTGGAGTCTTTTATTGCAGTCAAAGGAATTACCGCGATGGGGAATCAACTTACCAAAGAAAAAGTATTGGAAATTAATCCACTTGAACCCTTGCCTTACGCGGAGCCAGAGCAATTAGCTCCCGAGGAAATGGAAGTTGAAGTTACAGACATAGCTAAAACGGACGACCAAACGGATAACCCTGAAGAATCCGATAAAAAAAAAGATTTAAAAACTGATGAAACCGGTCAAGGATTGTTGTTTTAGAAAGTAAACACTGCATTTTTGAAGAATTTCGTAATTCCTTACTCAAGAGTTTGAAAATCAAAAGAAAAAATGTATCTTTGCACCCCTTTTGGCAGCGAATCAGAAACAAAAGGAATAAGAATTAAAAAAATAATAACCTCTTCTGCGGGATGGCTGCGTCAAATTCTGTAACAACGTAGAATACAAACAATTGATTTCAAGTATATCATAAAAATCAGAAATCAATTTTTATTAACAAATGGCTGAAAAAGCAAAAAACGAAACAACAGCTGAAGAAACAGCTGGAACACAAGCAGAACAAACTCAAAACCAAGTAACTGCTGAAGAAACTCAACAAAAAGAAGCAGAAGACACAAAACCAGCTGCTGAAGTATCTCTGAAAGAACGAGATCCTGAAAAATTTCTGGAAGAATTTAACTGGCACAACTACGAAGAAGGAATCGATTTAATTGATGACAAAAAGTTAGAGGAATTTGAAAGACTGGTTAAAGAAAACTTTGTAGACACGCTTGATAACGAAGTTGTGGAAGGAACCGTGGTTCACATCACTGATCGTGATGCAATTATCGATATCAATGCAAAAAGTGAAGGTGTTATTTCTTTAAACGAGTTTCGTTACAACCCGGATTTAAAAGTAGGAGACAAGGTAGAAGTATTGATTGATGTTCGTGAAGACAGCACCGGACAACTAATTTTAAGTCACAGAAAAGCCAGAATCATCAAAGCTTGGGATCGTGTAAACGAAGCTCATGACAAAGGTTCTATTGTAAACGGATATGTAAAATGTCGTACCAAAGGAGGGATGATTGTTGACGTTTTCGGAATCGAAGCGTTCTTGCCGGGCTCGCAGATTGATGTGAAACCCATTCGTGATTACGATATGTATGTAGGGAAAACAATGGAATTTAAAGTGGTGAAAATCAATCACGAATTCAAAAACGTTGTCGTATCTCATAAAGCACTTATCGAAGCTGATATTGAAGAACAGAAAAAAGAAATCATCGGTCAACTTGAAAAAGGTCAAGTTCTGGAAGGAATCGTTAAGAATATTACTTCTTACGGAGTCTTTGTAGATCTTGGTGGTGTTGACGGACTTATCCACATTACCGACCTTTCTTGGTCAAGAATCAATCATCCGAATGAAATTGTTGAATTGGATGAGAAATTAAATGTGGTTATTCTTGATTTTGACGAAGACAAAACACGAATTCAATTAGGTCTTAAGCAATTGAGTCCGCATCCTTGGGAAGCCCTTGAGGATAAACTTCAAGTGGGCGATAAAGTAAAAGGAAAAGTGGTGGTAATTGCAGATTACGGAGCTTTCGTTGAAGTTGCTGACGGGGTTGAAGGACTTATTCACGTGAGTGAGATGTCTTGGAGCACCCATTTAAGAAGTGCACAAGATTTTGTAAGTGTAGGTGATGAAGTAGAAGCAGTAGTTTTAACACTGGATAAAGACGAGCGTAAAATGAGTCTCGGAATCAAACAATTGACTCCGGATCCGTGGACAGACATTACAGCAAAATATCCTGTAGGTTCACGTCACAAAGGAACAGTACGCAACTTTACAAACTTTGGTGTTTTTGTTGAACTTGAAGAAGGAATTGACGGACTTATCTATATCAGCGATCTTTCTTGGACTAAGAAAATCAAACATCCGAGCGAATTCACAAATATCGGTGAAGAGTTGGATGTGGTAGTTCTAGAATTGGATGTTGAGGGCCGTAAATTGAGCCTTGGTCACAAACAAACAACAGAAAATCCGTGGGATAAATATGAAACGGAATTTGCTGTCGGAACCAAACACACAGCTGTTTTGGGAGATGTTACCGACAAAGGTGCAACCATTAACTTTAATGAGGATATTGTAGCTTTTGTTCCCAATCGTCATCTTGAAAAAGAAGATGGTTCAATGCTGAAAAAAGGAGAAGAAGCTGAATTCCAAATCATTGAGTTTAGCAAAGAGTTCAAAAAAGTAGTGGCTTCACACATGACAATTCACCGTGAGGAAGAAGCGAAAATTGTTAAAGAAGCAGTGAAAAAACAAGAAGCTGCTGAAGCTGAAGCAAAACCGACACTCGGAGATGCGAATGCGAAGTTGCAAGAACTTAAAGACAGAATGGAAGGCGGTAAATAAAACACCGACAACCGTTTATAAATACTTAAACCCTTTCAGTATATTTATTGAAAGGGTTTTTTGTTTATTTGTAAAATAAAACTTCAACCTTAGTTTTGTTTTCTGATTTCAAAGATAAAAGTGTATTTTTGATTTTTAAATTTATCCTACTATCCTATGAGCCGAAAAGTGTTATTGAACGCAAAAGAAATCCACATTGCGCTTCATCGTTTGGCTTGTCAATTAATAGAAAATCATCACGATTTTTCAGAAACCGTTCTCATCGGATTGCAGCCCCGAGGAATCTATCTTGCAGAGCGATTGAAAGAATTGCTCGCTACCGATTACCAAGTAAAAAACATTCAGTTAGGGTATCTGGACATTACTTTTTTTCGCGATGATTTCCGACGTTCGGACAAACCTTTGGAGGCTAACAAAACGAACATTGACTTTTTGGTCGAAAATAAAAAAGTTGTGCTCATAGACGATGTATTGTTTACCGGACGAAGCATCCGGGCGGCGCTTACCGCTATTCAATCTTTCGGAAGGCCTTCCGAAGTCGAGTTGTTAACGCTTATAGATCGTCGTTTTAGTCGCCACTTACCCATTCAACCGGATTACAGAGGAAGACAAGTGGATGCAATTAACGGAGAAAAAGTGAAGGTGTGTTGGAAAGAAAATGAAGGAGAAGACGTCATTTATTTGATTAAAAATTAAAGACATGGAATTAAGTGTCAATCACTTATTGGGAATTAAATATCTAAATGAAGAAGATATTCAATTAATTTTTAGTACGGCAGATCAATTTAAAGAAGTCATCAACAGACCCATAAAAAAAGTGCCGTCGCTAAGAGATATTACTATTGCTAATTTATTTTTTGAAAATAGTACGCGAACCAAACTTTCTTTTGAGCTTGCAGAAAAAAGACTGTCTGCAGACGTAATTAATTTTTCCTCCTCCGGATCTTCGGTTTCAAAAGGTGAAACACTAATTGATACGGTAAACAACATTCTTTCAATGAAAGTTGACATGGTTGTTATGCGGCATTCCAGTGCAGGAGCCGGAATTTTTCTTTCCAGACACGTAAATGCAAGTATCGTCAATGCCGGTGATGGCGCTCATGAACATCCTACACAGGCATTGTTAGATTGCTATTCGATTCGTGAAAAACTCGGAGATGTTGCCGGAAAAAAAGTTGTTATCGTCGGAGATATTTTGCATTCTCGGGTCGCATTATCCAATATTTTTGCTCTTCAAAAGCTGGGAGCTGAAGTTAAAGTTTGCGGACCTAAAACGCTGATTCCTAAATTTATCGACAAATTGAATGTTGCGGTTGAAGACAATCTCATCAAAGCATTGCAATGGTGTGATGTAGCAAATATGCTCCGTGTACAACACGAGCGTATGGACAACAGCTATTTCCCGTCAACACGCGAATATGTTCAACAGTTCGGACTCAATAAAAAGATTTTAGATTCATTGGATAAAGAGATTGTAGTAATGCACCCCGGACCCATCAACAGAGGCGTTGAAATAACTTCAGATGTCGCCGACAGCAAACAGTCAATTATACTAAATCAAGTGGAAAACGGAGTGGCTATCCGAATGGCGGTTATTTATTTGTTAGCATCAAAAATTAAAACATCATGAAAATCACTAATTTTCCAAACTATGTTGTTCTTGAAGATGAAAAATCTGACATTAAAGATTTTGTTTCATTTCTAGAAAAACAAATAAAAGACAAGTATCAAAACCAAAATGTAGTTGTAAATTTACTTCCGTACAAATCGTTTGAACTTAAAGACTTGCTATTGTTTTTAAAGATTTCTGATGAACACAGAAAAAATAAAAATTCGTTTGTACTTGTAAACAACCTTATTGAAATAGATGATATTCCTCCAGAACTCGTAGTGGTTCCAACGTTACAGGAAGCCGGGGATATTATCGAAATGGAAGAAATTGAACGTGATCTCGGTTTTTAAGCGCTTATATTTGAATATAAGATAAAATTAATTTACAGCAATTTAACTTTTTTTTATCTGATTGTTGCTAACTTGAATTCCATTGAAAATAAACGCAAAAAATTTTTCGTTTCAATTAAAAGTATTGAAAATAAGCGTTTTGTAGTTTAAGATATAAGCATAGATAATAATTATTTTATGATTCTTACCATTCTCGGAAGTCATTCTGCAACTCCATTGGCATCGGCACATCCAACCGCGCAAATATTGGAAATGAAAGGACATATTTTCCTGATTGACTGTGGTGAAGGAACGCAAATGCAACTGAGAAAATACAAAATAAAATTTTCGAGAATCAAGCATATTTTTATTTCCCATTTGCACGGAGATCATTTTTTTGGTTTGCCCGGTTTGATCACGACTTTTATGTTGATGGGAAGAGAAACAGAAGTACATATTTACGGACCGAAAGGAATCAAAAATGCCATCCTTACGTTCTTAAAAGTAGGAAAAGTTTATACCAATTATCCGCTTTATTTCCACGAATTGGAAACAACGACTTCCGAGATGATTTTTGAAGATGAAAAAGTAAGCGTGGAAACCATTCCTTTAGACCATCGGGTTTATACTAACGGGTATCTTTTTAAAGAAAAACCCAATGACAGAAAACTCAATGTAGAAGCTGCACGTGCTGCCAAAGTGGATTTGGTGTATTACAACAGGATAAAAAAAGGTGAAGATGTGGTTAATCGGGAAGGTGTCCTTATTCCAAATGAAGAAATTACGTTTGACCCGGAACCTCCAAAATCATATGCATTTTGCAGCGATACTGTTTACAAACCTGAAATTGCAATACAAATTCGTCAAACTACAGTGTTGTATCACGAATCTACATTTCTTGAAGACAGGAAAGATCTCGCCGAAAAGACCATGCACAGTACCGCAAAACAAGCAGCTTTAATAGCAAAAGCTGCGGATGTAAACACTTTGATTTTAGGGCATTATTCGGCACGATATGGCGATTTGAATTTATTTAAAAAAGAAGCAGAAACGGTTTTTCCAAATGTGTATTTGGCTGAAGACGGCAAACGTTTTGAATTTTAATTATTTAACTTACAATTATTGTTATAAAAACAGAATATGCGAAAAGATTTAAGCGATTTCAGAAAATCTTATGAAAAAGGAGCATTGGACGAAGATAAGATAGCATCAAATCCGATGCAGCAATTTCATAAATGGTTTCACGAAGTATTAGAAGTCGGAGGGGTGGAAGAAGCCAATGCAATGACGATTTCTACCAAAGGGTTGGATGGTTTTCCCAAAGGCAGGGTGGTTTTACTTAAAAAATTTGATGAAAACGGATTTTATTTTTACACCAATTATAAAAGTGAAAAAGGCCGTGCGATTGAAGCTGATAATAGAATTTCCATATCTTTCTTTTGGCCCAATTTGGAACGTCAAGTGATAATTAAAGGAATGGCGAAGAAAACTTCAATAGAAAACTCGAATGATTATTTTCAAATCCGTCCGCGAGGAAGTCAATTGGGAGCCGCGGCTTCGCCACAAAGTGAAATTATCTCAAAAGAAACGCTGATTGACAATCTAAAACAATTGGAAGAAAAGTATAAAGCTCAAGAAGTCCCACGACCGGAACATTGGGGAGGCTACTGCGTCAAACCCATTTCCATTGAATTTTGGCAAGGTCGTGAAAACCGCCTCCACGATAGAATCCGCTACACTTTGGAAGATGCTGATTGGAAAATCGAAAGGCTCGCTCCTTAATTTTATTTATTCATAACGGATACAAACGTTTTTCTGTTCCGTAAAAAATTTGAGTGCTTCAAAACCTCCTTCTCTTCCGATTCCGCTGTTTTTAACACCTCCGAAAGGCGTCCTTAAATCACGATTTAACCACGTATTTACCCAAACGATGCCGGCTTCTAATGCTTTAGACATGCGCAAAGATCGATCGAGATTGGAAGTCCAAACCGTTGCAGATAATCCGTAAACCACAGAATTTGCCATTTTAATAACCTCTTCCTCAGTTTCAAAAGGTATTAAAGTAACAACCGGTCCAAAAATTTCTTCCTGATTCACACGACAATACGCATCATGAAGCTCAATAACAGTGGGTTCAAGATAATATCCGTTTTCATAACCTTCGGGATGCACTGTATTTCCTCCTGTTAAGATTTTCCCGCCTTCTTCCTGAGCAAGCCGGATGTAGCTGCGAACTTTTTCTAAATGTGGTTTTGAAACCAAAGCACCAATATCGGTTTGCTTATCAAAAGGATTTCCGATTTTAAGTGCTTGGGTTTTAGCGATAAAATCTTTTTTAAATCGCTCGAAAATTGATTTCTCCACAAAAATCCGACTTCCACAAAGACAAATCTGTCCTTGATTTGCAAACGACGATCGGACGGTAACGGCAAGCATTTTATCATAATTGCAATCGGCAAAAATGACATTCGGATTTTTTCCGCCTAATTCCAAAGACAATTTTTTAAACATTGGTGCTGCGGTACGAGCGATATGTTCGCCGGTTTTGGTTCCTCCCGTAAACGAAATAGCTTTGATTTTCGGGTGACTTACAATGGCTTCTCCGGCTTTAGGCCCAAGCCCGTGAACAATGTTTAAAACACCCGGAGGCAATCCGGCTTTATTGCAGATATCACCCAATAAAGAAGCTGTCATCGGCGTGATTTCACTGGGTTTTGCCACCACTGTATTTCCGGCAGCCAAAGCAGGAGCTATTTTCCAACTGAACAAATACAAAGGCAAGTTCCATGGAGAAATACAACCCACGACGCCCAAAGGTTCGCGTAAGGTAAAATTGATGGTCTGCAATCCTGTACTTTCATGAGCTTCACTTGCAAATTGGGTAATGGCATTTCCGTAAAATCTAAAATTTGCCGAAGCACGTGGAATATCGACAAGATTGGAAAGCGACAGCGGTTTTCCGTTGTCGCGACTTTCCGCTTCGGCTAAAACCTGTTGATTCTCCTCAATTAAATCCGCAATTTTAATCAGAATTCTGCTTCTTTTTTCAATGGGGGTTTCTGACCAATTAAGAAACGCTTTTTGTGCTGCTTCATAAGCATTTGCTACATCTTTTTCATCAGAATCGGCAATGTGGGAATAGACATTTCCGCTCATCGGTTCGTAATTGTCAATCCATTTGCCGGAAATAGCATCGACATAATTACCATTGATAAAATTGCGAATTTTTATGGGAGCACTCATTTTGGATTATTTTTTTAAAGGAAAGTAAGCAATTGCCTTAATCTCAACAACTAAATGCGGATGTGGCAATTGATGTACGGCAACAGTAGTTCGTGTCGGACCGGTTTCTTTGTTAAAATATTCGGCGTAAACTTCATTGTAACCTGCAAAATCATTCATATTTACCAAAAAACTGGTAATATCAATCACATCGGCAAGGGTTGCACCTTCAGCAGCTAAATAATCTTTGATGTTTTCAATAACTGCACGGGTTTGCTCACGAATATCCAATCGATAAGTATCCATGCCGTCAATTTTATAAACACCTGCAAAAGTGTTGTCCGGCAATCGCGAACTGGCTCCGCTGACATATATAAAATCTCCTGCTCGTTTGATGTGCGGATATGCACCGCGAGGCGTGGCTTTTCCTTCTATTAATTTGCTTTTATTTTCCATAATTATTTAAAAATCACTGTTTGTATAATGTAAATATCCGGGTTTGTTTTCTTGTTCTAAAATTAATTCGGTTCGTTCTTTTACTATCTCAAGTTTTTCTTCTAAGGACAATGTATCGTCTAATTTATGTTCGTGTAACAGACTTAAAATAGCATTGTCTTGCGCTCTTCCCAAACGTTTTGCTTCAGCATAGGGGAGATCCTCGCGAAAAGTCACAAGCGAATACTTGCTGTAATAGATATCGGGAAATTCCGATTCAAAAGCTATTTCCAGTTTGCGTTTCTTCTGAAACAATTCCATGCCGGTATGTGCTTTCATTTCATCAAAATTATCCAAAGAAAGTTCGCCGATGGCTTGTGCGTCGGCAATTCGCGCTTTTTCAAACGTTTCAAAAATGGTATTCCAATTCCATTCTGACGATGTCGTTTTATAATTTTCAATAATACGGTCTAAAACTCCTACATCTTCAAAGCTGGCATTCATTCCTTGACCGTAAAAAGGGACCATCGCATGCGCAGCATCGCCCATCAACAGAACTTTTCCTTCATAATGAAGCGGAGCACATTTTACGGTTCCCATGAGGCCGATGGGATTGGTAAAAAACTGTTCGGTAAGATTGGGAATCAATTGCAAAACATCGGGAAATTCATTTTGAAAAAATTCGGTTACTTTTTCTGAGGTAGTCAAATTTTCAAAACTGTAATAACTTTTTTTATGAGGCAAAAAAAGCGTCACCGTAAAACTTCCGTTGAGATTCGGCAAAGCAATCAGCATGTTTTCTCCACGGGGCCAAATATGCAAAGCGTTTTTATAAATCTTATAACCGTTATTTTTGTCAGGCAGGATTTCCAATTCTTTATATCCGTGACTCAACCATTGGTGGGAAATACTAAACAGAAAATCGGGATTGTTTATCATCGCACTTCGAATCACTGAACCGGCGCCATCGGTTCCGAAAATTACATCGGCTTGAAAAGTTACTTCCTTTTGAGTTTCGGTATTATCGCATACGATGGTTGTGTTTTCAAAATCAATGGATTTGCAAGGGTGATTAAAATAAATCTTGACCCCTTCTTCTTCGGCAGCGTTTAAAAGGACTTTGTTTAATCCGGGACGTGAAACGGAATTAATATATTCGTCATTTCGTCCACTGTAAGGACTTAAAAAAGTTTTTCCGGAACTTTTTTCATGAATCATTCTTCCGGTCATGGGAATTAACAGCTTGTTTACTTCATCCTCAATTCCGGCAGTTTTAAGCGCCCTCATTCCACGATTGCTCAGGGCCAAATTGATTGAACGTCCTGCATCGAGCACTGTGGTACGCAAATCGGGGCGTTTTTCGACTACCGTAACTTTAAATCCTTTTTGTGCCATTCGAAGCGCTAACAGACTTCCGCAAAGTCCTGCTCCGACAATAAGTATATTTTTCATGGAAAGCGTTATTTTTCGTCAACTATCTTTTTTAATTTTTCACAAAACAGAAAAGCATCTTCAAAACTGTTGTAAAGCGGAGTAGGAGCAATGCGAATCACATCCGGTTCACGCCAATCGCTAATTACTCCTGCTTCCGTAAGTTGGTCGTGAAGTTTTCTGTTGGCATTTTTCACTTGAATTGAAAGCTGACAACCGCGTTCCTCCGGATTTTCCGGAGTGATAATAGTGATTTTTTCATTGTCAATGGCTTTAATCAGTTGCTCCAAATAGCCCGTGAGTTTTATCGATTTTGCTCTCAAGGCATCCATTCCAACTTCGTGGAAAATATCCAAGGAAGCCCGAACTGCTGCCATAGATAAAATGGGCGGATTGCTCAATTGCCAACCTTCTGCGCCGGGAAGCATTTCAAAATCGTCCCGCATCTGAAATCGCGTTTTTTTGTTGTGTCCCCACCATCCCGAAAATTTCTTTAAAGCTGTATCCGTAGCGTGTTTTTCGTGAACAAAACAGCCGCCGAGACTCCCCGGACCGCTGTTTAAATATTTATACGTGCACCACACCGCAAAATCAGCCTCTGAATCGTGTAAATTCGGTTGAATGTTTCCGGCACCATGCGCCAAATCAAATCCGACTTTACAGCCGTAGTGATGCCCAAGTGCTGCTATTTTTTTTAAAGGAAACGATTGTCCGGTGTAATAATTTGGACTTCCGATGAGAATTAATGCTATCGAATGACCTTCCTCTTCAAGAATTTGTTCCAAATCTTCCATGCGACAAAGATTTTCTCCCGGTCTCGGTTTCCATAGAATCAGACTTTCCTCCGGATTGTATCCGTGAAATTTCAATTGACTTTCAACCGCATATTTGTCACTGGGGAAAGCATCGCTTTCAATCAGAATTTTATAGCGTTTTGAAGTCGGCCGATAGAAAGAAACCATCATTAAATGCAAATTGGTAGTCAGCGTATTCATAATAACCACCTCAAGGGGTTTTGCACCGACTACGGCTGCCATTTGTTCGGTTAAAAACTCATGATACGGCATCCACGGATGTTTTCCTTTGGTATGTCCTTCCACACCGTACGTTGCCCAAGCATCAAGTTCTTCTTGGAGATACGTAGAGACAGTTTTTGGTTGTAACCCTAAAGAATTTCCACAAAAATAAATCAACTTGTTTCCGTCAGCATCTGTTGGAAATAAAAACTGGTTTCTATAGGAGGCCAAAGTATCTTGTTTGTCTTGTTCTTTGGCATAAGCGATAGAATTAAAATGCATGGAGTAAAAATTATTGAGCAACAAAAATAGAAATTAATATCCTTATTTAAATTATTCCGGCTATTTAAGTGTGTTATTGAATGTCAATATGAAACCAAAAGCGCAATTTCTTTTTTGAAATTTGAATTTTTCTTAGCTTTATAGATTAGAAATTGATACCAAAAAAATTATGCAAGTAAAAGATAACAAAGTTAAACAGCGTTTTGAAGCGGAAGTGGATGGATATACGGCATTTATTGATTATAAAATTGTAAAAGATGTTATTGATTTAATTCATACGGAAGTGCCCAAAGAAATTGGTGGGAGGGGTGTTGCCGGTGAGATGACCGAAACTGTATTGATGCAAATAGAACTTCTCGGATATAAAGTAAAGCCACTGTGTCCATACATTAAAAAATATATTGAAAGAAATCCGGAATGGCAGGAAATCGTGGCGGAATAAAAAAAGGCTGATTTTCTCTCAGCCTCTTCTTATTTTTCTAAATCTGTTACACTCTACGACCTGTGGCAAGTCTCCAAAGTACGCCGATAATGGCAAGTACCAAAAGAATGTGAATAAATGCGCCAAGATTGAATACAAAGGCTCCAAGTAACCAGCCTACAATCATAATTACTACTATTAACCAAATTAAATCGCTCATAATATTAAGTTTTTTGTTGTTTGTTTTTCAAATGTACAACACAACCTTTCTTAGGCTTAGGTTTTTAACTTGTATTTAGAATTAAATTAGCGAAAACAGTTAAAAAAATAGATTAATCTTAATTTCTATTAATTTTATTCGCTTTTTAGTAGTTCCGGATGTTTGTTTTTAAAGTTTTCTTTTCTCGGCTTGGATACATTTCGGATATAAGGCTGATTGGGATTTTTCTTTGCATAATTTTGATGATATTCTTCAGCACGATAGAATTTTTGAAAAGGCATGACGTGTGCCGCTACCTTTTGTGAACCTTCCAATTGTAAGTTCAGAGCCGCAATTTTCGCATCGATGATTGCTTTTTCATTTGCATCTCTATAAAATACAATAGAGCGATAATTAATCCCGCGATCGGGACCTTGACCATTTACTTGCGTGATGTTTTGAGAAGCAAAATAAACATCTAATAATGTTTCAAAAGTGACGCGATTCGGGTCGTAAATAACCTCGACGGTCTCGGCATGATTTCCTTGATTTTTATAAGTAGGATTGGGCGTAGTACCACCGCTGTAACCTGAAACAGCTTCTTTGACACCGATTACCGATTCATAAATCCCTTCGACACACCAAAAACAACCGCTTGCAAAATATGCCCGTTTGTAGCCGTCTTGATAAATTTCTTTGACAGGGTCAACAGTTTGTCCGGAAATTTGTACGACTTGCTTATCGGATTTAGATTCCGCGCAATTTGAAAAGAGAAACAAAACAAAAAAGAGTTGAAAGAATTTCATAGCAAAACTTTTGAAGACTATAAGATACAAAAAAAAGCTTTCGTTAAAAATGAAAGCTTTCTTGAGTTTTATAGTTTGAGTGAATTTTATTTCAGCTTGGCAAAAAGCGTTTCCATTTTTTCACGTTCTTCATTGGCAAGATTGATGTCTACCAAGATTCTTCCACTGTGTTCGTCGGTAATAATTTTCTTGCGTCCGGCAATTTCCATTTGCACTTGTGGCGGAATGGTAAAATATGATCCGGCAGCAGCACCTCGTTCAATAGGTACAACGGCAAGTCCGTTTTTTACGCTGTTTCTGATTTTTTTATAAGCTTTGACCAATCTCGGTTCAATAGTGGCTTCCAGTTTTTTGGACTCTTCCATAAGTGCCAGCTCTTCTTTTTCCGTTTCCTGAAGAATGGCATCCAATTCTCCTTTTTTATGGATCAAATGTTCCGCGCGTTCATTTTTTCGTGCTTCTGTCTCTTCAATGACTTGTTTTTTATGTTCAATTTGCGCTTTAAATTCACGAATGTGCTTTTCGGCCAATTGAATTTCCAATTCTTGATATTCAATTTCTTTGCTCAAAGAATTAAACTCGCGATTATTACGAACCGTATCTTGCTGAGCGGTGTATTTTTTAATCAAGTTTTTAGACTCTTCAATGCTGTTTTTCTTCTCACTGATTTGAGTTTCCAACAATTCGAGGTCATTGTTTAATTTTGCCAGTCGTGCAATCATTCCTTCTACTTCATCTTCGAGGTCGCGTACTTCAAGAGGAAGCTCTCCTCGCATGTTGCGGATTTCATCAATTCTGGAATCGATTAATTGAAGATCGTAGAGCGCTCTCAACTTTTCTTCAACTGTAATTTCTTTTTTTGTGACCATATATTTAATAATAGCTAACAGGATTGGTATTGATATCGGAAATCATTATCTTATCTTCCGATAAAGCAGGTGCAAAATTAGTAATTTTTTTTGTAAGGAACGAATACAAAAGTTCTTTTGTAAATTGCTCACTTTCATAATGCCCGATGTCTGCCAACAGAATCGCTTTTTCAGCTTTAAAAAAATCGTGGTATTTAAAATCGGCAGAAACGAAAACATCGGCTCCCGCCGCTTTGGCAGCATCGATTGCAAAACTTCCACTGCCGCCCAATACGGCTACCTTTTTTATGTTTTTGTCCAAAAATTCGGAATGGCGAATGCCATGCGCATGCATCCTTACTTTAAGGTGATTTAAAAATTCCGATTCGGTCATTTCACTTTCCAATTCGCCAATCATTCCCATTCCAATATGTTGATTTACATTGTCTAAAGTCGTAATTTCATACGCAACTTCTTCATAAGGATGTGAATCAAATAACGCTTTAAGTATTGTTTTTTCCATGTGTTTTGGAAAGGTGACGCCCAGTTGGATTTCTTTTTCAAAATGGAGCGTGCCGCGTTCTCCCAAAGTCGGATTGGAGGCTTCATTGCCCCTGAAGCTTCCTTCGCCTTCAATGTTAAAACTACAAGAATCATAATTTCCAATGCTTCCTGCGCCTTTTGCAAAGAGTGCGTTTCGAACAGTGTCAATGGCATTTACAGGCACAAAGGTGATGAGTTTTTTGATTGTGTGTTTTTTCGGAAGTAATATGTGCGGATTTTGTATTTCCAGTTTCTCACATATTTTGGCATTTACGCCGTAACGGGAATTGTCCAAAGCCGTGTGATTTGAATAAATTGCAATATCGTTCTTAATGGCTTTCAGCACCACGCGTTCCACATAATTTTTGCCGGTAATTTGTTTTAGTCCGGAAAAAATTATCGGATGAAAACTTACGATTAGATTGCAATTTTTTGCAATTGCTTCGTCCACCACATTTTCCAGTGTGTCCAGTGTAACCAAAATTCCCCTGAGTTCGGATTCCGGATTGCCCACAAGAAGTCCCGTATTGTCAAAATCTTCGGCATATGCCAAAGGTGAAAGTTGATTTAAAATGGCTGTGACTTCGTTAATTTTCATTTTTTTGCTTTTTGATGTAAAGATAAGCTTTTGTGTAGTGTTTAAATATGAAATCTATTTTGTTAATTTCGCTTTATGAAATACATCCGTTTTCTTTTATTTCCATTTTCGTTGCTTTATGGGCTGATTTTACACCTCAGAAACAAGTGTTATGACTATGGAATTCTAAAAAGTTATTCATTTTCGATACCTGTCATTGTCGTGGGAAATTTAGCTACGGGTGGTACCGGAAAATCGCCGATGATTGAATTTTTATTGAATCATTTTAAAACCAAGCATCGTTTGGGAGTCGTCAGTCGCGGATACAAACGGCAAAGCAAAGGATATCGTGAAGTTTTTGAAGACAGTACAGTTGGTGAAGTAGGAGATGAGCCTCTGCAAATCAAACGAAAATTTCCCGATGTGGTGGTTGCTGTAAGCGAAAAACGCACCACAGGCATTGAAAAAATAAAAAATCGCGTGGAAGCCGTACTCTTGGACGATGCATTCCAACACCGCGAAGTAAAAGCGTCCCAATACATTTTACTCACGACCTATTATGACCGTTACAGCAAAGATTTTGTGTTGCCCACGGGAAATCTTCGCGAATTCAGAAATGGTGCAAAACGTGCAGATATCATTGTCGTCACAAAATGTCCGCCCGATTTAAGTCGCCGGGAAAGTGAACAAATCAAAAAGGAATTAAACCTGCGGAACCCTCAAAAATGTTATTTTTCTACGATTGCGTATGCTTCGGAAATTGTAAACCATACAGCTAAAAAATCGCTGACTGAATTAAAGCAACAAATTTTTACATTGGTTACCGGTATTGCGAATCCGGATTCGTTAGTAGCTCATTTGAAGAACCTCGGACTTACGTTTAAACATTCCGATTTTCCTGACCATCATTATTTTTCGGATGACGAGCTTGAGAAAATACAACAAGAACCACTGATCGTCACTACAGAAAAGGATTATATGCGTATGGCGCCACGTTTAAAAAATCCCAATGTTTATTTCCTGCCTATTTCAGTAAAAATTTTATTTGATGAAACACCGGATTTTCTGCAAGCTGTGAACATTGAAAAGCGGTAAGCGAAACTTTATTTAAAGACTGATTAATTACTGTTTAAACAGGATTTATTGTTGTTTATAAACCTTTTTCAGAACAGGATGTAAATTAAAGCCATTTTTTGATGAAGTTGGGTTTTGAAAAGACTTTGTAAAAGATATATGAAATTATTCATTGTATTCTTCAATCTTGGTTGTTACATAATCTTCACTATTTAAAACGATTTCTTCTTTTTTGTACATTTCTTTCACTTTTGAAATAGCTTCATTTACGTTAGAAGCCTCAACTTCAATTATTTTGGATAAAAATTCTTGAATTTCGATTTTAAATGTTTCCATAATTTATTTTTTTATATTTTCCTGGACTAACAAATTCAATAATTCCCTTATCTCTTAATGCTTGTAATTGCTGTCTTATTTTATCTTTTATAAAATTATTGTTTGGATATTTTAATTTCAGTTTTGTTTCAAATTTATAAACGTCATCAAGCGTAAAGGTTTCTTTTTTAATTAAATCGACGCAATGCATAATATCTAAAATCCATCCTTTAGCAACTTTTTCTTTTAGACCTTAAAAACAAAGTTTTATTGAAGGTTTCTTTTACAATTTGTTGATTCACTACTACTTCATTCTTAACAAGAAATACTTTTCCTGCATCTGAAATTTTTGAAATATTAATATTGCAACCAATCCAACCTGCTCTTTATACTACCTCGATTCTTTAGACCGGTAATAAGTTTTCTTTTGATTATTATTTCAGGTGTGAAAAATTGTTTGGGAATAATGAAAAAGTTACTGACTGTCCAGTTTTTGTGTACGTTAAAAAGAAAAAATTCGGATTGTTTTCTGCATTTATTCGCTCAATCATTGTAGAAAAAGCACCATCTGGAATTATATTAGAAAGTTTTCCTTTTTTGCTTTTCAATTCATATTCCTCACTACATTTATTACAATAAAAATCAGCAACAGGACGATTGTTTTCAAATTCATTCAATGGGATTTCACCACAACTCGGACAATACGAATTATTTAAAACCCAATTTTCTGATAGAAGTTTTGCGATTTGAGAATTGCTTGTGTAGTGGTGTGCTAAATTTGTATCAAACGCTAAATTCATTTTATAAAGCCATTTGCGTTAGGAGATTAAAGTTTTTATTTCTTCCATTCAAAATTTAATTCAGTTTCACATTTCAAACTTACAATAATTTTCAGTACCCTGAGAATTTGAAGTACCTCCTCAGGTGTTGTAATGGTTTTCGATAGTGTAAGTTTTGGCATCGGCTGACATCCGATACCTTCGCGAAGGTAAGCTATTTGAAATCCTTCACCTGAAAATCTATATAAAAGTTAATAGTTGCGCTTATGAGCGCTTGTATTAATTAATCGCATATGTGGTGATAACAAGGTTTATTTCCCGATGCAAAATGTAATGCACTATTGATTATCAATTAATTAGACGTTAATAGATACAAATAAGCAACAAAAAGTGTTGAATTATAGCTAATTAAGGACTAAAGATAGGAAGAACAGGAGAGCTTTTAACTGCCAAAAGCTTCACAAATATTTTATTACGGAAATAATAATAAGTACTGAAATTTTGAAAGTACTGAAATTTTGACTACATTTGCAGTTGATGAAAAAGGGATTGCATAAAATAGCATCTGTACTGATGGCATTTGTAGTGATGTTCACTACGATGTCCTTTACCGTGGATATGCATTTTTGCGGAGACTCTTTGGTTGATTTCAGCTTGTTCGCAAAAGCTGAAAGCTGCGGAATGGAAAAAGAACAACCGGTTGAAAGTTGTGAGAATCCTTCTATGACTGATAATTCGTGCTGTAGTGACCAACAAGTTGTAAAAGAAGGCTCAGACGACCTTAAAACAGCATTCCATCAACTTAATATAGAGCAGCAGACCTTTGTTGCCACCTTTTTTTACAGCTATATAAATCTTTTTGAGGGACTTGATGAAAGTATAGTTCCTTTCAAGTATTATTCGCCACCGTTTATTGAACGGGATATCCAAAAGCTTCACGAGACTTATTTAATTTGATTTTAAACAGTTCCGTCGCCGATTGTTATCGGCACGGAAAGATTTGCCTAATGGTTGCGACCATTTTGGGCTCATTTTGTTGTATTTAATATTCTGACCTCTCAGGATTTTTATTCAATGTGTAACTGTTTAACAATCAATACCAATGCTGAATAAAAGCATAAAATTTTTAATAGAAAATAAGTTAGTTGCTGTTTTATTGCTTGCGCTTTTCGTAGGATGGGGCATCGTAAACGCACCGTTTAATTGGGATATCCCCTTTCTTCCCAACGACCCCGTAGCTGTGGATGCTATCCCGGATATTGGTGAAAACCAGCAAATCGTCTTTACCAATTGGCAAGGGCGTTCGCCACAGAATATCGAGGACCAGATTACGTATCCGCTCACAACTTCTCTACTCGGGATTCCCGGAGTCAAAACCATCAGAAGTTCGTCGATGTTCGGGTTTTCGAGTATATATGTCATTTTTGAAGAGGATGTTGAATTCTACTGGAGTCGCAGCAGAATTTTGGAAAAGCTTAATTCCTTACCGGCAGGACTGTTGCCCGAGGGTGTAAATCCAACCTTGGGACCCGATGCCACAGGATTGGGGCAGATTTTCTGGTATACTTTGGAAGGCCGTGACAAGGATGGTAACGTTACGGGTGGATGGGATTTGCACGAACTGCGGAGCATACAAGATTACTATATAAAATATGCCCTGGCATCGGCAAGCGGTGTTTCGGAAGTGGCATCTATTGGCGGTTATGTACAGGAATACCAGGTGGATGTAAATCCGGAGTTGATGCGCCAATACAACATTGGTCTGACGGACATTGTAAAAGCAGTAAAAGAGAGCAATCAGGATATCGGTGCCCAGACCCTGGAAATGAACCAAGCCGAATATCTTGTGCGGGGACTGGGCTACGTAAAATCTATTGAGGACATTGAGAATGCGGTGGTAACTTCAGAAGATTTCACTTCCATTCGGATTAAGGATGTGGGAAAAGTTCATATAGGGCCAGCGCCCCGCAGGGGAATTTTAGACAAAGAAGGTGCCGAAGTCGTGGGCGGTGTGGTGGTTGCCCGTTACGGTGCAAACCCCTTGGAAGTCATCAACAATGTCAAAGAACAGATTGCCGAACTCTCGGCAGGTCTGCCATCAAAAGAATTGGCAGATGGCCGTATTTCACAGCTTACTATTGTTCCATTTTACGACCGTACGGAACTTATACAGGAAACATTAGGTACGCTCAACGAAGCCCTGACCTTGGAAATTCTGATTACTATTCTGGTCATTATCATTATGGTGTTCAACCTTCGGGCGTCCCTATTGATTTCTGGACTTTTGCCCGTTGCGGTTTTGATGGTCTTTATTTCGATGAAGCTATTCAATGTAGATGCTAATATCGTCGCCTTGTCGGGTATTGCGATTGCCATTGGAACTATGGTGGATGTGGGCGTTATTCTTTCAGAAAATATCATCAGGCATCTGGATATGGAAAACACCGATGCCGAAGGAAATAAATTGCCAATCAATACCGTAGTCTATAACGCTACCGCAGAAGTATCGGGTGCAATCCTTACCGCCGTCCTTACGACCATCATCAGTTTTCTTCCAGTGTTTACGATGGTGGGTGCAGAAGGAAAACTGTTCCGTCCATTGGCATTTACCAAAACAATGGCGCTCACCGCATCCATAATTGTAGCCCTTTTTCTTATTCCCCCGTTTGCCGCATTTCTCTTCCGAAAGAAAAATCTAAAAGGCTCATTGAGATATATTCTCAATATTTCTTTGGTAATAGCGGGAATATTTGCTTTGGTTTATGGCTATTGGCTCGGTTTAATATTAATTGCCTTTGGCGCATCCGGTATTGCCAGCTTGCAGGGCAAACTTTCAGAAAAGCGGGCCAATCTCATCAATATCATTATTTCCTCCGTGGCCATCATCTTGCTCTTGGCCGAATATTGGCGTCCCCTGGGTTTTGATAGAAGCATCATAATGAACCTGATTTTTGTGAGCATCATCTGCTTTGGCCTATTGGGAGCCTTCTGGATATTCCACCATTACTATACCCGTATCCTTAGATGGGCCTTGCGCAACAAGTTCCTGTTTTTGTCCGTGCCCACCCTTATCGTGATTTTCGGAATGCTGATAATGCAAAACACAGGCAAGGAATTTATGCCCTCGCTCAACGAAGGATCTTTCCTCTTGATGCCCACCTCCTTGCCACACGCAGGGGTAGAAGAAAATAAACGGGTATTGCAGCAATTGGATATGGCCGTTGCCACCATCCCGGAGATTGAAACTGTGGTGGGTAAAGCAGGCAGAACAGAATCTGCCCTTGATCCGGCCCCTCTTTCAATGTATGAAAATATCATTCAGTATAAACCGGAATATATGTTGAACGCCGATGGGAATCGACAACGTTATAAAATCAATGAAGATGGGCTTTTCGTACTGAAGAATGGGCGTTTTGTGGTAAATCCAAACAATGAGGTCAAGAACAATGTGAACTACGAGACGTCCCAATTGCAAACCACCGCCACAAGGGAGGAACTCATTCCTGATAAAGACGGCGAATACTACCGAAATTGGCGACCGGAAATCAATAATCCGGATGATATTTGGAATGAAATTGTTCGGGTCACCAAATTGCCCGGCATTACTTCGGCACCCAAACTACAGCCCATTGAAACCCGATTGGTGATGCTACAAACTGGAATGCGTGCGCCAATGGGTATTAAAATAAAGGGGCAGGATTTACGGCAAATTGAAGCATTCGGACTGGAACTGGAAAGTATTTTAAAACAGGCTGAAGGTGTGAAAGAATCGGCAGTGTTTGCGGACCGAATTGTGGGTAAACCCTATTTGCTGATAGATATAAAGAGGGAACAGCTTGCCCGCTATGGCATTTCTATTATGGATGTACAGGAAATTTTGCAGGTTGCCGTTGGCGGAATGCCTTTGACCCAGACCGTAGAAGGCAGGGAACGCTATTCAGTAAGGGTGCGCTATCCGCGTGAGCTGCGCCAAAGCCCCGCCGACCTTAAAAATATTTATGTCCCTGTGGAAAAAGGTAGTCCTGTCCCACTTGGCGAACTGGTGGAGATTAGATATGAGCAGGGGCCGCAGGTCATTAATAGTGAAGACACCTTCTTGGTGGGCTATGTTCTCTTTGATAAGCTGGACGGTTTTGCCGAAGTGGATGTGGTGGAAAATGCCCAGGCACGCATCCAGGACAAAATTGACGCCGGCGAGCTAACGGTGCCAAAAGGCATCAGTTATGCATTCACGGGAACCTATGAAAATCAGCTTCGCGCAGAAAAGACATTGTCCGTGGTGGTGCCTTTGGCACTCCTTATCATCTTCCTCATTCTTTATTTCCAGTTCCGTTCAGTAGCTACCTCCTTAATAGTATTTACAGGTATTGCAGTAGCCTTTGCTGGAGGATTTTTAATGATTTGGTTCTATGGCCAGGATTGGTTTATGAACTTCAATTTCTTTGGTGAAAACCTAAGGGATTTGTTCCAGATGCATACCATAAATTTAAGTGTAGCCGTATGGGTCGGATTTATCGCCCTGTTCGGTATTGCTACCGATGACGGGGTGGTAATGGCGACCTATCTAACCCAAACCTTTGACCGAAACAGTCCCAATACAAAAAATGAAATTCGCGATTCGATAGTGGAAGCTGGTGAAAAACGAATCCGACCCTGCTTGATGACAACGGCCACAACCATATTGGCCTTGTTACCGATTTTGACTTCCACCGGCAGGGGAAGCGATATAATGATACCAATGGCCATTCCCAGCTTTGGCGGAATGCTCATCGCCCTCATTACGCTGTTCGTAGTGCCGGTATTGTTCAGTATGAAAAAGGAATTTCAACTTAAAAGAGCGAGCAAATGAAAAATACAATCTTAATATTAAGCCTGTTTTTAGTTTCGGGTTTTGCTAAAGCCCAGGTTTTGGAAGACCTTATTCAGGAGGCATATACTAATAGTCCGGAAATCCAAAAGTTTGATGTGCAATATAAAATTGCTTCTGAAAAAGTAAATGAAGCCAATAGTTTGCGAAATACCGATTTCAATTTTGGATATATGGCAGTAGCTCCCGAAATGGAGATGCCGATGGAACGGTTTAGAGTCTCTGTAATGCAAATGCTGCCTTGGTTTGGAACCATTTCCGCAAGGAAAAATTATGCTGCATCAATGGCCGAAGCTCAATATGTGGAAGTGGTCATCGCAAAGCGAAAGCTCGCACTTTCCATTTCCCAACGCTATTATCAGCTTTACGAAATACGGGCCAAACAGGAAGTTCTTGATAAAAATATTACCCTTTTACAGACCTATGAACGTTTGGCTTTAAATTCTTTGGAAGTGGGCAAGGCATCTGCTGTAGATGTGTTGCGCTTGCAGATAAGACAGAATGAATTAAGACAACAAAAGGAAGTATTGCTTCAGGAAAACAAGGAGATTCAGGCCGCTATCAATAGTTTGATGAACCTCCCATACGATAAAGAGGTGGTTGTGGTGGGGTCTTTTGAAATTCCTGAAGAAGAGAATTATTATAATTATGAAAACTTGGATGTAAATCCCGAGTTGCTCAAATACGATAAGCTGTATCAGTCTGTGGAGCAGGCAGAGGTCTTAAACCAAAAAGAAAGTGCGCCAATGCTTGGATTCGGAGTTGAATATGTCAACCAGGAAAACAGCCCAATGATAACCAGTCCTTATAAAGATATGGTGATGCCGATGGTTTCCCTGTCCATTCCCATCTTCAACAATAAATACAAGTCACAGACCCGGCAAAACGAATTGCGGAAACAGGAGATTCAATTTCAGAAAGAAGAGCGCTTGAATGTTTTAAAGGCAGATTTGTCCAAGGCAATATCGCAACAGAACCAGGCGCGCATAAAATTCTCGATACAAAAGCAAAACCTAAAACAGGCGGAAGATGCTGAGGAAATACTTATCAAGAATTACGAAACGGGGATCATTGATTTTAAAGATATACTGGATATTCAGGAATTGCAATTAAAATTCCAAATGGCTCAAATCGAGAGCGTAACAATGTATTATGTGCAATCGGCAATTATCAATTATTTAAGTAACTAGAACCAAGTTTAATTTAAAATTTATAACAATGAAAAAAGTAAGATTAACAACAACAATTATGGTAATGGCATTTTTAAGTCTAACAGCGATGTCTTGTAAAGACAATAAAAAGCAAGATTCCCAAGATGCGATGCATTCTGGAATGAATAACGATAAAATGAATACATCCAATGATATGATGGATGCTAATGCGCAAAATTCAGAAGCAGAAAAAATATTGGCAGATTATATGACACTTAAAGACGCTTTAGTGGCAACCGATGAAAGTGCTTCAGCAAAGGCCGGAAAGCAGCTTGAAAATACGTTGAAATCCTTCGATGTTAGTTCTTACACTCCTGAACAACAAAAGGAATTGAAAGACATCATTGAAGTTGCAACGGAACACGCAGAACATATTAGCAGAAGCGATGTTGCACACCAGCGTGAGCATTTTCAAATGTTGACCAAAGATATTACAGATATGGTGGCTATTACCGGAACAGAAAACACCCTATACGAACAATTCTGCCCGATGTACGAGGATGACGGTGGAGCTTGGTTAAGTATGAATAAGGAAATAAGAAATCCTTATTTCGGTGACAAAATGTTGAAATGTGGAGAAGTTAAAAGAGAAATAAATTAAGAAATTAATCTGCAAGGTGCTCCCCCGTGCATTAGCGGGGGGCTTGTAGCTTTAATAAAAATAATTTAATGAGATTTCTAAAAATTATAGCCCTGGTTTTATTTGTGGTCTTTGTCGGAATTCAGTTTATACCCACAGAGCGCAATCAGAGCGATGTTGTGCAAAAATCCGATTTTTTGTTAGTAAACAATTCACCGGAGAATATCGGGAGCCTACTGCAAGTGTCTTGTTATGATTGCCACAGCAATAATACCCGATATCCGTGGTACAACAAGGTACAGCCGATAGCCTATTTTCTGGAACGTCATATAAAGGAAGGAAAAGCAGAATTGAATTTCAGTGAATGGGAAGCGTATTCCAACCGCAGGAAGAACAGTAAACTTAGGTCGATTATCAGTCAGATTCAAGATGATGAAATGCCGCTTTATTCCTATACGTTGATTCACAGAGATGCAGTGTATTCAGATTCTGAGAAAGAAATGGTTATAGAATATATGAGGGATTTAAAAGATAAGTTAAAATAAAGTCCTGATTGAGGAGGAAAGTTGTAGGGTAAAATAGGTATCCCTCCTCAGGTCAGGCACTATTAAAATTAGACATTAGTTTTAATTTAACTATAATAGAACATGGCAGATTAATTAAAAATATTATTCAGCATAGTTTTAAAAGTATTATAAATAGCAGAACAAATCATATAAAAAAGACAACGATAACGCTTTATATATAAAATGGAAAAAACAATAAATATCATTAAATATTCAGGCGAAATTGAGGCATTCAACATCGAAAAGCTAAAACGTTCTTTAAGGTGTTCTAGAGCGAGTGAGCAACTTGTAACGGAAATTGCTGAAGAAATCCAGACACAGTTATCCGATGGGATGACTACCAAACGGATTTATGAAATAGCGTATAGGATGCTGAAACGCAAATCAAAATCTGGTTCTGCTCGATACAAACTTAAAAAAGCCATATTGGAATTGGGTCCAACCGGCTATCCTTTTGAAAGGTTTGTGGGAAAAATTCTTGAATACGAAGGTTTCAAAACAGAGGTGGGTGTGGTAATGCAAGGACATTGTGTTACCCACGAAGTAGATGTTACCGCTTTGAAAACCAATGAACATTATTTAGTAGAATGTAAATTTCATAATCACCAAGGCAGAAACTGTAATGTAAAAAACCCGCTTTATGTACTATCACGGTTTAAGGATTTGGAAACCCAATGGCTAAAGCAAAAAGAGCATTCTCTAAAATTTCACAAAGGTTGGCTATATACCAACACAAGGTTTTCATCTGATGCTATACAATTTGGCGAATGTGCAGGACTCGGAATGGTAAGTTGGGATTACCCGATGCAAAATGGTTTAAAAGATAAGATTGACCGATTAAGATTGTATCCTATTACCGCATTGCCGTCGTTGACTAATAAAGAAAAACAAAAAATACTAGATTTAGGAGTTGTACTTTGTATAGAAATTTGTGATAACCCAGCGTTATTAGATTCTATAAATATATCAACATCGAAAAGAAAAACAATTTTAAGAGAAGCGAATGATTTATGCAAAGAATAAAATTCAGTTTTAAAGGTGTAAGAATTTCTGATATTAATCACAGCCTTTAACCATAAAAAAAGAAGGTGAAAATATGACAACTGTATAGATGTGAAAGAAAAGGACTTCAAAGCACTAAAAGAAGATGAGAGTTTAATATTAAACGACAAAAAAATGAAACAAGAAAATCATAAGAAAATGGACCATTCCGATCATCATGCAAATCACGACGATATGGACCATACTGATCATCATAGAATGATGATAGAGGACTTTAAACGAAGATTTTGGATATCGCTCGTTTTGACGATTCCTATTTTGGCACTATCGCCAATGATTCAAGGAGTATTGGGAGTAGAATGGATTTTCCCTGGAAGCGATTATGTGCTCTTTGGTTTATCGACCATCGTATATTTTTATGGAGGATGGCCATTTTTAGCAGGATTGGTAGACGAGATCAAATCCAAAGCGATAGGAATGATGACGCTAATTGCCATTGCGATTACGGCAGCTTATTTCTATAGCTCAGCGGTCATTTTTGGTTTCGAAGGGCAAACTTTCTTTTGGGAATTAGCTACGCTTATCGTCGTGATGCTAATTGGACATTGGCTCGAAATGCGTTCTATTTTGGGAGCTAGTAAAGCATTGGAAGCCTTGGCAGCCTTAATGCCTAATGAAGCAAATCTAGTGGATGGCAGCCAAACACGAAAAGTAAAAATAAGTGAGCTGAACGAAGGCGACATCATTTTAATCAGACCTGGAGAAAAAGTTCCCGCCGATGGAATAATTATTGAAGGTGAAAGCGATCTAAATGAAAGTATGCTCACAGGCGAGAGCAGGCCCGTTAGTAAAACTATTGGAGAGGAAGTTATCGGTGGTGCCATAAATGGAAACGGAGTTGTAAAAGTACAGGTTAAAGGGATTGGTGAGGATGCTTATTTATCCAAGGTTATAAATATGGTGCAGGAAGCCCAAAAACAAAAGTCCAAATCGCAACGCCTAGCCGATGTGGCTGCCAAATGGCTTACCATAATCGCATTGGTATTGGGTTTTGGTACATTTTTCACGTGGTTGGCATTGGGCGAAACGATGGCTTTTGCTATGGAACGTATGGTAACCGTTATGGTAATTTCTTGTCCACACGCATTAGGATTGGCAGTTCCACTAGTAGCTTCCATATCTACAAGTGTTTCGGCTAGAAACGGACTATTAATTCGCAATAGAACTGCTTTTGAGGCATCTCGTAAAATATCGACTATAGTATTTGATAAAACAGGAACCCTGACCATAGGTTCACACGAAGTTACACGTATAGTACCCCTATCTACAAAATATGATGAAACAGAGCTTCTAAAATATGCTACTGCCGTTGAAAGTCCATCCGAACATCATATTTCTAAAGGGTTAAGACGAAAGGCAAAAGAAGAAAAAATAGAAGTCCCTTCAGTAACAGAATTCAAGTACAATGCGGGTGTTGGTGTAAGTGGAATGGTGAATGGTAAAAAAGTACAAGCTGGAGGATATTTATTGCTGGAGCAAGTAAATAAGTCTGTTGCCGAAGATAAAGAAGAAGGAATTGAAACTAAGATTTTTATCCTAATAGACGATGAGTTAATTGGCTTCATAACCTTTGCGGACGAAATCAGGGAAAGTTCCTATGGCGCTATTAAAACGCTTCACGAAAACAACATTAAGGTATCCTTGCTCACCGGCGATAATGAAATTGTGGCCAAGGACGTGGCCGAGAAACTCGGGCTCGACGATTATATGGCAGAAGTATTGCCCGACCAAAAACTTGAACAGATAAAAAAACTTCAATCTAAAGGCGAATTTGTTGCAATGGTAGGTGATGGTGTTAACGATGCGCCTGCTTTGGCACAAGCAGATGTGGGCATAGCTATTGGTTCGGGAACGGATGTGGCTGCCGAGACTGCGGATATCATATTAATGGAGAGTGATCCTAAAGATATCGTCAATTTGATATTGTTTGGGAAAGCGACCTATCGTAAAATGGTTCAAAATTTAGGTTGGGCAACGGGTTATAACATAATAGCCATTCCATTGGCAACAGGCTTCATACCGGGGCTTATGATCAGTCCAGCCTTTGGTGCCGCATTGATGAGTATCAGTACGATTATCGCAGCAGGAAATGCACAATTACTTAAAGGAAGTATGAAAACCAAAAATTAATATTATGAAAAAAGACAAAATGAACCACGACAAAAAAAACAATGATAATTATACGCGATTTTTCTTAATGCTGGGAGGGTCATTTATCGCAATGTACATTACAATGTATTTGAACACTTATGCAATCGACCACGTCTATTTTAGCCTTACCCGCTTTTATATGACCTGTTTGGGCATTGCTGCAATGGCCGTTATAATGCTGTCCCTGATGCTCAAAATGTACAGGAACAAAAAGAAAAACATTGCGATTTATGTGGGCAGTTTGGTATTATTTATAAGCGCTCTTGGCTTGGTAAGGGCTCAAGCCCCCATTGTTGACGATGTTCTGTATATGAGAGCTATGATACCGCATCACTCCATTGCGATTCTAACCAGTAAAAGAGCTGATATAAAGGATCCGGAAGTAAGAAAGTTAGCGGATGATATTATTGAAGCTCAGGAAAGGGAAATCGCTGAAATGAAAAAGTATATCAAGCGTTTGGAAAATAAGATACAATAGTTTGTATAAAATAAATAACACAAATTAATCCCAAGTACAACGAGGTCGCGGTAAAAAGCTCGAAAAGTTTCTGAAACTATTGGAATTTGGGAAGGGTTTAAAATCAATATTATAACAATGAAAAAATACATTATTTATATCGCCATTTTAGCCGTAGGACTTGTCCTTGGTTATGTGTTTTTTGGGAATTCGAATGACGGAACTTCTAATGCCAACACCTCTGAAGTTTCACAAAACTCCAAAAAAGAAACCCAGATGTGGACCTGCTCAATGCATCCACAGATTATGCAGCCAGAACCGGGTGACTGCCCCATTTGCGGAATGGACTTGATTCCGGCAGAATCAGGTGCAGATGGTCTTGCGGCGAACGAAATAAAAATGACCGACAATGCAATGGCACTGGCCAATATCCAGACCACTATCGTGGGAACCAAAACGGCTGAAAACGATAATATGATTTCGCTTTCGGGAAAAATTAAGGCCAGTGAAGAAGAAAGCGCTGTCCAAGCCAGTTACTTTGATGGAAGGATTGAACGGCTCAACGTCAATTATGAAGGCCAGGAAGTGAGAAAGGGTCAAATATTGGCTACTATCTATGCGCCCAACCTTGTAGTGGCACAGCAGGAGCTGATTACAGCCGCGTCGCTCAAAGAATCACAGCCTTCACTATACAAAGCGGTAAGGAATAAACTGAAACTGTGGAAATTGACGGAAGCACAAATCAACAGTATCGAGGAATCGGGTAAAGTACGCGAAAACTTTCCCATCTATGCTACTGTTTCGGGCACTGTAAGTGAAAAATTGGCTTCTGAAGGCGACTACGTTAAACAAGGGCAGCCCATAGTGAAATTAAATAATCTAAATACTGTTTGGGCAGAATTTGATGCTTATGAAAACCAGATTTCCCAATTCAAAAAAGGTCAAAAAATCAAGGTTACTACTAATGCATATCCAAACAAGGAATTTGATGCAACAATTTCCTTTATAGACCCTGTTTTAAATACCCAGACCAGAACCGTAACAGTGCGTGCGAACCTGCAAAATACTGAAGGAATTTTTAAACCTGGTATGTTCGTGACCGGCAAAGTGGAAGGTAAATCCAACGGGTCTGAATCACTCCTAACTGTTCCTGCAAGTGCCGTGATGTGGACGGGCGAACGCTCTTTGGTCTATAAAAAAACGAATCCCAATGAACCTGTTTTTGAAATGCAGGAAGTAACACTCGGCAGCCGTACGGGCGATAATTTCACAATAGTTTCGGGTCTTGAAAAAGGAGATGAAGTTGTTACCAACGGCACATTTACCGTAGATGCGGCCGCTCAGTTGCAGGGCAAGAAATCGATGATGAACCAACGGGAATCGAATACAGATAAAAATTCAATGGAGGGTATGAAAATGGAACTTTCAAATGAAGTTCAAAATGTTCTTATGGAAAGTATGAAACCCTATTTACAGATGAAGAATGCTTTTGTAGAGAGTGATGCAAAAAGAGTATCAGCCTTTGCAAATTCTACCTTGCAAAAAATCAATTCCATTCCCGAATCAGAATTGGGAAAGATGGAAAAATCGCATTTAGGGCAAATTGAGAAAATGCTGACTGCCATTGCCGAAAATGATGACCTAGAGAACCAACGCAGTCATTTTGTAGTCTTGAATCAAAATATGGTGCCCTTGGTTATGAATGTTGATGCGCCAGATCAACAATTTTATATTCAAAATTGTCCGATGACCAATAACAACAACGGGGCTTTCTGGATAAGCACAGATAAAGAAATCAGAAACCCTTATTATGGAGATGCTATGTTGACGTGTGGTAGTGTGATTGATTCTATTCAGTAATCAATTTTGAACTCCCATCAATTATTTTCGATATAGAAGGTTGCATAAAAATAGGCGGAAAGGGAAACAAGCTTTTTCAAAAGACGATAAAAAAAACCGCCCCTAAAAAAGGACGGTTTTCCAAGAAAACGTCAATCGCTATTAAGCAACTGTTACAGAACCTAAATAAGAGCTATTCGCTACTTTAGAGCCATCTTCTGAGATAAACCCTAAGAATACCTCAACATCTTCACCAGTGTACTCTGAAGGCACGGAAATACTTTCTGTACTGGCTGATCTATCTGGACCAGCTGTAGTAAATACACATTCCCCTCTTGTAGCGTTGAAAAGCAAAATCAATGCTTTATCAGTAGCTAAGGCACTACCACTTCCAGAATTATCTGTCCAGGTAACATCTACTGTTGCAGCACTTGGGGAAGTAGCCACTCCACCAACTGCACCTGTAAGATTTCCACGAGTCACTAAAGCATTAGCGTAATCAATGGTATAGTTAGGGTAAGCCCCTGTAATACCATTGTTTAAGTTGTAAGACATTGCAGCATTAAACTGTGTCATCTTGTTAGCATACAATTTGAAACCAACACGCAAGAAGTCTGTCATTGGTTGCAAGAAGCGAAGCACGGTTGAAAACTTTGAGCGTTGGTCAACTTGTCCTTCGGTTCTTGGGTTCGCTACACTGGAAGGTTTAATTCTTAGGTAATCAATGCCCTTCCAAGACGCACCGATTACATTCCCTACTTGGCCTGATACGCCACCGAGAATACCTTGATTAATTTTTCCCATCTTTTCTAAATTATTTGGGGTTAAACAAATGTTCGGACTTGGCACGGACTTGACTCGGCTTTGTCCCTTTTCATCTAAGATACTTCAATAAGTATGCAGTAGTTCAGTCGGGGTTTCTATTGCTTTTCTTTGCTCTTTTTTGCCTATAAGAAATTGATTTTATGACAGATGCAGTGTTCAAACTGCACCTGTTTTATTCATCAACTTATAGAAGATTGCCTTTTTGGCGGTATCAATCATTTTTAATGAAAGCTTGAGTTTTTCTTCATTAATTTCTAAGAGTTTTAAGTGGTGAATTGACTGGTGAAATAACTGCGGATGTTTACTTGCAATACATTCACTATCTCGAAGGTGCTTTTTAATATCTCCAATCGTTATAAATGGAATTACAGAACCTTTTAGATAGTAATGGAATGATTTAGATTTCCATAATCCGAAGCAAAGCCAATACATAAAATCCTTATCGGTTTCATTGGTCGTGATGCAGACAAAGCAATTCGGACAAGGTTTATTTAGTGGTTTTCCACTATTCAATCCTTTATTTAGGATAAAGAAATGAGGTTCGGAATAATTCTGTTGTAATCGGTGGGTTTTGATACGAAACGTTTTCATATAGTGAGTCATTTAAATTATGCTCGCTACGCTTCGCTAATATTTTTTCAAAAGAGAAAAGAAAAAAAAAGAAAAAAAGAAAAGAGAAAGCTTTTGAAAAGGCGGGTAAGGCACGGTTGTCAAGGTTTTTGGTGAAAATACTATCCAGCCAGAGGCGGATGGAGATTTTCATCAAAACCCGTAGGGCTTGACCTTTACAATCCGTATGTGCGGTGGAATTGTGCGAACCCGCCTAACTTTGCT
>LSQX01240370.1_pt2 | contig 44260 bp, 45 predicted proteins | sample 654561 | NCBI WGS metagenome assembly LSQX01 (sample SAMN04489861, study PRJNA283612) | anaerobic digester metagenome | isolation source: 4 biogas reactors fed with cattle manure at either 37C or 55C with and... | place: Denmark: Kongens Lyngby | collected 2014 | reverse complement strand
GGAAATAAACAAAATGAAATCCACAACTATTGCTATGAATAAAATCCGTTGTTTCCAACGGATGAACTCCGCCTTCGGCGGGTTTATATCACAACCCGTACTTTACCCTAATCCTGTTAAGCTTCTCTCCCACGAGTTTTGCCAGCACCCACACAAAAACCCCGTTTGAAACCGCATACAGCACCGTAAAGGGAAGGGAAGTCAACAATGCAGCTGTGTACAGCTTCAGACTGAACACCCCGCTGTACCAGTTCACCGTAAAAACATCCATCAATAACGAATATAACACCCCTGCAATAAAGCCGTAAACGCTAATGCTTATCCGGCTTTTTTTTAACGCCTTTGACAGCGCTCCCGCAAAAAAGCCGCAAAACCCAAGGGCTATCATCTGAAAAGGGGTCCAGGGACCCTGACCGAAATAAAAATTGGATAAAAAAGCCGTCAGAGAACCTATGAAAAACCCGGTTTCGCTTCCCAAATACGCTCCCCCGATAACCGTAAGGGCGGTCACGGGTTTGAAAAGGGGAATAAACCGGCTTATTACCGAAAGGGAAATCAAAACCGCCGAAACCACCAGCCTCCGGCTGCCGATCCGCTTGCTGTCAAAGCCGGCAATAAACAAAAACAGGGTTAACACCGAAATGACAAGGGCAGTATATATATACGTTTTTTCAAACGGCAGAAGGCTCCCCACCGCCACCGCCGCCGGTATCAGCAGAAAGGGGAGGACAATTTTAAGCCGTTTCCGGACTGCGGGGTTTTTAACCGTCAGCACTTTTTACCCTCCCGTTCAGGCGGCAGAGGGCTTCCGCATCCTCCACCGTCACCGCATTTTCAAAAATCCCCCTCGTCATACGGCTTATCGCCGTTGTATAAAAGGAATTCCGGCTGAAAAATTCCCGGGGCGTCCCCACGGAGGTTATTGTCCCCCTGAAAAGCAGTCCGCAACGGTGGGCAAGAGAAGCGGCGAACTCCACATCGTGGCTTACTATAACCACCGTAACCCCCGAATCCGACAATTCCCTTATTATTTTTCCGATTCCCTTTTTGGTGTGGGCGTCAAGTCCCTGGGTGGGCTCGTCGAGCAACAGCAGGCGGGGTTTTCCCGCTAAGGCCTTGGCAAGGGCTACAAGCTGCTGCTCTCCCCCCGAAAGGTCATAGGGGTGCTTATCCAAAAGATTAGACAAATCAAAGGGAAGTTTTTCGGTTTCCGCCTTTGCGTCGGCAAGTTCCTCCTTTACGGTATTTTTCAGAAACACCGTCTGGACATCCTGGGGAAGCAGGGAAAGGCAGTTTTTATACAAAGACTGATTTTTATATTCCTTGATATTTTTACCGAAAATTTTAATATCCCCCGAATAGGGACGGAAAAGCCCGGCGGCTGCCGAAAGCAGGGTGGTTTTCCCCGAACCGTTCCCCCCTAAAATGCAGAAGATTTCCCCCTCATACACCTTAAAATCAAGGTTATAAAGGACATCCGGCGACTGACGAATATAGCGGAAAAACACCTTTGAAAATTCCAAAGCCACACTTATGTTTTGTTTATATTCCCCTTCGGGGAGGTTTTTTATTTTATTTTCGAAATTATTCTCAATAAATTCTCTGCCTTCCCTGACGGTAAGGGGGAAGGGGGTGGCACCAAAGCCCCCGAAGCGGGAAAACAGGCGAAAAGCCGCCGGCATGCCATCCGTCAGGGAGGGTATTTTGCTTATTTTTTCAAGGGTATATCCGGTTCCGCCGAAGGCAAGCATTTTTCCTTCGTCAAGGACAAGGAGCCTGTTTGACAGGGGGATAACCTCCTCAAGCCGGTGTTCCACTATTATTACGGTAAGCATAAGTTCCCGGTTAAGCTTTGAAAGGGTTGACAAAAATTCGGAAGCGGCAATGGGGTCAAGGCGGGAGGTGGGCTCGTCCAAAATAAGTATTTCCGGCTGCATTGCCATAACCGACGCTAAATTCAAAAGCTGCTTCTGTCCCCCCGACAGGGTGGAAACCTCCTTTTCGAACCATTCCTCAATACCGAAAAAGGAGGCGGTTTCGGCAACCCGCCCTTGTATAATTTCATTGGGAAGCCCTAAATTTTCAAGGCCGAAGGCAAGCTCGTGCCACACCTTGTCGGTGACAATCTGGTGTTCCGGGTTCTGCATTACAAAGCCGATTTTTGAAACGCTGTCAAGCTCGTCAAGCTCAAAAAGAGGTGTTCCCTTGTATTTGACAACCCCCGAAATATCACCCTTAGGGGCAAGCTGCCGCTTTAACAGTTTAAGCAGAGTGGTTTTGCCGCTCCCCGTTCTGCCGCATACGGTTACAAAATCCCCTTTTTCCACACCGAACGACACGCCTTCAAGGGCTTTTTTATTACATTCCGGGTAGGAAAAGCCTAAATTTTCGACACTAAGTATTTCCATTTTATCCTTTCCCCCGCCTCAAACAATACGGGTAGGGCAACGAGCAGAAAATATGATAAATATGCCGCAGCCGAAAGGGGAATCGTCTTCGGCGGCAGAATTTCCGGGTAAAAGTTAAAGTCAAGAGCTCCCGCCAGAACCGCGGATAAAGTAAAACCGAACAGCAAAACCGACAGTACCAGAAGGAAAAAATCCCTCTTATCAAGGACATAGCGGGAATAAAAGCTGCGTTTTGTAATGCCGTACCCCCTGGACGCCATGCTGTCGGCGGTGATTATCCCGTTTTCAAGTCCCCAGGAGGTAAGGGCGGAAAATATCCTTACCTTTCCCCGGACTGTATCAACGGCGTTGTCCTCTTTATAAAGCCCCAGCGCTTTCTGGGAATTGTTGATTTTTTTTGCCTGATTTACAAACAAAGGCACAAAGCGGATCGCCATTGAAATCACAAGGGAAATCTTCGGCGATACAAAGCCCAGCAGATAAAGCAGCTTGTCGCCGGTAAAATAAAAGGTAAAAAGCCGAAACCAGTATATCACCGCCACAATCATTCCCGAGGCGGTTAAGCCGTAAAACAACGCCTCAAGGGTTATCGGGTTATTGTTTATAAAAAACAGCACAGTCACCCCGTTATGGTAAAACAAAGGGTTGATTATTGCACTTACGGTAAAAAGAAGGGCAAAATACAGATGAGGACGAATCCCCCTTAAGCTCCTGCTAAACACACAGGAAACAACCCCTCCCAAAAGGGATAGGGAAATTATAATCGGGTTCTGACAGAACATCGGTATAAAAACCACCGCAAAAAAGTAAACAAACAGAACCCTCGGATTGTATGACGCCATATCCTTCAAAGCAAAAACTCCTTCAGTTCATTCCCTTTCCGATGGTCAGGGAATAATGCCATTCGATTTCCTCCCCGTCGGACAGAACATAGGAAGCGCAGCCCAGGGCGGGATTAACCCCGTTCACCTTATACATCCACCCCGAAAGGTCGCCGTAGTCGTATTCGTATATATAGTTGATTCCCGAAACGTAAATCGTCCCGTTAATGCTTGAACCATTGGTTTCTATCTGAATTTTATTCGCCTTGGCAGCCTCGATAAGAATATCGTAAACCGTATCCCCGTTTTGAATATCGAAAAATTCCTTTTCAAGGATAACCCCGCTTTTGGGGATATATTTGCTTTCCTCCCCGGCAATAACGTCGCACCTTACGGTTATGCTGACTTTTCCGGTTATATTGGTTTTGGAAGTCGTGTCGTTGTAATATCCTTCCGGAGAATGAAAATCGGTCAGCAGTACAACCAAGACCGCAATAATACCGATTGCCACAGGCATAATATAGTTTTTGATTTTACGTTTCTTTCTTATAAACAGCACAAGACAGAGGGTAAAGGTCAGAAACACAATAACTGCAATCACCCAAGCTTTATAACCTGGTTTTTCTTTATCGGTTCCGCTGATTTCGGAAGTTTCTTCCGAAGGAGTGCTTATATTTGAGCTTTCCTCCGGCCCGGTTGTTTCGGTTAGTGATGATTCTGCCTGCTCTGACGAATCCTCTTGGCTCTCATCACCGGGATTTTCCGTCTGCCTTGAAAAATCGTAAAAAGCTCCTTTTTCATTATAAAAACGGTTTGCCGCCGTAAAGGCGCAAAGGGACTGAACGGTGGCGGTGTGGCTGAAACCGCCTTCAAGCAGGTGAGAAAAGCTCCCGTCCTCCAGGCGGTATTTTAACAGCCCGTCAAGCAGGGTGTTCCCGTTTTTTATAAATCTTTCGTCGCCGAAGGGGTCAATACCTAAGGAAGTCAGGGCGATAATCACCTGACACACGCTTTCCGCATTGGCAACGCCGTAGCTTATAAAATCCCCGTCTTCAAGCTGCTTCTGGGAAAGCAGAACCAAAGCCCGGTCAACGGCGGTCATAACCTTTTCGTCGGTTAAGTAAAAGGGGGACAAAGCCTGTATTGCCATAGAAGTGACGTCCACGGTATCGCTTAAAACAGACCAGCTGCCGTCGGCTTTTGCCAGCGAGAGTAGTCTTTCGATAATCGGCTCGATGTCAAAATTCCTGTCGCTGTTATTCAGCAGATGAAGGGTAAAAATTACCCCCATTACGTTTAACGTTTCATATCCCTCCGCCGATTCGGCAATGGTTTGCTTTACAAAGTCGCTGTCTTCAAAACCGCAGGCAATAAGGGCAAGAGCATACTTCTGACGGGTGACAAAGTTGGTGATTCGCCTGTTTTGGACATAGTCAAGCAGGGAGGAAGCATATTTCGAAAAATCATATTTTTCCCCCCTTTGGGACAGGGCGATTATATACCATTCGGAATCGTTCCCCGCGTCGGCGGCAAGGGAAGCGTCTATCCATTCCTGAACGGATCCATTATGATTTTTTATATTGAAATCGATTATATCCTCGGCATAGCCTTGTATCCGGCTCTCATATTCGTTATACGCCGATACGGCGGGGCAGAAAGCCAGAACAACAGCCAAGCAAAGGTATAATGCCGAAAATTTACTTTTCATAATTGCGGGATCTGCGGAGTAAGTATATAATCACGGCAAAGGCCACCGTCCCGGCGGAAATATACAGCACATAGCCGAAGCCGTCAAAGGTCTTTGGCGTGGACGCCGTAACATTTGCAAAACATACCGGGGGGAGAAGGGTTAAGGTGTCGGATTTTGCGCTTATAAGGCAGCTGCCCTCGTTTTCGATTTTCAGGGTAACCCTGCCATCGTTATCCGTCACATATCCGGTTTCTGCCCCGTCGAAGGTTATTACCGCATCGGAAACGGCGGAAATAACGGGGTTCCATTCGTCGTCAAGGGTGAGGGAATAAAGGGTAAGACTTATTTCCTCCCCGGCTTTTACCGTTACCGTGTCGCTGTCGAAATATGTGTAGGTGTCGCCGTAGGTTATGGTATCGGTATAGGCAAAGGCGTAAACACGGTCGCCTTCATTAACTTCGCCTGCCAGGCTGAAAGCCATGGCATTGTTTACATAATATCCGTAGCTCCCCCCGTTTTCCAAACCCCAGAGCCTTATCATGGATATACCGAAGGCAGTTACTTCCGAAAGATAGCCCTCGCCATCGCCCTCGTAATATTCCCTATGGGCGGCAATCAGGGAATCGTTTATGGTTATTTTCCCGTCACTGTCCTCGTCAGTGACGGTGACCTCCTGCCTGACAAGCATTAAATCCCCGTTTGAAATGGTTACATAAACCTTTACTCCGGTTTCCTCCGCATTGGCGTACAACATAAACACACTTAGTACCATCGCAAGGGATAAAGTTAACATAATAAGCTTTTTCATATATCATTACTCCTTTTTTTCGCTGCTTTTTTATCTATAATTCTTTTTTGTTTCGCCCGTATTCGTTTTTCCCTGTTCTTTGCAATCCGGTCAGCCGGGGGAGGCGGTTTTATCCCCGCCGCTTCCAGAGCCCTCGGCCAGGGACCCAAAAAGGCTTTAATGGCAACAACCTCCTCCGGGGAAAAGTCCTCCCGTTTAGGGTGCCGTTCCAAACCCCGGGATGCCAAAAATTCCTGCTTTTCAATTAACAGCTTGACACAGTCGTCCTTTGTGTATTTAACAGGCATAAATCCGCTCCTTAAAAAAATAATACGCCTTTAACCTTACGGCAAAAAGCGCAACACGTAATGAATCCCGGAATGTAATTTATGCATTCGGAATTTAAACGGTTGCACCTTTCACTGCCCAAAAATGCCTTGTTTACCCGTCGTTATCAATGGTACGGCAAGTGTTCCGACTTATGGTTTTACCCAATTACGGTAATGGCGGTTGCGCCGGATTTTCACCGGTCTTCCCTCTGATCCGGAAAAAATTATCCCGGAACCGTATCATTTAATATTCGGTTTTTTGCATTGTAGCACTTAAAATCGGGAAAGTCAAGTAAATTTACAAATTCGGGAAAATCAATTGCGGAATTTCAAAAAGCATGTTACAATATGTTGGAAACAACGTAAAATGCAATCTTTTTTCAAGTAATCAACCCGGCATTTCCGGAATATTATTCAACGGAACGATATTTCGGAAGGATAAGTTGATATGTTTTCCTACATACTCATGCACATAGAATGTATGCTGTTTGAAGGGCACTGCCTGTTTTATCAAAGCAGTTCGGATTACGCCGGACTGGTATCGGTTAAGGTGGCAAATTCGGTTTCCGAAGACAAAAGGGACAAAATAACCCTCGAATGGGATGACAGGCAAATCCTTCACACCTGTTCAAAGTCGGCTTATATAAGAGCAAAGGTGTTTTTACCCGACGATATACCTGACCTTTGCCACGCTCTGGCGGATGCCTTTGACCTTGATGTTTATTCCCCCGAAGGGCGAAGGAAGTATCTTCTTATATTTTCCCTTATGAAAGGCCCCGCAAACCTTTGTAAAATCAATAAAATGCTTATGGAAAGATGGGTTTTCGCGGATAAGCAGTAAAAAAGTTACCAAACCTGCAAGTGAAAATTAAAGCAAAGGCAGTGAAAGCAAAACCATGCCTTCTATTAAAATACCCGAAAATCTACTGACAGTTATTCAAAAGCTGGCGGAAAAGGGCTTTTCCGCCTATCTTGTGGGCGGCTGCGTCAGGGATTTTCTGTTGGGAAAAGCCCCCCATGACTGGGATATATGCACCGACGCCCTGCCGGAGGAAGTGATAAGCTGCTTTCGGGATTATAGCGTTGTCCCCACCGGTATTGCCCACGGCACGGTATGTGTTGTCATAAACGGCGAACAGTATGAAATCACCACCTTCCGCAGGGAGGAAGGTTATACCGACAGCCGCCGTCCCGACCGGGTGTATTTCGACGCCAACTTAATAAAAGACCTTTCCCGCCGGGATTTTACCATTAATGCAATTGCTTACTCTCCTAAGGAGGGTATTGTCGATTATTTCGGAGGATTATCCGACCTTAAAGCTAAAACTATAGACTGCGTGGGAAACCCCGACGAAAGGTTCGGCGAAGACGCTTTAAGGATATTAAGAGCAATCCGCTTTGCGTCGGTACTGGGCTTTGAAATAGGAAAGGACACAAAGGAAAGCATATTAAAAAATGCTTATGCTTTGCATAAAATTTCCGCAGAACGGAAAAGGGAGGAGCTTTTTGCCTTTATTTCCGGGGAAAACTGCAAAAAGCTCATGCTTGAATACCGGATTGTTTTCGAGTCGGTTTTCCCGGAAATTTTAAAAGATGATTATAGTTTTAAGCCAACAATACCGCCGGATGTATGGGAATACACTTCGGCCGTTGTGTCAAACTGCTCTGCCGACAAAATTACCCGCCTTGCGGGACTGCTTTACAATGCAAACTCCTTTTATACCGCCGGTATTGACAAAATTAATACGGCAAGGGAGATAATGAACGGTCTGAAATTCGACAATAAAACCAAAGCCCGGGTTTTGACGCTTATAGCTTACGGCGACACCTCCGCAAAGGCTGAAATCCCCTGCATTTTAAAGCTGTTAAACGAAATAGGCAAGGACAGTTTTATAAAGCTTTTGGAACTTAAAAAAGCAATAGCCGAAGCTTCGCTTTACGGCAAAGCCTTTAAGGAAAGCGTAAATCATATTGAAAAAGTCAAAGCTATTGCAAATGATATTTTCAGCCGAAATCTCTGCTATTCAATAAAACAGCTTGCAATAAACGGCAAAACTCTTATTGACGAAGGCTTTCCGGAAGGGGAGCAAATCGGCAAAATCCTGAACGACTGCTTAAATCAGATAATATCCGGCAACCTCTATAACACAAAAAATGACATCCTATTATATGTAAGGATAAAATATAAGTAAAACAAAAGTTCAGCCGTGGCACCAACCGCGGCTTTGTTAATTGTCTCTTAATCGGCAGACTCCATTTTTGATAATCTATTGTAAATATATAAATAATATAGTACAATATTGTAAAATTTTGATAACAACTCGATAACAATTTAATTACATAATGGAAAAAAGGGGTGAGGACATTGGCTAAAATACTCATCGTGGAAGACGAAATCCCCATTAACAATCTGATTAAGAAAAATCTGTGTCTTGTCGGCCATGAATGCAGTCAGGTTTATACCGGAGAAAAAGCGGTTGACGCCACGCTGGCGGAACACTTTGACCTTGTTATCCTTGACATTATGCTCCCGGGTTCATCCGGCTTTGAAATAATATCCCAGATACATAAAACGCCGGTTATATTCGTTACTGCAAAAGACGGTATTGCCGACAAGCTGAAGGGGTTAAAGTTGGGTGCCGACGATTATATCGTAAAACCCTTTGATATTCTTGAACTTGTGGCACGGGTGGAAGCGGTACTACGCCGGACCAAGGGGACAAACCACTCCTTTGCCTTCGACGACATTAACGTGGACTTTGACGGCAGGCGGGTGTTAAAGAACGGCAGGGAGATTTTTCTGAAACCCAAGGAATTTTCCCTCCTTGAAACCCTTATCACCAACCGGAATCTTGCCTTGTCAAGGGATAAGCTGATTGTCCTTGTCTGGGGGTTTGACTTTGAGGGGGATACCCGTACGGTGGACGTGCACATTCAGAAGCTTAGACAGAAGCTGGGTCTGGCAAACCGGCTTAAAACCGTCTATAAGACCGGGTACAGGCTTGAAATATGAAAATGCGGTTCTGGCGGAAAATCTACATATTTACTTTGGTTTTATTTCTGTTCTGTCTGAATGCGGGCATATTAATCCCCGCATATTACACTTACAACAAAAGTGTGAAGGCGGAGGAGGATTCCTGCAGGGCGGAGCAGTCTTACATTGGGGAAAACTTCGAACGGGATTACAACGACATACAGTCAGAAGGAAAGGGCGAAAGCCCGTTTCTGCTTATGAAGCACTACGGCGAAAATCAGCATAATACCTTGCTGGCATTTATTGAAGACGGCAGTGTCGTTTTTTCCTCGTTCCCGGAATATTTTGAATTCCCGGCGGTAAATAAACCGGTTCACAAAAAGCTGAACGGTATCCGGTATATTATAATCACCGGAAAGGTATGTGAAGGGAAATATACCCTCATTTACGGTAAAAGCGTGGAATCCCTTGACGAGGATTTCAAAACATTTATTTTAACATATTCGGCAACCGCCGCCGGCATATCGGTGTTTCTTGCCCTTTGCCTGTTTTTCATACTGAAAAAGCTGTCGGTACCCCTTGAAAAACTCCGTATTGCCACCGAAAAAATATCGGAAGGGGATACAAGCGTTACGGCGGACGAATCGGGGAACGACGAATTATCCCTATTGGCGAAAAGCTTTAATTCAATGGTACATAGAATAAACGAACAGATGAAGGACCTTGAAACCACGGCGAAGCAGAAGCAGCCGCTGGTGGATAACATGGCCCATGAACTCCGCACCCCCCTTACCGCCATCCGGGGATATGCCGAATATCTTGAAAAAGCGGCGATAAGCGAAGAAGAAAGAATCGATTCGGCAAAATTTATTGTTTCCGAAGCGAAACGCTTACAGAAAGTTTCGGAAATCCTGCTGGACATTGCTTATATCAAAAATATCGGCAACATTGAAAAATACCAGGTGGATTTGGTTATGCTTTTAAACAAAGTGGCATCGGAGCTTAAGCAGAAGGCGGATAATCAGGGGGTCGAAATACGCTGCGAACTGGATAAATCGGCGGTAACGGGGGACGAAATCCTCCTTAATATGCTGTTTTACAACCTGACCGAAAACGCTATAAAGGCCTGCGACAAAGGGGGAAGGGTTACGCTTAAATGCCGGGGGCTCAACGCCATGGTTATCGACAACGGAAAAGGCATACCGCAAACAGAGCTTGACAACATCATGGAACCCTTTTACCGGGTTGACAGGTCCCGTTCGAGACCGGAGGGGGGGTGGGGCTGGGTCTTCCCCTCTGCAGACAGATTGCCATTATCCTTGACGCGGAAATACGTTTTGAATCGGAAATCGGCAGGGGAACCACGGTTTTTGTAGATTTTACAAGTTGATTACATTTTGAAAATAAGTCCTTTATACGGATTATGTATTATAATGTATAAGGGTAACAAATATGTTTGCCCGGCGGCATCTCTCCCCCGAAACAATCGGGTATTTACTTGTATTTAACAACATGTGCATTCATAGACAGTCAGATGATAAGCTCCGGGCTCCGGTTCGCTATATGCGGTCGGAGCCCGGGGTTTTTATATGGTTTTTTATCTCGCATTTACTTACTGGAAATATTTACAAACCTCCCCTTGACAAGATAGACTTAAGATGATATATTATGAAAATGTTTAGCTAATTAACAGTTAACAGGGTAACGATTGAAGGAGGGAGATAAATGGACCTCAGTCCGGACGCCAACAAGCAGGTGATAATACAGCTTATCGGTTTTGCCGTCAAGCACCGGCGGGTGATGATGAAATATTTGGAGGAAACCGGGGTTTACCAGTCCCAGCACCGGCTGCTAATGGAAATTTCAAAGAACCCCAATGTGTCCCAGAAAAGCATATCAAATCTTTTGGACATTTCCGCCGCAACGGTGGCGGTGTCACTGAAAAAGCTGGAAAGCGGCGGGTATATAAACCGAAAAATAAGCGAAACCGACAACCGGCTTAACCAGATAACCCTGACCGAAAAGGGAAACGATGTTGTAAAGCAGTCAAGAGAAATATTCAAAACCGTTGACCAGAGGGTTTTGGAGGGCTTTTCGGACAGGGATAAGGAAACCCTGGCTAAGCTTCTTTCAAAGCTGGATGGCAATTTGGATAATCTGGAAGCCGAAATAAAACAAAAAGCAAATTAAGAAGGAAAAGTATGAAACGGTATTTCAAATATGTAAAACCCTATCTCCCCGCTTTTATATTAGGGCCTATTTTAATGATTGTGGAGGTTATCGGGGAGGTAACCATACCCCTGCTGCTGGGAAAAATCATCGACGAAGGGGTAACCAACGGCAGAGGGAGCGCCTATATCATCACCATGGGAGTCGGTATGATACTCACCGCCCTTCTTATGATGGCGGGGGGGGTGGGTGGCGCTTATTTTGCCATTAAAGCCTCCACCGGCTTTGCCAACGATTTAAGGAAGGATCTGTTCAGATATATACAAAAGTTTTCCTTCAATAATATCGACAGCTATTCCCCCGGTTCCCTGGTGGTAAGGCTGACCAACGATATCACCCAGATTCAAAATATAATTCAGATGATGATGCGGATGGCTCTCCGGGCGCCGGGAATGCTTATCGGGGCATTGATTATGGCCTTTACCCTGAATGCCAAGCTTGCCCTGACCATACTCTGCGTCATACCCCTGCTTTCCGCGGCGATTTATTTTATACTCAAAACCGCCTTCCCCCGCTTTTCGGAAATGCAGAAACGGCTGGACTCCCTTAACACCATAACCAGGGAGAACCTGACGAATATCAGGGTTGTAAAATCCTTTGTGAGGGAAAATTACGAAGAAGAGAAATTCGAGGACGCTTCCGTTAAATTGAAAGACACCACCCTTGGCGCCATGAAAATCGTTATATTCGCCATGCCGGTCATGATGCTTGCCATGAACTTTACCACCATTGCGGTTGTATGGTTCGGCGGAAAGCAGATTATCGCAGGGACCATGACCCCCGGGGTGCTGACTGCCTTCGTAAACTATGTTGTTCAGATTCTCATGTCCCTTATTATGGTGTCCATGATAGTTATAAACTCCTCCCGTTCCTTGGCTTCCGCAAAGCGGATAAACGAAATTTTCAATACAAACATCGACCTTACCGACGATAACGCCGGTAAAAAGGATTTTACCGTTAAGCAGGGACAGATTGAGTTTAAAAATGTTTATTTCAAGTACTATAAAAACAATGAAAAATGGGTGCTGGAAAATATTAACCTTGTAATAAACCCCGGGGAAACGGTGGGAATAATCGGCTCCACCGGCTGCGGCAAGTCAAGCCTTGTCCAGCTTATCCCCCGACTGTACGATACGGACAAGGGAGAAGTACTGGTGGACGGGGTTAACGTTAAGGATTACTCCCTGGAAAACCTCCGCAACGGGGTGGGGATTGTCTTACAGAAAAACGTGCTGTTTTCGGGAACCATTAAGGAAAACCTTATGTGGGGGGACGAGAACGCCGCCGACGGGGAAATATATGCCTATTCGGAAATCGCCCAGGCTCACGGGTTTATATCATCCTTCCCAGAAGGCTACAACACAGAACTGGGGCAGGGGGGAGTAAACGTGTCCGGCGGGCAGAAGCAAAGGCTGTGTATCGCCAGAACCCTCCTTAAAAAGCCGAAAATCCTTATTTTCGACGATTCCACCAGCGCGGTGGACACCGCCACCGAATCGAAAATAAGGGAAAACCTCAGGCAAAAGGGGGACGGAGCCACCCGAATTATTATTGCCCAGAGGATTTCGTCGGTTATCGATGCGGATAAAATCATAGTCCTTGACGACGGGAAAATCGTGGGAGCCGGCCATCACAGCGATCTTATGGAAAGCTGCAGCGCTTATTCGGAAATCTATTATTCTCAAATTGACAAAGGAAAGACGGCATAATGGGAAGCATAACCGAAGAAAGAAAAGAAACATTGTTAAAAAGATACGGCGGGAGCAAAAACGGCACTCCTTCCGGCATGGGAAGACGCGGGGGCTTCGGGGGTCCTCCCCGGGGGGGAATGGCCTTCGGCAAGCCCAAAAACGCTGTGTCAACCATAAGCAAGCTGCTTGAATATATCGGCAAAGACAAAGCCAAAATCATTTTTAGTCTGGTCTGCGTGATTATCAGCTCGGTTGCCAGCCTTGCCGGCAGCTACCTTCTCCGTCCCATTATAAACGGCTTGATTAAAGAGGAATTTACCGGTACCCAGAAGCTTAACAACCTGATTACGGGGCTTCTGATAATGGCGGCGGTGTATTTGGCGGGGGTGGCATGTTCCTACCTCCAGCAGAGGATAATGATAGGCGTTTCCCAGAGTGTGCTTTTAAAGGTGCGGGGGGATCTGTTCACCAAGGCCCAGAAACTCCCCCTAAAGTACCACGACACCCATACCCACGGGGATATTATGAGCCGTTTCACCAACGACCTTGACGCGGTGGGGGAAATGCTTAACAACACCATGCAGCAGATCGTGTCAGGGGCCTTTACCCTTATCGGCACCGTTGTGCTTATGTTCGTAATTAACTGGATGCTTGCATGTGTTATGATCGTGATAGTGCCTCTCCTTGTCTTTGCGGGAAGGTTTATCGGGCAAAAAAGCCGTAAATACTTTACGACTCAGCAGCAGTCCCTTGGAGCGGTAAACGGTTATATAGAGGAAACCATTAGCGGTCAGAAGGTTATTAAGGTGTTTAACCACGAGGAAACGGCAGCGGAGGAATTTGCCTTTTTAAGCGACGAATTAAGGCAGAAGCAGATGAAAGCCCAGTTTTTCGGGGGTATCATGGGCCCGGTGCTCGGCAATTTGGGACAGGTCAGCTATGCCGTTTCCGCCACGGTGGGGGGAATCCTCTGCCTTACCGCAAACTTCGACATCGGCGGTCTTACGGCTTTCACCAACTATTCCCGGCATTTTTCAAGACCGATAAGCGAACTGTCGTTGCAGATGAACATCATCTATGCCGCTTTGGCGGGAGCCGAAAGGGTGTTTGAGGTTATGGAGGAATCCCCGGAAAAGGCGGATGAGGAAAACGGGGTGGAAATCTGTTCCGGGGACTGCAGGACCGAAAAGGGTCATATTATAAAGGGCGAAGTGGTGCTGAAGGATGTTTCCTTCGGCTATGTTCCCGGCAAGACGGTGCTCAAACATATCAATGTCACCGCCGGACCGGGGGAGAAAATCGCCTTTGTGGGCTCCACCGGTGCCGGAAAAACCACCATAACCAACCTTATAAACCGGTTTTACGAGATTGACGAAGGGGAAATCCTTATCGACGGCATAAACATTAAAAATATTAAAAAGGATTCCCTTAGGGGAAATATCGCCATGGTGCTTCAGGACACCCATTTGTTTTCGGGCACCGTCAGGGAAAACATACGGTACGGACGACCCGACGCCACCGACGACGAGGTAGAACTTGCCGCAAAGGTGGCATACGCCCAATCCTTTATCGAAAGACTGCCGGAAGGCTATGATACCCTGCTTGACGGGGACGGTGCTAACCTGAGCCAGGGGGAACGGCAGCTGTTGAATATCGCTCGGGCGGCAATATCCAAAGCCCCCATTCTGATTCTTGACGAAGCCACCAGTTCGGTGGACACCAGGACCGAGAAATTCATTGAAAAGGGTATGGACCGACTTATGAAAAACCGTACCACCTTTGTCATCGCCCACCGGCTTTCCACCGTAAGGAACGCCGACAGAATCGTGGTGCTGGAACAGGGGGAAATCATAGAGGAGGGTACCCATCAGCAGCTCCTTGATAAAAAGGGAAGATATTATCAGCTTTATACCGGCCTTGCCGAGCTGGACTGACAGGAGGGTATATATGGTCTGGGTAAACGTTTCGGGTAAGTAATAACACGGCATACGGATAGGATACAAAATGCGCCTTTTCGGGTGCATTTTTGCTTTATAGATAAAATTCTAATAATTTAGTTCCTTTATAAATTTCGATATTAAAATAGAATATTCATTTTAAAAATCACTTAAAATCGGCTTATTAAGAAAAAAGATAAAACCTGCGTAATAAAAAATACAAAATTTAGCCGGACTGTATTGAAAAATATCGAAAAAAGATATACAATAATAAAGATAACACTTAAACGGGAAAAACAATAAATCCTGTAAATAAACGACGAAGGATGTATAACAATTGATTTTAGCGCTTGTATTGTTTCTTGTAACCTATGTGCTTTTGCTTGTGCTCCCCAAGTACAGGGCGTATGTGGCACTGGCATCAGCCGCACTGTTCGTTATACTCGGCATACTGCCGTTGGGTAAGGTATTTTCATCGGTTGACTGGAATGTCATTATGATGATAGCGGGAACAATGGGGGTTGTTTCCTTGTTTATCGAATCCAAAATGCCCTCCCTACTGGCGGATATTATTATCGCCAGAACCCCCAACGTAAAATGGGCGATAATATCCCTGTCCCTTTTTGCGGCGATAATCTCCGCCTTCGTCGATAATGTGGCGACGGTGCTTATGGTCGCCCCCGTTGCCCTGAATATTTCAAGGAAACTTAACACCTCGCCGGTATACGGCATAATCGCCATTGCCATTGCCTCCAACCTTCAGGGGGCGGCCACGCTGGTGGGGGACACCACTTCCATCCTTTTAAGCGGCCATGCCGGACTTGACTTCCTTGACTTCTTTGTCTATAAGGGAAAACCGGGTATGTTCTGGGTGGTTCAGGTAGGGGCTGTTGCCTCCACATTGGTGCTTTTATGGGTATTCCGGAAGGAAAAACAAAAAATCGACATAAAAGACAAAACATTGGTTACCGATTATTTTCCCACCGTTCTGCTTGCGGGAACAATTCTTCTGCTTATTGCCGCCTCCTTTATCCCCGAAGGCAAAAAGCCGGAAACCATAAACGGTTTAATCTGCATGGGGCTTATGGCTATCGGTATTATTCGGGAAATTATCAAGAATAAAAACTATGAAGGATTAATAAGGACAGTCAAGGAAATAGACTATTTTACCCTGCTGCTGTTAAGCGGTCTGTTTATTGTAATAAGCGGAATAACCGAAGCGGGGGTTGTGGATGAAATCTCCAAAATTTTCGTTAAGGTAAGCGGGAACAACGTCTTCTTAATGTATACACTAATTGTCTGGGCGTCGGTGCTGTTTTCCGCTTTTATAGACAATATTCCCTATGTGGCGACCATGCTTCCAGTAACGGGAAAAATCGCGGCGCTGATGGGGGTTGACCCCACATTGCTTTACTTCGGCCTTCTTGCCGGAGCCACCTTGGGCGGCAACCTGACCCCAATAGGGGCTTCCGCCAATATAACCGGACTGGGCATACTCAAAAAAGAAGGCTATGAGGTTTCCGCAAAGGAATTCATGAAAATAAGCGTTCCCTTTACCCTTGCCGCCGTACTGTCGGGGTATATTCTGGTATGGATTATCTGGAGATAATAAACGGATTTTAATAAATTAAAATTTCACCGCAAAAGGAGTTTTATATGAGAAAGCTTACAGCTTTGGTTCTGACACTGCTTTTGTTATTCGGTTTGATATCCTGCCAAAAACCTTTAACACCATCAGAACAGTCCTCGGAGGTAAATATAGTTGCCGAAAATGACATAATAATTCTGTTTACAAGCGACGTTCATTCCGCCGTGGATTCCGGTTGGACCTATTCCGGCATAGACGTTATCAGAAGGGAACTTATTAAAAAGGGAAACAAGGTCGTTCTGGTGGATAACGGGGATTCGGTGCAGGGGGAGGTCCTTGCCACCATGACCGACGGCGAGGCAATCATTAAGCTTATGAACGCCGTGGGCTATGACATTGCCATTATGGGTAACCATGAGTTCGATTACGGCATGGATAAATTCTTCGAACTTGTGGAAATGGCGGATTTCCCTTATATAAGCTGTAACTTCAACCGACAGGGGGAACCGGTTTTCGAATCCTATGTTATAAAAGAAATCGGTGGTGTAAAGCTTGCTTTCGTGGGTATAACCACTCCCTGGACCCTTAAAAGCTCCACCCCCAAATACTTTATGGACGACAGGGGAAACTACATATACGGCTTTATGCAGGGGGATGACGGCAAAAGTCTGTATTCCGCCGTTCAGAAGGCGGTGGACGACGCCAGAGCCGAAGGGGCGGACTATGTGATAGCCATGGCTCATTTAGGAAACGAAGCGGAGCTTTCCCCCTACACCTATGCCGACATTCTTTCCAACACCACCGGTATCGACGCCCTTGTCGACGGCCATTCCCACGATACCGACAGGGTGGAAATGAAAAACAAAGCCGGCGAAACGGTGTACCGCATCGCCTGCGGCACAAAGCTGGAAGCGGTGGGTTATGTCCGTATAACTCCCGAAGGGGAAATTGCCACCGGTCTTTACAGATGGCAGAATAGCGAAAACGCCGTTTTGGTCTTAGGGCTTGAATCGTATCTGAATAAAGCGATAGCCGACGCCAAAAACGAATTAAGCAAAGCTTTGTCCCAGGTGGTTGCCAAAAGCAACGTGGATCTCCTGATTAACGACCCCGGCACCGGCGTCCGCCTTGTAAGGAACCAGGAAACCGCCATAGGCAATCTGTGCGCCGACGCCTTTCGCTATGTTTCGGGGGCGGATATCGCCTTTGCAAACGGGGGCGGGGTAAGAAACGACATATTGAAGGGGGACATCACCAAAGAGGATATTTTAAAGGTGCATCCCTTCGGGAATATGCTCTGCGTCTGCGAGGCCACCGGGCAGGAAATCCTTGACGCCCTTGAATTCAGCGCGAGCGCCTGGCCTTCAGAAACCGGCGGGTGGATCTGCCCTTCGGGTATAAGCTATGAAATACATACATATATCCCATCGGGCGTGGTTAGGGACGAAAACGGTATGTTCGTTAAGGTTGATGGGGAATACCGGGTTAAAAACGTCTTAGTGGGCGGCCAATCCCTTGACCTGAATAAAACCTATACCCTTGCGGCCCATAACTATATGCTCCAGAACATGGGGGACGGTTATACCATGTTTACCGACAACGTTTACACCCAGGACTGCGTAATGATTGACAATCAGGTGCTGATTACCTACATCACCGAAGGCCTTAAGGGGGTAATCGGCGAGGAATATGCCGAACCCCAAGGCAGGATAACCTTTGTGGAGGAACAGCCTTAATTAATTTATAGATGTTTCATATTTTAGCGAGGAAGGCAGATATATTTAAAAGCCTTCCCCTTAGGGTAGCGGGTGTTAGATATCGGAAATGATAACAACCTGAAGCGTAATAAATAAAAGCGAGCCGAAGTACCGATAAATCACAGATTGACAAAGCTGGCAATAATAATAAACTAAACGGGTGATATTACCGAATTGAAAATGCGAAGGTGAATAACAATGACAACCGAAAAACTTATGTCAATATCCAAAGAGGATATAAACGAGGCGGCGAAAAGGCTTGAAAAAACGGACTTACCTGACCTTGTGGAAATGCTGTCGCTGAAAGAGGATAATATCCGCTATCAGGCGTTTCTGCTGCTTATGAGCAGATCGGCGATTTTCAATGATGTTTACCCCTTCTGGGATATATTTTGCGATAAAATTAAATCGGAAAATTCCTATCAGCGAAGCATCGGCTTAATGCTTATCGCCGAAAACGCAAGGTGGGACACCCGAAACCGGACGGAAGGCATAATTGACGACTATCTTGTGCTTTTACAGGATGAAAAACCGATAACCGTCCGCCAGTGCGTTCAGTCGTTAGGAAAAATCGTAGCATATAAACCGGAATTGAGTTGCAAGATCGCCTCCAAGCTGATTTCCTTCGATATTTCGGCGGTAAGGGAAACCATGCGTAAGGTTATACTGTTTGATATTTTGAATGTGCTTATACTTATCCGGCAGAAGTATAAAACAGATGAAATGGAGAGCTTTATTCAAAACGCCCTTTCCTCGGGTATTTTAGATGAAAAGTCCAAAAAGATGATAAAGGTGCTTTTATAAATAATTCCTATTTGCATAACAGACCTTAACTAACCGTTCATCAAGAAGAATGTAGGGAAATTAAAAGATTGACAAAAAATATATTATTTGGTAAGATTAAATCAAGAAATAAGAAAGGAATGATATTATGCTTAATCCGGAAGTAAAGCGGCTTCTAAACGAACAGATTAAAAAGGAATTCTTCTCGGCTTATCTGTATCTCGATATGGCAAATTATTATGCCGACAAGAATTTGGCCGGCTTTGAAAACTGGTTTTACGTTCAGGCCCAGGAGGAACGGGACCACGCTATGCTGTTTCGCAAATATCTCCTTAACAACGGTGAGGAAGTAACCTTTACCGAAATAGCCGCCCCCGACGTTAAATATGATAACTTCAGACAGCCCCTTGTTAAGGCATTTGAGCATGAGCAGTTCGTTACCGCTTCGATAAATAAAATTTATGCGGAGGCCATTAAGGTAAGCGACTTCAGGACCATGCAGTTTTTGGACTGGTTTATCAAGGAACAGGGGGAAGAGGAAAAGAATGCCGACGACAACATCAAGCGTTATGACCTCTTCGGCAACGACCCCAAGAGCCTTTACATGCTTGACAACGAAATGAAGGCAAGAATCTACGCACCTCCCACATTGGTATTGGATTAAAAGTAAAATCCCTACAAAAAAGGACTTCTTAACCGAAGTCCTTTTTATTCTGAATTGCCGTTACCGCATCTGACAGGTCATGACCGCTGGGACCCTGATAAATCCGTAAATCAAATTCCGGCACCACCGCAAGGATGTGGTCGAAAACGTCGGACTGAATTGATTCGTAGTCCACCCAGGCGGTGGTGGAGGTAAAGCAGTAGATTTCAACGGGAATCCCCTTGTCGGCGGGGGCAAGCTGCCGCACCATGCTTATAAGCTCTTTGTGAATTTTCGGGTGGTTCTTAAGGTATGCTGTAACATAAGCCCTGAAGGTGCCTATATTGGTTAAATGCCTTCCGTTGACGACGCTTGAATTATCGTCAACCCCCAAAGCCTTGTTGTATTCGGAAATTTCGTCTATCTTGCCGTTTATATAGTCCTCTATATAGCGGATTTTTTTAAACCTTTCCAGCATTTCGTCGTTACAGAACCTGATGCTTGTCATATCGATGTAAACGCAGCGTTTTATCCGTCTGCCGCCGGTTTCGGACATTCCCCGCCAGTTTTTAAAGGATTCGGAAATCAGGGCGTGGGTGGGAATAGTGGTTATGGTTTTGTCCCAGTTTTTTACCTTAACGGTGTGGAGGGTTATGTCGATAACATCCCCGTCGGCGTTCCGGCTGGGCATTTCGATCCAGTCGCCGATACGCACCATATCGTTTTCGGTAAGCTGAATCCCCGCCACAAAGCCGAGGATGGAGTTCTGGAAAATCAGAAGCAGCACTGCCGTAGCCGCTCCGATTCCTCCCAGCAGGATAAGGGGGGAACGGTCCATCAGCACGCTTATGATAATGACGCACGCCACAATATAGACAAAGATTTTTATTATCTGAAGATATCCCTTTATGGGTCTTGTCTTGGAAATTTCGTATTTCCTGTAAATGTCGTTTACCGCATTTAAAAATTTGTCAAATGCCAGAACCACGCAGAAGATTATAAAGGAATAAGTAATCCGGCGTATCCATTCTCTCCCCGAAGGAAAGGAGGGGGCAAACCAGTTAAGCACCAGGGCGGGGATAATCAGAGCAAGGCGGTTGAACACCTTGTTATTTACAACGGCGTCGTCCCATTTGGTTTTGCTTTTCTTTGCTATGACGGCAAAAAATTTCAATATTATCCTTTTTGCGATAAAATAAAGGGCAAAGCCGGTGATAAGGGAAAGGATTATCAGTGAAAGAACCGAAAGCACTTCGGCAAGACTGCTTTCCAAGCCCTTTTTTATAAGAAAATCCTTAATAATATCAAACAATTTTCGTCCTCCTTTATAAACTTCGTTTTTATTATTTTATCATGCAAAGCAAATCCTGTCAACCCGAAAACCTTCTATTCCTGTCAGCCTTCCCCTTGAGGGGAAGGTGTCAGCGAAGGCTGACGGCTGAGGGGTAGAACCGCACTTCTCGGAAAGAAGTGAAATTAAGTAAAAGTTGTTGCTATTAATTAATTTCCCTCCATAAACATATACACAATCATGCAAAAATATACAACATTTTTTATTATTATGTAGACAAACAGACAAAAATATTGTATAATAAAGCCGTAAATAAATTTCGTGAGGACAGCGTGGAATTAAAGACGGTAATGCTTATGCTGGCGGTGGGGTCCTATATTTTCGGCCTACTGCTTGTGGTGTTTAAAGTTAACAATAACAACCCCAAAGAGGTGCCCTACCAGATTACCGCAAAGATGCTTCAGGGCACCGGCTCGCTTTTATTATTCATCCGGACGGACGTATATGACGGCCTGACCATGGCGGCAAATCTATTCCTTATATCGGGATGCGCCTATGAGGCGTGAGCGGTAAGGATATTAACCGGAAAAACCCCGAACCGTAAAACCCACATTTCAACCACCTTCGGCATTGCCTTTTTGTGCATTGCCACCCTTTGCATTCATTCCCCCTACCGGGGAGGGCTGGTGTTTTTGTTGCAATTTGTATTTTATCTTTTACCCTGCCTGTTTTTAACCGGCAAAGTCGAAGGCAGGCTTTCTTTAAGATTCATAATGTCAATATGCTACCTTCTTACCTCCCTTGTGTTTTTGGCGGCGGCAGTCATAAGCTTTGCCTTCCCCGGCTTTGCGAAAATCGCTTCATCCCTGCCGGTTTTCGCCGCTATACCTGCCGTCAGTTTCAGCATCTTCCTGATAAGCGGCTTTATCCTCCTTATGCTTGCCAAGGAAAGAAGCGATTTCGAGGTGGCGAAAATACAGGAAAGCCTTAAGAAAAGCGAAATCCGCTATAAACATATCACCGAATTATCTTAAAGAAAGGGAGAAAACAATATGGCCGAACCGAAAACCAAACCCCACGACGGGGACGTGTTTGAATTTATCGATTCCTTTGCCGACAGCGAACAAAAAAAGCAAGACAGCTACACGCTTGTCGGATTTTTCAGGGAAGTTACCGGCTTTGAGCCCAAAATGTGGGGTAATTCCATGATCGGTTTCGGCAGTTACCATTATAAATCCCAGAGAAGCCGTCAGGAGGGAGACTGGCCGCTGGTGGGCTTTTCCCCCCGCAAGGCCGCAATAACACTGTATGTCCTGTCGGGTTTACCCCAACAGGAGGATATGCTAAAAAATCTCGGCAAATTTACTTCGGGAAAAGGCTGCCTTTATGTCAAAAAGCTGTCGGACATCAATCCGGAAATATTGAAAAGCATTGTTTTGTCAACCGTCGGATATCTGCAAGAACAGTATGGAAAACAATAAAGTTTACGAATTTGAGACGGTAATTCAAAAAGTGCCGGACATTGACGGAGCATATGCGGTTTTCCCCTATGACATTAAAAAGGAATTCGGCAAGGGCCGGGTTAAGGTTTACGCTGCCTTCGACGGAGTCCCCTACGAGGGGAGTATAGTAAACATGGGGGTTAAGGACCCGGACGGCAAAGTGTGTTATATTATCGGTGTCCGCAAGGATATCCGGGAAAAAATAAAAAAGCATCCCGGCGACAGCGTTAAAGTAACCGTAAGGGAAAGGACTGAATAGAGTATATGTCCGAAATTAAGTTTAACACCATTGACGAATATATCAGCATGCAGCCGGAGGAAGTACGTCCTCTTCTGCAAAAAGTAAGGCAGGTTATAAAGGAAGCAGCTCCCGATTCCATCGAAAAAATATCCTGGAGTATGCCCACCTTCTGGCAGGGGGAAAACCTTGTCCATTTTGCCGCCTTTAAAAATCATATCGGGTTTTACCCCGGCGACCGGGCGATAGTATTCTTTGAAAAACGTCTTGAAGGAATAAGCCACAGCAAAGGGGCAATAAGGTTTCCCTATGACAGGGAAGCGGATTTCGCTTTAATTTCCGACATTACAAAATGGCGGCTTAAAACGGCGGGGGAAAAGAAAGGGAAATGACTGTTTATTCATCCGACGAACTTATAAGAGCACATTCGGCTTTGCTTTCCACCCTTAAAAAATGCGAAAAGATAAATAAGGACAAGCTGGGTAAATCCCAGAAAACCCTCCTTGAAAGGCGGATATTCGCCCTTAAGGTGGCAGTGGAGCTTATCGAAAGGGAAATGAAAAATGAACCACAGAATTTATAAAACCCCCTTTTCTGCCGTTTATCCCATGTACATTCAGAAGGCTGAAAGAAAGGGAAGGACCAAGGCGGAAGTTGACGAAATAATACGCTGGCTTACCGGGTATGACGAAAACACATTGAATACCCTCATAGAAACGGGTGTTGATTTCGAAACCTTTTTTAACAACGCAAAAATCAACCCTGACGCCGACAAAATTACCGGGGTAGTCTGCGGCATAAGGGTTGAGGAAATTCAGGACCCCCTTATGCAGAAAATAAGGTGGCTGGATAAGCTGATTGACGAACTTGCCAAGGGAAAGCCCATGGATAAGATATTAAGGGGTTGATTTACCCAAGATATACCCTTTGTTTTTGTTATAGTTCTTATTTCACAAAATAGCAATATATACTACATATATATACAAATCGTGAAAAGATTGCAAAAGATTGCGAAACTTTATTTTTTATGTCCACCTTTGACATACTTCGACAAGGCAAGTATGTTATTAATAGGGTGCGAGTTGATATTCGGTTCGTGTCAATGAAAGGAGGTTATAAAATGAGGACCAAAGCTGCAATCGAAAGCATATACGGCGATATCGCCCGTCAGAACGGCGTTACCGCCGACGAAGTGAAAGAAGAAATCAGAAATGCGCTGAACATGGGGATTCACAGTTCCGACCCGGAAGCCAAAGAATTTTGGAAGAAAATTACAACGGATGTTGAAAATCCAACCATAGATGATATCATTCTGTATATTGTTTCCGGCTTAACGCAAAATGTCTGACAAAAACGAATTTGAGGTCGGTTTATCCGGCCTCGGATTTTTTTAGGGGGGAGTTATACTCCCGGAGGAATTTTTTGGGCAAAATAGCTTGACTTTTATGTGTTAAAGTGGCAATATGTTAAATACTTAAGAAAAGGTAGAAAGGAGAAATTCAAATGCCGGATATAACGGATCCGTTGATAAAATTATTAGGCAACTGGGCTGAGGAAATAAACTTTCTCTCGGTGCTGTTCAGATTTTTCCTGTCCTTAACCTTTGCCGCCGTAATCGGGTGGGAAAGGTCAACCAAACGCCATGCGGCGGGACTCCGTACCTTTATTCTGATTTCTTTGGCATCCACCGGGGCAATGCTGCTTGACGCTTACCTTATGGGGCATTATTATTGCGAATTTGCGGTTATTTCCGCCGCATCGGTTATCGCCGTTGCCGTATTAAGCAGCAATTCGGTGCTGTTTTCCTCAAAAAATCAGATAAAGGGACTTACCACCTCCGCGGGACTGTGGGCAACCGGAATTATCGGCTTATGCCTGGGGGCGGGTTTTTATACCGCGGCGTTAATCTGCTTCGGGGTTATGCTGACCGTCCTTTCGGCTTTCCCCTCTCTGGAAGCTTATCTGAAGGACAAGTCCAACCATTTCGAAATCCATCTGGAACTGAAAAACAAATACAACCTTACGGACTTCGTAACCACCATCCGCCGGCTGGGGCTTAAGATTGACGATATAGAGTCAAACCCCGCCTACATAAATTCCGGATTAAGCGTTTATTCCATATCCCTGACCATAAGCGTTGAGGAACTTAAAAAATATAAGACCCATGAAGAAATAATCGAAGCGTTATCCACCCTTGAATATGTAAATCATATAGAAGAAATAAGATAAAAAGCAAGGAAAACGAAAATGGAAAAAATCAACGTTGGAGTAATAGGTCTCGGCCACAGGGGCATGGGGACACTTCAGAATATCCTCTGCGAAAGGCAGGACATTAATATCACCTATGTCTGCGACGAATACCCCGACCGTACAGAGCAGGGAAGGGCGACTGTCGAAAAAAAGATGGGAAAAAGCCCCGCCGCCACCACCGTCTGGCAGGAGGTTGTTTCCTCAAAGGACGTGGATGTCATAATCAACACCACCGCCTGGGAGGGGCATATCCCCATATCGGTGGCCGCCATGGAACTGGGAAAGCCGGTGTGCATGGAAGCTGGGGGAGCCTATTCCCTGGAGGACTGCTTTTTACTGGTTGACGCCTATGAAAAGACGGGAGCCCACTGTATGATGGCGGAAAACTGCTGCTACAACCGGGACGAACTGATGGTGCTTAATCTTGTCAGGGAGGGCTTGTTAGGCAAGGTTGTCCACTGCGAAGGGGGATATTTGCACGACCTGAGGGAGGAAATCTGCTTCGGGGAGGAAAACCGCCATTACCGGCTTCGCAACTACCGACACCGCAACACCGAAAATTATCCCACCCACGAACTGGGACCTATAGCAAAGATAATGAATATAAACAGGGGAAACAGGCTGACATACCTTGTTTCCATGGCCTCCGGCTCCTGGGGGCTTAACGAATACGCTAAGCAGAACGACAAGGTTAATCCCGAACTTAAAACCTTCCCCTTTAAGCAGGGGGATATCGTAAAAACCCTAATAAAGTGCCGGGGCGGGGAAACCATAGCCATCACCCTTGACACCACCCTCCCCAGATGCTATTCAAGGGGGCTGACCGTCAGAGGCACAAAGGGATTGTACTTTGAGGACGGCAACGGGGTTTATCTTGACGGAATGTGCAGCGAATGGGGAAAGGATTACTACAACAACAAGAATGAATTTTTCGAAAAATACGAACACCGGCTCTGGAAAAGCGACATCACCAAAAAAATAACCTTCGGCCACGGGGGAATGGACTGGCTGGTGTACGAAGCCTTTTTCGAATATGTGAAAAAGGGAGGAAATCCCCCCATTGACACCTATGACACCGCCACCTGGATGGCAATAACCCCCCTTGCCGCCACATCCATCGAAAAGGGTTCAATCCCCGTTGAAATCCCGGATTTCACCAAGGGGAAATGGCAGAACCGAACCGATATCTGCACCGGCTATTTCTCGCTGGATGTGTGATGTTTGGCAGTAGGAGCGGATATATAAAAGCCTTCCGACTTTCGGGGAAGGTGTCAGCCGAAGGCTGACGGATGAGGGGTAGTGCCAACGTGCGGCGATTATGGAATAATGATATCCGCAATTTCGTACGGATGAAACAGCTATTCCCGCAATAGCCTTTGGTTTTTTAAGTGACCCCGATTTTTTCCTAAAAATCTTTTTTATAATAGCTGTGAGGTTTTTCTGTTTTTGTTGTGTAATAAGTGAAACCATTTGAAAGCGCAAAAATACCTTTCAGAAAGGAGTCAGTCGATGGATAATGGTGCAAGTAGCTACCGCCGTTTCCATGACGAAGGTGATGAAAGGGGATTAGCAGAGATTATAAGGGAATATCGTGACGGATTGATTTTTTACTTAAGCAGCTTTGTTGCTAACATACAGATTGCCGAGGAGTTGGCCGAGGAAACGTTTGTCTTATTAGGGACTAAAAAACCCAAGGACAAAGGAAAAGGCTCGTTTAAAACCTGGCTATACACAATCGGCCGTAATATAGCGCTTAATTATCTTAAGCGCCAGGCAAAGCGTTCGGAAATTTCTGTCGAAGATTACCCGGAGCTTGTAAGCGATGAAGAAAATCTCGAAAAAGCCTTCATTAAAGAAGAACAAAAAATAATGGTACATAGAGCGTTGAAAAAATTAAAGCCCGAATACCATCAGGTTCTTTGGCTTATATATTTCGAGAACTTCGGCAATAAAGAAGCCGCCAAAGTAATGAAAAAATCTGTTCACGGCATTGAAACACTTGTTTATCGTGCTCGAATGTCACTTAAATCACAATTAGAAATGGAGAGCTTCGTTTATGAAGAACCATGATGAAACAATCAATTCTGTTTTTGAACGTATTAACGAATACAAAGCAGATAAAAAACGCCAAAAGAAAGATATAATAAGAACAGTTGCTGCTTTATGCTGTTTTTGCCTTATTGCGGTAACGGCATTAGGCATATGGCAGAGCGGAGTATTCAAACCAAATTCCCCCGCTGTAGTTGGTAATGACAAATCAACCGATCAAACGTCAAATACCGGCAATGAATCAATCCCCGATACACCGGACAGAACTGTTATCTGGGATAATGTAGGTGAAGGACCTGGTGATGAGGGATATATTGAATGGAACGGAAAAGACGTTTATTGCTCTTTATACAGTGTATTGACTAATGAGGAGAACAGCGATAGCCTTATCGCTATCAGCGTAACTTTTGTTCTTGATTACCAGTTCGTTTACAAAGGAAGAACACTTGCGGAATACAGTGCCGACGCATACAACGAAGGTGTGCTTATTGAAAAACTTTACGAACTTATCAAACTCGGTGATTCATTAAAATACGGCGAAGTGTTGTATACCACCGGAACTCCTGACGGAGAGAAATGGTATAAAGAATATTATGACAGTGAAGTTGAATATTTCAGTCAGGAAATACTGGCAAAGTATATTGTCAACGGCGAGTTCTTAAAAGAGCTGGTTGAGTCCGACATTGCCGACCTTAACCAACACCAGCCTTGTGCAAATGCTTATAATGAAGCCCGTGATGCATATTATAATTCCGTTATCAATACAGCCATAGAACATTTAACGGAACGCAATATCAGTTACGAAAGAAGAAATGAGTATGGGTTGGTTTTCTTTGCAACCGCAGATGAATTTGCCTCTCTTTCCATTGATAACGCATTATCTTACAGACTGGCCAGGCCGGACGGCATAATTTATGACGATGAGGATACGGAAGAGTAAGGATCGCATATAACCTTAGAAGCTCCAAATAACCATACCACAACCAAACACCTCATAATATTTTGTGTAAAGTAAAGGACAAACCCATAAGGGCGGATATAAAAAAGCCTTCCCCTTGAGGGGAAGGTGTCAGCCGAAGGCTGACGGATGAGGGGTAGTGCCAACGTGCGTTGATGAGCAGAAAAATGAAATCCACAGCTTATTCTGTGGGCGAAATCAGCTGACGCCGGTGAAATACGACTGACGGCGTGTGAAATATGCTTGGCATGTTATGGTTCAAAACCCTTCGGCTTTTTATTCGATTGATTTAATGAAAAATTGATTTCAGATAAACACAACAACACCGCAAACCCGAAAAGTTTGCGGTGTATTACTTTTATTATTCCAAAACCGAAACTAAACCTTTTCTTTATTTTTCTTTTTCCTGAAAATTATCTTATCCAATATGGCAAGCAGGGCGGGGGTAAGGGTAATCGTAAGCAGCACCGAACATATTCCCCCCCGCATAACCGATTCCCCCAGCAGCCTGACCGTGGGGAAGGAGGACACTGCCCCTAAAATAAATCCGCAGGCAGTAAATATCCCGCCAGATATGATAATGGGACGCAGGGTATGGCTTATGGCATTCCTTATGGTTTCGGCAAGGCCTGTCTGCTTATCCCGCCTCTCCTTATAATTCGTGGCAAACAGAATGGCATAATCTATGGTGGCGCCCAGCAGGATGTTGCTTATAATCATATACCCCAAAAAAACCATTTCCTGCCCCATAAAATAGGGTATGCTCATGTTTATCCAGACCGCCCCTTCGATAACCGCCACAAGAATAATAGGTATAAACAGCGAACGGAAGGTCAACGCCACAATAAGCCCCACCGCGATAATGGAAAAGGCGGAAATGCGGGTAAAATCCTTATGGGTGTAGTTTTCCATATCAATGGCGGCGGCGGTGTTGCCTAACAGATAATAATCGGTATCGCTGCCGTAAACATTCTCGATTTCCTGCCGTATTTCGTTTATCAATGCCTTTGTTTCCTTACCCTCCTCCTCACAGTCAAGGGTAAGCACAATGCGGTTGTAGGAATTGCTGCCTAACAAACTGCTTTTCATTGAATCGGGGAACAGCATTTCAAACCCCTTGTTTTTGAGATAGGCATAGGAATTTACATCAGTTACTTCATCAATACTTAAAAGAGAGTCGGCAAGTTTAACTTCCTTTTTATCATCTTTTGGAACAAGAACGGCAAGGCTTTCCTGAGGTCCGAAGGTTTCTTCGATAAGATTTCGGTTCACAATACCCCGGCTTTCGGGGGACTGGGTGGCTTTACTCCCGTAAACAAAGGTGTTTTTGTTTGCGAAGATACCGCAGGGGATTATTACAGCAAATGCCAGAATCACCACTACAAAGCGGTACTTGCAGATAAGACCCGAAAATTTCTTTGCCGTAAAGTTTATCGCTTTGTGTTCGGTTGACATAATCACCCTGTCGCAGAGGATGACAACCCCCGGCAGAAGGAGGAATACGGTAAACAGACTGAGCAAAACCCCTTTACCCATTACCAGCCCCATATCCAGCCCTAATTTAAACTTCATAAACATTATGGTGACAAAGCAGGCAATAGTGGTCAGGGAACTTGCGGAAATGGCGGAAAAGGAGGCGGTCAGGGACTTGACCATGGCTTCTTTAGGAAAAAGCCCCTCTTTCCTTTCCTTTTTATAGCGGTTAAGCAGAAACACCGCATAGTCCATGGTAAGGGCAAGCTGAAGGGCGGCGGCAATGCTTTCCGTAAGGTAGGAAACGTTTTCGAAAATTATATTGCTCCCCATGTTCAGGACAATTGCTACGGCAATGGTGATTAAATAAATAACCGGATCAAACCAGGAGGTGGAAAACACCAGCATTACCACGATTGTTATCAATGCCACAAGTATGGTGGCGTTGAATATTTCGGTCAGCTGGTTCTGCTGCATATAATAGGCGGAAGCTGAATTCCCTGACAGATAAAGGTCATCGGATATTGCGGAGATATCATCTATGGCCTTGTAGGTTTTCGGGGAATAGTCGTCCTCCTCAAAGGTTATTGTAAACAAAGCGTTTTTATCCATGTAAAACTTTTCGACCTGAGAATCAAGGGAGGAAACCAGCACCGTATATTTCAGCCCCAACGGCTTGTCAAGGCTTGTAGTATCGGTAAAATCGAAAACACCTTCCGCAATCCCCGAAAAGAGGGAAATCACCTCATATATATGTTCCTCCCCGAATTCCCGGGTCAAAGCGGTCAAAATGTCGGTGCCGGTGGCATTTGAATTTTTGGGTAGGGAATTAACGGCGCGGATAAAATAATCCACCTTCCGATAATCGTCAAGCCCGGAAGTGCTGTCTTTTAAAAGGGAAAGGATGATATCATCAAGCCAGATTACCTTGGAAACCCCTTCGGTTCGGGAAATATGTCCCTTTGCTTCCAGTATTTTCCCGGTTTCCTTATCCTTGAATAATGCCAAAGACGTACCGCCCCTGCCGAATTCCCCCTGCATTACCGAAAGTCCCTTTTTGGTTGCCGAGGAGTCGGGAAGGTAGAAGGTGTCGTCATAGTTAATCGTTATGAAGGGTATGCAGACGGCAGACGCCACTGTTAAAATAACAAAGCAGATTATTATAATTGTCTTGTTTTTTACAACCCAAAGGGATAATTTTTCCATATCGTAATCCTCTTTTTCAATATATACCAAACATGGTGTTGACAAAACATCACGATAATAGTATAATAACAAGGTGTCAGTATTGCAACCGACAGCTTTTTATGCTTTGCAAAATAACAATCATTTTCGTTTTTTATGTCTGAAATCCTACAAAAACAAATGTAAAATTTTTATAAACAAAGGGGGAAGCGCAATGTCCACCGACCGACGGGTCAAATACACCAAAATGGTGCTGAAAAACAGCCTTATAAGGCTGATGCAGGAAAAACCCATATCCCGCATAACCATAAAAGCCATCTGCGAGGACGCCGATGTAAACCGCTCAACCTATTATTCCCATTACCAAGACCAGTTCGACCAGCTTAACCGGATCGAAATGGAATTCATCGACGGTATAAACGAATATCTTGACAGCCTTGCCGAAAATTCCGCCCCCGAAAAGGTGCTGGAAAGCCTGTTAAAATACATTCTTGACAACCGGGAACTCTGCTACACCCTCCTTTCCCCCAACGGGGATATGCGGTTCGAGGAAAAGGTGTCGGGGGTGGTGCGGGACCGGGTCATTGCGGTGTGGAGGATGAACCCGACCAAAAACCAGAATTTCGAGGATTATTTTTACACCTACATCCTTTCCGGCTGCGTGGGTATAGTAAAAAAGTGGCTAAACGACGGGGATATGCGCTACACTCCCCAGGAATTTGCCAAGGTTCTGAATGCCTTCACCGCCAATACCTATGGCGTGGTAAACGGATTCGATGAGAACTGAAAACATTTCAGCCTATTTTTACAAAATATCATGACCTCACAGGCAGCCGGGAATTCTGCAGCCCATCAAACAAATAATTTTACTGGTTGTGAAAATTATATTCCTGGCCGATAGACCTTTTATGTATATTTTCCCTGAAAATGCAGAGAATACCGTTACAAATGTGTAAAATGCAAAGGGGAAATATACTTTGGAAAAATGTAAAAAATACTTTGCCGAATTTGTGGGTACGGCGGTCTTAATTACCATCGGCTGCGGCACCGCCATGATGCTGGGGACCTCCAGCGTTGGCAGCGCCGGATATATGCTGACCGCTCTTGCCTTCGGTTTTGCCTATATGGGTATGTTCTATGCTCTGTCCCATGTCAGCGGCTGTCATCTCAACCCCGCCGTTTCGGTGGGGGTGCTGGTGGCGGGGGAAATGTCTGCCGGCGACTTCTTCGGCTATATTATAGCCCAGGTTGCGGGAGCCTTCGCCGGTACCGAACTGCTTTCATTAATCTGGAATTTAGGAGATTATGACGACCTCACCGACAACTATTTCGCCAACTCCTCCGCCGGGCCGGGGAATACGGCGGCATTCATAATCGAGCTGTTTTTAACCATCGCCCTTGTCCTTGTGGCGGTGGGGGTTATATTGAAGCGGGACTACCGGGGTGCCGGAGGCGTGGCGGCGGGTTTCGCCCTCAGCGGGGTTTATGTTTTCGGCATCTCCTTCACCAATGCCTCGGCCAATCCCGCAAGAAGCCTTGCTTCCGCCCTCACCTGCCTTATCGGCGGGAATTCCGGACCCATCTCGGACATCTGGATTTTCCTTCTCGCCCCAATTTTAGGCGGAGCCATTGCCGCCGGAATCTATAAAGCCACCGAACACAAAACCATGTAAAACCTTAAAAACCAGTAAAAAGCGGCGGAAAGCCGCTTTTTTGTTTTCCCATTATTGCCGGATATCATATATTGTATCAGGTGATTAAATTGACTGAAATAAACCTTTGTGACCTTCCCGCAGGCAAAAAGGGGATTATAAAGAGCATAAACCGGAACTACAAAACTGCCGAAAGGCTAAAGCTGTTCGGCTTTGACACAGGGGAAGAAGTGAAAAAGGTGGCGGTTTCCCCCTTCGGGGACCCTTCCGCTTACCTTATCGGCGGCACGGTGGTTGCCTTAAGGCGGAGTGATGCGAAAAATATAACGGTTACCGTCAATAAAGACAGCTAATTGACTAAAGAACATTGATTTAGTCATTTTTGATTTTATTCTCTGTGAAAAGTATATAAACCGTTTGTGCAAAACGGAGAAATTATTGGCAATAGTATTTGTTTTTAGTTGACAACCATTAGCTGATATGCTATACTGAACAAAGTTAAAGAAAGGGGGAAAACCATGAAAAAATTAATAGCCCTGCTTATTGCAGTACTTTTATTAGGCACCTTCCTTGTTGCCTGCGGAGATGATGACAACGAAACCAGCTCACAGGCTGCATCTTCCCAGGCGCAGGAATCCAGCGCGGAAGAAACCGAGGATGAATCCTCCGAACAACAGGAATCTTCCGAAGAACAGCTGGGACTCCCAGATACCTTCTGGGGAACCACCCTGGTCATGTTGGTGAATAAAACCAGAAAGTATATGGAATATGAGTTCTGGTATAATGAGGAAACCGAAGATCTGGTGGCTTCCGCAGTGGTTGACCGCACCAACAAGATTAAAGAAGATTACGGCATTGAAATTCAGATGCAGTATATCGATGCTTTGGGCGGTACCATTCAGGAAGTGGAAAAGGCCATTAGCGCCAATTTACCCCTTGATTTGGTGGCAGACGGAGCGAAATATTTGGCTCCTTCGTCGCTGAACGGCTGGTATTACGACCTTATTGAGGAAAACGAACAGTACAACTACCTTCAGCTGGATGCTTCATGGTGGGACCAGCCCACTATAAGGGACCTTTCCTTCGGCGGCAAGCTGTTCTTCTTAACCGGCGACATCTGCATTGCCGACGACTATTCCACCTGGGGTTTATTCTTCAACAAAGGTTTGATCGAAGACTACGGGCTTGAAAGCCCCTACACCCTTGTCAAGGAAAACAAATGGACCATAGACACGGTTCACGAAATGGCAAAGAAAGTCAATCTTAAACACGGGGAAACCATGTCCTATGAACCGTCTGTCGGTGACGTTTGGGGAATGGTTGCCCAGTCCTATGACGGTCTTATGTTCATGGCAGGCTGCCGGCAGACCATGGTTACCAAGGATAACGATGATTTTCCCATCATTCGTATAAAGGAAGAACAAAACGAAAACGCATGGAATAAAGTGTTTGATCTGCTTACCGATATGGACTATATCGGCGTGGCGGACTTTTTCGGTTCCTATAACTCCGGCGTTTACGGTAAGGAACTTGAAATATTCGTAAACGGCAACGCCCTGTTCATGCCCAACGCTCTGAGCGTACTGGACGATGAAAAATTCGTCAACACCGAAGTGGACTACGGTCTGGTTCCCATGCCGAAATACAGCGAGAATCAGGACGAATACTCCTCCTCCGTTACTTACTACTGGCTCAAGGTGGTGGCAATACCCCTTTCAAACATCGAAAAGGTTGACTGCGCCATGTTTGCCTTGGAAGCTTTGGCTTACTACGGTCAGAAGATGGTAACCCCGAAATTCTATCAGCAGGTGCTGAAGGGACAGAAGGTCAAGGACGAGGAATCCGAAGAAATGCTTGACCTTATCTTCAGAAACCGTACCTATGATATGGCGGGCGTTTACGATTTCGGTACGAATACCGTGGTTATGATTCAGTTCTATACATCCCTGCTTATGGCGAAAACCGAAAACAGGTTTACTTCATTGTATGACACCAACAAGGTTACATATCAGGAAGCGATTGACAAAGCCATCCTTACCTTCATGGGCGAAGACCAGAATTAGATTAAACCATAATATGACTCACGGTTGCGTAATTACGCAACCGTGATTTATAAGAGGCTCGAATTATTTACAGAAAGGCGGGAATGCCTGCCGCCGTAAGCGGTAAAATTGACGGCGGCAGGTGTTTTGTGATGAAAAAAACCCTTTTGATTTTTCTCTCATTACTTATTATGTCTACTTTATTGGTTTCCTGTTTAGGGGATAAAAATCCGGATTCATCCGTGGACGAATCAACCTCTCAGGGGGATATTTCGGAAAACAGCGATGTCAGCGAAATCAGCGAAGAGGAAAGCGATCCGGAGGTTATCGCCAAAATCGGGAAAATAAACGCGGCGTTAAAATATAACCTTCCCGACAGCTACGGCTATTCCAATATAATCGCGGGACAGAAATACACCATAAACCTTGATTCCTATTCGCAGCTTCCCGACGACGGCAAGAAGCTTACCGACAACGACGACGCCGCCCTCGGCGACAACGAAAAATGGGTGGGCTTTTTGGGGAGAAAGGATATCGAAATAACCGTTGACCTGGAAAACCTGGAAACAAATTTGGGGGGCTTTTCCGTCAACTGCCGTTATAACACCAATGCGGGGGAAAACATACCCAAGATATGCGAGTTTTGGATTTCTGCCGATGGAGAGGAATATGTTAAAATAGCCACCTCCGAAAGATATCCTTCGGTTTATTCCTCCAGCCTTGTTTACACCCATTCCGCCTTTACCCAGAAGGGCTTTGAGGCAAGATACATTAAAATAGTATTAACCGGTTTCGTGTCCCAGTGGACCGCCGTGGATGCCATAAAACTTTATAAAATAACCGAGGTTAATGACACGGGGGAATACTATGAAAACGACCCCCTACCCGAGGATGTCAAGCCTACTTTCTGGAATGAATCCGAAGCCGATTATGCAACATACCGGAATCTGATCAAAGGCCTTCCCCAGCGGGTTTATGCCGGCTTCAATTTGGAACCGACTTTACGTACCGAATACTACAACACCCCTGCAAATTCAACGGTGCTAACCGACGGAAAACGGGGCTCTTCCAACTATGCCGAAAGCGCTTATTTCCATGCCACAAAGGGGTTGCTGCGGTCTTTCGTGTATGATCTGACCCATCTTTCGGAAGTGTCCAAGGGAGTGGTGGGGGTTTACGTAAAAACCGATTACGCCATTAATTATCCCGATTTTATTTCCATCGAGCTTTCCGAAGACGGGGAAAACTGGCAGACGGTTTCCGCCGAATCCGCAGAGGAATTCCCCAATGCGGTAAACTCAAGAATCGACCTGTCCTTTGACTTTGACGGTTCCTACAAGGCAAGGTTTGTCAAGTTTGTGCTTACCGTTTCCGCCCACTGCTGGATCGACGAGTTTGAGGTCTGGGGGACAAAAAAGGTAGGAAGCAGTGCCAAAACCATTGTTCCTGAAGATATTAACGTTTTTGACAAGGGTTATCCATCCCCAGATGTTCTGGGCGGAAGCGAAAACATACTCCTTGCCTATAACTATAAAACCGAAAGCCCCGCCGTCGGCAGGACCACCAAGGCAGGCTACCTTCCCTATGTGGGCTACTACAACACCGAAGGGGAGCTTGTGGATTTCTTTTTCGATTCCTATTTGTATCTCCCCTGTTCCACCGTCTGCCCTTCCGGGGGAGTGCTTTTTTCCAGCGGGGAAAAGCCCTCGATAAAAAGCGACTGGCTGGACTATGAAAACGATTTGTTCATGGCCGACAAGAATCTGTCCGCCCTTGAACAGGCGGTGGAGGAGGTAAAGACCGCCCTGGGGGAGGAAAATTACAAAGTCAACGTGTTTTTAAGCATTTTCAACCCCAACGTCAGGTGCCGCAGCTTCGGCGACGTGGACAACGACAGTATTTCCGAGGACCTTGCAAAATCCGAAGACCGCAAGAAGGTGGTTAAGTGGTGGATCGACAGGCAGATCGAAAAATATAATGCCGAAAATTTCGGCAACCAGCGTCTTGTGGGCTTTTACTGGTACGACGAAGACCTTGACCTGTCCAACTCCTTAAATAAGGAAACTTTGCTGTATGCCATAGATTATGTCCATCAGCTGGGTTATTATATTATATGGATACCCTATTACCAGGCCGCCGGCTACACCCAATGGGAAAAGGTGGGGTTTGATGTGGCAAACATGCAGCCGAACTATATGTTCCGGGAAGCATTCACCGAACAGATACTCTATGACAACGCCGCTCTGACCAGAATGTACGGCATGGGGGTTGAGATCGAAATACAGGGGAAAGCCCTTACCGACCCCGAATACTACGACAGATACCTTGCCTATCTGCGGGTTGGGGTGGAATGCGGTTATATGAATTCGATTAAGATGTATTATCAGGACGCAGGTCCCGGCGTATTCTACAATGCCTATAAATCAAATGACCCCCATGTTAGAGCGGTATATGACATAACCTATCAGTACGCCAAGCGGCTGCTTAAAGCAAACGAAAACACCGCTACGGACGCCATTATAGAAACCCAGAAAAACACCAAATACAACGGGGAAGTTGAGCTAAAAAACGGTATCTGCCTTTCGGCTTCCGTGGAAAAGGCCTCAAAATACGGCAGCGTCACCGTTTCGGACGAGGGTAAAATTATATACACCCCCATGGAAAACTTCACCGGAACCGACTCCTTTGTGCTTAAAGTCTTTGACGGCGTTTCGTTAGTCAGAATAACCTACATCGTAAATGTGCACAAATAGTTAACAACAATTTATGCACATTGCCTATTTTCATTAATCAATTGGCTCTTGATTGACAATTCATTAGCAAAGTGTTATAATTTGTTGTCACAAAAAAAGGAGGTTAAAAAAATTGAAAAAAGCGTTAATTTTGCTTGTTACCTTGACCATGATATTCACCTTTTCGTTAATAGCCTTTGCGGAAGACGATATCGTGCTTGTAGGCGACGAACATATCAGGACATGGTTTTGCTGGAAACAGGACGGCAACGAAACCACTTTCGGTAAAGTGAAAACCAGCGACAGGTACATAGTTTCTGACCTTTCGTCCAACTGGGTCATAAAAGCCCAGGATGCTCAGAGCAAGATAACCGACACCTATTGGTCTCCTGCCACCGTATGGACGGTTAATGCAAGCCAGGATTTCGAACTTGCATTTGAGGTTTTCGGGAACACCGAAGTTCAGATAGGCTTCCTTCACTGCGTGGGAGCTTCCTCCACCGGCGGGGTTAACTACCCCTGCTCCGCCGACGGCCATGAGCTGGTGGCATGGTGCAAGCTTTACGAATCCGAAGACGGCAATGACTGGACCGAAGTTGACAGCGACATTCTCCCCGCCGAAGATGCCCTTGTATCCGGCATGACCGGCTATGAAAACACCGACATTCACCCCTACAACGGGGACGGCGTTGCCGAATGGTCGGAAGCTTATTTCGTAATCAAAGGCACCGTCAGCGAAGATGCCAAGTATGTGAAATACTGGTTCAAAGGCAACGGCAGGAACCATTACTGGGATCCCTGCGTCCGTGACGCCATCTTCACCGCCCCTGTGGGAACCGAATGGGAAGAAGGCAGCGATACGGATGAATCCAGCGAAGAAGAATACGATCCCTGGATGAACGTAGCTTACGGCTGCTCCTATGAAGTGCTTTCCGGAACCGTAAGAAACGACGGTTCCGGCGACCCCGAATTTACCAAGCTTACCGACGGTGTCTGGTCGGTCACCGGCTCGGACGCCATCATAGGCGCTTTCGACTCCCCCACCGGTTCGGTCAAGATTGATTTCGGCGCTTCAATGGATATCGAACGGGTTGCCACCGACCTCTGGTACGGCGACTGGGGAATCGGCGAACCCATAAGCGTTACCTTCTTCCTTTCCGAAGACGGCAGCGACTTCACCGAACTCGGAACGGTGCCGAACAGTGAAGCCGAAAGCGGTACTTTCGGTACTTTCAGCAAGTATTTATATACTCTTAACCTTGACGAAGCGGTTTCCGGCAGATATTTAAAGGTTGAATACACCGGTTCCAGCCATGTATGGACTTCCGAAATCGAAGCCTATACTTATACGCCCGAAGACCCCTCCGAGTCAGAAGAAACCTCCGAAGCCGAACCGACTTCCGAAGTCGAACCGACTTCAGAGGCAGCCGAATCCTCCAATTCCTCCTCCGCGGAAACCGGAGATACCGGCATGGTTGCTTTGGCAATCGTCTCCCTTATCGCTTTGGCCGGCGTCATAGTTATTAAGAGAAAATAAATTTTTCGTAATCAAAAAGGCCTCCGCGTAAAAACGGAGGCCTTTTGTACAATTTTAGCTAAGGCGGTATAATATGAACAACGCAAAGCCAAACGGCAGTAATATCCTGCTGAATCCCGAACTCTGCGGTGACAATATGACCATCGCCGCTATTAAAAAAGCGGGACAGAATTCCTTTTTTTTAGGGGCAGTAATTTTTTACGGGCTGAATACGTTTTTCAGCTTTTTAATTCAATCGGGAATTTCACCCGGCGCCGGTCAAACGACGGATACCCGGTTTCAACCCGAATCAATAATATTCATTGTATTTTCCGCACTGATCTTTGCAGGCCTTTTAACGTTTTACTTCTCCTGCCGCACCCAAAAATATAGCGGGGTTAAACCCACGGGGCTAAAAATAGTTTTTTATACTCATATGGTAGAAGCGGTATTGATAGCGTTAGTGGGACTGGCACTTATTTTCGTCCTGAAAATCGACACCGTTCAGAGTATTATTAATGCGCTGGAACAGAATTCCTATGAAATTCCTGCGGAAGTAAAGGAAAGATTGTCCGACCCGGGCTTTTTGACAATACTTAAAGTTGTTATATTCATTATGGTTCTCATTATCGAGCTGGTCTTCACAGCTATCCTGTTAGGGATAAGAAAGGTTACAAAATCCATAAAATACGGTATCTCTATGGGAAAAATCCCGATTATCATTGCGATAATGCTTATTCTTGTAGTTGTAACCGAGCTTTTTTCCATATTTAAAACGGAACTTAGCGCCATCACATTGATAAACAGCATAACGGGAATTATCGCCAACGGCTTGTTTACGGTCAGCTTATTCATGTACAACAGCGAAATGAGTCAGGTATGGTACTTTTAATCAAAACGAAAAAATAACGCCCTGAGGCTTACTCAAGGCGTTATTTTTTGGCTGCTTACAGATTCTTAAGCTCTGCAAGACAGTTCTTGCATACGGGCTTTTCGCGGTAGGTTTCCAGATCGTCGGGGCTTCCGCAAAATTCGCATACAGGAATGAACTTTTTGATAATGATCGAATCGTTCTCGGTGAAGAATTCGAGCTTATCATTCTCGTTGATGGACAGCTGCTTGCGTATTTCCATAGGAACTACAAGCCGTCCAAGCATGTCGAGCTTCCTGACATAGCCAGATGATTTCATAGACAGTCCTCCGTAAAAGTATTTCTACTTGCAAAATTATAGCATTAAAGGCATTATGTGTCAATAGAAAAATCAAAAACTTAAAGTTCTTTAATCAAATTTCCTATATTTTCGACAACGATATCCGGCCTATTCTGGTCGGTTATGTCTATTTCTTTCGTTTCGCCGGATAAAACCATAATAGATGTAATATTATTGTTTTTTCCCAATGCGATATCAGTGTAAAGCCGGTCGCCCACAACCGCCGACGACTTGAAATCCACTCCCGCGGCATTGACGAGAAATTCTGCCGTTTCAAGATAAGGCTTGCCGAAATACCTGGGAATTTTACCGGTTGCCGCCGTTACCAGGGCGCAGATAGCGCCGCTGTCGGGGATAAATCCCTCCTTTACCGGGCACACGAAGTCGGGATGGGTGGAATAAAAAATTGCCCCGTTGTCAATCAGCCGGCAGGCTTTTTTAAGCTTCTCATATGTCAGGGTGGTGTCGAAGGAAACGACTACAATATCCGCTTCCGTACCGTCGCTCAGGTTTATTCCGCCGTCGGTAAAGGATTTTTCCAGTGCCGGGGTGCCCACAAGATAAACCTTCTGATTTTTATGGTTTCTGTTCAAAAAGTCGATGGTAACGTCGGCGGATGATATAACCTCCCCCTCGGACACGTCAAAGCCCAGGCGGTTAAGCTTTTCATAATACATTTCAATGCTTTTGGAAGCGTTGTTTGTAAAATAAATAATTCTTTTGCCCTTTGCTTTGGCATAGGCAATAAATTCCCTTGCACCGTCTATCGGCGTTTCGTCAAGGTAAATGGTGCCGTCCATATCAAGTATAAACAGCTTTTTTTCAGAAAGTAGTCCTTCCATTTTAACCTCATGTCTCTGTTGTTATAGTTATTATATACAAAATTTTAGAGAAATGCAACGAAAAGAATAAAAAGGTCAAATATATATTGAAAACATATAAAAAGCGTGTTATAATTTACTCATCATTTGATATTTTGCATATGATTGAAGGGGGACAGGTTATGTTTAAAAAGGGTGGCAGGTTTTACATTGCGGTTGACCTTGAAGGGATTGCCTGCGTTATCGGGGAATACGGCAAAGGCCTTGCCCTTGATACACCGGGTTATATTTACGCCAAAAAGCAGGCGACAAGGGAGGCAAACGCCGCCGCCAAAGCCCTGTTCGACGGGGGGGCTTCGGAAATCTGGGTTTGGGACAACCACTGCAAGGGCTACAACCTTGACTACGATTCCCTTGACAACCGGGTTAAAATCGTTATGGGAGCCGGCAACCGCCAGCGCTTCCCCCTAATCGACACCGGCTTTGACGGGGTTTTGTTTATAGGTTATCATGCCTATGACACCAAGGACGCCGTCCTTGCCCATGTGTACTCTTCCGCCACCTACCAGTACCAGAAGATAAACGGAAGGGAAGTGGGGGAACTTCAGATTGACGCTGCCATTGCCGGAAACAACGGTGTCCCCGTAATTTTCGTTTCCTCCGACAATATCTGCGTATCCCAGGCAAAAGAAACCTTCGGGGAAAATCTGCCTTCGGTTATAACCAAAACCTCGCTGGCGTGGAACTGCTGCGTTTCAAAGCACCCCGCTCCGGTCTGCGACGAGATTTACAACGAAGTTAAAAAAGCGCTAAGTATAATAGATACCTTTAAACCCTTCACCCTGCCCTCTCCCTTCGAATATGAGGTAAGGTTCAAGCGGATAGAATACGCCGAATCCACTAAGCTGGTATCCTTCGACGGCAGACCCTTTGAAAGGGCGGACGCCTATACCCTGAAAGGCCGCCTTAACAGACCGGAGGATATTTTTTAAATTTTCGTTATCGGGAAGTGATTGACATAAATACTCAAACGGTAAGGCAGAAGAAAAGAAAGCTGAAAAAAGACCGGCAAAGACTAATACGGGTTGTGGAATATTTCGATTTTTCCGGGTTAATCGAAAACTCCCCGATACAGGTGCTGGAAGGATATGTGGTGGCCGACACCGAATCAAACGAATTTTTCGTAACCTTTACCTTCCGGAATATGTCCGAGCGCAGCATTCGAAGTTTTGATATAAGGCTGTTTTTGTATCGGGATTCCTCCGTACCCTATATTAAAATCCCCTTCACCTACTCCTATGAGGACTACACCCTGGGATTGCGTACCAAGCCCGGTGAACGGAAGAAAAAGCTTTTCGAAAAGCTGTTTAACAGAAAGAACGAATCGGAAAATATCGAAATCCTCGAATCCTTCGGCAAGATGGCATATATTAAAATCCCCGAAGCCTATTTTAAAAAGATCGAGCTGGAAATAACCTCGGTGACCTATTCCGACGCCGGTACCGAAAATCTGCATATAACCGTTACCAATAAGTACAAGCGGATCAACGAACTGGATTACGAAAAGCAGTATGCTTTAGCAAGGCTGAATATATACAACCGGGCGGAGGAATACCACCCCACAAAGGTGCTCCCCCAGAAGGGACAAAACGCCTGGCTGTGCTGCTGCGGGGCAAAAAATCTTGCCGCCGACGAAAAATGCCGGGTCTGCGAAAGGGACAGGGACTGGCAGCTTGAAACCATAACCCCGGAAAATCTCGACAGCAAGGTTGTGGAACTCAAACGGGAAAGCGACGTGAATTTACGGGATAAAGCCAAATTCAAGAATTGCGAAGTATGGGAAACCAAGGAGGACATACAGAAAAAGATAGAGGAATACGAAAAGGTTGTCAGGAATCTTGCCGAACAGGAACGGAAGAACGAATGGAAGCAAAAGCTTATAATCCCAAAAATAATTCTTGTTTTTGCGGTAATTTATCTGTTGATATTTTTACTTAGCAACATAAAAAAATAAACGAAAGGTGATGCCTATGAAAAAAGTTTTAATATTCATTTTCGTGCTGGCTATATTCTTAACGGCTTTGGCCTCCTGCACAGAAGGTGGGGAGGATAACTCAAACCAGACCTCCTCAACCGCCGTAAACTCCGGTGATGAAACGGCGGAGGAAAGCAACACAGAATCCTCAAGTGAGGAATCCACTCCTCCGGACATTGTATATGAGGATTTCGGCGGCAGGGAATTTATAGTTCTTTCCATCGGCACTTCCGACACCATTTCCGAAATACTTCCTTCGGAACTGACGGATGACAGCCGGTCCTGGCTTACCGAAGCGGTAAACGAAGCCATTGAACAGCGAAACCGCCTTACCGAGGAACACCTCAAAGTGGTGATTAAGGAAAAGATGGTGGAATCGGGACGGGTGGGAGACAAGATGCTCACATACATAAGGCAGGAAATTGCCGGCAGCAGCCACACCTTTGACGTCTGCACCCCCTCCATATACGACTGCGGCACCCTTGCGGCTGAAGACATCTTTATAAACCTTAAGGAAATTCCCTCATTGAACACCGAGAACGAATGGTGGGACCAGTCCTTCAATCAGTCCATGACGGTTAACAACTGTCTGTACTTCACCTTAGGGGACATAGGCATAATAAACAAAAACGCCACGCCGGTGGTCTATTTCAACAAAAAGCTTGCCGCCGACTTGGGCATCAAGGCCTCTGACCTTTATGAGCTGGTGAAGGATTACAAGTGGACCTTTGACAAGGCTTATGAGTACGCCAAGATGCTAAGCATCGATATGGACGATAACGGAATTATAAATTATAAAGACAAAGTGGGCTGGGCGGGGCAAGCCGACGATACATGGAACTTCTTTTTCGGCTCCGGCGAAAGGATTGTTTCCCCCAGTTCGGAAGGCACTCTCAGGCTTACCTTCTACAACCCCCGTTCGACCAACGTAGCCGAAAAGATGTATGATATGTTCCGGGACAGAACCCATTATATTTCGGCGAACGACTTTTTCGGGGATGCAAACGAACCCACCTACGAATGCACGGGCAAGGCCTTTATCGAAGGCAGGGTACTGTTTTTCTCCGACAATATGGCCTTTATGCACTACTTTTCCGCAATGGATGACGACTTCGGCGTTCTCCCCACCCCCAAATACGACGAGGATCAGGATTCCTACTATTCCCTTATAAATCCCTGGACGGGCAACGCCTTTGCCGTTCCCATAACTCTTGACGAGGACAATGCCTATTTTGCGGGAGCTGTCCTTGATGTGATGGGTTATTATTCCGTCAGCACGGTAGCCTTTGAATATGAACAGCGTACCCTCACCTATCAGAAGGCAAGGGACGAGGAATCCATTGATATGCTTCAGCTTATATTGAACACCAGAGGCTGCGACTTCGGCATTATTTATAATATAGGTTCCTCCAGCGGTTCCGGCATTCCCTGGATGCTCCAGCAGATTATGAGGGACCCTGCGGGCACCTTCGCTTCAAGGTACGATGCCATCGAAGAAGCCGCCCAGATGGACCTAGAAGACGTTATCGCCGCATATTACGGAGATTAAACAATAATAAATATCAAAAAAGTGCGTTCACAACGCACTTTTTTATGTATTTTTAGCCTTCCCCTTGAGGGGAAGGTGTCAGCCGAAGGCTGGCGGATGAGGGGTAGTACCACACCTGC
>LSQX01054765.1_pt1 | contig 44268 bp, 43 predicted proteins | sample 654561 | NCBI WGS metagenome assembly LSQX01 (sample SAMN04489861, study PRJNA283612) | anaerobic digester metagenome | isolation source: 4 biogas reactors fed with cattle manure at either 37C or 55C with and... | place: Denmark: Kongens Lyngby | collected 2014 | reverse complement strand
GCCCGACCACAACCGCGTTGTTGATCTGAACAAGCATCCCCTCCAAACTTTCATAAAAATCAAGCCCCGCTGCTTCTGGATCAAACTTTCCGCCGGCGAGAACCCGGCCCTGTGTCTGGGCGTCGATCACTTCCGTTGGCGGTGTACGACCGCCCTGACCAATGATGATTGGCACGGGCAGCGGGTTTCCGGTGGATAAGACCTCAATTTTTGGGTAGCGCAGGTGGGTAATCATCAGGTCGTTGGCCGGATCACCGTTGAACACGCCCTCTTTGACCACACCACTCACCAGCACTTCATCACCAGGTCGGACGGACGGGATCAGCTCTTGCAGGACGTAGATTCCTTCCGAGGTGGCGGAATCATGATCGGGGACAAGGGATTGCATATAGAAACCATCGGCCCGGATTACTGTTACGACGCCATACACGCCCTCTACCGTTTGATCCGCATAGGGCGAAATATGACCTGCTCCCTGGATGGCTGCAATTGTGATCGAATCAGACACGTCTGGTTTTGAAGGGGGTGATACTTTTACTGGCGTTTGAGTCTCTGGGCCTGGCAGCCGTTTGAGGATGCACCCGCTGATGAATAAAGTTAAAACCAGCAGGGTAGTTGCCCTGGCTAGTGACGTGCGGAATAGAAAATTAGGTTGTTCTGTCAAAAGGTTCCCTTTCCTGTGCTGCCCACATGGAAGCTGAGGCTGACTGTATTATTATAATCGATCAGAAAAACAACTTCGTTTTGTGAACAGGCTGAAAAATGAAATGGTGATCATGCAGGGCTTCGTCGTGGCTGATTTTGTGATCACCTGTTGAAAATTGGTCAGAGTTGGTCTTCATCAACGGTTATTTTCTAGTAAAATAGAAGCATGCAGATCAAAATAGCCATTACGAAAATTGATAAACACGGCAGCATTAATAGCGGCGATACGGTTGAAATCACTGAGCGGCCCAATGGCGGCATCTCGATTGTGATGGCCGATGGGGTGACCGGCCAGCCGGAAAGTAAGGCGATATCGACCCTGATTACGCATCGGGTGATTGATCATATCAGCAGTGGCATGCGCGATGGTGCTTCAATTCGCACTGCTGGCAGCCGAATTTTTGAAGCGCATCAGGGCGAGGTGCAGGCCAACCTGTGGGTTCTCAGCGCTGATCTGCAAACCAATACGATTATCATTTCACGCAGCAATGCCATCCCCGTGTTTCTAATTTCGGAGGAGAAGGTCGATTGCCTCTACAGTGGCAGTGAGCTGTTTGGCAGCCGTTTGGAAATATCACCGACCATTATTGAATTGCCGATCAAACCTGAAATAACGGTGGTTGCTTTTTCGGATGGCGTTTTCAACGCTGGCAAAAACATTCAGCAAAGCATGGATATTTGTACAACGCTTGAAGCTTTTGTGGATGAGCAAGAACCGACAGAAAGAGAAATTGCCGAATTTTTGTTGAACCGTGCGATCCGCCTGGATAATGGGCAGCCGCAGGATGATATGAGCATCATTGTTTTGCAGACATCATCACGACCTACGGATAACGTTCGGCGCATGAATATTTCATTGCCGCTGGAATGATTTGATACACCATTACAACCATGCACTTATCTGATTTTATGGCAGCACTTATATTGTTGTCGTTAGAATTCACCAATCATTGAATCCGATCAAAGCTCATAGGAGGTATTAATGCGGGAAAAGGTTGTGCTCATCACCGGGGCCAATGGAGAAATGGGTCATGGCCTGATACAGTATTTGTCAAAAACTTCGGATGCGAACATCGTGGCGTTGGATGTCGTTCCGCTGGATAAGGGATTGCGTAAGCTGGTCAGCACATATATTGTTGGCGATATCCTTGACCAAATGTTGCTGGGCAGGTTGGTGGTCGAACATGAAATTGCCACGATCTATCATCTGGCTTCGATTCTATCGACGAAAGCTGAATACAACCCGGAGACGGCGCATCGGATTAATGTTGAAGGGACATTAAACCTGTTGCGCCTGGCGGTTGAACAATCTCAATGGCAGGCTCAGTCGGTGATGTTTATCTATCCCAGTTCAATTGCTGCTTATGGCATATCGACGTTAAAAGATAAAGCGGAGGCCGGCGCCGTTATTGAGGAAGATTGGAACAACCCCACTACCATGTACGGCTGCAATAAACTCTATTGTGAGCATCTGGGGCGGTATTACAACAGCCACTACCGCCAATTGGCAGCTGACCATGATGGCAAACAAACGGTAGATTTTCGGGCGATACGCTTTCCTGGATTGATCAGTGCTGAGACAGTACCCACTGGCGGAACGAGCGATTATGGCCCCGAAATGCTGCATGCTGCTGCCAGGGGAGAGGAATACAGCTGCTTTGTCCGCCCGGATACGATCATTCCTTTTATGGTCATGTTGGATGCGATTAAAGCGCTGGTCGACCTGGCGGCTGTGCCAAAGAATCGGCTGACAAAATTTGTGTATAACATTACCAGCTTTTCTATTACTGCTCAACAAATCTTTGATATTGTACAAAAAGCTTTCCCGGAGGCGAAGATTCATTTTGCCGTGGATGAAGCCCGCCAAAGAATTGTAGATTCCTGGCCCGAAAATGTGGATGATTCGGCAGCTCGTAAGGATTGGGACTGGTCGCCGGAGTATGGCTGCGAGCGGTCTTTTGGCGAATATCTGATCCCGGCTATCCGGAAGCGGTATCAGCAATAGGCGGGCATTGTCAGGCCTGTTTAATCTTCCATTGGGTTTGAAAACCTTAAATAAAAAAGAGGTTGTCTTAAAAACGAAACAACCTCTGGTTTTGGTATGTCCTTGTTTACACGTCTAAATTTCTGACTTCTTTCGCGTGGGTTTGAATAAAGCGCCGGCGCGGAGGTACTTTTGACCCCATCAGCATGTCAAAGGTGCGATCTGCTTCAGCAGCATCCTCGATTGTGACTCTGAGAAAAGTGCGTTTTTCAGGGTTCATGGTGGTTTCCCACAACTGTTCGGGATTCATCTCTCCCAAGCCTTTGTAACGCTGCAGGGTGTAACGCCCACCATTGGCAGTGATCTTCTTGATCAATGCTTCACGTTCAGCTTCTGAATAAAGATAATGTTTTTCTTTTCCTTGAGTCACCAAATACAAGGGGGGTTGAGCGATATGAAGATGCCCATTTTCGATCAGCGGAAGCATATAGCGAAAGAAAAAAGTCAGCAGAAGTGTACGAATATGAGCGCCGTCAACATCGGCATCGGTCATAATCACAACACGGCCGTAGCGCAGGCCATCCAAAGAGAAGCCTTCACCGATCCCGGTTCCCAACGCTGAAATCAGAGCCTTTACTTCCCGATTCGTCAGAATTTTGTCCAGCCGAGCTCGTTCTACGTTGAGTATCTTTCCGCGCAAAGGCAGGATTGCCTGGAAGTGGCGATCGCGTCCCTGCTTGGCTGAACCGCCAGCAGATTCACCTTCAACGATATACAGTTCTGTGTGCTGCGGGTCGCGCTCGGAGCAATCGGCTAGCTTCCCGGGGAGGGTCATGCTTTCAAGCGCAGATTTTCGAATGACGAGGTCGCGCGCCTTGCGAGCTGCATCCCTAGCGCGGGCAGACGTGAGACATTTTTGAATGATTTTTCTGGCAACTGAAGAATTTTGTTCCAGGAAATTGGTAAAACCGTCGCTGACCACCTGTTGAACGTAGGTTTGAACCTCGGCATTCATCAGCTTGACCTTGGTTTGGCTTTCAAATTGGGGGTCGGGGTGTTTGATGCTGACGATGGCTGTCAGCCCTTCACGGGTGTCTTCGCCGGAAAAATTTGTGTCGGAATCTTTGAGGAGGTTGTTTTTTCGAGCGAAGTCATTGATTGAACGGGTTAGCGCAATCCTCAACCCGGTGAGATGCGTTCCACCATCAATGGTGTTGATGGTATTGGCAAAGGCATACACCGATTCCGAGAAGGCATCGATATATTGGATCGCTACTTCGACCCCGACGCCATCAATTTCTTTTTCGAAAAAAGCCACGTCGTGAAGTGTGTCCCGATTTCGATTGAGATATTTCACAAATGATGAAATACCGCCTTCGAAGTAATAGGTGAACTGGGTGTTGTCGCGTTTATCCTCAAGGCGGATGGTAATCCCCCGCGTGATAAAGGCCATCTCGCGAAAGCGTTGTGCAAGAAGGTCAAATTTGAAAGTATCACCGCTATTAAAGATGGTCGCGTCGTATTTAAAGGTGGTGGTGGTTCCAGTTTTCGATTTTGGCGCTTTAGCAATTATCTTTACGGGCGCCTGCGGGAATCCTTTTTCATAGCGCTGGAAATACACTTTCTCGTCCCGGGTAACTTCTACTTCGCACCACTCTGAAAGTGCATTAACTGCCGAGACACCCACACCGTGTAAACCGCCAGAAACCTTGTAGCTGGAACCCCCAAATTTTCCACCGGCATGGAGGGTGGTCATAACAACTTCCAAAGCGGAAACTTTTCGTTCCGGGTGCATATCAACGGGGATGCCACGACCATTATCAATGACGGTTATGCTTTCATCCTCATTGATGATGACTGTAATTGCATCGCAAGTTCCAGCCAGAGCCTCATCGATGGAGTTGTCCACCACCTCATAAATCAGGTGGTGAAGGGCTTTAAAATCGGTACCGCCGACATACATGCCTGGTCGACGGCGAACAGCTTCCAGGCCTTCCAGGATTTGAATATCATTTGCATTATAAGAAAAGGGTTGTTTTGCCACGTTGATAACTCCGAGGGTTGTTGATTTAAGTGGGTATGGGTGCTTAAACCGATTTTAATTTCTGGTTGATCACCGTTTGTGAGAACTTCGTCGCGTCAATGAAGTAGTGGAAAGATGCGGCGATGATCGCGGACACGATGAATGCGTGTCCGAAAATGCCAACGAACAAAAACCAATTGTCAACATTGGGTGATCGCCAGAGATAGTTTAAACCTTCAACCATCAGGTAAGAAGCGAAGAAGAACCAGATTGTTTTGCTCATGGAGATGCGGACAACATTAATACTGGTAATCATTGCCGCAATGAGGTTTTGTTGGTAAAGAAAAATACCATGGGGCGTAAATATGAGCGGGATAATCGCCCAAAGAATGAAGATCATGGACAGGGTTAACAATAATTGGCCAATTAATGGGCTCAGTGCGACCACAAAAGCAACTAAAAAGATCAACGGTACGGATAAGATGACCGTGACGATTAACAATAAGATCGGCATCAGAACGATTTGCAAAAATGACTTCAGCAAGGATTTGAAATTGTCCTGATCGTAACTAACAATCTGTTTGGATATACTCTGAAAATATAAACTTCCTAAGAAATATCCAATGAAGATAAATAACAGCCAGGTAATTAGAAATTGGAAGCTAGATTCAAGACTGAAAGTTAGGGGCTGGCCAATTGGATTCAAAAAAGAGGGTTTTGACACCATCAAGCTGGGCACTCCGACGGGCAATGTGCGCAAAGAGACGGCGAGATTAAAATTCGCCAGGATTTCTTGCATGACGGCCTGGTAATCCTCGAAAACAGGGAGGAATTCACCGACATTAGCGCCCGGTAATTGGGTAAAACCCTGTGCCAGGGGGCTGAAGAGGTGGTCAACGCGCCAGGCTGGCCCAAACCACAAAAACAAGTCCAATATAATTGGAATAAGGATCAAACCGGGTTTGTTGGCTATGGTGTTGAAGCCAGCGATTAATGCCTGGATGATGCTTGGTGATTGGATTTTAGAATCAGAATTTGTGTTCATACAGGTAGTAATTTTACCACACCTGACTAAAACTGACTACATTTGTTCCAATAAACCCCCTCATAGACGTTAAGCGCCTTCATTTAATTAAAAATTAACCATCAAAGTGGCTTATGACGCTTTAAATCGTTTTGCCGAGTTTGAAAGTGGTAGAATGATGCTATGCAAAACAGGTCTGCATTACCCGATCTTGAGCGACTTTCGATCGTTACCGCGACAATCATGCTGGCATTTGCGTTAACCCAGTTGATTACTTTTTCTGCTCAAAAGGTTTCTTTTTCGATGTTTGGTTTATTTCTTGACTTTGAGATAAACTTCAACACCCTTGTGATTGTTTTTGCCGTCTTTTTGGCGGCAGCCGGGATGGACTGGTTAATCCAATCAAACCCTGACAAGCAGGATAAAGCGCATCGTTGGGCTACAACCCGCCATTGGATTGTTCCTGTACTAACAGCTCTGGTCATTGGGGTGGCGTTAAGCAGCTTTGTGGGCAGCGTACTATGGTGGGTTGTATACTTTCTTGGAAGTTTGCTGTTGTTTGCTGTGTTCATTGGCGAATACAACGTTTTCATTGCTGAAGATACGGTCAACCCGTTGGCAACAATTGGGCTGACGGCGCTCTCATTTGTGCTTTTCCTGCTTTTAGCGATTGCTGTATTTTCTGCGAACATCCGCTTATATGTCCGCCTGCCGTTGCTGGGTATCGGCGCCCTGATGGTGACTTCGCGAACCTTGTTTTTACGCTTAGGAGCGTGGCACACCCTGTGGGGTTTGGTGGTCAGCCTGATTACCTCAGAGCTGGTGGTCGGTTTGCATTATTTACCCCTGAACCCGATAAAAGATGGTTTGTTGTTGGTGGGGATGGTATACGCCCTCACCAGCATTGTTACCGCCATTAAAGAAGCGCGCAGATCCTGGGCTTTTTGGAGTGAGCCAATTGCAATGCTGTTACTGACAATCCTTTTAAGCATCGTCTGGGCTTAAAAGGTCGAGTTGTCAGGGTCTTCTTCCAGAGATTGATAATAAAGCGCACGTAAATTTCGTCGGTGGAGTTCACTGGCCAATCCTCCTAAAAGGATTCTGCTCTTTCCACAGGCTTCAACCCCAATGCTATCCAAAACCTCGAGTGGATTTTTCCGTCTGCGGGCGGTTTTGACGGCCTTTTGAAGGGCCCTTAAATAGGTGGTGTTTTCCTTGATCTTTTCTTCGATTTCACCCCGTAAAATGATCTCACCATGACCCTGGATGATGTTTTCCAGGCCCATATCATTGAATTTTTGGATGGTTTGGAGGTATTGCTCCATGTTGCCTTCAACAATAAAGGGGACGGGCATGAAGGCATCACCGGTAAAGAGGATGCGATCCTCCTCAACCAGGACGGAGATTCCATCTTCTGAGTGACCCGGGGTAGAGAACATCAGTAGGTGCTTTTTCCCGACTTTAAGTCGTAATGTACCTTCATGAAACGTAATTTGTGGTGGAACGATATTGAGCTGCTTATAGAGGGGGTTGTCCTGTCGAGCGACTTCAAGTGCAGATGGTGCCCGCTCCAGGAGCATTTGCCGGCATTTTTCATGGCCGATGATGGTCGCATTAGGGAAAAAACAATTGCCCCAGCTGTGGTCTGCATGATGATGGGTGTTAATCACATACCGCACCGAAAGATTCAATTTTTCCTCAATGTAATCTCGCATGGTTAGTGTTTCTTGAGGCATAAGGGTGTCGATCACGACGGCCCATTTTGGTCCGGCAACCACGCCAGCAGAAACCTGCGCATAGGTTTCACTTTGGAACCAATAAACGTTTTCAGATATGCGTTCGCGGAGCATGTATCCAATCCTAAATTGAGAATTTTTGTGCTTGCAAAGAATAGCACATTACAGGTCAAAAGTCAAAATATACGCCTTGGGAGGGCGTGATGAACACCATTAAATAGCGAACACTATCCAACGAGCGTAAACTGGCCAATACATCGCACCGGCTGAAGCATAACCCATACTTATTAAACGATTATGTTCACCACCCAATGGTTTCCGAGGCTTTTATTTGTAGTGTAGCGTTTAACAGATCAATGGGGAGGGAACTCGAAACCCCTTATTATGGCTTGTGGGTCCATCATTCAACAACGCCTAAAAAGCAGGTCACAATTTATTGATGTCAACCAGGCCGGAACGCAGCGCCACAAGAACGGCCTGAGTGCGGTCGGACACGTCCAGTTTGGAGAACAGGTCGCTCATGTAATTACGGACTGTTCCTTCGGATAAAAACAAACGCTGAGCAATATCGGAGTTGGACAGCCCCATCGTTAATAATTGCAGGATTTCTTCCTCACGAGGAGACAACGACAACTTTGTTTGTGATTTTTTCATTGCGTGGGGCTGGGTTACATTCTCTAAAACTTTTCGGGCCACGGAGGGGTCAATGTAGGCCTCTCCGGCCATAGTCCCCTTAATCGCCTCGATCAACTCCTTGCTCGGACGATCTTTAAGCAGATAGCCCGAAGCGCCGCTGCGGATGGCGTCAAAGAGCCACTCGTCGTCGGTATAGGTGGTTAAAATAAGGATTTGCATCTGGGGGTATAGTTCGCGTAGCTTTCTGGTTGCCTGGATACCGTTCATCTGAGGCATTTTCAAATCCATCAGCACCAAGTCTGGCTGTTTTTCAGCTGCAACTTCCAGGGCTTCAAACCCATCGCTGGCAATCCCTACGACCTGAATCCCAGGATCGGCCTCCAGGATGTGCTGTAAACCCTCGCGAACGATTTCCTGATCGTCACAGATCAAAACTTTTATCATCCAATCTCTCCCAATCCAGTCTGACTGTGGTACCGCCATCCGACTGGCTTTCTACGGTTAGCTTTCCGCCGATGATGGCCGCACGCTCCTGCATACCGGTAATCCCATAGCGGCCGGGGAAAGCTGCAAGCTTTTGTAAATCGAAGCCTTTACCATCATCGCTGATTTCTAGCTCAAATCGGTTTCCGTTTGTTGCAAGTTTCAGCCGAGCACGGCTGGCCAAAGCATGTCCGGCAATGTTTTCTAAGGCCTCCTGGGCAATTCGATAAAAGCTTTGTTCAACGTCTGGTGGCAGGGTCAGGGGGCGGTCTGTGATCTCGATTTCGACCTCGATACCTTCACGATCTGCAAATGTCCGGGCCATATTCCGCAGGGCAAGCGCCAGCCCCAAATCTTCAAGCGGTTGGGCGCGCAGGTCTTGCAAGGCCCGGCGCGTCTCGTTCAGTCCCTGGCGCGTTGCGGTCAGTGAGTGATCGAGCATCGTGGAGATTTTGTCCTGTCTGCCCGGTAGGATGCTTTTAATGGCCTCCAGGTTCACGGCTACGCCGCTTAGGGTATGGGCCAGGGTGTCGTGCAACTCGCGCGCCAGCCGGTTGCGCTCGCGGCTGGTGGCCAGGTGTTCCAGTGTGTTTGCTTGCTGTCCCAGGCGGATGTTAGCCATGATGAGTTTGCGCTTTTGAGAACGCTGGGTTTCCATCAGCTTAACGATAATATACCCCACCACCCCGAAAGCAAAGGCCCGGATGAGCGGCATTCCCAGTACGGGAAGCGTCTCTAGGTTAATCACCCGGACAACTCTGGTCAGAATAAACAGCTCGATCAGATTGGTAAAGACCACGAACACCATTACCCAGAAAAATGAATATTGCCAGGCAGTGATCACCAGGAGGACCAGAAGGATTGGAATCAGTGCCCAACTGCGGGCAATAATAATCGAAAGATCGGTGCTGGGGTCAAAAAGGTAAATCAGGTTACTGAATACTGTAACAGCAGTATAAGAGACAAGCGCATAAGGCAAGTACCATTTTTTTAAGCGTTTTTCAAGCCACGGGAAGGACAAGTATAAAAATAAACTGGCATTGGTAACCAGGTTTAAAAGGGATTGCACCCGTAACGTTTCACCAGGCTGCGGCGCGACGGCTCCGTAGCCCCACAATATTGCAAAATAGATCATTGCAACCGTGGCGAAATAACGGAAGATGCGAATCAGACCTGGCTCGAGTGGTCGTCCCATAGGTGCATAATATCACGATTCTCTTCAACCTGTTAAATCTGCTGGGTGAATGATGACACGTATCATCCATACATATTATGCGGGTCATGCTGGCTTGTGGCGCAGTACACCTGACCGACAAACCGTCTGCCCGGTATAGTTGCTTACACAAGTTTGGTGTTAGGAGGTTTATGGAACTCGCAATTAAAGCCGAGGGTTTGAACAAGCGGTACCCGTCACGGAAAAAGACAGAAGCCATCAGGGACGTAAATTTATCAATCCCCAAAGGAATTTTGTTTGGCTTGGTTGGCCCTGACGGTGCTGGCAAGACAACGACTCTGCGGATTCTTTCTTCAGTCATGGACCCCAGTCATGGAACCGCCTGGGTTGCCGGGTATGACGTAAACAAGCAGGCGGATGAGGTGCGCAAAAGGATTGGTTACATGCCGCAGAACTTCAGCTTGTATTCTGACCTGAGCGTCATCGAAAACTTGAATTTCTTTGCAGATATTCAACACGTGCCTGCCAGTGAAAAACAAACACGGATTGATGAAATGTTAGCTTTTATCCACCTGGAAAAATTTAGGAAACGGCGTGCCGGTAAGCTTTCGGGTGGGATGAAGAAAAAATTAGCTTTGGCCTGTGCCATGGTGCATGACCCGCGGGTTCTGATCCTTGATGAGCCCTCTACCGGTGTGGACCCGGTCTCCAGGCGCGAACTGTGGGTGTTACTGGCCGAGGTCGCTCAAAAAGGTGTTACCGTCATGGTGAGTACGCCTTACATGGATGAAGCCGAACGCTGTCATCAGGTAGGCATCCTCTATCAGGGCAATTTACTGGTCACCGGCACTCCTGATGAAATTATTGGCGCTTTACCTTTTGATGTGATTGAGGTTAAAGCCAAGCCTCGCAAATTGATGCGCCAGATTGTTTCGGAATCGCAGGATATTTTGGATTGGAACCCGGTGGGCGACCGCTTGCGGGTGCTGGTTTCGGAGAATGGACGGCAAAGCAAGGCGCTTCACTCGCTGTCCCAAGCGTTCAAAGCTAATAAAATGGAAGTTTCCATTTTACGTTCGACACGCCGGAGCATGGAAGATGCCTTTGTTCATCTGGTGAAACAACAACGGAGCCAGGTATGAATAACGCTAAGACCGCTGTTGAAGTCGAACAGCTAACCAAACGCTTTGGACAGTTTACCGCAGTTAACAAGATTGATTTCTACATTCCCCAGGGTGAAATTTTTGGATTACTGGGTCCCAATGGAGCGGGCAAAACCACCACGATCCGGATGTTGTGCGGATTAATGCGGCCAGATGGTGGGTCTGCACGGGTGTTGGGCTATGATATTGCCCGTCAACCTGAAGAGATTAAGAAACGTATTGGATATATGTCGCAAAAGTTTTCTCTTTATAACGACCTGTCGGCACTGGAGAATATCAAGTTCTATGCCGCTATCTACAATGTGCCGGAAAAAGAACGGGCCAACCGGGTAGCGCAATTGATTGAGATGTCGGGGTTGAACGGATTCGAAAACGAGCTAACCCGAACCCTATCGGGTGCGTGGCGACAGCGGTTGGCATTGGCTTGTGCCATTGTACACAATCCGCCAATGTTGTTTTTGGATGAAGCCACAGCCGGAGTCGACCCGGTTTCGCGGCGCGAATTTTGGGATCTGATTTACACCCTGGCAGGCGAGGGGACCAGTGTTCTGGCGACCACCCACTACATGGATGAGGCTGACTACTGCAATACGATTGGCATGATGTATGAGGGAGAGTTGGTGGCGTTAGCCAGCCCCGAGACGATTAAAGACAACCTGCCCGGAGTGTTGATACAGGTGGATTGCTCCCAGGTTATCGAAGCTGCCGATCTGCTGGAAACCTTGCCTTATGTGCACAATGTTTCTGTGCATGGCGCCCAGGTTCATGTGACAGCCAATGAAAAACGCGATGTGCAGAAAATTGAGAAAGCACTCACACAGGCTGGCTTCCAGGTGAATTCGATTGAGATCATCCAGCCCTCTTTGGACGATGCTTTCATTGCGATTGTGATGCACCATCGTGCGCAGTTACGCGAATCATCAAATGATTAGGAGTTTTATATGAAGCGTCTTTGGACCATTATGATAAAAGAGTTGTACCATATCTGGCGCGATCCGCGCACCCTGGCTTTAATCCTGGCGTTGCCCGGCATGCTGTTGATTTTGCTTGGCTATGGGATTTCGGGGGAGAATTTGAACACTTCCTTAGCCGTGGTTGATTTTAGCAAAACAAATGCCAGTCGGGAATTTGTGGAGCGCTTTACAGCCAGCCAGGATTTTGATTTGCGTTACATCGCTGAAAACGAATCTGAATTGCAGGATTTGATCGATCATGATCAGGTTGATGTGGGCATGATTATCCCGGAAGATTTTGGTCGCAAACTGAATGCACAACAGCAGGCAACCGTGCAGATATTGGTGGATGGTTCGATGAATCCCACGGATTCATTGACTGTTCAATTGAAGCTGTCGGCAATCAGCCAGATGGCTTCCCAGGATATTTTGATGACATGGCTGAAGCGCAGCGGAACAGGTTTTTCTCTTTCACTGCCGCTTGTTGACAATGTTCGCACGTTGTATAACCCGCATGGCGACCAGAGGCTGTATATGATTCCGGGCCTGATTCCCATTTTGCTTCAGGTGCAGGCTTTGCTTCTTTCAGCATTAGCCATTGTGCGCGAGCGCGAACAAGGTACGATGGAACAATTGATCGTTACACCGATCAAGCCCTGGGAGTTAATGTTGGGGAAGATCATTCCATATCTTTTGGTCAGCATTATCAACCTGTTCCTGTTGCTTGGTCTGGGTAAGCTGCTGTTTGGGGTTACAGTCGCTGGCAACTACTGGGACCTGATTGGCCTGAGCCTGATTTTTATTATTGGCTCGCTGGGAATGGGTGTGTTGATTTCAAACATCTCACAATCACAAATGCAAGCGATCTATATTGCCGTCTTTGTCGTGCTCATTCCTGCCATCATCCTCTCGGGGATGTTGTTTACCCGGGAGAACATGCCCGCCCTGACCTACTGGTATAGCGAGTTGTTACCGGTTACACACTATCTGAACATCACGCGCGGTATTATCGTGCGCGGGGCAACCGCCCAATCACTGATGGGTTCGTCTACCATTCCGCTCATCATTTTAAGTGTGGTCTATTTTGTCGCTTCTGTGCTGGTGTTTAGAAAGCGCATCTAATAATTTTTAAGGAGTTTATATGAAACGCTCAATTTCTTTCTTGCTTGCGACCTTCCTGGTTGTAACCACGTTGCTTACTGCTTGCAGTACTAATGGTGATACCGTTATCACCGCCTCGGGAACGCTTTCCGTGGTCGAGGTGCCGGTAGCTCCCGAGGTCAGCGGTCGAGTTGTGTCGATCAGCGTCAACGAAGGGGACGCGGTTAAGGCCGGGGACGAACTTTTCCGCCTTGACGATGAATTACTACAAACCCAATACAACCAGGGGGAGGCCGCCGTGGATGCTGCCGCTGCCACTCTGGCGGCCGGGCAAGCCCAAATAGTTTATGCACAGCGTCAGCATGAGCTGGCCTTGCAAGCTGCCCGCGCCCAGGAAGACCCCTTCCGGGTGGCGTTTTGGACCGCTGCTACCCCCGATGACTTCCAGCCGGCCTGGTACTTCCAGGTGAATGAAAAACTTGATGCGGCAGTGGCTGAAGTGGACGCGGCCGAAAAAGACCTGGCAGATGAAGCACAAAATCTTGCTGATGAGATATCGAAAGCCAGCAACCAGGATTTTATTGCCGCGGAAAACCGCCTGGCAGAGGCGCAGGCTGCATACACAGTTGCTCAGAAAACGCTGACACAAGCTAAATCGGCGAATGATAAAACCTTGACCGACGCCGCCCAGGAGATCTTTGATCGCGCTGATACAGAACTGAGCAGCGCCCGACTAGAATACGACCGCATGCTCACCAGCAGCTCGGCTGACGCTGTTTTACGCGCTCGGGCACGGGTAACCGTGGCACAGGCACGCCTTGACAATGCGCGCGTTTCGTTATCGGCTTTGCAAACCGGAGACCATTCTATCCAGGTGAGCGTGGCAGAAGCGGGTGTTGATCAAGCCCAAGCAGCTGTTTCGCAAGCTCAGGCCAACCTCAACCAGGCCGAGGCGTCACTGGCACTGCTGAAATTGCAGCTGGAACGAGCAGTCGTTACGGCGCCCGTTGACGGCACCTTACTGACCCGTGATTTAGAAGTGGGCCAACTGGTGGCTGCAGGCGGCATCATAATGACCTTTGGGCAGTTGGAAACGATGGATCTGACTGTTTACATCCCCATTGACCGTTATGGACAGGTTTCGATAGGCCAGAAAGTGGAGATCAGCGTAGATTCTTTCGACGGGGTGACCTTCCCGGGGCATGTGGTGAAGATTGCTGATTCAGCAGAGTTTACCCCCCGCAACGTTCAATCCGCCGAAGGACGGGCGTCAACTGTCTATGCGGTGAAGATTTCGGTGGCCAATACTGATCTGCGCCTTAAACCGGGTATGCCAGCAGATGTGAAATTTATCCCCTAAAAATTTATATCCTAAGCAACAGATTGTTACGAACCAGTTGCCAGGGAGTCAGCCGCAACCGCTGGCTCCCTGGCGTTTTGTTGTTAACGAAAACGTTGTGTTGACCATAACTCATTGACTGAAGGTGGAAGAGCGGTGACGGGGTGATCTAACGTTTGAAAACTGCACACACAGATTAGTGTCTCAATGAGCAGTGATTAGGAGCACCACTCACAATAATCTCAAAGTCATTATAATTACCCCATGTGCACCCTTTTTTCTCGTCACAACAACACCTGGCAAGTTTGGACGGCGCGAGGATTAATCGCCGTGGTGTTGTTCTGGAACCTGCAAGCCGCTGTGCATTTTATGGCCAACCCGGCGGCATTTGCGCCCTCCTTCCAACTGGAAGGGGTTCCCGGTCGGACCGCTGTGGCGGGTTATGGCATCCTGTTTTTGATGTGGCAGGTGCCCTATGCCTTTGCCAGCATCCACCCGGTTCGCTTTAAAACCTCGTTGTGGTCGGCGGTGATTATGCAGACGATTGGCGCGGTTGCCGAATCGCGCCTGCTAACCACCATTCCGGGTGAATATGGGCTCCTGCGAGGCAGTATCATCCGCTTCATCATCTTTGATGGTGCTGGGGTGTTCATCCTGCTGGGAGCGCTGGTTTTGGTACGACACCAGGCGTTCGATGATGGGGTTAAAAATGGCCCATCGCATACACCCCGGTAACCTGATAATTTAAGACTGCCAAAAATTGAATCGATTGATCAGTGATATGCTAACCGAGATTAATTACCCCAGCTTTGCCGGGTAAGCTTCTGGCTCATCGCGGAAGAGCTTGGTATGATCACCGCCTTCAAAGATGGACAGCCTGGTCTCAGGAACAACGGCTTTCAGCGCTTGGGACTGGGTGAAGTCTACCATCTCGTCCTGCACTAACCCTGATGAAGAAATAAATAACAACAATCGCAATCGTAAGGATCGGTATCCGGAATAGAAAATCCATTTTTCTATCTTGTGATCAGGTTGAAGATAATTGCGCACCACTCACTTTCTTTTGCAGTAAAGCCTGTTTTTCTGCTGCAGGCAAGAAAGCAACTTCAACTGCGTTTTGTTGGGCTTTGCGCGTGTCTTCCACGGTTAAGCCGGCTGCTGGCGCGGCCATCTCAAATTCCTCGCGCAGCGTGATCGGGCTGATGCCCGGATCGTCGGTGTTGATCGTCGCCAATAACCCCAAATCCAGCCAGGCCTTCAATGGATGCTCGGCGTAGCTGGGCACGGTGTTGGTGTGCCAGTTGCTGGTCAGGTTCGCCTCGATGCCAATGCGCGCCTCCAGCATGTGGTCTACCAGGGCCGGGTCTTCGAGGATGCAGACCGCATGGCCGATGCGACTGGCGCCCAGGTCGCGAATGGCCTGCCATACACTTTGTGTTCCGGCCGATTCACCAGCGTGCACGGTGATACCCCAGCCGACGTCACGCGCCCGGTTAAAATGCGGAATAAACCACGCCGCCGGGAAGTTGGCTTCATCCCCGGCCAGGTCCAGCCCGATGATATCATCCTTGCAGGTCAAGAGAGCATCCAATTCTTTATGTCCAATTTCAACGCCATAGGTGCGGCTGATGATGCCGATCAGATTCACCTGGATATCGTCCAATGTGCCTACGGCCGACCGGACCCCGTCTACCACGGCGTGCACGACACCTGTCGGGTCAAGCCCATGCGGTTCAGCCATGAACCAGGGGCTGAAGCGCAGCTCGATATAGTCAATGCCCTCTGCGTGGGCGTCCAGTACGTTTTCATAGGCTACGCGTCGGCAGGCGTTCACATCAGCGAAGATGGACACCATCCAGGTGAATTTTTGAAAATACGCGCCGATGTCGCTCAGCGGTTCGTTTACCTGGATATGAGGGCGCAGCGCCTCCAGCGTATCGGCTGGCAAGGGTAATTGATGCTGTTGGGCCAGTTCAAGAATGGTTCCCAGGCGCACATTGCCATCCAAATGGCGATGAAGGTCAATCAGGGGTAAATCTGCGTGGATCATGATGATCTTTCTTCCAAATCTTTGAAGGCTTTCCATGAAATTATAAACCAAAACCAGTTTCGAACTCTGAATGGAGGGCAATCGGCATTATAATACCTTCAGCATCCCTTCGGTAGAGGAGTAACGTGCGTATGAAAACAATCAACGCTGAGCTGCTTTTTAAAACGAACAACATCTTGGGTGAAGGTCCTCAATGGCATCCGGATGAGTCCTGTTTGTACTGGGTTGATATCGAAGCGCAACGCCTTTACCACAGTGACGGGGCGTTGAAATCCTTTACTTATACCCGTTTTGACACGCCAATTGGCGCACTTGGATTCAGAAAGGCGGGCGGGTTTATCCTGGCGACCGGGCAGGGCTTTCAAACCTGGGATGGCAAACAGCTGGACACCATCTGGAACCCGCTGCCTTCACGACCCGCGGTGCGTATGAACGACGGGAAAGTTGATCCTGCAGGGCGATTTTGGGCTGGTAGCATCGATACAGGTCAACACCAGGCGGAACTCTACCGGCTGGACCCTGATGGCAATCAACACACCCTGCTGAAGGACCTGGAGATTGCCAATGGGTTGGATTGGAGCCCTGACCGGAAAACGATGTACTTCACGGATTCCGGCCAGTACACCATTTTCGCTTTTGATTACGATATTGAAACCGGCGCCATCAACAAACCGCGCTCGTTCCTGCAGTTGCCCAAGACCAGTGTCGGCATTGTCCCCGATGGCCTGTGCGTGGATGCCGAAGGCTATATTTGGAGTGCACACTGGAACGGCTGGAGCGTCTTTCGTTACAATCCGAAAGGGGTTCCCGTCCTGCGGGTGAAAGTGCCGGCGCAAAGGGTTACCTCGTGCTGTTTGGGTGGCTCTAACGGTGATTTGCTGTTCATCACCACGGCGCGCACGGGTCTTACCCCGGCTGTTCTGGAAAATCAACCTCAGGCCGGGAACGTTTTTGTAGTCCAAACGCAAACCACCGGCCAAGAAACGCATTTTTTTTAACGCGTGACATACGCAAAGGAGTAAAGAACATGCAAATTGGTGTTTTAACTGCCCTGTATCAAAACTTACCCTTTCCAGAAGTTCTCGACAAAGTTAAGGCTTTGGGTGTGACTGCGGTTGAAATCGGCACCGGTGCGTTTGCCGCCAGCACCCACATCGACCTGGAAGGCTTGTTAAAAGATAAAGCTGCCCGTGAGGCTTACCTTGATGAAATACATCAGCGTGAAATGATCATCAGCGCCCTCAGCTGTCATGGCAATCCCATTCACCCCAACCTGGCAATTGCCCAGCGTGACGATGCCATCTTCAGGAAATCTGTTCAATTGGCGCAATTAATGGGGGTGCCGGTGGTCAATACTTTCTCGGGCCTTCCCGCGGGTTGTGAGAGTGACCGTACGCCTAACTGGGTTACCTGCCCCTGGCCGCCGGATTTTCTTGAAATATTAGATTACCAGTGGGGCCAGGTTGCGATCCCCTACTGGAAAGAGGCTACAAGTTATGCGGCCGACCATGGGGTCAGGATTGGTATAGAGATTCACCCTGGTATGCTGATCTATAATGTTGAGACCATGCTGCGCATGCGCTCTGAGGCAGGACCGGCTTTGGGTGCCAACCTCGATCCCAGCCACATGGTCTGGAACGGTGTGGACCTGGTGGCGGCGATCCGCGCCCTGGGCGAGGCTGTGCATCATGTTCATGGGAAGGATTGTTATATCGACCCTATCAATGTGGCGGTCAATGGCTGTAATGATCATAAGCCTTACGATCGCATCCCGGATCGATCCTGGACTTTTCGCACAATTGGCTATGGGCACGATTTGAAATTCTGGAAAGATTTCGTCAGCACACTGCGGTTAGTCGGGTACGATTACGTGATCTCGATTGAACACGAAGATGCTCTCATGTCGACGGATGAAGGCCTGGCAAAAGCCGTGGCGCTCTTGCAAGACGCCATCATCAGCGATCCTCCCGGCGAAATGTTCTGGGCCTGAGCTGCTTATCTGCCCAGGTGCTGCCATGTTTGTAGGTCAACTCGCTGGCATGGTTGCGCCAGAAGAAATGAAAAGTTCACCCTGAAACAGATTCAAGGATGGCTACCATTGTGTATGGAAGGAGCCTTCTTTATCCAGGCGACGGTAGGTATGTGCGCCGAAATAATCACGCTGTGCCTGGGTCAGGTTGGCTGGCAGGCGTTCAGTTCGGTAGGCATCAAAATAAGCCAGGGCAGAGCTGAGGGCATAGACGGGGACACCCATCCGAATGGCGTTGATCAATACATAACGCAAGGCGCCCTGGCGTTTGGCGACCGCCTTGTTGAAATCTTCGTCAAATAGCAAATTAAGCAAGCCGGGATCACGCCCATAAGCTTGCATGATATCGTCCAGCAAGTCTGCCCGGATAATACAGCCAGCCCGCCAGATTTTAGCAATCACCTGCATATCAAGGGCATATTCATATTCTTGCGAGGCAAGCTGCATTAAGCCAAAACCCTGTGTGAAGGCAAGTACAAGGCCGGCAAACAGAGCATGTTTACAGGCTGCAAGCAGCACTTCCCGATCGCCGATAAAGGTTGGCGAAGGCCCATCGATGAGCTTTTGTGCAACTGTGCGCTGGCTTTTCATCCCAGAGAGAATCCTGCTGGCAACACCCGCGTTGATGGCGTGCGTGGGGGCACCTAAATCAAAAGCGTTTTGCGAAGTCCATTTGCCGGTGCCCTTTTGCTCAGCTTCATCCAGGATTACATCCACAAGCGGTTTCCCTGTTTCTGGGTCGAGCTTTTTGAAGATCTCACCGGTAATTTCGATCAGATAGGAAGCAAGTTCACCTTGATTCCATTCCACAAACAGGTCTGCTAGTTCCGTTGCTGTCAGGCTCAGACCCCGGTTCAGCAGATCGTAGACTTCAGCAATCATCTGCATGATGGCGTACTCAATTCCGTTGTGGACCATTTTGACATAATGCCCAGCCCCGCGTGGGCCGACATAGTCCACACAGGGCTCGCCATCCTGTGTTTTTGCAGCCGCGGCTGTGAAAATTTCTTGCAGTGCTTTCCAGGCAGCCAGGCTGCCACCGGGCATGATGCTGGGCCCATGCAATGCGCCTTCTTCTCCACCCGAAACACCAGCCCCGATAAATAAGAAACTATCACGCTCCAGCTCGGCTGTACGGCGTTCGGTGTCTGCAAAAAATGAGTTTCCGCCATCAATGAGGATGTCACCAGGCTCGAGGTAAGGTTTGATCTCTGAAATGACCGCATCGACAGCAGGCCCAGCTTTGACCATCAACATGATGCGGCGCGGCTTTTCTAAGCTGGCCATCAAATCTGCATAGCTGTAGGCGCTGGTGACGGACTGTCCGTTCGTTAATCTGGCTATAAATTCCTGGGTTACCGAAGCTGTACGGTTGTAGACGACCACCGGGTAACCCTTGTTAGCAATATTTAATGCCAGATTCTGTCCCATAACACCCAAGCCGACCAGGGCAAATTTTGCTTTTTTCATCAACACTCCAGTGTAATCATGTGATTATGTGCTCTAAAACCTGAATACTTCCGGTTTCTACAATGCTTCGCATAGATATAAACGGTGCTAACCAGTGGCGACCAATCCATAAAATAAGGGTAACGGTGCTTTTGGTTGTTTATCAATTGTTATTGCAGTTAACAACTGTTCGGTGGCCAGGGTCAGTGTCGCCTCATCCCGGGCGTGGACAATAAAAATGGGTTGGCCGCTTTCTACGTGATCGCCAACCTTTGTCATCACGGTGATTCCTACCGAAAGATCAATGGGATCATCTTTTTTTGAACGTCCAGCGCCCAAAAGCACTGCAGTTTCCCCTACCTTACGCGCATGCACCGCGTGAATAAAACCGCTGGCGGGGGCAGGGATTACAGATTTAATTGGGGCTTCCGGCATTTTCTCCGGGTGATCCACGTAGCTGACATCCCCTCCCTGAGCAGTGATTAAGCGTTTGAGATAGTCCAGCCCCAGCCCTGAATCCAGGGCCTCCTGAGCCATCGCTTTTGCGGCTGCAAGCGTTCTGGCCCGTTTCCCCAGCATCAGCATATGCCCGGTAATTTCCAGGCAATGGGCCCAAAAATTATCTGGCCCAGCACCACGTAAGGTCAGTATGGCTTCTTTCATCTCCAACGCATTGCCCACAGCCTGCCCCAGGGGTTGATTCATGTCCGAAAGCAAGGCGGTGACCGTTCTGTCACTCAGATCGCCAATCGAGACCATCAGTTCAGCCAATTCTTTGGCCTGATCTAAAGTGTTCATAAAAGCGCCGTTGCCGACTTTCACATCCAGCACGATCGCCTGGGCGCCGGCAGCAATTTTTTTACTCATGATCGAGGAAGCAATCAATGGGATCGACTGTACAGTCGCCGTTACATCTCGCAGGGCATACAATTTGCCATCGGCCGGCGCCAGATCAACGCTTTGTCCGGATAAGACCATGCCCAAGGTGCCCAACTGGTGTAAGAACTCATCCCTGGTCAGGTTTGTGCGAAATCCAGGTATTGATTCAAGCTTGTCAAGGGTACCCCCGCTAAATCCCAATCCGTGGCCGGACATCTTGCCCACAGGCAACCCGCAAGCTCGCGCCAGGGGGACTACAACGAGCGAGGTTTTATCGCCAACACCCCCGGAAGAGTGTTTGTCGACGACGATATCAACCACGCTGCTCAGATCAAGTTTTTCACCCGAGTTTGCCATAGCGAGGGTCAGACAGGTCGTTTCTTCAGCGGTCATTCCATTCAGTAAAACTGCCATGGCCCAGGCAGCGGCTTGATAATCCGGGATAATCCCGTCCGTGTACCCCCGAACAAAAAATTCAATCTCTTCTTTTGAAAGTTCGATCTTATCACGCTTTTTTTCGATGATCTCAACAGCTCGCACAGGCACCTCCGCAGATCATTTTACCGTAAAAAAAACCGTAAGGTTAACGGGGTGTGTGTATCACTGCCCATTCGACCTTACGGTGAATTAATCAACAAAAAAGTTAATTTTTTAACCGCACCACCACTTTTCGCTTCGGTTCTTCGCCTTCGCTTTCTGTTTCAACTTCAGGGTGGTCGCGCAGTTCGATGTGAACAATTCTGCGCTCATTGGGGGGCATCGGTTCCAGGGATTGTTTGCGCCCGGTGCCAGCAACCTGATCAGCAATTCGTCGAGCGAGTTTTCGCAATTCATCTTCCCGGCGTTTACGGTAATGCTGAATGTCAATTTGAAGCGGTAGCCAACGTCCCACCTCGCGGCCGACAATTAAGCTGGTGATAAACTGGAGCGCATTGATCGTCTCGGCCTTGCGGCCGATTAAAAAGCTGAGGTCTTTTCCTTCAATGTCAATTAACACCGGTTGAATTCTGTTCTCATCAGAATCGCCCATGCGCACTGAGACATCGGCTTTAACGTGCATCTTTTCGAGGATGAAATTGATGGTTTCCCTGGCAATAACGACTTCATTCGGTTCGTCTATTGCTGCTTTTTGCACAGGGTCTCCGGTGGAGCGATCTGAAACGCTCGCAGATATGTGCCTGGCCTTGTCCACTTCTGTTTCTGAAGACTGGGGTTTGATCTTTAACGCGACCCTGGCCTGACGATGGCCAAGCCCCAAGAGCCCCTTCTTGCCTTCATCTAAAATCTCGACATCAACCTCGTTTTCAGTTAATCCCAGTTCTTGTAAGCCTTTTTCAACTGCTTCTTCAACCGAAGGCGCAATTACCTCCAGTTTGGTTCTTTCTTCTGACATAAGTTCTACTCCCTACAACAGCACCATTGGCCCGGTGCTGTAAATTGGTTTAGCGTTTTTTGCCGGAATACCTTTGCTTTCGGGGCATGGTCATGCGTTTACTCTTTGCATCTGGTTGTGTGGGTTTCTTTTCAACGGGCGTCTCTTTTGCGACGGCATCGATCACTGGGGCTTCTGTTTGCACCTGCGATTGTACGGGTTGTTTTGCCTTAATGAAAGGAAGGATTCTGGACCAGTTGGCTCTGCCAAGAATAGAGTACTGCGCGATCCCGACTAGGTTACTGGTCAGGAAATATAAGGCCAGACCAGAGGCCAGTGAGTAAGCCATGAAGCCCATTAAAAACGGCATATAAAGATTCATCGATTTAGCCATCATCGCACTTTGATCGTTGCCCGATGTTGGTGGTTCAAGCAGCTTTGATTGCAGATAAGTAGTAATCACAACCAGAACGGTCAGTACGGGTACAGCAACCCCAAAGACGTTTAAACGTTCGGGCTGCCCTAAATCCATCCACAAAAAGCGGTGTTGCAATGGCAAAATATTGGCTGGATTGATAAAACCGGGATAAATGCTACGTGCTAAACGGAAAAGCTCAAAGGGTGTGCCCGCCATCGCTCGTAAAACACTCTGATACAAACCCAGGATGAGGGGAAACTGAATCAGGGTCGGCAGACAAGATCCCAGGGGATTAATGCCCAGTTCCTTGTACAGCTTCATCTGCTCCTGTGACTGGCGTTCCTTATCGTCCTTGTATTTTTCCATTATTTTTTTATAACGGGGATCGTTTTGCAGATTTTGCATTCCCTGAGTGGCTTTAAACTGCTTGACAGTTAAAGGGTGGGTGAGCAGGCGGATCAGAATTGTGAACAGAACAATTGAGATTCCAAAATTGCCGACCAATGAATTAATCAGCAGTAAGATGTTTGTAAAAGGTTGAATAACAAGGGTTTCCCACATGGATCTATCCTCTATTTCTTAGGGGTGTTTGACCAAACTTGCGCGTTTGTTGTTAAGTTGTAAGCATAAACCAGGTTATCACTTTTAACTGCAGCAACCATTAAATACTTGTCGTTTACCACAGGGGCCTGGAACACATTTCCCGAAATGCCAACTTCCCACCTGGGCGAACCATCCAGATTCAATACTTTGATGTTGCCTTCTTCGGTAACCAGAGAAATGCCATCCGGCAGCGCAGATAACCCGCCGACAACCGGGACAGATAGTGCTACCTGTTCTTTCTGATCACCAGTGGCGGGGTCAAGAATGTACAGAGTGCCGCTCGAATCAACGGTGTACAGCACCCCATCCACCAGCAAAGCGTTGCCCCAAATTCCGTCGCTCGCGGTGAAGGACCAGGCAACACTTCCATCAGACGTATTCAGCGCGGAAAAATCTTTTCCGATGGAGCCAACAAAGAGCATGCTGCTATCCTCGCTCAATGTTGGGCTGGCGACAACAGCACCAGCCATCTCAGTTGCCCACAATTGTTCGCCTTCCATTGAGATCGCGTAAATAAACCCATCCATTGCGCCAAGATAAATCGCATCCGACCCAATTTGGGGCTGTGCCCAGAGGAAATGTCCGGTCTCAAACACCCATTTCAGGTTGCCATTTTCGTCAAGGGCGTACAGGTTGCCATCATTGTTTGGCGCGTAAACCTGCCCATTTTCTTCGTTAGCCTGGGCAATAAAATAACCCTTTGCATCAGAAAATGTCCAAACGGAGGCACCGGTTTTGCGATCAATTTTGTAGAAGTTTTTTGCCACATCACCAACAAAGACGTAATCTTGTGTCACCATGGGCGGCGCAAAAAACAAGATCTGGTTGCTGGATGATTCAGGAAAAGACCATTGCAGGGCACCAGAATCTGCATTTAGCGCATAAAGGAAATTTCCGTAGGAGACAAACAACTGATCTCCTGAAAGAGCCAGGCCGGGCGACCCGGTGACTCTGGGGCCAGGTGCACAGGCACTGAGGACAAACGTCAAAGTGATTAAAATTCCGATCAAAAAAAGGTACGTTTTTTTCATATAATTGTCTCTTCTTAACATCGTTATGGTACCGGGTCAAGCCCACCCGGGTTGAAGGGGTTACATCGGGCGATTCGTTTTAAAGCCATCCAACCGCCCTTTAATGCGCCATATTTAAAAATAGCCTGGAAACCATAATGAGAACAGGTCGGGTAAAAACGACAGGTATCCACAGGCAGAGCAGGGGAGATGACGATTTGATAACCGCGAATCAGGACCAGTAAAACCCATCGGGGAAATGTACGCCAGTTAAATGGCAAATTCGCCAATTGGGGTCTTTGGAAAGAAAATTCGGCTTGTGCCCTCGGTTTTGTCAATTTGATTCGTCTTTCATCAGGCCTGCATCCAGTGCCAGGTTTTTCAACCCATCTACAAGGGCAGCATATTTAACTTGTAAAATTGGTTTTCTTGCAATCAGAACCAGGTCGTATCCTTGGTTGAATGCCAAAGCAAGGCTCTGAGCGGCTGATCTTAACCGTCGTTTAGCAAAATTCCTCTGAACAGCTCCTCCAACTGATCGTCCAGCGATGATTGCTATCCGGTTTTGTTTCAATTGATTTGGCAAAAAACCTAACACTAAGATCGCGTTTGCCAGCGTCTGTCCGTTCTGGCGCACACGGTCAATATCATCATTGCGGGTTAATCTTAACCTGCGTTGCACCTGATGCCCTGTTCATCGAAGGGCCGGTAAACATGGAGCAAAGACATCCCTGGATTTTTTACCAGCGGACCTTTTTTACGTGGTTGTTGGCCTTCTTAGCCAGTTCTTTACGTCCCTTTGCCCGACGTCGTTTCAGAACCTCTTGACCGCCTTTGGTCTTCATTCGTTGTCGAAACCCATGCACTCGGACGCGACGGCGACGCTTGGGTTGATAAGTTCGCTTCGGCATTATTAATAAGTCCTTTCCTTTTTTATCCTCTTGCTTTCTGTCTTTTTGCGTTCGTCATAAGGACAGCCAACCATTATACCGCAAGCCCAAATAAGGGTCAAACTTTACTGTTACTGGCCCTTAACCGGATTGATTCTATCAGAAGGTGGAATGACGTCAAGGTTACAATTAATTTCTGTGGGTTACCCCGCCCACGATGTGACCATTGAGTGCATTTCTGCCTGGCGCATGCGCTGTTAATTTGACAGCAGAAATCTGGTTCCATAAATTTGTATCCGCATGGCTGATAACCCTGATGTAATTATCGGTTAACCCTGAAAGCTGCCAAAGCCCATCCTCGTTTTGAACACAGGATTCCCAAAGAACGACCATGGTATTGCCGATGAATCTTTCCCGAAATTGCTGACCCGTGTTTGCAAAGATCTTGCGTAATGTTTTATTACGAACCTTTGCCACGGGTGGCGGTACAGAGCCTTCCATCTTATAGGCTGCGGTTCCCGGGCGCGGCGAGTAAGTAAAGACGTGCCCTCCTGCATAATTGACCTGGTTGATAAAGGCTTTCGTCACCTCAAAGTCAGCCTCTGTTTCGCCGGGAAAGCCTGTGATAACATCGGTTGTGATGGCAATGTCGGGAATCAGGTGGCGGATATGCTCAAGCAGTGCCTGATAGGCGGACAAAGTAATTGGGCGCCCCATCTTTTTTAATATCGGATCACTTCCGGATTGCAGCGGGATGTGCAGATGGCGGCATAATCGCTCATCCTGCCAAAGCGACAACATGCTCAGGTCGAACTCCCAGGGCTCGATGGACGATAAACGCACGCGGTTAATGCCTGGCAATCCGAGGATGGCTTTGATCAGGTCTTTCAATCGAAGCGGGTTGGAGAAATCTCTGCCCCATGCACCCAGCTGTACACCTGTCAGGACGATCTCCACTGCGCCGCCATCCATCGCTGCCCGGATATCCTTGCCGATTTGCGATAAACTTCTTGAGCGTGACCGCCCCCTGGCGACACGGGTCAGACAGTAGGTGCAGTTGTTATCACAACCCTCCTGGACTTTAATGAAAGCTCGCGTTCTGGCGCGCTCCCCGGGCAGGGGAACCCGATGATACGCCAGAGATGCGACTTCCTCATGGGTTTTGTTCAACAGGCTTGCCACGAGTGCATCTTTATCGGCATTAACAAATACATGGGTCAGACCTGGCAGGTTTCGGGCTGCTTTAGGTTCGAGGGATGCCCAGCAACCGGTTGCTACCACCATGGGTATGCCTTCTCGGGCTGCCCGGCGCAGTTTTTTGCGCGAATCGGCGGCGGCTTTAACCGTCACGGTACAGGTGTTAACAATAGCTATGTCCGCCTCTGCTGCGGCAGAGACAATCTCATGCCCAAGTGCTCTGAACTGGTTGGCAAATCCTTCGACTTCGCTTTGATTTAAGCGACAGCCGACCACATCTAAAAAAATTTTCATCTTCGGGAAGGGTTTATGACAATTAAATAATCAAACAAAACATCTGCTCCGGGTTGTGCCCTGTTTCCAGCAAGCAGACCAATATCGCCATAGGCAAAGGAGGCGTCGCTGACCTCGATGAGCTGGACCCCATTAACAAATAAAGCCAGTTGCTCGCCCTGGCAAATACCTAAAATTTCATTGGCGGCGTCTTCACGGTTGATCACCTCACTATACCCCAGTTCATCCATGCCTAATAAATTTTGTATGCCGGCTTGTTTTTTAATAATTCCATAGTAGCCATCCGAGCTGACCACCAGGGCATAATAATTCTCCTCATTCTGGTAACGGCAGATCAGCCCGAACAAATTATCATTTGGCCCGGCTATCTTGTGTGCGCGTGTATGAAGATGAACATTTTTAAAATTGAGGCCTGGCACACTCCACACCTGGTAATCTGGCAGGTCAACCCAAAGTCTGAACCCACCCTGTGAATACCCAATAAAACTCAACCGGTCTTCGTTGGTACGCCATCCACCAGTCTGGCTGGAAAAATCGTCTGAAAACAAAACCGGTTCATCACTCACCCAGGGTAGGGTATCGGCGGTTAGCATTTCACTCTTGCACCCCGAAAGTATTAGAAGGCAGCCAAACAGGCACAAAACCAGTTTTTTCATCAATTACTTTCAATGCATCTCATACGGTATGCGGGGCTCCTAAGGTTTAACAAACACCTTGTTTTGGTCAACAAAACCATCAACGAATCATTTTTCTAGAAAAATTATAACCCAGGCTGAAACAAAAAACTCACCGAAGCTGCGCCAGGTTGCCAGCACAGAACAGGCAGATCATTAAATAAAAAACCTCTTACTACTTTGCTGCCTGTTAGCAGGGTATACACCTGATTATTTTAAAGCCTGTTATTGAGTTTGGAAAAAATTAAAAGACAACCCCGCCATGCCGTGTGCTGCTGAGTTTTGAACCTGCTTCCGCAGGTTCGTCGTACCCGTCAGATTCGCCTTGACTCAAAGTCTATCGCGGCACTAAGCGGAGGTTCGACGCTTGTAAAGGGTGTTGGCCCAAAACTGGTATGCTGCATCACGAACACAGCAGGGTAAATAATTTATACCATACTTTCATGGCAATAGGTAGATAGAAAATGTTAAGTTCTCGAGAAGGGAAACCCGATCGCTACTTTTAAAATAAGAGTTTATGGTAACCTATAAGCAGATGAGTTGATTGCAACACAGGCTGTATGAAATATGCGAATTTTTATTGCCGTTGAGATTCCCCAGGATGTGTGCTTGAGGGTTGAGGCGATTACAAGCTTCTTTAAAACGAAAACCTCGCCCACGGATATTAAATGGGTCAACTCAGAACACCTTCATTTAACCATCAAGTTCATTGGTGATATGCCGGAAGGTCGGATCAAGAACATTGAAACAATAATGGCTCAGTCTCTTGCAGGTCAAGCGCCCTTTAATTTGGGTGTCGGTAGTATGGGGATGTTTCCCAATCAGAACAACCCGCGGGTGATTTGGTTGGGAATCACCGGGGGCGAGCCCCTGGTTGAAATGCACAAATCGCTTGATCAAAACCTGTCCGGGTTGGGGATTCCACGGGAAGGACGCACCTTTTCACCGCATCTGACGATCGGCAGGGTGCGTAGAAATGTTGACTCGTCAGCGGTAAAGGCAATCGGGCAGACCCTGTCCCAGTTCAAGGTTGATAGCCTGGGCTTGATCCAGGTCGACCGGGTACACCTTTTCCAAAGCGTATTAATGCCGACGGGCCCAATTTACACGAACCTGTTTTCTGTACTGCTGAATCCAAGTATAATTTATTAAGAAAACAATTTTAATAAAGAGAGGTGACATCTGGAAGCAATAGTTTTGGCAAGAGAAATTGCAAACTTTCTCGAGAGTAAAAAGGGGGAAGATATTCTCGTTTTGGACATCAAAGAAGTAGCATCATTTACAGATTATTTCGTGATCGTTAGCGGTTCCAGCAGCCGTATGCTGCAAAGCCTTTCCAGTGGGCTGGTGCGGCAGGTGAAGACTCAATTTCATAAAACTGCCCAACCACAGGGTCGTTCTGACACAGGTTGGATTGCGCTTGATTATGGCGATGTTGTAGTTCATTTGTTTTCCCCACAGCAACGCGATTATTATCGTCTGGAAGAATTATGGTCAGAAGGCAATGTGGTCTTACGCTTAATGTGATTTTTTAACCGCACTGTTTTCACGTTTCTAAAGTAAAACTTTTCACTTTAATTAAAAAAAGCGCCATGCTGAAAAGAGGCGCTTTTTTATATGAGAATATCTGCTGCTTTTTTCAGACAGCATTTTGATCGTTTTATCGCTCAGGATGTGTTTGTATGCTAAGCGAGAAAACTGTTCTGAACTGAAACAGAGATTGCAAGTCGATCTGATCAAGCCCTGACGGCAGCCAGTACCTCCTGGCTGTGATCGGCAGGTTTTACATTTTCAAAGACTTTCTTAATCACACCGTTCGGCCCAATGACGAAGGTGGTCCGATAAACACCCTCGTATTCTCGTCCTGCCATCTTTTTAGGGCCCCACACGCCAAAGGCTTTACATACAGTTTTATCGGGGTCGGAGAGTAAAACGAAGGGGAGTTCGTGTTTGGCAATAAATTTCGCATGCGATTGTTCACTGTCCGGGCTGATGCCAATTACCTCAACGCCAGCTTCTCGAAAATCGGCGTACGCATCTCTGAAGGAACAGGCTTCTTTCGTGCATCCTGGCGTGTTATCGCGCGGGTAGAAATAAAGCACGATGGTTTGTCCTTGATAATCGGATAATTTATGTGCTTTCCCTTCACTGTCCATGAGTTCAAATTCAGGGGCTTTTTCACCAGCTGATCGTATCATTGTTATACTCCTTGTGTTTTTCTGTTAAGATTATTTTTTCGTTCATGCACTTTGTTTTATACCTTTTTTTGAGGCATTAATGAACCCACAAGGAGAAACCAATAAAATAAATAGGGAGTAAAAACACACAGGCTGATGCAACACGCATCGCCCACCAGAGCGGTTTCAATCCGCGACGCAAGCGTTCCATTAACCAAATTTCCAGCAAACCCAGTGGGAGGGTTAAAAAGACAGGCCAGATGATCAACCAGTACGCTCCCAGGACAGAAATTAACGCCATGAGGAAATAGGTCAATAAAATCAGGGCGTTATGGAAAAACAAGGCTTTTTCCCAGCCCATGCGGATGACAATTGTGTCAACCTCATATTTTTGATCATGACCAAAGCTTTCTAATAAATGTAGAAGGCGGTTCGCCAGGTAAGCGGGCGTCAAGCTAATGACGACCAGGGTTAAAAACGGGTGTAAATCGTCAGAATATAGAAAATACGCCAGCAGGGGCGGAATCACCACAAATAGAACAACCTCAATCAATAAAGCGTAAGGCTTTAAATACTTATTTGTCTGGGCCAAATAATAAAGCGTGCCGACAGCGAATAAGACGAATAATAAGAAAACCAAACCATGCCAAAGAATAGTTACCTTCATCCAACTGATCAAAATGCTTGTGGCAACAGTTAACAAAGTTGCGCTCAGCGTTGCAATCACAACGCGGGTTAACCTCACTTCTTCCAGGCCCATTGCTTTGAGCCAGCGCTTTGGTTCCTGCAAACTGTGCAACAGGCACAAAAGTTCGAGGCTGACGACAAAAAATAAAAGGAAGAACCCGCCCTGGATTAATACTGACCAGCCTGAAAACCCCCGAAAGTATTTAACCAACCCGGCACCCATCAGGTATGTCATCATCAAGCTGATTAATTTGAATGGCTTGAGCGCATTAAAAATAGTTCTAGCAATCATTTTACATTTCAGATCACTTGTGCCATGAAGTCGTCATTGATTAATGATCATACTCGATCCGTAATGCTTAATCACGTCAACGACCGCTTTGGGACTAATTAACTTCGAGCAAACAATTGTTTGGCAGGAGAGGCTAACCGATTTACTAATCATCAAATGGTATAATAAAACCAGGTTTAAGAGAGAGCCTTTTTCCATGCCAAAGAATACCCGCTCGAACGCGTACATCATCCTATTACTTGCCATCCTGTTCGTTGGATCAGCGAGCTTTGTTCAGGCAGCAGATGAGGGTTTGAGCCTTATTGCACCCGCGCAATGCCCGCAAGGCGGCTGTGCACCCGGTCAGCGCTTGAACTTCACAGTTCAGTTTTCAGTTTCAACCCAGAACCCGAAGCCAAACGTCCAGGTTTGTGTTTATGCGCCCGCCAATGGGCAGCAGGGTGGGGGCGTCCCCTGGGCGGACTTTGATACTGGGTGGATTTCAACAACTGGATTAAACTCCGGCGATCCCTATACCGTTGGGCAAACGAATAGCATTTGTAATAGCGCCAGCAACCTGGAGCCTGGCGAAGCATGGCTTGTTGGCGCGTATGCACAATTGAACACTGGCGTTAACGATGCGTTGGAATTTACCCTTCACATCGCTCCGAAAGCAAAACTTGATGGATATGTGCGGGTGAAGGTCTTTGAACGTGCATCTGACAACGGCATCTGGGCGCAGATTGCGAACTACCGCCATTCAATCGAACTTGCAGAACCGGCCGAGATTGTGTATGTAGCAAAGACCCCAGCAGATTGTGGTAGTTACACGCCCTGTTACGTCAATTCCGGTGATGACCTTGAAGATGGTCTTGGTACCGGGTTAAGAGACGCGGTACTTGCTGTCAATAGCGATGCAGAGATTCGCGTGCTGAAGGATTATGACATCAAAGACCATGCAGTGTTGATCGATAAGAAAGTTCATGTAAAGGGGCAGGACAATGCGCTCATCACCTATATTGGCAATGACTGCACTGAGCCAATGCTGAAACTCGTCGCGGGAGGGAGCATTGAAAAGCTGAGCATTAATGACGGGAATTGCAGCAACCCTTCACGCCACTTGATCGAGATTGACAGCGCTGAACCTGTGGTCATTAAACACAACACCCTTACCTTTGGCGGCCATGCCGTACTTATCCAGGACAATAAGGGTGATGTGGATGTTGCCTTCAACCATATTGTTAACCATGCTGCTTATGCCGTATTGCGCGCTGACGGTGATGATGATGGGATGGTCAACATCTATGCTAATAACATCACAAACAATACGACGGGGTATCAGGCTAATTGCAATGACAAAGGAACCGCCAACCACAACTATTGGGGCACGGGTTTATCTGCTGCAAGCAGCGCAAAAAATTGTATCGTTTCCAATGATAAACAACTGGGTACGCTTATTCGGCTGGCGACAGGAGAACCTGGCGTTGAAGCCCAGCGTATGACCGTTTCCTCAACCATGTCCTATGCGTTTGATGGAAAGGTGGGCGCTCGTCGCCTCTCAGGCGATGATTATGACCTGATCATTGTCAACCATGGACAGGGGGCGGCAATTAATATCCCCTTTTATCAGAGTGGAAGTGATAACATTCAAGCCTGCTCTAATTTTTATGATATTTTTCTGGCAGATGACGCTATAGCAAACGACCTTCAACTGGCGCTGAAGTATAACCTTAACAGCAGTTGTGTCAGCCAAATTGAATCCGGTGACTATTGTGGTGGTACTGACAGCGCTCAATACCCCCTCCTCTGGTACGACCCGGCCGCTTTGGCTACGGATGGCTGGAACCGCACCGGGCAACCCCCACAAGGGCCAGGCGCGGGTGGCGTATCCGGCCAGGAAACCACCTGTCACCTTGCGAACAAAGAAATCCGCGTGGTGATTGATAATACGGGCCGGCCGAGTATTTCCAGCGATTTAAATTTCACGCCTTTTGTGATTGGTCTACCCCTGATTGATGGCATTACACTAACCCAATTCACTGCCCAATTTGATGGCAGTAAAGTCAATTTAAAATGGGTCACCAGCAGGGAAGTTAATGTTAACGGTTTTTATGTACTCAGGGCAGAATCGAGCAGCGGGCCTTATGCGCGTATTTCCAGCCAGATTGATGCGCTTGGTGACGCTCATATCGGTGGTATTTACCAGTATGCCGATAGCTCCATCGTCTTTGGGGAACAATATTATTATAAAATTGAGGTCATTGATAAAGAAGGCAACCCCATCGGAACGCATGGCCCTGTGAGCATCCAGGCGGTAACGCCAACTCCGACCATGACGATGACCTGGACGCCCACAAATACCCCAACACGTACGCCAACCCCCACCGTGACGCGCACACTTTTTTATTATCGCTCGCCAACACCATATTACTATTATGCAACGCCGCGCCCGCCCTTTTATCAACCCAATACGGCAACGCCCTATGGTTGGCCCACCCCGGTGCGCACTTACCGTTTGACGCCGGGGGATGACTTTTCATTCGAAGACAATTATTATTATCCTGGCAATGATATTGACCACGAGTACGATTGGGGCTACCCAGAGATGGGAACCGAACAACCCGCTGATTGGGATGGGGCCCCGCCAATCGATGGGTACCCGGCACAAGAAACCCCAACCCCAACATTGCCATCAATCACGCCTGGTTTTGATGTTGATACTCCGGCCACCGGCACCGAAGTTGGTGAAGAAGAGCTTCCGATTCAAAGACTTCGTTGGATATTCATTATTGTTGGCGCTGCAGGTGGTTTGAGCTTACTGGCCGCTGCAAGTGTTATCCTGGTAAAATCCCGTTTTTCGTAACTTTTAAAGCGTTGCCCCTAAGTGATGCTTTGATAACATCTACTTGGATATGGTACAATAAATGTTGAGGTAGCAAGAAGACGGTTACTTCGTCTCCTTCGGGATGAGTGAAAACACCGCCTTCAATTTTCTCCTCATTTTTTGTTGTATTAGAGGGAAATAAACGCGAGTGACAGGGAAAAAGTAGCTGAGATGAAATTTAACGAAAAGAAAACCATTAAGACAGAAAACCTTGCTGATGGACAGGCTTTCAAAGAGACAGCCAAACTGGAATTTGTTTCGATTCTGCTGACATCGTTTGTTGCCGACCAATTTTACAGGTCGGAATCGGATGGGATTATTCGAATATCTGAGCTCATTGATGAAATTGATGATCTCAAATTTGTTGGTAAGGCTGCGATTTACGCCCGGACGAAGTTTGGTATGCGGTCTGTGACCCATGTTGTGGCGGGGGAATTAGCCAAGCGAGCCCGGGGACTGACCTGGACAAGGGATTTTTTTGACAAGATCGTTTTTCGGCCCGATGATATGATGGAAATTTTGAGCTATTATTTCCAAACCGAGAAAAAATTAACCAACCCGATCAGAGATGGGTTTGCGAGAGCTTTGACGCGGTTTGACAAGTATTCCCTGGCCAAATATCGCGGCGAAGGCAGGAAAATAAAGCTGGTTGATGTGGTTAACCTCTGCCACCCCAGGAGTACCGAAGCTATCGACAAGCTGATGCAGGGTTCTTTGAAATCTACAGATACGTGGGAATCTGAATTAACAAGGGCTGGGCAAAAGGCTTCTTCCGACGAAGAAAAAGCGGCATTAAAAGCCGACGTTTGGAAAAGGTTGATTGCGGAGCGCAAAATCGGCTACCTTGCTTTATTGAGAAATTTAAGAAATATTATTGAACAAGCCCCTGAAATTTTGCCAGAGGCTTTGGACTTACTGACTGATAAAGATTTGATTGAAGAATCACTAGTTTTGCCTTTCCGCTTCTTGACGGCAACTTCGGAACTTGAAAAGTTAAGCGGTGATGGAATCAGACAGACGTTGCTGGCCCTGGCCCAGGCAATTGATCTATCATTGGCGAATGTACCCAGGCTGGACGGCAAGCATTTGGTTGTACTGGACACATCAAGATCGATGATGGGGCGGCCGATTGAAATTGGCGCTTTGTTCGCTTCGGCGATATACAAGACGAATGATGCCGATTTTATGTCGTTTTCTAATGAAGCGGAATACACAACATTGAACCCTGCGGACAGTACGGCCACAATCGCGAAAAGAATTATTTCAATGGCTGAAATTGGCGGCACAAACTTCCACGCCATATTTGAAATCGCCGATAAGGCCTATGATCGGATCATCATCTTTTCCGATATGCAAGGGTGGATTGGTTACGAAGCCCCGACAAACGCTTTCAGCGAATACCGGGAGCGTACCGGAGCAAACCCGGTTGTCTTTTCATTTGACCTGCAAGGGTACGGCACGCTGCAATTCCCAGAGAAAAACGTCTATGCACTGGCTGGTTTTTCCGAGAGAGTGTTTGACATGATGAAGTTGTTGGAAAGCGACAAGCAGGCCCTGGTGCACGAAATCGAAAAAATTGAATTGGGTTAGGGGGAGGCGTTAAGTTCTGGGTGTAATCACCAAGAAGCCCTTGGGGGTATTGAAACGGGTGTAGCATACATAATTCAGGAGTTATAAGCTAGACAAAGACGATTTCCGTAAACTCCGACATTAACATCAATAAACTGGGATAAATGCTTATCTTATGGAAGGTGGAGGCGTATAATATGGAGGGTCGTGAAGCCTTGGTCACAGAGCACGAGGGTACCTGAAGAGATAGCTCAAAAGCTAAAGGGGTTTACTTTGGAATACAACATATCCGTTGTGGTATTAAGCCAGCAAAGCAGAGAAGCACCAAAGCCATTTGAAAGCCAAACAGCCCCCATAGCGGGTGCACAAAGTCTGGCCGGGCATTGTGATAGATGATTGATGATCCTTCCTTGCCGCAAAGGTGGCAGGGGAGTCCCTCGTTTGGGAAAGCTGCCTGTAGCCTTGCCCAGAAATTTAGATTATGAGCTACGCTTGACAGTGTATTTTCAGGCGCATATTCAAGCATGGGTGAACCAGCTGATATTGAGGTGACAGCAATGCCACCAGCATGAGAAGAATACTGGAACAAATCAAGGAGTGTATATGATCGAAGAAAATACCTCGAAAGTTGTCTACCTCCCACGGGAAGATATCTACTATTCGGAAAGGTCTGATTTTATGATCATGATGAGCTTGGTGGAAAGTCCCGACAAGAAGAGTCTATCACTTATATTCTCAACAGGAGAGGATGAGGTCTCTTGTGAATTTCAAGCAATGACACATGGGAAGGTTTTGTATTCTGTGCCACTAAGAGATGCACTGGAACAAATAAAGATGGGCTATGGCTATAAAGAAGATTTAGATACTGAAGATGTTGTCTGAGGGCTATTTCTCAATCCCCAAAATGCCTGAAGAAATCGATAAAACTTGTGCAGCCATATATAAGCATTCACAAGATGGCAATAACCAAAAGTCCTTGGGGGCATTGAAACTTGTCATCATAAACCCTTTCTTCCCACGCCGTGGGAATTATTGGGTGTAATCACCAAGAAGCTCTTCGGAGTGCTGAAGCTTTCTTTCCTACGTGTAGGAAAACCCATTTATCTTTAATTAGAATCCTTCCGAGTGTTAAAATATTCACACCTTGGGCGCACTAGCTGCCGGAGATGATCAAAGAGTGTTTTGGGGAAAGGAACGTAAAAAAGGACAAGATAGCCTGGAAAGCCCCTTTGGGAAAGAACAATGCTTTACAAAACGATTTTGTATTGTAGTCGTTCATGAACATCATACCCCCGTGAAAATAAGCTCTTGACACGCACCTATTCTGTGCTTTTATTTAAACGCTCCCGTTCAACAAATGTTAATGCCCATTAATCAGGTGTTTTGTTAATACTTGAAAAATATGCAGATAAAACTGGTTTTGTAGCCTGGTTACACGGCTTTAATAGCCCCTTAAAGCGGTTTTTCTGTCGTAAAGCGTTAAGCGTAAAACCTATGAAATCCAGCACTTTCGGGACAAAAACTCACATCCCACGGGTGGGAAATCCTAACTTTTAAAACCTCCAATCTCAGGAATATACCCATAAAAGGTGAGCGATTTCCTGGATTAAGATGACGGTCTATTTCCATCATTGAAACAATAATTTTTTAAAAAAACCTTTCCCACGCGGTAGGAAAAGACTTGGTGCATGTAATCATGCAGGATTTTTGAGACAAGGCGTGCACTTGATGACCCTGATTAAACACTTTGTCCCCATCATGGTAATCGTTTGAAGTTTAGCATCAGATGAACGGTCATCAACGGATGACGCTATTGAAAAGGATTTCGCAGCAAAATCTCCCTGTAAAAGTGCACGCTGGTTATATCTTGAGTGAGCCTGGCCAGGAGTGAACTCGGGGGGGATTGAAAACAATTGAATACCTGCTTTGATGTGCGTCCAGCTGGCGCAAGCGGTTCACCCGCCAAGATGAGGCGGGCTTTTTGTTTTAACCCAAGAAAGGAGCTCTATGGATAAGATAAAAGTGAAGATTCTCAGCACATGTGACGATTGTGACGGCCAGGCCTATTTGCCTTCAGCCAGGGGCACGGATTCCAGGGGGCGTGGATTATCAACGCTACCTTCCCTGCCCAATCTGCAAAGGTTCTGGCCAAGCGGAGAAGTGGATTACGCTGCACGAGTTCCAGACACTGCTCAAAGGTCTGGAGTGTCCCCATGCAAATGTCTCGCAGGTGGGCGGCTTCCACTTCTCAGCCGGTGATGTATGGGATGATATCCAGGATGTGTGCGACGACTGCGGTCAAATCCTGGATTAGTCCAAGCGCATCATCAACTTATCCCCTGAGCGTTCCTCATTGATTTGGAGGAGCGCTCTTTTTGCTTTAAAAGGAGGTTCCCATGAGTAATCGTAGAGACAATACAAATGAGCATTTTATTGACTATGGTGACGCCAGTGCCACCTGGTCCACCCGTTATGTGGACCCTTCGGGTTTTGAGTGCATGTTGTCACTGCAGGCAGAAAACGGTGCAGAAGCGCTCAAAAAGGCTGCAAGCGTGCTGGCGCACCTGAGCCAGGCCCAATGTACACCTCTGCGCAAAGACAGCCCTGGGGGCAGCAAAAAGAACACCAGCAAACAGTCTGGGAACACGGTGCTGGTCAAACCCGAAGGCAATGCCAAAAACCCGGTGTGTCCACTGCATGGCGTTGAGATGCAGAAATGGGCACGCAATGGGCGCACCTGGCACTCTCACCGCTGGGAAGATGGCTGGTGCAACGGCAAAAAATCATGAAAAAGTCAGCAGCTACATTCCCCAGAAAACTCACAGTCCAGGATGTCGGTGATTATTTCAAAAAGGAGGTCAAACCCCACATCCGTTTGCAAGGTCTGTGGCTTATCAAAGCAGGCTTGAAGCCCGGCAGCCAGGTGCAAGTAAGCAATCCCCAACCGGGGGTGCTTATCCTGCAAAGTCTGGACCAATAAACACACAAACCACCATCCACCCTGGAGGGCTGTTCGCTTTTGAGCAGCCCTCCTTTTTTATTTAAGCTAAGGAGGCTAAAGGAAATGAAAAATCAAGACGTGATAGAAAAAATTACCCCACCCATCCACCAGATTGAAACCCCCAAACTGCAAGGGTCCTATCCGCAAGCGCGGGTCAAAGGGCGGGTTGTCACGACCAAAGTGGTTGGTGTCACCTTCGAAGGGCGCCAGGAGGTGGTTGCCCGCTTGCAGCGGGGTGACCGGATTTGGCTGGAAAGGGAGCCAGACAATCCTTATGACCGCAATGCTATCAAGGTGTCACGGGAAAACGGGGAGCAAATCGGCTATCTCAACCGTCATCTGGCCGCCAGCCTGAACCCCTACTTCCAGGCCTATGGCTACCCGGTGCGGGGACGGGTGTCCCTGCTCACGGGCAGCGGCTTTGGCGGTTACTCACTGGGCTGCATGATTAGTTTCAAACTCCCCCGGCCAAATCAACTCAATAACAATCGTAACGGTCTTCACTTTGAGGATTGGGACGATTGGGACCTGTAATCAAAAGGAGGTGCTACCAATGAAGGACACAAACACAATTGCTCTAAAAGCATGGAACTCCGAGACTCACATGAGCGAACCGACCGGTGAACTGGTCTCAATTCATGTGATTGCCCGTTCAATCACGCCGGAGAAGTTTGCCAGGCTGCTTGACAATTATCTCAACTATGGAGGGAAGGGCACCAATGAAGGACGTTTGGTGGGCTTGCACCTGCGGCATACCCACCGCACCTTGCAACGACTGGTGATTTGCTTTGCTCTGGGACTGATTATGGGGCTTTCGGAACAGGAACACACCGACGCCCGCAACCAGACCGCGATTGAAACGGCAAAAAAGCTGGCACAAATGATGCGTGAAGGTGAGCTGCCAATGGGCATGCACATCTAAAACTACCAAAGAGGGAGTGGGCGAAATGCCTGCTCCCTCAAATCATTATGGAAAAGCTTAGGCCGCTGGGTTTGTAAAGGGGAGAAAGGCATTCCGATATTGGCACCGATATTGGTCAAAGGTGAGGAGCAGGACGGCCTTGAAACAAAGCACCTGGTGGGTTTCAAGGTTGTCTATGTCTTTGATGTTTCACAAACGGACGGTGAGCCGCTCCCGCCCGAACCAGATTGGAAAAGCCCTGAGAAAAATCATGACTTAAACCAGCGATTAATTCAATTTGCAAAAAGTCGGGGGATTGTTGTATCGTTCAAAACCCTCCCTGGCGACATTCAAGGGATCTCCAGAGGCGGAGCGATTGAAATAGATCACGGTGCTGGCACCAAGACACTGGTCCATGAGATTGCCCATGAGCTGATGCATAAAGACGAGGATAATTTTGAGAGTAGGGCTATAAAGGAATTAGAAGCAGAAAGTGTGGCTTATGTGGTGTGCAGATATTTTGGGACAAGTGGGTTGAATAGCAGCAATTACCTCACTTTTTTTGAGGTTTCGCCACAAGAAATTTTGTCACACATGGACTCAATTTTGACGACAGCCAATAAGATTATCACTGCCATAGACCATGATTCCTGATAATTATTGTTTTAAAAGTTCTCCACCCAGTGGAGAGCTCACGAAATTATCCAAGTTATCAATTTGATATATGGAATAGATAACCCAAAATGTTTTTAAATTATATCAAATAAGAATTCTATCCATAATCGGTAGTATTGTACCTAAACACACGATAACCATTTATAATAATAAATAATGAAATTTGAGCTAATAACATTTGACGAATTGTTTGATCATCCATTGGAAGAAATTGTTGAACAAATCGATAATTATCTAAATGGATTAATAAAGATTAGGCCTGATGCTGTGTTGAGGGTTGAAACTGTAGAAGAAAGTGCAGGTAAGGCCTGGAAGGGTTATTTGGAGGAGCCCAAAGAATGGGGGAAAGATGACGTGGTTTATGGACACATCGAGATCATTCCATTGTTTATTGATTGTGTCTCTCCAATGCAGGTCAAATTATTCTGTAATGATCCGAAATTCCTCACGTATTGGGCTGGTTTAGCAAACACCTTGGTGAAGAATCTCAAATTGTCTGATGGAAGTCCACCACCCACAGTAGAGCCATGGACTTTAATTCCTGATAAAAATAATGATAGAACAATATTGAAATTGTGGATAGAAGGTTGGGATGCAAAAAAAATCGGTAGAGAACTAGATGGATCACATCGAACTGTTTACGATCGACTTCGTCTCCTACGGAAAGAATACGGAGAAGATATAGTGCCTAAGCATAGAAAACCTTAAAAAATGTGATTTTTTAAGGTAAATCGTAACTGTCGTAAATTTACAGCCGTAAATGACTCGGTGTAAAGTAATGGTACAACGCAACGTTGTACCATTTTCGATTAATAACGGAAGAGAGGATTGAATCATGAATATTTTTCTACGATCCAAAAATTGCCGATGGGCTCCGGCCAAGGAATGTCATCGGCAAAATGAAGATTTAGCCTATAAAGGAGGCTGCTATGTATTATAACACCAAACCCAACAGAAATGACGATCTCTTCAATGAGATAATTGAGAAGCTTCATCCTCCTCAGGGTGGCACTCATTTATATCCCGGTGCCAAGGGCCAATATTGGGCACCTTGCCCATTTCATGACGACCAGCAGAACAGGTCTCTTACATTAGAGCCGTATAAGGGTCTTACCCTGCAAGAATATTGTACTAACAAAAAGTTACCATTAGATTTCTTACAATCATTACAGGTTTACGAACGTAAACGCAATGGCATTCCACAGGTTTATATACCTTACTTTGATAAGGATGGTACAGAAGTTGGAAAACGAATACGGACCTCCTTGAATGATTCTAACCAATTCATTTGGTCAAAGGGAAGTAAACCCACCCTCTATGGTCTTTCATGGATGGATGAACCATTGCACGATTGCATGAGAAACGGGGAGAGCATCAACTATATTATTCTTGTTGAGAGAGAAAGTGATGCTCAAACGCTCTGGTTCTATGACATTCCAAGCCTAGGCGTTCCAAGCGCAACAGTTTGGCAACCTGAATGGAAAGAACATTTGACCGGGAAGATGGTATATGTCTGGCAAGAACCGGGTGAAGGGGGGAAACAATTGGTTGAGAAAATTGGTCAGGATTTCCCAGAAATTATGATTTTGAGTCCCACCGATGGATACAAGGATATAAGCGAATATCACACTGCCGGTGGTAATGTTCAGGATTATATTAAAGCATTGATGGAATCAGCAACACCTTATTCAAAAATCGTAAATGATAGATACGTTGAAGAAACAAGCATGATAACCGAAAAAGCATCCCCTGTTTTTCATAGTGATGTATTAGATGAGGTTGTCAAATTGTGCAGAAGATTAGGTGTTGTTGGTGAAGAAGGAAACATAAAACTACTTTATTTGGCATTGACTTCAAGAATAACGGATAAGCCAGTATCTATTGTAGTAAAAGCCGCTTCGAGTGCTGGCAAGTCTTTCATTTTAAAACAGGTATTAAAATTGTTTCCCCAACCCGCTTATTATGAGATTTCTTCGATGAGCGAGAAGGCTTTGTTCTATTTAAAAGAACCCCTTAAATATCGATTCTTAATAATGTATGAGGAAGCAGGGATATCCTCTGATTTTTCTAACTATATTATCAGGTCGCTACTCAGTGAAGGTCATATAAAACACATCACAGTAGAGCAAACCGAATCTGGCATGCAAGATCGAGTTTTAGAACAAGAGGGCCCAACAGGGTTCATTACTACGACCACAAAAATTAACTTACATCCAGAAAATGAAACAAGGCTGTTATCAATTAATGTCACTGATACACCTGACCAAACTAGAGCGGTCATGTGTAAGATTGCTAAAAATTCTATGGGTAGAAAGCCGATCTTGGAAGTACCAGAAAGTATGATTGCATATCAATCATGGCTTGAAAAACTAGGAATCAAAGAAGTCATTATTCCATATGCAGAAATTCTTGCTGACAACACGAATTCTTCGGCCGTGCGAATGCGCCGAGATTTTTCTAAGTTAATTAACTTGATAAGTGTTCACGCGATAATTTATCAACATCAGAGGGAGAAAGATGAGAAGGGCTCCATTATTGCTACGTTGGAGGATTATCGTGAAATCTACTACCTGTCTTCAGATTCAATTAATTATGCTGTTGAGAGTTCAGTTAAACCTAGCATCCGTCAGACTGTAAACGCTGTCAGGGAATTGTTGTTGGAAAAAAATGGTGGTGAGACTGATTTTTCTAACGAATCAGAACAAAATCAAAAATGGGTTGATAACACCACCTTGGCTAAAAAACTTGGCTTAAGTACTTCCGCCACAAGTCGAAGGGTTGCAGAGGCAACTTCTTTGGGTTTTCTGGATAACCTGGAATCTAAAAATGGGAAGAGGAAAAAAATAATTCTAGGCAAAGCAATTCCAGATGATGAATCTGTTTTTCCTTCACCAGAGGAGTTAGAAAAAAAATGGGCAGCTCTTGCCAAATTGCATGCAACTGTGCAACGGTTACCAATATTAAGCGAGGATAATGATGAGTAACTTAGATCTCACTTTTGATGGCAAAGATCGACTGCTTGACGCTCAGGACATTGCTGAAAGATTAAGGGTTAGTAAACCGCAAGTATATGTGATGATGCGTCGTGGAGATTTCCCTATCGTTAAGATGGGACGTCTGAAGCGTGTTCGTCAAGCGGATATTGAAGAGTTTATTAATAGAAGCACTTTGCCCACGTGTAGAGGACCTTAAATAATGGGAAAATTTTCCCATTTTGTATGTATTTTCTATTGCTATGTTTTAAGAGAGAATAATCGATTTGAAATCTTTTATAAGGAGGAAATATGGCGAAAAAGAGTGGACAGAATCAAGGTAGTGTTTCAAAAAGAAAAGATGGATCTTATATGGTTCAGCTGACTGCAGGTGGAAAACGGATTACCAAGTATTTCAAAACTAAAAGAGAGGCTAACACCTGGCGAATTGAAACACTGCAAAAAATCCAAAGGGGCTTATTTTACGCTGGCCCAAAGTTGACCCTGTCCGAGTATTTTGATGAATGGTTGGTTGCGCGTGAGGGATCGATAAAACCAAAAACCCTTTTCCAATACCGGCAAATCATCAACAAACATATTAACCCTGTTCTGGGCAAAATCAAGATCAATGAACTCCAACCAGCAGAAATTCAAGCTTTATATAACCAGAAAGTTGAGTCAGGCACCGGGATCAGGACAGTTGGATTAATCCATTCTGTATTACATTGTGCCCTCAATCACGCCCTGAGGTTGGGGATAATTTATCGCAATCCATCTGATGCCGTATACAAACCTAAAGCTCCAAAAAGGGAAATGAATATCCTCGATGAAAGCCAGGTTAGAGCGCTGCTCATAGCTGCGAGAGGTAAAAGACACGAAGCGCTTTACAAGGTAGCTATTACCACCGGTATGAGGAAAGGCGAGTTAATTGGGTTAAAGTGGGGTGACCTGGATTGGGATACACATCAACTCAATGTGCAACGTCAGGTTCAACGAGTACCAGGTGAAGGGTTAAAGTATTCACAACCGAAGACTGCTGCAGGTCGTCGAATGATTTATTTAGGATCAGATACACTGCAATCACTAAAAGAGCACCTTCAGCGGCAGTGGTTTGAACGAGAATTTATGGGCAATAGATGGCAGGACCATGATTTGATTTTCCCATCTTCAATTGGAACTCCTTTGAGCCAAAGCAATCTCGACCGCGACTTTAAGAAATTATTACGGGAGGCTGAGCTCCCTAACATTCGCTTTCATGATCTGCGGCATACGGCTGCCTCCTTGATGTTGAAACAAGGGGTTTCAATCAAGGTTGTTCAAGAACGTTTGGGACACAGTAATGCAGCGATGACCTTGAACGTTTATTCCCATGTGATGCCTGGTATGCAAGAGGAAGTTGCCGAAAAGATGGATGAAATAACCGCCTTAATTGATATTAGTGAAATGCTTGTGGAGATGGAGAATCGAAATGGGTTGCAGTAAGGTTGCAGTAAAAAAAGACCCCTCAACTTGTGAAGGCTCTTTTTACCCATACATATGGGGGCTTATAACGTATTTACCGCAATATATAGCGCCCCCAAGGCGACTCGAACGCCCAACCAACTGATTCGAAGTTCGGAGAACGATTGTTCTATACGTATATACAGGGGTGTTATGTCTATTACGTTCTATATATGGGGGTTAAAAAGTGCATTATGTACATTAATTCCATTGTGTTTTTTGTGGTAGCTGCACCGTAGCTGTAAAACATAGGCGGTTTTCATTGTGGTTTTTCCCACAGCGTGGGAAAAAGTGGCATTTTGTTCACTAATATAAGACCTTTAATCGTTTACACCTCTACACATTTACAAGTTTGAATACTGTCTATGGTCTAACTAAAGAAGGGAGGATTTTGTGTTTTAATAATCCACTATGCCTGGCTGGAAGGCTGATTTCCAGCAGAAAG
>LSQX01104104.1_pt2 | contig 44275 bp, 42 predicted proteins | sample 654561 | NCBI WGS metagenome assembly LSQX01 (sample SAMN04489861, study PRJNA283612) | anaerobic digester metagenome | isolation source: 4 biogas reactors fed with cattle manure at either 37C or 55C with and... | place: Denmark: Kongens Lyngby | collected 2014 | reverse complement strand
CAGGGTCCGTTCCACCTGTTCATCTGTCCAGGCGGGCAGGCGCAGCAGCTGGCAGCGGGAGCGGATGGTGGTCAGCACCGCGCGCTCATTGACGCAGGTGAGCAAAAAGTATGTGGACGGCTCGGGCTCCTCGATGGCCTTGAGCAGCGCGTTTTGCGCCTGGGGCGTGAACATATCCACCAATTCAAGCAAAACAAGGCGGGGACCCGCGGAAAAAGGGTAGGCCGCCAGGTCCGACAGCAAATCCCGCGCCTGTTCCACCTTGACGCTGCGCTGCTTGTCCTGAAGGCCGACCACCAGCATGTTGGCGTGGCTGCGGTTTTGCACCCTGACGCACTGGCGGCAGGCCCCACAGGGCTTGTTCTCGTCTTCACACATCAAGGCCTGGGCCAACAGGCTGGCCAGGGTGGTTTTCCCAAAACCAAATTGCCCTGAGATCATCAGGGCATGGGGGGCGGTATGGTTTGCATATTGTGTAATCAGCGCCGGAAGCGCGGGAGATACATCAGAAAAAACCGCAAGCTGCTCGCTTACCTTGTTGGTGTCAGCCATGCTTTGTCCGGCAATCAGATTTTGAGGAACTGGTCAACACTTAAAACGAACACGGTGGCGCCGCCTACAGTGACCTCGATGGGATAAGGCGCGTACATGCCGGTAGCCCCGCCCATGGTGACAGGGGAGGTGGCAATCTGCTTGCGGCTCTTGCACACTTTTTCAATCAGGTTCATGCAGGTATCATAACGCGCATCCTCAACGCCAACCAGCAGCGTCGTGTTGCCGGCGCGCAAAAATCCACCGGTGGTAGCCAATTTGGTGACACCAAAGCCTTCTTCCATTAACTCACTCACCAGGTGTGCTGCGTCTTCGTCTTGCACAATCGCAATAATCAGCTTCATTGGCCTGCCTCCTTTAGTTGGGGAGCACTGCTCCGTCTCTTGTAGCATGATTATACAATAAAGAAGCAGGAATTTTCAAGTGCTTTCAATCACGGCGCGCACTTGACTCGAAAGCAGGATGATGTTTCTTGTTTGACCGGCGCTTTGTATGATAAAATAGCAAGGAAATGATTTGCCGGAGGATAGGATGATTAAGCTGGTATTGGACGCGCTGGGCGGTGATCACGCGCCGCAGGCCACCTGTGAAGGGGCGCTGAGCGCGCTGCGTGAAAACAAGGACTTGTTCCTGATTCTGGCGGGTGAGCCCAAGGCCATTGAGCAGCATCTGCAAAACGCCGATGACGTCAGGGACCGTTTGCAGGTGCTTTCCGCGCCGGAGGTCATCACCAACCACGAATCCGCCGCCATGGCCATCCGCCAGAAGAAGGATTCCGCCCTGGTGCGCGGCATGCTGATGGTGAGGGAGGGCGAGGCGGACGGCTTTGTGTCCGCCGGCTCCACCGGTGCCGTCCTGGTGGGCGGGATGTTGCGCCTGGGGCGCATCCCGGGCATCGAACGCCCGGCGCTCGCGCCCATGATGCCGGGGGACAAGGGCGGTTTTTTGCTGATTGACTGCGGCGCCAACGTGGACAGCAAGCCGGAATACCTGGCGCAGTTCGCGCTGATGGGCGATGCCTACGTGCGTAAGATGCAAAGCATGGAGCATCCGCGTGTTGGCCTGCTCAACATCGGTGCGGAAGAGGAAAAGGGCAACCTGCTCTATGCCGCCGCCCACCAGCTGATCAAGAAGGAGCCCATCAATTTTGTGGGCAACGTTGAGGCGCGCGATGTGCCCGGCGGCTTGGCCGATGTCATCGTCTGTGACGGGTTTGACGGCAACATCCTTCTCAAGTACACTGAAGGGGTTGCCTCTGCCTTAATGCGCATCATCAAGAAAGAGCTTTTGGCAGACACCCGCAGCAAGATCGGCGCCCTGCTTGCCAAGCCCGCTTTTTCCCGCGTCAAGAAGGTGATGGACTACACCGAGGTGGGCGGCGCGCCCTTGCTTGGTGTGCAGGGGGCGGTGGTCAAAGCCCATGGCTCCAGCAACGCCAAGGCCATCCGCGGCGCCATCCGCCAGGCATATCTGATGGCCAGCGCCAAGGTAGCCAAAGCCATAGAAGAGAACATCCACAAGCAGAACACATAACGGAGGAAGACCCATGGTTTACGAAAACGTCGTCGCCCTGATCGCCAAACAGCTGAAGGTTCAGCCCGAATCCATCACCCGCGAATCCCGTTTGGTGGAAGACCTCGGGGCCGACAGCGCCAACGTGATGGTGCTGATCATGGACCTGGAAGACCAGTTCAACATGCAGGTTGAAGACAGCGCCATCACCACGCTCAAGACTGTCGGGGATGTTGCGGACTACATTCAAGCGCAGCAAGGTTGACAAAAAAGGGATCCAAGCTGCCGCAGTACAAGGCGGCGGCCTTTTTTCATGAGAATTCCAGCCATCAAGACCTGATGGCTGCTTTGGCATATCAGTTTATCAACCTGGAACTTTTGAAAAAAGCCTTGGTCCATCCCTCCATCCATCCAATGCAAAACAACCAGCGCCTGGAGTTTCTGGGGGACGCTGTCTTGCAGCTGGTGATCAGCCAGGAACTGCTGGAGCAGTTCAAGGACACCGAGGGCAAGCTGACCTTCAAGCGCCAGAAGCTGGTGAATGAGGCCGCCCTGGCCGGCATCGCCCGCCACATCAAGCTGGGAAACTGCCTTTATGCCAGCCCCTCCTTTGTGCAGGACAAGGGGCTTGAACAGGATTCCGTTCTGGCTGACGCCATGGAAGCCCTGCTGGCTGCCATTTATCTGGATGGCGGGCTGGACGCGGTGCGCGCGGTGATCTTGCGCCTCTGGGGCGACAGCATCCAGGCGGCCAAGCCTTCTCTGGACGCCAAAGGCCAGCTGCAGGCAGTCTTGCAGGCCGCAGCCCCCGTTGACATCACCTATGTTGACCTTGCCCAGGATGGGCCGCCGCACCAGCGCATCTTTACCGTGGCTGTCCTGCATGAGGGGAAGGCGCTGGCCCAGGGCACCGGAAAAACCAAACGCGCCGCCCAGCAGGAAGCCGCGCAGAAGGCGTTAGAAACGCTTCAAAAGCCGGAGGACAGGCTATGAAACTGACCCGGCTTGAAATCTTCGGCTTCAAATCCTTCCCGCAGCGCACCGACATCCATTTTGATGAAGGCATCACCGGCATTGTCGGCCCCAATGGCTCCGGCAAGAGCAACATCGCAGACGCCGTGCGCTGGGTGCTGGGCGAGCAAAGCGCCAAGACGCTGCGCGGCGCCAAGATGGAGGACGTCATTTTCGCGGGCACCCAGAAGCGCAAGCAGATGCCCTACTGCGAAGTGTCCCTGATTTTTGACAACGCGGACGGAAGCCTGAAAAGCCCGCACAGCGAGGTGATGGTCACCCGGCGCGTTTACCGCAGCGGGGAAGGCGAATACTCGCTTAACAAAAAGAGCTGCCGCTTGAAAGACATCGTGGAGCTCTTCCACGATACGGGCATTGGCCGGGAAGGCTATTCCATCATCGGGCAGGGGCACATCGATGTCATTTTATCTGGCCGCGGTGAGGAGCGCAGGACAGCCTTTGAGGATGCCGCCGGCATCATGGGCTACCGCGCCCGCAAGGAAGAAGCCGAGCGCAAGCTGAACCGCACCCAGGAGCACTTAGTCCGGGTGAGCGACCTTCTAGAGGAATTGTTCACCCGCCTGGGGCCTTTGAAGGAGCAAAGCGAGGCCGCACGGACCTACCTGGCTTTGTCAGCGCGGCTGAAGCACCTGGACGCCAATATCTACTTGTCCCGGCACGAGCGGCTGAACAAGCGCATCGCCTCCCTGCGAGAATCCCAGCAGGCGATTGCCGACCTCATCAAGCGCCACGAGCAGGACATCGCGGACTTGCAACAGCAACGGCAAGCATCCCAAGCCCAGCTTGAAACGGCGCAGGCAGACAGCGAGCGCCTGGGCGGCCTGCTGCAGGTTGAGGAAGAATCCCTGCGCGAGCACGCGGTCATCATGGAGCGCGGCGCGCAGGTTTTATTAAGCGCCAGGGAAGAGCTCCGGAAAAGTCTGCAAACTCATGATCAGATGCTGGAGGAGCAGAAGGAGCTCAGCCTGCTGCAGTCCGGCTCCCATGAGGACAAGGAAAAGCATGGCGCGCTGCTGACTGCCGCGGAAGAGAAGCTTGAGATTACCCAGGCGCAGCACGATGAGGCGCAAACGGCGCTCCTTGCATTGGAGGAGGAGCTGGAAGCCCACCGCGGCCTGATATTGCAGACGGTGAACAGCCGCTCTGACGCGCGTGAGCGCACCGCCCGGCAGCAGGCGATGTTAAGCCAGGCCCAGGCACGGCTTCAGGAGCTGGACGGCACCCAAAATCAGTTGACTGCCGCGCTTGAACAAGCCCTGGAACAGAAAAACCAGGCGGAGCAAAACCTGCAAGCGACAACGGACGCGGTCAACGCGCTGCGTGTCAAACTCAACCAGACTGAAGCGCAGTGGAACGCGAAAAAACTAGCGCTTCGCGCCCAACAAGCGCAACTAAACGAAGCGCAGGAGCGCTTCCAGCGTGACCGCGCGCGCTTGAGCGCCATGGATGATCTGGCCAAAGCCCATGAAGGCTATTTTCAGCCCGTCAAACAGGCCTTGAGCTTTGCTGAGGGCAACAAAAAGGTCCATGGCGCGGTGGCGCAGCTAATCCAGGTGCCCAAGGAGCTGGAGACGGCGCTTGAGATGGTGCTGGGCGGCGCGCTGCAAAACATCGTGACCGATGATGAGGAAACAGCCCAGGAGCTAATCAACTACCTGCGCGAGAAACGCTTTGGCAGGACCACCTTCCTGCCCATCAGCGCCGTGCGCGGCCGCGTGTTGAGCCCGCAGGAGCGCCAGGTACTGAATATGCCAGGCTGCCTGGGGCTTGCCAGTGAGCTGATTGACTATGACAGCCGTTATGATGGCATCATGGAATCCCTGCTGGGCAGGACGGTGGTCGCGCGCGACCTGGACGCCGCCATCGCCATCTCGCGGTCCGGCAGGCAGGCCTTCAACGTTGTGACACTGCAGGGCGATGTGATGCGCTCAGGCGGCGCCATGACCGGCGGCTCTGTCCAAAGCCGTACCGTCAGCCTGCTGGGGCGCGAGCGTGAAATCAAAGAGCTGTCCCAATCCCTGAATGAGCAGATGGACGCCCTGCAAAAATCCAGGGCCTCCCTGAAAACTGAAGCCGAACAAGCCGAGCAATTGGAGCAGGCGCTGGCGCAACAACGCCTGGTGCTCCAGGATGAGGAAATCGGCATCGCGCGCGAGGAAGAACGTGCCGCGCGCGCCCGGGAGCAGGTGGACCAGGCAGCCTTGCGCCTTGAGCAGGCGGAAGCGTCTAAAGAACAGTTGACTGAAATGGTGAGGGACCTGACGTCCGATTTGTCCAAGGCAGACCTGGCCAGCCGCTCCATCATAGACAACCAGGAACAGATGGAGCAGGCTGAGAAAGCGCTCAGGGCCAGGCAGCAGGAAGCCCGCGACAAGGCGGAAGCGCTGCGTTTGCTCCTGGAACAGCAAAGGGATGCCCGCGCCCAGCTGGCCCATCAGTTGGATATGCTGGGCCGTGATCAATCCCGCTTTGACCGAGAGCTCCACCAGCTGGCCCACAGGATTGAGAAGCTGGACAGCGACATGCTTTCCCTCAAACAACGCATCCAAACAGAAACGGCGAAGCAGGAGGAGATGTCCTTGCTGTCATCGCAGTTAAAGGAAAAACACGAAGCCCTGCGCGGCCAGGCTACACAAGCCGAAGCCATCAGGCGCGAAATGACCGCAAGGCAGAGCCAGTTGACCGAACAGCTGGAGCAGGCCCATCAACGCTTCAATGAGGACAACCAGAAGCTGCACAAGGGTGAGTTGAGCCTGACACACCTGGAAGAAGAGCTGCACACCATGGCCGCCACCTTGTGGAACACCCATGAGCTGACCTATGCCCTGGCGGAGCAGTTTAGAACCGACGATAAGTTTGAACTGCCTGCCGGCGAGCAGGAAGCCGAGGACATCCGCAAGCAGATCAAAACCATGGGTGCCATCAACATCCATGCCCTGGATGAGTATGCCGCTACCCAGACCCGTTATGATGAATTAAGCATTCAGCGCGATGACGCCCACCAGGCGCGGGAAGACCTGCTCAGCCTGATTAAACGCTTGCAGGGGCAGATGGAAAAGCAGTTCCTGCGTGAATTTGCCCTGATCAACGAGTATTTCGCTGAAACCTTCAAGCGCCTCTTCAATGGCGGACAGGCCAGCCTTTCTCTGTCGGACCCCAGCCAGCCGCTGGACTGTGAAATCCAGATCAAGGCCCAGCCGCCGGGCAAGAAGCTGCAGCTGCTATCCCTGCTGTCAGGCGGCGAGCGCACCTTGACCGCCATCGCCATCCTCTTTGCCATGCTCAAGCTCAAGCCCACGCCCTTTTGCGTGCTGGACGAGATTGAGGCGGCGCTGGATGACGCCAACATCTACAGCTTTGCCGAATACCTGGCGGAGTACGCCAGGACGACCCAGTTTATCGTGATCACCCACCGCAAGGGCACCATGGAAAAATGTGATATGCTCTATGGGGTTACTATGCGGGAAAAAGGGGTGTCGGACATCATCTCTGTAAACCTGCAGGAATACACAGCGTAGGAGGGACCCATGGCCGGATTTTTCGCCAGGCTCAAGCAAGGCTTAAGCAAGACACGCGGGCAGATGACCGATAAAATCGATCAGCTCGCCACCAGCACCCAGGTGATTGACGAGGATTTTTATGAGGAGTTGACCGACATCCTGCTGCTAAGCGATGCCGGGGTAGCCGCGACTGAGCGCATCATCGACCTGCTGCGCCAGGAGGTTCAGACCAAAAAAAACAAGGACGGCAAGCTGGCCCGCGACATTTTGAAGCAAATCATGGTGGAGGAGATGAACATCCCCCGCCCGGCGCTCAATTGGCCGATGGTGATGCTGGTGGTTGGCGTCAACGGGGTGGGCAAGACCACCACGGTGGGCAAGCTGGCCTTGCGCTTTAAGGAAGTGGGGCGCTCTGTCACCCTGGCGGCAGCGGACACCTTCCGCGCCGCGGCGGACGACCAGCTGGCTGTCTGGGCGCAGCGGGCTGATGTACCGCTGATCAAGCAGCAGCATGGCGCGGACCCGGCAGCCGTGGTGTTTGACGCCATCGCCTCTGTGAAGGCGCGTAAAACCGACCTGCTCATCGTGGATACAGCGGGCAGGCTGCACAACAAGAAAAACCTGATGGACGAGCTGGGCAAGATCCGACGGGTGATTGACCGTGAATTCCCCGAAGCCACGGTGCGCTCCATGCTGGTGCTGGACGCCACCACCGGGCAGAATGGGCTCAACCAGGCCAAGATGTTCAAGGAAGTGGCGGACATCAACGGCATCATCCTGACCAAGCTGGATGGCACCGCCAAAGGCGGCATCGCCCTGGCCATCCGCCAGGAATTGAATGTGCCGGTGTGGTACATCGGCGTGGGGGAAGGCATTGACGACCTGCAGGCCTTCAACGCCAAGGAATTTGTAGAAGCTTTGTTTTAATCTAGAAAGACACAAAAAACCCGCTGTCATGCGTTGACAGCGGGTCTTGTTTTTATTTTTATGAGCCGGCCGGGAAGCTGCCCTGGTACAGGAAGCGCTGCGTTCCCTTGCCCGCCTCGCCGTCCGGGGTCAGGCCCTTGCTGCGCTGGAAGGCTTTGACGGCCTCTGTGGTACCAAAGCCGAACATGCCATCCACTTCGCCGTTGTAGAAGCCCTGGTCCTTCAAGGCCTGCTGCAGCGCGCGCACCAGGGTGCCGCTCTCGCCTTCCCTCAGGGTGACATAGTCCCCGTCCGGGTTGGGGGTGACGTTGGTGTAGAAGGGAATCCTGGTGGGGGACACGGTCATCTGCCCGGGGCGCGGGGTAGGGGTGGCCGTGGTGCCGGCGCTGTTGGCGGAGGAGGAGAACAGTTTCTCATTGGTCTGGGAGCCCACCTTACCATCCGCCGGCAAGTTGTTGGCGGTCTGGAAGGCCTTGACCGCGGCTTCCGTGGACGGGCCAAAGTCACCGTCGATGGAACCGGTGTAGTAGCGCAGCTCCCTCAAACGTTCCTGTATCCTGCGAACCAGGTCTGAATCCATGGTGCCGCGGGAGATGGAGGTGCCGATGATGCCGGCGGAGCGTGAGGTGGACTGGGCGGAGGAGGAATACAGTTTTTGCAGCGTCAGCGGACCCGCGACACCGTCGGAATAGGAGGTGTGGCGGTTCTGGAAGGCGGTGACCGCGGCTTCCGTTACGCTGTCAAACTCGCCATTGGCGTTGCCGGACAGATAACCCAGTTCAATCAGCCGCTGCTGCATCCTGCGCACGTCGCTACCGGTAGAGCCAAGGCGCAGGAAGGTAGTCTGGCTGATGCGGGGCGTCGCGGTCGCGCGCGGGGTGGCTGTGGCCCGCGGGGTGGGCGTGGGGGTGGGCCGGGGCGGCAGGGCGGAAGAGGAATTCAGCTTGTTCAAGGTGTTGATGCCGGCGACGCCGTCCGCGGTCAGCCCGTTGCGTGCCTGGAAGGCTTTGACAGCCGCCTCGGTTGCCACGCCAAAGTCACCATCAACTGAACCGATGTTGTATTTCAAGTCCTTCAGCCGGCGCTGAAGCTGGCTCACAGCCGGCCCGCTCGCGCCCAGTTTTAAAATCATGGGGGTTGGGGAAGGGGTGTTGGCGCCGGGGGTATTGGTCACGGTCAGCAGGCCGCCCCAGACGGTTGCCGTGGGTGTAATCAAAGGCTGGTTGCTGCTGATGATGCTGCCCCAGGAGGGGGTGGTGGGCTGGTTGATGACAGGGCTGCCGGAGGGCAGGTTAATCACAAGCCCGGTGGTGGGCGTAGGCGTGGCCAGGGAGGGGTCCGGCGTCGCGGTGCCAAGCACGGGAAAGGGCGCTGAGCCAGTGTCCCCGGCACCGTTGCTTGTGTTGATGGTATTGTCCGGCGTGGCGGTACACCCGGCCAAAATGGCGGCAAACAACAACAACGCCAGAAACCGGGCAAATTGTTTCATTTTCATCCGCTGCATCCTTTGTCAACCTCTTTCCGGGCAAAGCCGGTACTTTCATCCTCGTTCATCTACAACCATACAACGGTCCGCGGACCGGGTTTCATCCATCGGGCATACGCTTTTAATCGCCCATTTTTCAAGGCAAGTCTATCATAAAGCGGCCCCGCAAGCAACAATGATGACAGAATGCTTCATCAATTTGACGCAATTGGGAAACTTTGTTACAATTCGCCGGTAATTTGGTTTGGAAGGTGCCTATGAGTCTGCGTGAAATGGTGGTTTTGGCCTTTGCCCTGTCCATGGACGCCTTTGCGGTCGCCCTGTGCAAGGGCGCCTGTCTGTCAGAGCAAAAGGACAAGGGGGAAAGCCTGGCAATCGCTGCCTCCTTCGGCTTTTTCCAGGCGCTGATGTCCTTGATTGGCTGGTTTGTGGGCAGCCGCTTCCGCGCGTATATTGAGTCGGTGGACCACTACATCGCCTTTGGCCTCTTGCTGTTCATCGGCGGCAAGCTGGTGTATGAAGCTTGGAAAAACCGCGATGAGGAATTGGTGTGCACCCCGCTGCACTTCATGGAGCTGATGCTCTTGAGCATCGCCACCAGCATTGACGCCCTGGCGGCAGGTGTTGCCATGGCGGTCCTGGACCTGAACATCTGGCTGGCCATCCTGCTCATCGGTGTCATCACCCTGGTGATGAGCTTCATTGGCTTTAAGGCCGGTAAAAAGTTTGGCGCGAGGTTTCAGAGCAAAGCTCAGCTGATTGGCGGCATCGCCTTGATTTTTATCGGAATTAAAATCCTGGTTGAGCACTTGTCAGCCTGACAGACAGCTCAGTCATCAATCGCGTCGCGCAGATAACCCGCCAGAATGTCAACGATTCTGGCGTTTTTTCCGCCCCGGGTCACGATGACATCAGCCTGGTGGATGTAGTTGCGGATGTACTTGTCATACATGGGTTTGACTGTGGACAAGTACTGCAGGGTGATGCTGTCGATGCTTCGCTCACGCTCCTTGATGTCGCGGTTGATGCGCCGCAACAGGCAGATGTCCGGCTCCACATTGATAAAGAGCTTTAAAAACATCTGGTCGCACAGGCGCTGGTCATAAAAGGCGTGGATGCCTTCCAGGATTATCACCTTGCCGGGCTTGATCATCTCCTCGCTGTGCCCGCGGCGGTGGGTGGTGAAGTCATACACCTTTTTCTGGATGGGTTTTCCTTCCAGCAAGAGGCTGACATCCTGTAAAATCAAATCATGGTCAAAGATGCCCGGCTCGTCAAAGTTCAATTTGGCGCGCTCTTCAAAGCTCTTGTCCGGGTAATCAAAGTAATAGGCATCCTGGTTGATGACTGTGCTGCTAGATCCGATGGCTTTCAACAATTCCTCAGACAAGGTGGATTTCCCCGAGCCGCTGGCGCCGCAGATTCCGATAAATAGCATGGATGCCTCCTGGTGTCGTTCTTGGGTAAGCTTGTCCAAAGTGCTTGACGGACTTACGACCATGAATTATAGTATCAGCAAGTGAATACACTTATCAAGAGCGGCGGAGGGACTGGCCCNNGCAAGGTGCTACATCCAGCGGCGAGAGCCGGAAGATAAGTTTGCACAAGAGGCGCTTATCACAAGCGTCATTTTTTTGAGAAAGGAAACCCTATGCAAAAACTGTTTACCTCAGAATCCGTCACCGCCGGCCATCCGGACAAGCTGTGCGACCAGATTTCTGACACCGTGCTGGACGCCATCCTGACTGAGGACAAGTACGCGCGCGTCGCCTGTGAAACCTGCGCCACCACCGGGCTCATCCTGGTGATGGGGGAAATCACCACCTCCACCTATGTGCCCATCCAGGACATCGCGCGGGGCGTCGCCCTGGACATCGGCTACACCCGCGCCAAGTTTGGTTTTGACGGCCACACCTGCGCCGTATTGACGGCGGTCAACGAGCAGTCCGAGGACATCAGCCGCGGCGTTACCCAGGCGCTGGAAGCCCGGGGCAGCAAAGACCTGCACCAGACAGGCGCCGGGGACCAGGGCATGATGTTTGGCTTTGCCTGCAACGAAACGCCGGAGCACATGCCCCTGCCCATCGCCTTGGCCCACCGCCTGGCGCGCAGGATGGACACCGTGCGCAAAGAAGGCCTCTTCCCCTGGATGCGCCCGGACGGCAAAAGCCAGGTCAGCATAGTGTATGAAAACGGCAAGCCCGTGGCGGTGCGCAACGTGGTTATCTCCACCCAGCATGATGACAGGATCAGCCAGGAGGAAATCCGCGAGGCGATGTTGAGCGCGGTGATTGCCCCGGTTGTGCCGGAGCATCTGCTGAACAAACAGACCGAGTTCCTGGTCAATCCCTCCGGCCGCTTTGTCATCGGCGGCCCGGCGGGGGATTCCGGGCTGACCGGGCGCAAGATCATCGTGGACACCTATGGCGGCTTTGTGCCCCATGGCGGCGGCTGCTTCTCAGGCAAGGACCCCACCAAGGTGGACCGTTCCGCGGCCTACATGGCGCGCTATGCCGCCTTGAACGTGGTAGCCGCCGGCCTGGCGGACCGCTGCCAGGTGGCCCTGGCGTACGCCATTGGCCGCGCGGAGCCGGTCAGCTTCACGGTGGACACCTTTGGCACCGCCAGGGTGGATGACCAGGCGATTGAAAAAGCGCTGCTGTCCGTCATGGATTTCCGGCCCGATGGCATCATCGACAGCCTGGACCTGCGCCGCCCGATTTACCGCCAGACAGCAGCCTACGGCCACTTTGGACGGCCGGACCTGGACCTGCCCTGGGAGAAGGCGGACAAGACGGAGCAACTGCTCAAAGCCATCCGATAAAAACAAGAGCCTGGCCGCGCACTGCACGCCAGGCTCTTTTATAATGCGTTTATCCGCCCAGATAGGCCTTTCTCAAATCTTCATCCTGCAACAAATCACTGCCGGAGCCGGATTTGACCACCCTGCCGGTTTCCAGCACAAAGGCGCGCTTGGCCAGGGACAGCGCCATCTGCGCGTTTTGCTCCACCAGCAAGATGGTGGTGCCTTCCAGGTTGATTTGCTTGATGATGGCAAAGATTTCCTGCACCAGCAGGGGGGAGAGGCCCATGGAGGGCTCGTCCATCATCAGCAGCTTGGGCCGGCCCATCATGGCCCTGCCCATGGCCAGCATCTGTTGTTCGCCGCCAGACAGGGTGCCGGCCAATTGCTTGCGCCGTTCCTTCAACCTGGGAAAGTGGACGAACACTTCCTCAAGGTCACGGTTCATGGCGGCGCGGTCCTTGCGGGTGAAGGCGCCTATCTCCAGGTTTTCCAAGACCGACATGCGGGAAAACACCCTGCGGCCTTCCGGTACCTGAACCAAGCCCATGCCGGACAGCTTGTAGGCGGCCTGTCTGTTGATGTTTTTACCCTCAAATAGAATTTCACCGCCGGAAATCGGCACCAGGCCGGAAACCGCGTTCAGGATGGAGCTTTTGCCGGCGCCGTTGGCGCCGATGAGGGAGACGATCTCTCCGGGTTTGACGTCAAAGCTGATGTCCTTTAAGGTGTGGATCGCGCCGTAGTGCAGGTTCAGGTTCTTTACGTTAAGCATGACGGGCCTCCTCAAGCGGCCTGACCTGTTCCTGGCCCAGGTAGGCCGCGATGACCTCGGGGTTGTTTCTGATTTCAGCGGGCGTCCCCTGGGCGATGATCTTGCCGTAGTTGAGCACATAGATGCGCTCACAAATGCCCATCACCAGCTTCATGTCGTGCTCAATGAGCAAAATGGCCACGGCGAACTGGTCGCGGATCAATTTGATGGTGTTCATCAGCTCCACCGTCTCACTGGGGTTCATGCCGGCTGCCGGTTCGTCCAGCAGCAGCACCTTGGGGTTGGACGCCAGGGCGCGGCAGATTTCCAGCTTTCTTTGCTGGCCATAGGGCAGGGAACCCGCGATGGTGTCCGCCTCATGCTCCATGGAGAACACGCGCAACAGTTCCCGGGCCCGGATGTCAATGCCGCGCTCCTCGCTTAAGCACCGGGAGTTGCGCAGGATGCCGCTGATGGGGGAATACTTCATGCGGGAATGGAAGGCCACCTTGATGTTGTCCAGCGCCGACATGGACTTGAACAGGCGGATGTTCTGGAAGGTGCGGGAGATGCCCTCCTGGTTGATTTCATGGGTCTGCTTGCCCATGATAGGCTTGCCAAGCAGGGTGACCTGGCCTTCCGTTGGCAGGTAGACGCCGGTTAGAAGGTTGAAGAAAGTGGTCTTCCCGGCGCCGTTGGGGCCGATGAGGCCCACAATCTCATCATTCATCAGGTGGATGTTGATGTTGTCCGCGGCCTTCAGCCCGCCAAAGGCAATGCCCAGCTTGCTGGTTTCCAGCACAGGCTTGTCATTCCAGACATCATAGCGCGGCTGGAAGGGCATGCGGGTCTTCTCTCCCTTGCCGCGGAAGACTGTGTGGAAGAAGCGCTCCATGCCTTCCCAGAAGGAGAGCAGGGAAAACTCCTGCGTCCCCAGCAGGCCAGCGGGGCGGAACAGCATCATGATGATCAGCAGCAGGGAATAGATGATGAGCCTGTATTCCGACAGGGCGCGCAGCATCTCCGGCAGCGCCACCAGCACAAAGGAGGCGATGATGGACCCTGTGATGGATCCCATGCCGCCCAGCACCACCATGACCAGGTATTCAATGGACTTGTTGAAGCCAAACTCTTTGGCCACCAGGATGCCGTTTTGATGGGCAAACAGGCCGCCGGCCAGGCCAGCAAAAAAGGCGGCGATGGTGAAGGCCAGCAGTTTGTAGCGCGTGGTCGGGATGCCGGTGGCTTCGGCCGCGATGGCGTTTTCACGGATGGAGATGATGGCGCGGCCATGGCGGGACCGCCCCAGGGTGAAGATGCTGGCGATGACTAATACAGTAATCCAAAAGACGATCGCGAATTGAACGATGTTGGACACCGTCCTGTCGGGCGAAAACACACGGGACATGCGCGCGATGCGGGTGAGGCCCGCCGCCCCGCCGGTGATTTGCAGGTTTTCGATGATGACGCGGATGATTTCACCAAAGCCCAGTGTGATGATAGCAAGGTAGTCCCCCTGCAAGCGCAGGGCGGGGATGCCAATCAGCATGCCAAACAGGGCCGCGGCCAGGCCGCCCAGCAGCAGCGCGATGGGCAGGGACAGCCCGATGTCCATGGCGACATTCTTGGTAAAGATGGCCGACACATAGCCGCCGATGGCCATAAAGCCGGCGTGGCCCAGGGCCAGCTGGCCCAAAAGGCCTGTGGTGACATTCAAACTGGCCGTCATGATGATGGTGATCAGCACCGTCACCAGGATGTTGGACAGGTAGTTGCTCAGCATGCCGCTGGCCATCAGGATGGTGACCATCAAAAACAGGGAAATCAGGGCCAGGAAGTTGAGCAGGATGGCTTTTGTCTTCTTGTTCATGCTTACACCTTCTCCCGGGTCTGTTTGCCCAGCAGGCCAGTCGGCTTCACCAGCAGCACGACGATGAGGATGCCATACACCACCGCGTCGCTTAACTGGGTGGAGATATAGGCCTTGGTCAGGCTTTCGGCGATGCCCATCACCACACCGCCCAGCATGGCGCCGGGGATGATGCCAATGCCGCCCAGCACCGCCGCGATGAAGGCCTTCAGCCCAGGGAGGGAGCCCATCGTGGGGGAGACGGCAGGGTAGGCCATCACATACAAAAAGGCGCCGATGCCCGCCAGCGCGCAGCCGATGGCAAAGGTGAGGGTGATGGTGTTGTTGACGTTGATGCCCATCAGCTGCGCGGTGTTGTAGTCCTCACTGGCCGCGCGCATGGCCTTGCCGGCCTTGCTGGTTTTGATAAAGGTCTGCAGCAGCAGCATCAGCACCAGGGACACCACGATGGTAAGCGCCGTGACAAAGCTGATTTGTATGCCCGCGAAGCGCAGCGGGGGAATGGAGAAGATGGTGGGGAAGGGCCTGGACGCCGCGCCAAAGACCAACAGGGCGGTGTTCTGCAGCAGCATAGACACCCCAATGGCTGTAATCAAAGAAGAGATGCGCGGGGAGGAGCGCAGGGGCTTGTAGGCGACGCGCTCAATGGTGACACCAAAGATTACGCAGACCAAAATGGTCAGAAGCAAGGCGACCACGGGGGGCACATTCAGTGACACCAGGGTGATGACCGCGGTGTAGGCCCCAACCATGATGATGTCACCATGGGCAAAATTGATCAGCTTGACGATGCCATACACCATCGTATAGCCCAGGGCAATCAGGGCATAGATGATGCCGACATGTAGTCCATTGATGAGTTGGCTGAAAAACAGGGTCATTGCACTACCTCATAGCCGGAAGATTACTCCAAACGAGTATAACAAAATAATCTTTGGGCTGTATACAGAAATATGGGGAGGATGGCTCCTCCCCACAGTCGGACGAAATGAAGTTTACGGATCAACCTGGGTCAGGTACTGCTTGTTGCCCTCAGCGTCAAAGGTGAGCAGGAAGGCGCTCTTGATGGGGTCGTTGTGGTCATCAAAGGTGATTTTGCCGGAGACGGCGGTCAGGTCAGTCGCCTTGATGGCGTCAACGATGGCTTGCTTCTCGGTGCTGCCGGCTTTTTCAATGGCGCTCAGCAGGACGACTGCCGCGTCATACCCGGTGGCGGAGAAGGAAATAGTGGGCATTTTGCCGTACTCCGCCTGGAAGGCGGCGACAAAATCCTTGGCCATCTGGCTGTCCGCGTCGGTTGAGAAGTGGTCGGTGTACACCAGGTTAGCCAGCAGGGACTTGTCAGCGACATAGTCCACGATGTCAGAGATGCCGTCCGCGCCGTAGAACTTCACGTTTAAGCCCAGCTCGTTGGCCTGCGCCAAAATCATGGCGGCGTCCGCACCGTAATAGGGCAGGAAGACCGCTTCGGGGCTGGCATTCATGATGGTGGTCAGCTGGGTTTTGTAGTCCTTGTCGCCATAGGCCGCGGATTCGGCCGCGATGATTTCAACGCCCAGTTCCTCGCTCCTGGCTTTGAAGGCATCATACAGGCCTTTGGAATACTCCGTCGCGTTGTCATACAGCACGGCGACCTTTTTGGAGCCCTGGTCCGCCATGTACTTGGCGATGGCGTTGCCCTGGAAGGGGTCCAGGAAGCAGGTGCGGAAAACGTTGGGGCGGTCGGTGGTCACATCATACGCGGTAGCGGACGGTGAAATCTGCGGCATGCCGTCTTCCGCGGACACCTCGGCCAGGGCCTTGGATTCGCCGGACAATACGCCGCCGATGAGGCCAACGACTTCTTCAGACAGCTTGTCATAAGCCAGAATGGCTTTGGACGCCTGGGCTTCGGTGTCTTCCCACAGCACTTCAACCTGCTTGCCCAGAATGCCGCCCTTTTCATTGACCTGCTTGACATACAGGTCCACGCCTTCCTTTACGGCAAGGCCATACAGTGCGTAGTCGCCAGACAGGACGCCAATCCCGCCGATCTTAATGACATCCTCCGCCATAACCGGAACAACTGCGGATAGGATCAGAGCGAGAGCAACCAACATAGTGACGATAGAGCGCTTTTTCATGACATCCTGACCTCCTTTTTAGTACGCGACTTGCGCGAATATGCAAGCCATACTACATTTTGATGAGAGTTTATACAAGTATGGACCCTGTTTTTCAATTGTTTTTGACATATCATGCATGAAGTGAGATGAATAAATACATTCTTGACATCCCTGGTCCTGCATGAATACACTGGATAAAGCGAATTCCCAAAGAGGAGCACCATGGACAAGTATTGCGTCACCGCGAAACAGGCGGCATCCTTGCAGAGCATCCTAAAGCGAGAGCTGCCCCTGCTACCGGAGATTGCCATCCGGCAAGCCTTAAAAAAACGCGATGTCCGCGTCAACGGCACGCGCGTGAACACCAATGTCATGCTGAACATCGGGGATGAAGTGGTCCTGTTCACAGCGCATCCCATGAAGGAAGTGCCCGTGATTTATCAGGATGAGGAAGTCCTCATCATCAACAAGCCGGCGGGGCTGAACTCTGATGAGCATGAGGCGACCTCCTTCAGCGTCCTGGACTGGGTCAAGCTGCACCATCCAACAGATGAAGACCCGTCCCTGGTCCATCGCCTGGACAACCAGACCAGCGGATTGATGATCATAGCCCGGAATGAGAAGGCACGAATAGCGCTGGAGGATGATTTCCGCCTTGGACGGGTGATAAAGCAGTATACAGCGCTTGTTGCTGGCTCACCGCGCCCGGAAAAGGCCGTCATGACAGCCTGGCTGGTCAAGGACGCGGGCAATGCCCGGGTTTCCATCCATCAAAAAGAACTGCCCGCAGGCAGGAAAATCATCACGGAGTATGATACGATACAAAGCGGCGCTGTTTCCCGGCTGCTGGTCACGCTGCACACCGGCAGAACACACCAGATCCGCGCCCACCTGGCTTTCCTTGGCCACCCCGTTTTGGGGGATGAGGTCTACGGAAGCCGGGAGGTGAACCGAAACACAAGCGCCAAAGGCTTGCAGCTGTGCGCCACAGGGCTGTCTTTTCATCCAGGCTGCGGCTTGCAGCAGCTGCAAGGCAAACGCTTTGAAATTGCACCACCATTTTGACAGGAGATTGCCCCATGAACCGTGACATCCGCCTGATCGCCTCCGACCTGGACGGAACCCTGCTCACAAGCCGGGGTGAAATCACCCCCGACACCATCAAGGCCATTAAAAAAGCCCAGGACAAGGGCATCATCTTCGCAATCTGCACCGGCCGTTTCCCTGAGAACGCCGCCCAGATCATGATCAACGCCGGGATTGAATGCCCCATCATCAGCCTCAATGGCGCGGTGGTGGAGACCAGCCCCAATGGTAAGCGGCTGCTGGAGGTTTTTTTACAAAAAGACGCCCAGCAAGCGGTGTTTGACACGCTGGAAGGCATGGGGGAAGGCTACTACATGTTTGGCAAGGCCACGGTGGACAGCCGCCGGGATTATCCCCGCCACATCTCCGAAGTGAACGCTAAACAGCTCAAGATTTTGCAAAAGCGCGTCCGCTACCGCTATGGCCTGGAAGCCTGCCAGGGCGCGGTTCAACACCCCCTGCACAAATTCTTTGTCTACCGCAGCGAGCAAGGCCACAGCCTGGAGGAAATCAACGCCGCCCTGTCACGCATTGATGGGATTGAGATCACCCAATCCTCCAGCCGCAACCTGGAAGTCATGCCCGTTGAGGCGGACAAGGGCAAGGGATTGAAAGCGCTGGCGGAGCACTTTGGCATCACCCGCGAACAGACCATGTCCCTGGGCGACCAGCTCAATGACCTGCCCATGATCAAGGCGGCAGGCTTTGGCGTGGCGATGGGCAACGCGGTGCCCGACGTCCAGCAGCATGCCGATGCCGTCACTGACAGCAACAACGACGATGGTGTCGCCAAGGCGATTATGAAATATTGTTTGAACGGTTAATTACTCTTCCGGTTGCGGGCTAACCGCCCACTGGTGATAAAAGAGGTCTGACAGGTCCATGGCGGCAATGCAGTCTGTGAGGCTGGTCAGCTCCTTTTCAATTGCAGCGGCATCCTTTTCCCGGACAATGAGGTTCAGGGTTACCTGGTCCGTAAACTCCTTCGCGACCTCACAGACCGGCATTTTCTCAATGTGATAATTCACTTTTTCCCAGCAGGCATAGGGGATGACGGCAGTCAGCCGCAGGCTGGTTTCCGCGGTGACGATGCCCGCTGTTTTCACCGCCGCCGCGGCGGACCCGCTGTAGGCGCGGGTCAATCCGCCGGCGCCCAGCAAAACGCCGCCGAAGTACCGGGTGACAACGGCGGCGCAATTGACCAGATGATTTTTCTTTAGTACCTCAAGGATGGGGATGCCCGCGGTGCCCTGGGGCTCGCCGTCATCCTGATAGCGCATCGTGCCGGCATTGGCGCCGATGATGTAGGCGAAGCAATTGTGGCTGGCGGTCTTGTGCTGGTCTTTCACGGATTTGATGAAGGCCAGCGCTTCTTCCTCGGTCTCTACCGGCATCGCCTGGCCGATGAATCGGCTTTTCTTGATGATTTGCTCATCAAGGCCGTGTTTGCCCAGGGTGTAATATCCGCCTTGCAGGCTCATCGCTTGAGGATGACGCGGCAGTAGTTCTTCTTGCCGCGCCGCAGCAGCAGGCCGTCCGTCGGGAAATCCTCCGCGTTCAAGCGCAATTCGGTATCTTCCACCTTGCTGTCGTTCATCACAATCGCGCCCTGCTCCACCATTTTGCGCGCCTGGCTGCGGCTGGTGCACAGCCCGCACAGGAAGAGGATGCTGGTTAGGCGGCTGTCTTCTTCCAGCAAGGCCAGGGGCAATTCATAGGTAGGCACCTCGTCCATGTTGCCCGCGCCGGAGAACAGGGCGGCGGAAGCCTGCTGCGCCTTCTGGGCTTCTTCCTCGCCATGGACCAGCTTGGTGGTCTCATACGCCAGGGTGGCTTTGGCCTCGTTGATGGCGGCGCCTTCCAGCGCGCCCAGGCGGCGCACCTCGTCCATGGGCAGGAAGGTCAGCATGGCCAGGGTCTTTTCAACATCGGCATCGGCGATGTTGCGCCAATATTGATAGAATTCATAGGGGGAGCACAGCTCGGCGTCCAGCCAGAGCGCGCCGCGCTCGGTCTTGCCCATCTTCTGGCCTTCGGAGTTCATCAGCAGGCTCATCGTCAGCGCGAAAGCGGCCTCGCCCTCCTTGCGGCGGATGAGGTCAGCGCCGGCCAGAATGTTGCTCCACTGGTCGTCCCCGCCCATCTGCAGCCGGCAGCCATGGCGGCGGAACAGCTCCAAAAAGTCATAGGCCTGCATGATCATGTAGTTGAACTCAAGGAAGGTGAGCCCCTTTTCCATGCGCAGGCGGTAGGCTTCCGCCGTCAGCATGCGGTTGACGGAAAACAGCGGGCCGATTTCCCGCAGGAAAGGCAGATATTTGAGCGGCGTCAGCCAGTCCGCATTGTTGACCATCAGCGCTTTGCCGTCCTCAAAGCTGATGAAGCGCGCCAATTGTTCCTTGATCTTTTCCGCGTTGTAGGCAATGGTGTCCAGCGACATCATCTTGCGCAGCTCGGTTTTCCCGGAAGGGTCCGCCACCTGAACGGTGCCCCCGCCCACCAGCGCGATGGGCTTGTGCCCGGCCTGCTGCATGTGGCGCATGGCGATGACCGGCACAAAGTGCCCAAAATGGAGGCTGGCGGCCGTGGGGTCAAAGCCCACGTAAAAAGTGGTCGGCTCCTTTTCCAGCTGCTTGTATAACTCATCCTCAAAGGTGATTTGCGCCAGCAGGCCGCGTTCCTTCAAGGTGTCAAGAATGTGCATGATGTGCCTCCCAATCGTTCATTCTGCCAAGGATTTCAATCGATTATAGGATCCTTGAGCCTGTGCTGTCAAGGAAAGCGGAGGGATGGCGCATTTGGTGGATAGCTTTGTCAAATTGCTTGTAAACCGATTGAATCCGTGGTACTATTCATTGGTACGATTGTATTGACGAAGAAAGAAGGGCTTAACGAAGAAGTGGGGGTTGCAGATGGCATGAAGCGGGGCTTGTTTGCCCTCGCCAATTGCATGCGCACTGCAGCAAGTCCCGCTTTTTGTATTGAAGGGGAACACCATGGCAAAGAAAACCAGACCCATTGAATACGCTGAGGCAATCAGTGAAAAGACCGCGCAGTCAATGGGCTTTGAACACCTGGAAACCGTATTTGACAAGGAGCCTGCCGGGGTCTACCTGCGCATCCACCTGGACAAGCCCGGCGGCATCACGCTGGATGACTGTGAGGTTTTTCACAAGGCTGTGCAGCCGCTGCTTGAACAGGTTGACTACGACTTTTTGGAGGTATGTTCCGCGGGCCTGGACCGGCCTATCAAAACTGAGCGGGACGCCCGGAAGGCAGCGGGGCATGAGGTGGAAATCAAGCTGTTCAAGCCCCGTGATGGCAGCAAGGAATACAACGGCATCCTGAGCAAGCTTGAGAACGACACCTTTTATCTGCAGACCGCGCAAGGCGAACTCACCTTCCCTAGGAAAGAAGTCGCGCTGGCAAGACGAACCATCGACCTGAGCGTCCTGGACCAAGCCCAGACGCAAACCGAGGAGGAAACACAATGAACGAGCAAAAAGTTGACCTGATTGAAGCCATCTCCATGCTGGCGCGCGAAAAGGACATGAATGAAGAGGTGTTGGTGGACACCATTGAAGAGGCGCTGAAGGCAGCCTACCGCCGCAGCAACCGCCAGGCAGGCGCCGCTGTCACCAACCTGGCGGTGCACTTGACCCGCAAGGACGGCGCCCGTGTCTACCTGCGCAAGGTAGTGGCCGACGTCGTGGAAGAGCCGGAGCTGCAGATCTCCCTGGAGGACGCCCTGGAAATCGGCCCCAACTTCCATGTGGGCGACATCGTGGAAATCGACGTCACGCCGGACAACTTCGGCCGCGTCGCCGCGCAGACCGCCAAGCAGATGCTGGTGCAGAAAATCCGCGAATCCGAGCGCGGCAAAATCTATGATGAGTACATCGAAAAAGAAAATGAAATCCTCACCGGCATCGTCCAGCGTGTGGAGCCCAAGGCCGCCTACCTGGAGCTGGGCCGCACCGAAGGCATCATGGAAAGCAGTGAGTTCATCCCCGGGGAGAGCTACCGCGACGGCGAGCACATCAAGGTCTACGTCCTGAAAGTCCGCCGCTCGGGCACTGAATTCCAGCGCGCCCCGCAGGTCTATGTCAGCCGCATCCACCCGGGCCTGGTCAAGCGCCTTTTTGAAATGGAAGTGCCGGAAATCGCCACCGGTGTGGTGCAGATTCGCTCCATCGCCCGTGAAGCCGGCAGCCGCACCAAAATCGCGGTCTACTCCATGGATCCGATGATCGATCCGGTCGGCGCCTGCGTTGGCCCCCGTGGTTCCCGTGTGGAAAAGGTGGTCAACGAGCTGCGCAACGAGAAAATCGACATCATCAAGTGGTCTCCGGACCCGGCGGAGTTTGTGGCCAACGCGCTCAACCCCGCCCACGTGGTCAGCGTGTTCATCTCAGAAGAAGAGAAAATCTGCCGCGTGGTGGTCCCGGACATGCAGCTGTCCCTGGCCATTGGCAAAGAAGGCCAAAACGCGCGCCTGGCCGCCAAGCTCACCAGCTGGAAGATTGACATCAAATCCCAGAGCCAGTTTGACGAGTTGATGCAGCAGCAGGTGATGCGCGAGCAAAGCCTGCTCGACCAGGAGTACAATGAAGAAGGCGACGGCCTTCCCTACCAGGAGTAACAGGAGCGTTTGATGGCCAAGAAAATCCCGCTGCGCATGTGCGTTGGCTGCAGGGAGATGAAGCCCAAAAAGGACTTGCTGCGCGTCGTGCGCACGCCGGAGGACGACATCCTGATTGATTTCACAGGAAAGAAATCTGGCAGGGGGGCTTACATCTGCCCGGACGCCAACTGCCTGGGGCGCGCCATCAAGCAAAAGCAGCTGGACCGGGCTCTGGAGCGCGGCATCTCCCCGGACATCACCCAGCAACTGCAAGCGCAGATCGCCCATGCAAAACCCAAGGAAGATCCGCATGGAAGCTGAGAAGCTGGCTGGTCTTCTGGGGCTGGCCTTCCGGGCGGGGCACTTGGTGCCTGGGGCTGAAATGAGCCTCAAGCTCATCCGCGACAAGAAAGCCCAGGTAGCACTCCTTGAGCCTCAAGCAAGCGCCAATACCCTGAAAAAGATGCGCGATGCTTGCAATCATTACGGCATACAGGTTATGCTTTTGGATGCGGGCATCCTGGGCAAGGCCTGCGGGCGGCCGGGAATGGCCGCGGCGGCTGTGAAAACGGGCAGTTTTGCCCGGCAGCTGATCACAATGAACACCAATGACGTAGCTGATAACGCGGCTGCGCAATGATTTTGGAGGACTAAGCCTTAATGTCAAAAGTCGGTCTCAAAGACACCATCAAGGATCTCAATCAGAAGGCAGGCGTCATTCTCTCAGAAACTGAGCGGGTGAAACGCAATGCTGACATCATGCTGCAAATGCTGCGCCAGCAGGAATCGGTCTTCCTTCGCCAGGAGGAAGAAGAGCGCCAGCGCCAGCGCCATGAGCAACAGCAGCAGCTGATGCAGGCACAGACCAAGGCCTGGACGATGCCTGACGAAGACGAGCAGGCGATTCTTGATGCTGCTGCCCAACAGGCAAAGCAGGAGGCAGTGGAAGAGCCGGTGAGCGCGCCGGTGGCACAGCCTGAAACCAAGCTTGAGCCCGTACCCGAAGTCAAGGCAGTGGAAGAAAAGGCTGCAGAACAGCCGGTTGCCGCGCAGGAGGCCGCTCCCGCGCAGCCAGTCGAAAAGCCTGCCGAAGCGGAGAAGCCTGTTGAAGCACCGGTTGTCCAGCCAGTGGCCGCGCAGCCTGTGGTTGAAAAGCCCGCCGCCGCGCCCGCAGCCCCCGTCGCGCCTGCGGCAGGCGGCATCCAGGGACGCTTTGCGACCGGTCAAGCCCAGCCCGGCGCGCCGCGCCAATATGGCCGCCCGGCGCCTGGTTCGCCCCAGTACGGCCGCCCGGCGCCCGGCGCCCAGCAGCAATATGGCCGTCCGGCACCCGGCGCGCAGCAATATGGCCGCCCGGCGCCCGGTGCCCAGCAGTATGGCCGCCCAGCGCCCGGCGCCCAGCAGTATGGCCGCCCGGCACCCGGTGCCCAACAGTTCGGCCGTCCGGCCCCCGCGGCAGGCGGCAGGCCCGGCGCCCCCATGGGCAGGCCTGGCCAGGCAAGGCCCGCAGCGGTCCGTCCGAGCGGGGATGAGTTGGCCATCCCCATGGAAAAAGACCGGGTCAGCAATTATGACCCCAACAAGAAAAACTACGTCCGCAAGCCGGATCCCGAGCATGTCAGCAAGCAGCGCAAGCAAAGCGTCCGCAAGTCCCAGCCCTTTAGGATGGATGATGATGTGGTGCGCGGCGGCAAGCGCGCGCGCTCAAGGAAGCCTTCCGCCCAGCAAATGATGGCGCCCATCAAAATTGAGACAGCGTACATGACCCAGGAAACCATCACCGTCAAGGACCTGACCGAGCGCATCGGCAAGCCCGCGGGTGAAATCCTGAAAAAATTGCTGCTCCTTGGCAACATGGCCACCATCAACAGCGAGCTGGACTACGATACAGCGTCCCTGGTCTGCTCAGAATTCGGTGTAGAACTCATCAAGCGCCTGGGCCGCACCGCGGAAGACCAGATGATTGAGACCGCCGATGAAATCGACGACGCGTCCGAGCTGCAGCCTCGCCCGCCGGTCATCACCATCATGGGCCACGTTGACCACGGCAAGACATCCCTGCTGGACTACATCCGTGACGCCCACGTCACCCGCGGGGAAGCCGGCGGCATCACCCAGCACATCGGCGCCTACACTGTCAACCTCAACGGCCAGACCATCACCTTCCTGGACACCCCGGGCCACGAGGCCTTTACCGCCATGCGCGCCCGCGGCGCCCAGTCCACGGACATCGCGGTGCTGGTGGTCGCGGCGGATGACGGCGTCATGCCCCAGACCGTGGAAGCCATCAACCACGCCAAGGCCGCCGGCGTGCCCATCATCGTCGCCATCAACAAGATGGACAAGCCCGAAGCCAACCCCGAGCGCATCAAACAGGATCTGACCGCGTACAACATGGTGCCGGAGGACTGGGGCGGTGACACCATCATGGTGCCCGTCTCCGCCAAGACCGGTGAAGGCGTGGATACCCTGCTTGAAATGATTCTGCTGCAGGCCGAAGTCCTGCAGCTGCAGGCCAACCCCAACCGCCTGGCGCGCGGCATCATCATCGAAGCCAAGCTGGACAAGAGCCGTGGCTCACTGGCCACCGTGCTGCTCAAAAACGGCACCCTGCGCGTCGGCGACAACATCATCGCCGGCATGGCAGCTGGCCGCGTCCGCGCCCTGCTTAATGACCGCGGTGAAAACGTCCGTGAAGCCGGCCCCGCCATGCCTGTAGAAATCTCCGGCTTTGACACCGTGCCACAGGCCGGTGATGAGATGATCGCTGTCAGCGATGACAAGCTGGTCCGCCAGGTCGCCAAGGAGCGCGAGGACCGCCTCAAGGAGCAGCGTGTCGCCGCCTCCTCCGCTGTCACGCTGGACACCTTGTTCGCAAACATCAAGGAAGGCGAGCAGCTCACGCTGAACATCCTCATCAAGGCAGACGTCCAGGGCTCCGCCGAGGCCGTGCGCCAGTCGCTTGAAAAACTCAACACCGACCAGGTGAAGATCAATGTCCTGCACTCAGGCGTCGGCGCGATCACCAAGGACGACGTCAACCTGGCGGCCACCGCCAATGCCATCATCATTGGCTTCAACATCCGCCCGGACAACAACGCGCGCGAAGTGGCAGCCAAGGAAAACATCGACATCCGCCTCTACCGCGTCATCTACCAGGCCATCGAGGACATTGAGAAGGCCATGAAGGGCATGCTGGCGCCGGAGTTCAAGGAAGTCATCCTGGGCCATGCTGAGGTGCGCAACGTGTTCAAGATCACGGGTTCTGGCACCATCGCCGGCTGCTATGTGACCGACGGCAAGATGCAGCGCAACCAGCCTGTCCGCCTGCTGCGTGACAACGTGGTCATCTTTGAGGGCAAGCTGTCCTCCCTGCGCCGCTTCAAGGACGATGTGCGTGAGGTGGCCTCCGGCTATGAATGCGGCATCGGCCTTGAAAACTACAATGATATCAAAGACAAAGACGTCATCGAATGCTTCATGATGGAAGAGATCGAGCGTTAAGGAGTACACGTGGCACAATACCGGCAAAACCGGATTGCAGAGGAGATCAAAAAGAACCTCGATAAAATCATCCGGGAAGAACTCAATGACCCGCGGCTGAAAAGCGGTACCTTCAGCATCACGCGCGTGGAGCCAACAAAAGACCTGCGCAGCGCCAAAGTCTATATCAGCGTTTTGGAAGAAGACAAGCTGGAGGATATGGTCAAGGCGCTCAAGGGGGCGGCGGGCTTGCTGCGCCATGCACTGGGCAACATGCTCACCATCCGCTACACGCCCGAACTGCACTTTGTAGGGGACAGAAACATCGCCTACGGCCTGCACATCGCGGGGGTTTTAAAGCAAGTGCTGGGTGATGAGGAACAAAGGCGCAACGATGAAGACAATCAGCCTGAGTGAAACCGCAGGCCTGCTCAATCATGCGCAGCGCCTGGTCCTGTGCACCCACCTGCAACCCGATGGTGACGCCATCGGGTCCTTGCTTGCCGCCACCTGGCTGTTAAAAAACGTCGGCAAGGATGTTACGCCCATCTGCCATGACCCGGTGCCGCAGAACCTGCGCATTTTGCCTGGCTGGGAGTTGGTGAAGTCGCCCGCGGAAGTCAGCGGTCAGGCCTTTGACCTGTTTGTGTCCATGGACGCCTCTGACATGGAGCGCCTGGGGGACGCCAGGCCGCTCTTTCAAGCCAGCCCGGAGACGTTGGTGATTGACCACCACACCTCCAACACCTTGTTTGGCAAGTACAATTATGTCGACGCCAAGGTTGCCGCCACCGGGAACCTGGTATTTCGCCTGTACCAGGAGATGCTGGTGGATTTGACGCCGGACAGCGCCGCCTGCCTGTACACAGCGGTTTCCACCGATACCGGCAACTTCAGTTTCGGCCAGATGGACGCGGAGTTTTTTGACCAGGTGAGCGCGTTGATGCGCGCTGGCCTGGACATTGTCACCTATTCAAGAGCGCTCCACCTGACCAAGGAACTCAACTTTATCAAGCTGCTTGGACGGGCCCTAAACTCGCTGACTTTTTACAGCGAAGGCAAGCTGACCAGCATGATGCTGCGGAAGGAGGACTTCGCTCAGACCGGCGCCAGCCACGAACAGACCGAAGGCCTGGTCAACTATGCCCTGAATATCATCGGGGTCAAGATGTGCTTTCTCGCCAGTGAAGTGACTGAAAAACAGACCAAGTTCAGTTTTCGCGCCCTGACACCCTACAAGGTATCCGACATCGCAAAGGAATTTGGCGGCGGCGGCCACCTGCTTGCGGCCGGCTGCACCATGGACGAGCCCTTTGACCAGGCCGTGCCCAGGGTTTTGTCCCGGATGCAGCAGGAAGCGAGCAAATGAACGGGGTCATCAATTTTTACAAACCGCCTGGCATGTCCTCTGCCCAGGCGGTTGCTTTCATCAAGCGGCTGACAAAATCAAAAGCGGGGCATGCCGGAACGCTTGATCCCGAAGCGGCCGGTGTGCTGCCCATCCTGCTTGGCAGGGCCACCCGCATCAACGACTACCTGATGGATGCCAAAAAGCAGTACCTGGCGGAAGTCGCCTTTGGCACGGCGACGGATACGCAGGACGCCCATGGGAAAGTCATTCAAAAAGGCGGCAACTTTCCAAGTGAGCGAGGCTTGATTGATGCGCTTGCTCATTTCAAAGGCATCATGCGGCAGTTGCCTCCTCAGTACTCAGCCTTGAAAGTGCAGGGGAAGAACGCGTACGCGCTTGCGCGGGAAGGCATTGAAGTCGCGCTGGAGCCCCGTGACGCTGAGTTCATCAGTGTGGACCTGGTACGTATGCTGCCAAACCACAGCGCCCTCATTCGCGTGTGCTGCGGCAAGGGAGTCTACATCAGGACGCTGTGCCATGACCTGGGCGTGATGCTGGGCTGCCCCGCCCACATGCGCTTCCTCCTGCGCGAGGAGAGCAGCGGGCTGACAATCAACAACGCGGTCACCATGGATGAGTTGAAGAAGTGGGCCCATGGTGGATTAAACACCCAGGATTCGCTCCTGACTCCCATGGGCCAGGCCTTGTCGTTCATGCCGGCCTTGCAAGTGCCAGAAACCCTTGAAAAACCGGCAATCAACGGTGTTGCCTTGATGGCCGAGGCCATTCCGGGCAGCGAGGGCATCGCGAACCAAACCAAAGTTTGTTTGTATTTGAGAGAAGATTTACTCGGTATCTATACAAAAACTGACGATGCCTTCAAGGTGGCGGCCCTGCTGGCACCGGCGAACGAAAACGGATAGAATTTTAGGTTATTTCGTACCCACAACCGCGCCATTTCTTGACAGTTGCAGGCTAAGACTGTACTATCAAACAGAACAAAACGATGGGGGAAGCATCCTTGGATCAATTTGATTTGGAACATGTGGAATTAAACAAACCCATCCGCGAAACCACGTATGAGACGCTCAAGCACGCGATCATCATGGGCGATATCCCTGCCGGTTCAAGGCTGATTGAAACCGTGTACGCGGAGTCCCTGCACATCTCCAGAACGCCCTTGCGGGAAGCCTTCCGCAAGCTGGAACTGGATGGGCTGGTGGAGTACATCGAGCGCCGCGGTGTTGTGGTGCGCGCGTTTACGATTGAAGACATCGAGGAAACTTTCACCATCCGCAATGCCCTGATGATGCTGATCATTCCCTCTATCTTTGAAAATGTCAACGAAACCCACCTGGAGCAACTGCGGCAGATCCTTGCCGCGATGGACATCAGCCACCAGGCCCAAAACGCCGAGGAGTTGGCCAGGTACAACCGTGAGTTCCACGGCACAATCGAAAGAATCTCCGATAAAAAGCGCATCCTGCGCGTCATTGACAGCCAGGAGGAATACATCATCCGCTTCTCCCACATCGCCATTGCCAGCATTGTGCGCCGTTCCAATGCGCATCAGGAGCATTATGAGCTGCTGCGGATGCTGGAAAACGGCGAGCAGGAGGCGTTTGCGGAATTAATGGCCAGCCACCTCAACGAGAGCAAGCTGACCTGCCTGTCCGCGGTCTCCCTGCGGCGCGGCCAGCCAATCGAACCATAGGTAGTGTCGGCGGCTGGGCATGCTGCCGAAAAAATAATTGAACATTGATGAGGAGGAACCATGAACGATATCCAGATCGCGCAAGCCGCCAAACTTCAACCCATCGTTGACATCGCGAAGAAAGCCGGGATCCCCGAATCTGCCCTGATGACCTATGGCCGGCACATCGCCAAGGTCAATCCGGTGCACCTGCGTGACCTGCCCAGGAAGGGCAAATTGATCCTGGTCAGCGCGATTACGCCCACCACAGCCGGCGAAGGGAAGACCACGGTCTCCATCAGCCTGGCGGATGGGCTGTCAGCCATTGGGAAGAATGCCATGCTGGCCTTGCGTGAACCGTCCATGGGCCCGGTGTTTGGCATGAAGGGCGGCGCGACCGGCGGCGGCCATGCCCAGGTGCTGCCGATGGAGAACATCAACCTGCACTTCACCGGTGACTTCCACGCCATCTCCTCCGCCAACAACCTGCTGTGTGCCATGGTGGACAACCACATCCAGCAAGGCAACCAACTGAACATTGACGAGCGCCAGGTGCGCGTGCGCCGCTGCATGGACATGAACGACCGCCAGTTGCGCAGCATCGTGGACGGCCTGGGCGGCACGGGCAACGGTGTCCCGCGCGAGGATGGCTTTGACATCACCGCGGCCAGCGAGGTCATGGCCTCCTTCTGCATGGCGGCTGACTTAAACGACCTGAAAGCCCGCTTGGGGAACATCGTGGTTGCCCGCAACAAGGAAGGCAAGAACATCGTCGCCAGCCAGATTGGCGCCCAGGGCGCGATGGCGGCCCTGCTCCGGGATGCCATGATGCCCAACCTGGTCCAGACCCTGGACCAGACCCCGGCACTGATTCACGGCGGCCCCTTTGCCAACATCGCCCACGGCTGCAACTCCATCTCCGCCACCAGCCTGGCCCTGCAACTGGCTGACTACGTGGTCACCGAAGCTGGCTTTGGCGCCGACCTGGGCGCTGAAAAGTTCATCGACATCAAGTGCCGCGCCAGCGGGCTGAAGCCCGAGGCGGTGGTGCTGGTCGCCACCATCCGCGCGCTGAAGCACCACGGCGGCGTGCAAAAGGCGGACCTGAACGCTGAGAACATCCCCGCCTTGAAAGAAGGCCTCACCAACCTCATTGCCCACGTGCGCAATGTCAAGCAGGTATGGAACCTGCCCGTCGTGGTCGCCATCAACCACTTTGTCAGCGACACCCAGGGCGAGATTGACACCCTGCAGGCGGCCATGAAGGAAGAGGACGTGGTCTGCGCCTTCAGCGATGGCTGGGCCCACGGCGGCCAGGGCACCAAGGAGCTTGCCCAGGCCGTGGTTGACCTGATTGAACGCACTGGCGGCAGCGAGCTGAAGTTCACCTACGAATCCGAGCTGCCCCTGGACAAGAAAATCGAAGCCATCGCCAAGAAAGTCTACCACGCCGGCAGCGTCACCTTCACCGCCCAGGCGCGGAAAATCCTGGGCCAGCTGACAGAGGACGGCTTTGGCCACTACCCTGTCTGCATCGCCAAGACCCAGTATTCCTTCAGCGACAATCCTAAGCTGCTGGGCGCGCCCTCGGGATTTGAGCTCACCATCCGCGATGTCCGCCTGTCCGGCGGCGCCGGCTTTGTGGTCGCCTTCGCCGGCGACATCATCGCTATGCCCGGCCTGCCCAAGCAGCCGGCGGCCCTGAACATCGATGTGGACAACGACGGAGTCATCAGCGGTGTCTTTTAAGGAGAACAATGAACGGAACACATAAGCGCGTCCTGGACCTGCTCAACGAAGACTGCCGCATCCCGCTTGAAAAAATGGCAGTGATGTTGGGCATGGAGATGGCAGAGGTGGCGTCAGCCATTGATGAACTGGAAAAGGAGGGCGTCATCCTCTGCTACCGCCCTGTAGTCAACTGGGACAAGGCTGAGCGCAATGTGGTTGAAGCCATGATTGAGGTCAAGGTAATGCCCCAGCGGGAGTTTGGCTTTGACGCCATCGCCAAGCGCATCAACAGCTTTGAGGAAGTGCGCAGCCTCTACCTGATGAGCGGCACCTATGACCTCCTGATCCAGGTGTCCGCGCCCACCCTCAAGGAATTGGCTTATTTCGTCTCCGAACGTTTAAGCCCCCTGGAAACTGTCACCGGCACCTCCACCAGCTTTGTCCTCAAGCGCTACAAGCAGGACGGCATCGTGATTGATGTGCCCGAAGAAGACAAAAGGCTGAGTGTCTCCCCATGAGCGCCCATTTTATCAACCCTGCCATCAGCGCAGTGCCCCCAAGCGCCATCCGGCGCTTCTTTGATATCGCGGGCACCATGAAGGACGCCATCTCTTTAGGGGTTGGCGAGCCCGACTTTGTGACCCCCTTTCCGGTGCGCAACACCGCCATTGACAGCCTGCTGGACGGAGAAACCCAGTACACTGCCAACTCTGGCCTGCTGCCGCTGCGCAATGAGATTGCCTACTACCTCAACAACCGCTTTGATGTGGCTTATGACCCAAACAGCGAGGTGCTGGTCACGGTCGGCGCCAGTGAGGCGATTGACCTGGCCTTGCGCGTCCTGCTGCGTCCGGGGGATGAGGTGCTTATTCCGGAGCCCTGCTACATCAGCTACCGCGCCTGCGCCCTGTTCGCGGGCGGTGTGCCGGTGGATGTCCCCACCCGGGCGGAGAACGACTTTCAACTGCAAGCCCAGGACCTGGAAGCCTGCATCACGGACAAAAGCCGGGTTCTGGTCTTGAGCTACCCCAGCAACCCCACCGGCGCGGTGCTGCCGCTTGAGCGCTTGAAAGCAATCGCCGAAGTCGCCATCAAGCATGATTTGTTTGTGGTGTGTGATGAAATCTACGCGGAACTGTGTTATGACGGTTTCTTCCAGCATTCCATCGCCTCCCTGCCCGGCATGAGGGAACGGACCATGGTGGTCAGCGGTTTCTCAAAGGCCTTCGCGATGACCGGTTTCCGCCTGGGCTACCTGTGCGCGCCTGGGGAGGTCGTCAAAGCCTGCTCCCGCATCCACCAATACACCATCATGTGCGCCAGCCGCCAAAGCCAGGTCGCGGCCTACAACGCCTTAAAGCAAGGCCGGGAGACCGAATACCGCGATGTCAACAAGATGCGCGACAGCTATGATCGCCGCCGCAGGCTGATGGTCAGCGCCTTCAATGAAATGGGCCTTGACTGCTTTGAGCCCAAAGGCGCGTTCTACACCTTCCCATCCATTCGTTCAACCGGGCTTAGCAGCGAACAATTCTGCGAGCGCCTGCTGCAGGAGCACCATGTGGTGTGCGTGCCGGGCAATGCCTTTGGCCCCAGCGGCGAAGGGCATATCCGTTGCTGCTATGCCACGGCGACAGACAAACTGCTGGAAGCCTTCGACCGGATTTCCGCCTTCCTTTCCAGCCTATAGGAGTTCTGCCATGAAGAAATTGTTGCTGTTGCTCATCACGACCAGCCTCATCCTTGGGATGACGGCAACCATTGCCCACGCTGATGAAGAGGTCAGCATCATCGACCTCCTGCCTTCAATCACCACCACGACCGATGCGCCCCTTGATCCCGCCGCTACCACCGAACCCAGCGCGCAACCGGTGCAGACCATTCCGCCAGATCGCGTGTTCAACAACAACCTGCAATTGATCGTCACCGCCGCGGGGGACATGACCATCGGCGGGGACGTGCGCAAGCGTGGGGACACCATCTTTGAACGCGAGTTGAAAAAGCAGGATGGCGACCTGCATTTCCTGATGCGCAATGTCAAGGACATTTTCGCAAGCGACGACCTCACCCTGGTTAATTTTGAAGGCACCCTGACCACGGCGCCGGTGTACAAGTCCAACAATCAGTTTGTCTTCTCTGCCCCGCCCAGCTATGTAGAGATCCTCAAGGAGGGCAGCATCGAGGCGGTTGCGCTTGAAAACAACCACATCCTGGACCACGGCGAGGCCGGCAGGGATGAGACCATCAGAACCCTGGAAGAAGCGGGGATTGTGTGGAGCGACTCCACCCATGTCGGCGTCTACACCATCAATGATGTCAGCATCGCGATGCTGACCTACCTGCACTACCGTGAAAAAGTGGAGGATATGCTGACCTCCGTGCCCCAGGCCATCAGGAACGCCAAGGCGCAGTATGACATCGTCATTGTCAGCTTCCATTGGGGTGCGGAGCTGGATTACAAGCCCAACCACAACCAGATCAACCTGGGCCGCGCGGCGATTGACGCGGGGGCCGACCTGGTGCTGGGCCACCACAGCCACCGCATCAACCCGATTGAAAAATACAAGGACCGCTACATCGTCTATTCCCTGGGCAACTTCAGCTTCGCAGGCAACACCAAGCCCAGCGACATGAGCACCTTCCTCTTCCAGGTGCGTTTCAACGTCAAGCCCGATTCGGTGGAGACAGACGGCTTCCGCATCATCCCGACGCGGATTTCATCCCGCACTGACTACAACGATTTTGCGCCAACGCCCTTTACCGACCAGCGGCTGATTGACAACGTCATCAATGTGTTAAAGAGCAATGGCAGGGGCCTGGAGTATGCGGTGGAGCACTATCCGACAGACTGGGAGTAAGCATGCGCGCGAAAATCTTGTTTCTCACTACCCATTCCGAATATCGTCAGAGCCTGCGGTTCATTCAGCAGGCTCTGTCTGAACTTGCCATCGCCTTTTCCCACAGTTTCGTGATGCGTGAAATGAGCTTGAAGGAGGACCTGTCAGACGGCGATCTCCTGCAGGCCATCAAGGAGCATGACGCGGTGATGCTGGCGGGCACGGCAGACGGAGAAAAACGAATCGCGAGGCTGATCAACTGCCACAGCAAGTACAGCATGCTCAACCAGTTGGACGCCCTTGACAGCTTGAGCCGGCTCAAAGCGAGCCACCTGCCCAAAGCGGACCTGGTCTGGCCGATGGATGAAACCACCCCCATCAACAAGACGGCGGTCACTGCCTGCGCGCTGTCCAAAAAGCAAGGCAAGCCCTTGGTCTTGCTTGAGACGGATGCCACCAGGGCCTGGAGCGAGCCCCTGAACAGGGCTGTGATGTACGCGGCACTGCCAACACCTGAAGTCAGGGCGCTGGAAGAACTCATCCAGGGCTTGCTGCACGCATCCCAATACACCCCCCTTGTCTTGTGCGCTAAAAGTGAAGCCAGGCTGCTCACCTACCTCTTGCTGTACATCGGCGGTACCGAGCAGCTTGCGTTTGAAGAGATGCTGTCTGACACTTTGGCCGTGCAATATGTTCAGCCGCAGGCCCAGAAGAAGGAAGTGCCACTGTTTGCCGGCTTGTACGCCACCGTCAAGCTGGTGCGCGATTCCTTGAAGCTGGAGCGCGAAGCGGACTGCCTGGAAACGGTGGTCACCAATGTGCTGCAGTCCGGCTGGAGAACGCCGGAGTTTGGCATTGGGGAGAAGACCATCTCCAGTGACGAGGTGTTGGAGCTGATGACCCAGCAAATCCAGTTGGCAGGGGAGCTGTTTGAGCGCCTTGGATAAGCGGATTCTCTTCCCGGATTATATGAACTGCTCCTTGCAGCTGACCGGCAGCATCGCGAAGGCCTTTGGCCAGGCCGCGCCTTTTGGCAGCCTTGCGCAGCTTGATGCCATGCTGACACCGCAAGTGCGCAACATCATCCTGCTGGTGCTGGACGGCATGGGGGTGAGCACGCTCCAGGAACACCTGATGGAAGACAGCTTCCTCAGGCGCCACTGGCTGCACACCCTCTCAGCCGTCTTCCCGTCCACAACCCTTGCCGCCACAGCCAGCCTCAGAACAGGTCTGCCGCCGTCCCAACATGGCCGCTTGGGTTGGACCATGTTCTTCCCGCAGGCGCAGCATAGCGTGGATGTCTATCCCAATACCCTTCAATTCACGAGATGCCAGGCCGCGGACCATCACATCGCGGACCGTTTTTTGCCCCTGAATGAGCTAAGCCAGCGCATCGCGCGTTCTACTCAGGCACAGTCAGTTACCATCGCAAAGCATGACCGCGTCCATGCAGCGACTTTGTCGGAAATCAGATTGCGTATTCAGGAGCAATTGGCACTGCCGGGCCGCCACTACCTGTATGTGTATGATGGTCAGCCGGATGCCAGCATGCACGATTTTGGCGTGAACAGCCCTGAAACCCATGACATCATGGCAGGTATCGACCTTTGGTGTGAAACGCTTCATCAGCAGCTCCCAAAAGACACCTTGCTCATCATCACCGCTGACCATGGCCTGCTGGACACTGAACCGGTCTACATGACAGATCACGATGAATTGGCCGGCATGCTGGTTCGCCCAGCCTTCATTGAACCCCGTGCAGCATCATTCCAGGTTAAGCCGGAATGCATCAATCAGTTTCCGGATGCCTTCCACAGGGCCTTTCCGGGTCAATTCCTGCTGTTGACGAAGCAGGAAGCGCTTGGGAAAGAGTTGTTTGGCCCCGAACCTTATATGCCTGGATTGGAGCAATACCTGGGTGACTTTGTCGCCCTGGCCATTGCCGGCACGGCCCTCTATCATAGCCGCGGCCAGGATGTCCTCATCGGCATGCACGCCGGGTTGACAAGCAGCGAGATGGAAGTGCCGCTCATCCTTTGCGAAAAGTAAAAAAGCAGGTGTCGTGCCTGCTTTTTTCATGGAGTATTTTAACTTACTGCCGGTAGCCCATCGTGTAGGAAACCCCTTTGATGCCTTCCGTCATTTCAATGCTTCTGTCATTGAGCACCCACAGCGCCTCCACACCCTCAAGGGCTTCCACATAGGCGCGGCCCTGCTCATAGGGCATCAGGAAGACCGCGGTGGACAGGAGGTCGGCGTAACCGGAATCCTCGGTGATGATGGTCACCGAGCGCATGTGGTCCGCCGGCATCAAGGTTTCCGGCGAGATCAGATGGTGGTAGCGCTTGCCGTCCACCATGTAATAGCGCTGGTAGTCACCGCTGGTCACCAGGGACAGGTCGCTTAGAAACAGGATGTCCATCACATCGTCCCCGGCGGGCAGCACCAGGGCGGCGTCCGGGTCCTGGATGCCGATGCCCCAGGCTTTCCGGCCATCCAGCGGCAGGTGACCGGTGCGCACATTGCCGCCTGCGTTGATGATGAAACTGGTCATGTCCGTATCCAGCAGCATCCGGGCGACCAACTCTGTGGCATACCCCTTGGCAACCGCGCCGACGTCCAGCTTGAGCAGCGGGTCCTGGTAATAGATGGTCTGTTCCTGCTCATCCAGAATGACGAAATCAATGTTGGTATGCCTATTGGCGGCTTCCAGCTTGTCCATATCCGGCAGCTTGGCTTGCTCGGGGGAGAGGTCCGCGGTGTCGCGCTCATCGTGCCATAAGGCCAGCACAGCGCCCAGGGCGATGTTGACCATGCCCTGGGTCCTGGTTTGCTCCTCCTTGGCCCATTTGATCAGCTGAAACAATTCCTCCGGCACCCTCACAGGCTCTTTCGCGGCGTTGTTGTTCAGGTAGTACATGTTGTTGAGGCCTTCATAGCGCAGGTACTGATTAAACTGCTTGTGCAGCTCGTTGAACCTGTCTTCCACCAGCTTGGCGTTCTTATCAAATTCTTCCTGGGACGGCGCGAAGGCAATCAGGGTGATAGCGGTATCAAAGGTGCCAAAGAACATGTAGGAATACTTGTGAATGTCCGGCTCTGATTGCGCGCTTGCCAAGACAATAGAGAAAATCAGTACCAGGGACAGAAGGGCAGAGAGGATGCGTTTCTTCATTGGTCTGTATACCCCAGATTTTTCAGGTCCGCGTTGGAATTGCGCCAGTCCGGCCGCACTTTGACCCACAGTTTCAGCATCACCTGGGTGCCCAGCAAGGCTTCAATGGCGGCCCTGGCCTTTGTGCCGATGGTGCCCAGCATCTTGCCTTGCTTTCCGATGATGATGCCCTTGTGCGAAGCGCGCTCACAGTAGATGTCGGCAAACACTTCCGTCAATGTGGGGCTGACTTCCTTCATGGACAGCACCTCAATGCCGATGCCGTGGGGGATTTCCTCCTGCAGTAGGAACAAGGTCTGTTCCCTGATCAACTCCGCGATGATCTGGCGCTCGGTCTGCGGCGTCCACTGGTCGTCCGGATAATACTTCGGGCCTTCGGGCAGCTTCGCCAGCACCGCTTCCATCAGCTTGCCTACGCCATCGCCGGTCTTGGCGGACATGGGCAGGATCTCATCAAAGCCATCCTCCGCGTACTCCGCAATCAGGGGCAGCAGCTGCTGGGGGTGAATCAGGTCGATTTTGTTCAGTACCAGGAACTTGGGGATGTTGCGCTGCGCCAGCGCCCTGATGGTTTCCCGCTCCTGCGGATCCTTTCTGGAAGCGTCCGCAATCACAATCAAGGCGTCAATGGCCTGCATGGCGTCCTGGACAGTCTTGTCCATGAATTCGCCTAACTTGGTGCGCGGCTTGTGGATGCCTGGGGTGTCCACAAACACAACCTGGTGGTCAGGCTTGTTGAGGATGCCGATGATCTGGTTGCGGGTGGTCTGCGGCTTGGGGGAGATAATGGCCACCTTTTCACCGATGAGGGCGTTGATAAGGGTGGACTTGCCCACATTGGGCCGTCCCACAATGCTGACAAAACCGGATTTGAAGGCGGGCTTAGTGCTTGGTGTCATGGGCATCCTCCTGAAAACTGAAAAAACTGTGGGGCAGCAAGCGGTCCAAGGTAGTTTCCTCCACCTGGCCATCACCCCAGGTGACCAGCACGCGCAGCGTGGGCGCGAACTCCGCCATCACCTGGCGGCAGGCGCCGCAGGGCCAGGGCGCGGTTTGGTCCGCGGCGATGGCGATGGTGGTGAACTTCTTTTGGCCCTGGCTGATGGCTTTGAAAATCGCGGTGCGCTCAGCGCAGTTGGTCAGCCCAAAGGAGGCGTTTTCCACATTGCAGCCGGTCAGGACGGTGCCATCCTCGCAAAACAGCGCCGCGCCGACACGGTAGTTGGAATAGGGGACATAGGCCATTTTCCGCGCGTCCCGCGCGCTTTGTAAGAGCGCCGCGTCCAGCGTTTCATCCTTGAACGCAAACTTCAGGGCCGCTTCCTCTTGTTTTCTCATTGCTGATTGATCCTCCTTGGACAAGTGATCATACCCGATTAAATGAAAAACCCCATGGACAAACAGATAGCTCATTTCCCGGAAAACAGAATGGCCATACTCCTGCGCCTGCTCTTGCGCCCGCTTGACATTGATGATGATGTCCCCCAAAAAACAACTGGCGCTGTCACTGTCCCAAGATTCCCGTATAAAAGCCGGGCTGTCTTGAAACAGGTGACCGGGAGAGACATCACAGGAGGGGAAACTGAGCACATCCGTGGGCAAGTCCTTGTTGCGCCAGGTTTTGTTGGCCTCCCGGATGCGTTCATCATCTGTCAAGGTCAGGCTGATGCTGCAGGGGCTGGTAATGCCCTCGACACAAAGGCAGGCCTTGAAGGCCTGCTCAAATTGCTGATCCCGCACCTGGCAAATGACGTCACGGACAATCTCAATCATGCTTGTTCTTCTCTGAACCTTTTTCTTCGGTTGGCGCGTAAAAAGCAGGTGGAGAGACCACATCAATCTCCGTTGAATAGGGCTTGTTGGCCGGTTTGGGCAAGGCCACCTCCGCCTTGGGCTTGCTGCTGCGCAGCTGCTGCAAATGGGCAATCAAGCGTTCACCGGGCAGCAATTTGTCCGCGGACTTTGGGTATTCAATCCGCTCATGGAAGACGCCATAGATTACCGAAGCGCAGCTGTCGCGGATCTGGTTGAGCTGCTGCAGGGTCAGAGGCGCGTTGACCATCATGCCGCTTTGCACCTTCTTCTGGATGAGTTCGTCAATGAAGGACACAATCTCGTCCGTGGTCGGGTTGCTCAATGTGCGGATGGCGGCCTCCACCGTGTCACACACCATGATGACGGCGCCTTCCATGGTTTGCGGCGGCACGCCGGGATAGCGGAAATCCGCTTCGTCCACCGGTTTACCGTTGGCTTCCTTGACGGCCTTGTGATAAAAATACTGCACCAGAGAATCCCCATGGTGTTCGGCGATGATTTGCTGAATCTCATAGGGGAGGCGGTTTTGCTTGGCCATGGCGATGCCTTCCCTGACGTGGGAGATGATGATGGCGGCGGACACATGGGGATCCGTCGTGTCATGAACATTGCTGGTGCCAATTTGGTTTTCCTTGAAATACAAGGGGCGCTTGAGCTTACCGATGTCATGGAAATAAGCGCCGGCGCGCGCCAGCAAGGGGTTGGCGCCGATGGCTTCCGCGGCAGTCTCCGCCAAATTGGCAATGATGATGCTGTGATGGTAGGTGCCGGGGGCTTCCATCAGCAGCCTGCGCATCAAAGGGTGGTTGGGGTTGGTCAGGTCCAGCAGGCGCATGGGGGTGGGCAGGTTGAACAAGGTCTCATAGGCCGGCTGTAAAGACAGGCACAGCAGCGCGCTGATGACGGTGCCCGCCATCGCCCATAAGCCTTTATTGAGGGAAACCCTCATGGACATGCTGGTCATCAGCCCGATGCATAAGACCACCAGAAAACTGGCCGCCGCGGCCAGGCCGCCCGCGAACAGGACATAGGAGCGTTCATACTTTTTGTGCAGCATCACGGCTGTCAGGTTGCCCGCGATCATCGCCATGAACAGCAGGTTGATCATGTCCATGTTGGCGCTGACGGTGCCGCTGGTCATCATCATCACAGAAATCAAGGTGGTGGTGATGCCCACGATGATGCCGGGCAGCACCCCCAGGGTGACGGACAGGAGCATGTAGGGCAGCACCAGCGGCGCCAAATACATCAAGTCAATGGATTTTGCCAGCAGGCTTAACAGCATGGTGGTCCCTGTCACCAGGTAGACGATCATCAGGCGTTTGTTGTCCTGGTAAACACTCGCGTTGAAATGGCGCAGAAATAAGCCCATCAGGACCAGCATGGCCATCACCAGGGCAATGGCGCCCAGGTACATGGAATAGTCAATGGAATGGTCGCTTAACAAGCCCAGGCTGTTAAGCATGGCAATCTGGTTGTCACGGATTCTGCCTTCACCGGCGACCACGATGTTCTGACCCTGCTTGAAGATAACTGGCTCCACCGCCTGCCAGGCAGCGTGGCGGGCAGCTTCCGTCGCGTCCTCGTCCACCACCATGTTGGGTAGGATGATGGCGCGCAGCAGCGGCAACGCCACGTTTTGCAGCAGGCTGACATTGGTCTTGAAGCCCACCACCTGCATGATCGCGGTGATGGCGATGGACTCCTGACCCTGGGTGATGTTGCCCTGCATGGTGTTGCGGATGGCGGGGTTTAAGGAGGTGTACATCTCATCAAACTGTTCAGCTGTGGCGTTCATCAGGGTGGCCAGTTGAAAATTTTGAAAGTCCACCAGGTTCATAATTTCGTGGGCCGCTTCAAATTCTTCCGGGGAATAGACCCTGTTGGCGTTGTAGTCAGGCAGTGATTGGGCAAACTGGCGCACGGCCAGCATCTGGGCATAGACGGCGTCCAGGGAGAGCATCACCTTCTCGGTAATCCCTTCCTGGTAGTGGTAGATAGGGGTGACATTGGCTGCGGCTTGGTCACGGTTTCTCAGTGTCGTCACCTCGTCCTCAACGTCCTTGTTGGCGGAGATGGTGTGCGTTGGCACCAGGCCTGTGGTCAGGTTGTAGCGCTTGGGGGTGACGGTGATGATGAAAATGATCAGGCAGATCAGCGTGCCAATGGCAACAATCAGCCCCTGGTGAAAGGTGGCTGAGCGCGTGAAAGCATAGGCCTTTTGTAAGCCGGTGGCGTTTTGCCGGTCTTTGCCGGCAAGGGGCAGCTCATGCATGCTTTGTGTTCCTTGCTTCATATTGGTCATAGGCGCGGACGATGCGGGCGACCAGGTCATTGCGCACGACGTCTTCCTGGCCCAGCCGGCTGATGCTGACGCCTTCGATGCCCTCCAGTACTTCCATGGCCACCAGCAAGCCCGAGCGGCGGGCGATAGGCAGGTCAATCTGGGAAGGGTCCCCGGTGACAACACAGCGGGCATTCTTGCCCATGCGGGTTAAGAACATCTTCATTTGCTCGGGCGTGGTGTTTTGCGCTTCGTCCAAAATAATGTAGGCGTCATTCAGGGTCCTGCCGCGCATGAAGGCCAGTGGGGCCACTTCAATCGCGCCGCGCTCCAGCATCCGCTGGTAGGCTTCCATGCCCACAATCTCATACAGCGCGTCATATAAAGGCCGAAGGTAGGGGTCCACTTTCTGCACCATGTCACCGGGCAGGAAGCCCAGTTTTTCACCGGCTTCAACGGCAGGCCGGGTCAGGATCAGGCGCTCCACTTCCTTGTTCTTGTAGGCAACGGCAGCCATGGCGATGGCCAGGAAGGTTTTGCCTGTGCCGGCGGGGCCGACAGCCAGGGTCAGCCCACTGGTCTTCATCGCCTGCACATAGCGGCGCTGGCCTTCGGTCTTGCAGATGATGCGCTTGCCGCGGTGGGTGTAGGCCACCGCTTCCTTGGCCAGCCCTTCAACCTGTTCCAGGCGGTTTTGCTTGGCCAGGGACAAGAGGTAGCGGATGCGCGGCTCGTCCACCTGCTCGCCGGCCTGCAGCAATTGCATCATCTCTTCAATCAGCCGCTCCGCGAGCAAGGTGTTTTCGCTGTCACCTGATACATGCAGTTCATTGTTGCGCAGGTGAATGCTGACGTTGAGGCTTTCTTCCAATAATTGAATGTTGCGGTCGTTTAAGCCAAACAAGGCAACATAGGTGTCAAAAGAATCCAACGGTACTGACAAACAGTCTGGTACTCCCTTCGTTACAAAGCAATCATGTTAGCGAATAACTAACCACGCTAATCATACACTGAATCAGGTTCCGGCGCAAGAAACCGGCTGTGGACCGCCTTGCTTCGCCAATTTCTAAAACCGCTAAAATGCCAAAAATTTCGCTTGCAGGTTGGGAACACATATGGTATCATCACCTTTGCTGAATTGGCAGGGCAGGAGGTGAAGTACGTTGCCAAACATCAAGTCCGCGCAAAAGCGCGTCCGGGTTACCAAGAAGAAGAACCTGCGCAACCGCATGGTGAAGACCGGGGTGAAAACCGCCGTGAAGAAATATACCCTGGCGCTCAACTCCGACCTTGCAAGCGCGCCTGAGAAACTCAGTGCTGCCGCCGCTGCATTGGATCGCGGTGTTGCGAAGGGTGTTGTTCATAAGAATACCGCCAACCGCAAAAAGTCCCGCATGGCCATCGCGCTCAACAAAGCCCAGGCCTAACCATTGCAAACAAGCAAAATGCCGCAGCAAGCGGCTTTTTTTATAGGGAAGTATAGCAAATGAAAGAATTGCCAAACATCGGTGAAGCTGAAAAACTGCTGGCGTGGGCTTTATCAAAAAACCCTGGCCAGTGGGGCGCGCACAGCAGGACAGTCGCGCGCGCTGCCAGGACGATCGCTTTAGCCTGCCGGATGAACGCGCAGCGCTGTGAGGTGCTGGGCTTGCTGCACGACATTGGCCGCTATGTGGGCAAGGTCGCCTTCACCCATGTTGTCGCGGGCTATGACCTGATGATGCTGAAAGGCTATCCATCAGCAGCCAAGGTATGCCTGACGCATTCCTTCCCGCTACAGGACATCGCGGCATACAATGGGCAAATTGATTGCGCCCCGCAGGACTTTGTGCGGGTCAAAGGACTGCTTGCCGAGGTTGAATATGATGATGAGATGCGCCTGATCCAGCTGTGCGACGCGATCAGCCTGCCTACTGGCGTCACCATCATGGAAAAACGCCTGCTGGAGGTCGGTTTGCGCCATGGCTTGAGCCAGATAACCGCGCGCAAGTGGCAGACGTTTATGGAATTAAAAGCCTTGTTTGACCGGCGCTGCGGTCAAAACATCTATCAATTGTTTTCAGATGAGATTACCAAGGACCTGTTCTCATGACAAGGCTGCCGCGATTCTGGCGGCCAGGCGCACATTGTTGAACACCAACTGAATATTGGCTTTCAAGGAGTTGCCTCCGGTCAGCTCCACCACCTTGGCCAGCAGGTAGGGGGTGACTTCCTTGCCCGCAATGCCCTGGGCCTGGGCTTCCTTCAGCGCTTGCTCAATCGCCGGGTCAATGACATCCGCCGGCATCGCGTACTCCTGGGGGATGGGGTTGGTCACCAGCATCGCGCCTGGATACTGCATGTCCAGCTGCGCCTTGATCATCCCGGCGATTTCAGCGGGCGTGTCCGCGCGCAGGGGTACTTGAAAACTGCTGGCATTGGTATAGAAGGCGGGCAACACATCCGTCTGGTAGCCCACCACCGGGACGCCCTTGGTTTCCAGATACTCCAGCGTCAGCCCCAGGTCCAGAATGCTCTTGGCCCCGGCGCACACCACGGTGACCGGTGTCATGGCCATCTCCTCCAGGTCCGCCGAAATGTCCATGGATTGTTCCGCCCCTCGGTGCACACCGCCAATGCCGCCGGTGGCGAACACCTTGATGCCCGCCATGTGCGCGATGATCATGGTGGCGGCCACGGTGGTGGCCCCGTCCATGCCTTTTGATACCAGCATGGGCAAATCCCTGCGGCTGGCCTTGATCATTTTGGTGCCTGCCTTGCCCAGGTATTCAATCTGCTCATGGGTCAGCCCCGCGCACAGCTTGCCGCCCAGCACCGCGATGGTGGCGGGTTCCGCGCCATGTTCCCGCGCGGTGCGCTCACAGGCCAGGGCGGTCTCCACATTTTGCGGATAGGGCATGCCATGGCTGATGATGGTGCTTTCCAGTGCAATGATTGGTTTATTTTGTTCCATCGCTTCCCTGACCCTGGGGGAGATGAGCAGGTGTTGGTTCATGCTGTTACCTCAATTGCCGGTCATCTGTTTGTTTTGAAGATAGTGATGCGATGCCTGGACTGCTCGCTTTGCGGTTTCAAGGACACCCAGGACCAGGCTTGTGCTGACGGCGATGGAGGCCGTCATGGCGTCCCCGGCGCCGGTCTGGCTGGCCTGGCTGATGTCCGGGACAGGCATCAAGCCCTTATCCCGCGCGTCCGCGAAATAGACGCCTTCCTTGCCCAATGAGATAAAAACTTTCTGGACACCTTGTTGCAGCAGGAATTCCGCGGCTTTTTCAACGCTGCTTGCACCGGTCAGGGCGAGGGCCTCCAGGCGGTTGGGTTTGATGGCTGCCAGGCGGTCAAGGATGGGCAGCAATCGGACGCACTTGACCGCGCTCACAGGGTCGGCGATCAGCGGCATGGACAGCATATTTGCCGCTGTTTTCAGTGCAGAGGCGGACAGGTTTGCGTCCAGGACGCAGGCATCCGCCTGTATTCCCTTGCTTAGTAAGTCGCTGATGACGTCACTGGTCAGGGCGTCCATCGCGCGCATGTCGTTGACCGCGCAGCGCATGTCGCCCTCCTGGTCGTGGATGGCCAGGTAGGTGCTGGTGGAAAAACTGGTCTGAACGGCATAGCGCAGGCCGATGTTCATTTGCTGGCAGGCAGTTTTCAG
>LSQX01258317.1_pt2 | contig 44279 bp, 37 predicted proteins | sample 654561 | NCBI WGS metagenome assembly LSQX01 (sample SAMN04489861, study PRJNA283612) | anaerobic digester metagenome | isolation source: 4 biogas reactors fed with cattle manure at either 37C or 55C with and... | place: Denmark: Kongens Lyngby | collected 2014 | reverse complement strand
TTTGTTTTGCGGAAACTCAAGACCCTGCTTAACCAATTTCCCAATTTCGCTCCAATTTTACTTTTTTATTTTGATATATCCGGTGCAGCATTTTTTCGCAATACTGCCGGCCTGATGTTTCATTCAAGCCGGCAGTATTGCGGAATTTACTCAGGTCTTGGCAACCATTACCTTCTCCACCAGGTCAGCAATGTCCTCGCAGAAGTCGATTGAGTTTTCCAGTAGCTGATAAAGCTCCTTTTGTTTGATGATTTTTATCGCGTCTTTTTCATTCTGAAACAAATGGAGCATGCTCTCCGCGTAGGTACGGTCCCCTTCCTCTTCAATTCTATTGACTTCGATAATGCACTCGTTGATTTTTTTCTGGTTTTTCTTAAACTGCTTCAGCGCCGTCATCAGCTCATTTAATATCTCGCATGACGAGACGACGGAATTCACAAAACGCATCAAATATTCATTGGCTTCGGTTATCTGCAGGATATGGATATGGGTCGCTATATAATCAATGCTGTCCGTAAGGCATTCGATTGCCTTGATGATTTCCACAATGTCGGTTCTGTCGATCGGGGTAATAAATGCTACATCTATTGTCTTCAGGCATTGATGGACATGCAGATCACCCTCATGCTCGACTTCCTTGATCGTCTTTAACTCCGATTCGTTTATTATACCGTCGGCAAAAGAGGCCTGAAGCGTTCGGGCAGCTTTGAGCGCTATCTGCATTCCCTTTTCAAACATTTTAAAATAATCTACACTTTTTCTGCTGATCTTTCCCATAACCGCTATCCTTTCCATCCGGGTTGTCGCCTATGCATAGCATGATTCCGGATCTGTTATCTATGAAAACAAAGAGAAAATAAATCTGAACAGCTTTGCAAACGTAAATCCCAGGATAAGACAGGCGGGAAAAGTCAGCACCCAGGCGAGGATCATGTCTTTTGCAATGCCCCAGTTGACCGATCCTACCCCTTTTGATGCGCCTGCGCCCATCATCGCGGTGGCCTTCGTATTTGTGGTGCTCAACGGTATACCGAATGCAGTTGCCGCAAGCATGCTGCCTGAAGCCACGACCTCGGCGGCAAAGCCTTGATATTTTTCCAGCTTCACCATATCCATACCCATGGATTTGATGATCCTGTAACCGCCGACGGAAGTCCCGGCTGCCATGATTAAAGAGCATAAGAGCATGATCCATAACGGGATATCCATTGCTCCGCCTACGCCGGTTTGATATATACCGCCAACAACCAGTGCCAGATAAAAGACACCCATGAACTTTTGGCCATCCTGCGCCCCATGGCTAAATGCCATCAGAGACGCGCTGATAATCTGACCCACGGAGAAAAATGTCTCGGTTTTACGCCGGTTTATATTCTTGCACATCGCTTCAACCGCTTTCGTCGCAAGAAAGCCCAGGAAAAAACCTGCAAAAGTAGAAATGAGGAGCCCGTAAAGCACCTTTTGCACCGAATCCCAGTTAAAGGCGCCGATACCGTTGAGCGATATGCCCGCACCCATAAGACCGGCGATTAGCGCATGGCTTTCGCTTGTGGGGATACCGTATTTCCAGGCCGATACGGCCCATATGACGATGGAAAGCTGAGACGCTCCCAATGTGATAAGCGCCTCTGAGCCTGTCCCGATATCCACTACGCTAGCCGTGGTGGCAGCGACTGCGGTTCCCATGAAAATAACACCCAGTAAATTGAAAAACGCGCCTAGTGCTATCGCTGTTTTCGGGCGGAGAACCCTTGTGGAAATCACGGTTGCTATTGTGTTCGGCGAGTCCGTCCAGCCGTTGACAAATATAGACGCACAGACTAAAGTTATAATAAGACCCAGACCAATTCTCGTAACGGCATCATCCTATCGTTTGTAAGTGGTCAATAACGGGCAGCCCGCTCCTTATACGGTCCGTATTATGAATCGATACACTTCGCCATGAGAGCAAAACCAAAGGCGCAAACAAGCACAAATATGCATTTGGTTTTACCCGAAGCAGAGTTAGATTATCACATTATTTTGTGAAAAACAAGAGCAAGTATTCAGGACGCTTTTTTCATAGTAAAACAATCAACCGCAAACTCGCAGAATTTTTTCAATAATAAAGGATTGCTTGCAGCCGCTTATCGCTTTTCTTATAATAAAACCTGAGCTCTGCCAAGATCCTTGAAACTCATTTTAAGCTTAGCGTAAAAACCATGAATCGAAGGAGGCAAACTGTCATGGCAACACATCCGCAGCCTGCTATTTTTCCGGTTGATGCCTATGAGCATTATGAAACCGAGTATATTGACGACATGGGATTTCGTGTGTTCGCAAAACGACCGAAACCGGACTATACTCCGGTTCCCGATCCTCCCCCAAGTGACCCTGCACGCTTCAGTGCCGAAAAATTTGCACTTGAGGCGGCAAGCGGTGGAAAAAACACGTTGCTTTTTGATGATCTTGGTCTGCCCTCGGTCATGGTGCGCATTCCGATGTTCCTCTGGTCGGACGTGCTCGAAGGTGCACCGGAGGAACCCTGCTCAGCGTTTGTTATCGACGGAAAGGTACATGAATCCATTTATATCAGCAAATATCTCAATGTGATTGAACATGGGCGCGGGTACTCCCTGCCGGGCCGCAACCCGGCAAGTATGTACACACGCGATGAGATGAAAGCCGCTTGTGCGCGCAAAGGTAAAGGCTGGCATCTGATGAGCAATGCCGAATACATGGCTCTTGCTTTCTGGTGCCGAAAAAACAATCATTTTCCGCATGGAAACAGCAATTCGGGCAGTGACTTTTTTCACAGGCATGAACATGGCGTTCGCCGGTATATGGGGTGGTTTAAAGGTGCGCATTTCGACATGCACATGTGGCCTACGCTCACAGGCACCGGGCCCGACACATGGTCGCACGACGGTACGCCGTTCGGGATATTTGACCTGATCGGCAATTTATGGGACACGCTTTCAGGATTGCGCCTGATGAACGGAGAGATTCAGGTTATTCCGGACAACAACAGTGCGCTGAATGTGGACGAGGGGCCTGACAGCACATACTGGCGTGCGATTTTAGCGGACGGTTCTTTTGCGCTTCCCGGTACCCCGGGTACCTACAAAATTGACAGCCTTATTTTGGGGCGGGAAAACGAGGATTTTGTCAATATCGGAAGCGTTGGCTGTCTTTCGACGGAGATCACAAAACCGCTTTATACGGGGTCAAGTCCGGACTTGACACACCGGGCGTATACGGTGTTCCCGTTTGCTGAAATGACGCATACGGACATCGCAAAGCCGAACATGAGGCTTAAACAGTTGGGTATATATCCAGTGGAGAACATGCAGCGCGAGCCGGTCTTTTTTCTACGAAATTACGGAGAGCGTATGTTATGCAAAGGCGGGTCATGGTTTGACGGCAAGACGGCAAGTATGTGGGAACTGTATATGCGGGAAGAACGCGGCTGGATTGCGCAGGACATCGGATTTCGCTGTGCATACGCAGAGATCTGACGGGTGCAGCAGTCCATATGGCTCAGTATGAACAATCAAAAGAGTCCGGTGAGAATACACGAGTTGTTTTGCAATGTATAACTATATAATTTTGTAGAGCAGGTCATTTCCACAGTAAGAAACACACTGGAGATTGATATCCCGGCAACGGCATAACCTGCGTTTGGAAAGTAAACCAAGTTTACGGTCTGTTTGAATAGCTCCGGTGGCGGCAAAACACCGAAAAAAAGGAACTGTTGCGAAATGCATAATATGCGTTTCGCAACAGTTCCTTTTTTTCAAGAGAAGGTTTTATGCGCTTCGCCTCATGAAATGCTGCGCTTTATGAACCTTTGCAGCATAGCTACGGCTTCGGCGCGGGTTGCCGTGTTTTGCGGATTCAGGCTGCCAAGATTATCCCCGTTCATTATGCCCGCCCCGCAGGCCCAACGGAAAGCAGGAATCGCATAATCGGAGATGTTCCCGGCGTCGCGATACGAAAGAAGGTTTACCCCCTCGCCCTGCGACACATCATAGCCCGCATTTTGCGCATAGCGGCCAATTGCTCTCGTGTGATATTCGTTTCGGGAGCAAAGGTGTTTTCGTCTACGCCATCGGAAATCCCCTTTGCCGCCGCCCAAGCCACGGCCTTTTCATACCACGAACCTGCCAAGACGTCCGAAAAGGCGTTTGCGTAGTTGCCCGTGTCTCCGCTTATCCGGTAGATGACCGTAACAGCCATCGCCCGTGACATAGGAAGGATGGAACAAAACATCTCCGGAGCGATACCGCTCATCAGACCCATTCGGGAAACAAACAGCACATTGTCATAATACCAGTCATCTTCAAAAACATCCGAAAACGGATTTTTCAGCAGCTCTCTCACCGCAGCACCATCCAGTACGCAGACATGTGATAGGGAGCTTAGTGTTATGGACAGCGACTCTCCGTCTAGTGTATGCGCTTCTTCCCTGTAGTCCCCGCTGCTCAGAACATGGATTACGCGTAAATCCGGAATCGTACGGAAGGAGCTGTCTGATAATATTACCCTGATTGCTCCGGCATCACTGTGGACCGCCCTGTCGTCCACAGTGATGCGGATTTCAAAGACCGGGAAACCCGTATCGTAAAGACCGCTCAGCATCGGATTTTCAAAGTCATCCGGCCTATCCAGTGTGAACTCGATCACACTGTCCGCATTCTAGTCGAGTTGTGATAGAACCTCGGCGGGAATCATAATGGTTCCAAAGCCGTTGGTCAGTTGCAGCATGCATTGGTTGTCAATCAGATGATTCAGGCCTTCCCGGTAAACCTTATCGTACTTCCGGAGGCCTCGACAGATACGGTTCCCCCTCTTCCCGCTGCTGCTGCCGAGAAGCGTCAAGTTGTCGTTCATGACCATGACGCCGACCTACTCGCCTGTTGCAGGATCCACCAGAGCCCCGCCGTTCATTGCGTATGGATTCGGGTCAAACGGCTCAAGCTCACCCAAAAAGGAACCGATATCGAGTCCGACTTTTTTGTTCTGGAATATGTAATAGACTCGGTAGGGGAATCCGAGGAAGCTACCGGTGTAGGCAACCCCGCCGTAGCCTGAGATGCTGCCGAACGCGTCCTTAATTGCGGTTGAAAAGGATGCGCCGGTTACATTCACCGTAATCTGTCCGCCCAAAGCGAAATCGATCTCGGCGCTTGCTATTTTCATCGTCCTGTCGATGAACCAGGCGTCTGCAGGTATCTGTACGAGGCCGAAAACCCTGCCATCGCAGCCCAGCGACAGATATGCCTTCGTGGGGTTTTTGTAATCGTTGAGTCCCTCAAAAGCCGACACGTTGAATTCGCCGCCTCCCTGGATGAACGGCAAGTCGGAGTTCGGGATGGACAAAACGAGCTTCATACCGCCGCCCACCTTCAGGCCTTTGTAGTTACTCCCGTTATAATTGCGTATATCACCTACAAGCTCCATATACCAGCTGTATTCGTCTATGATATCCATTTCGAGCAACGTCGCTTCCGTCAGCGACGCCTTATAGAAGCCTGCGCCGATTTCTACGGTACACCACCCTTCGATGATTTTCAACACACTGCTCTTCGCGCTGACCAAAAGCCTTAGCGGCGGGACGGCAAAGAAATCGCCGTTGATGGTATCGGCAAGATTTTTAAAGCCGCCGCCGAGGCCATTGAGCTTGGCTACGACCACCTGCGGTACCAGTGGGACACCGACCTCCGAGGCGGCTCTGAAAACCAGCGTGTTGGGAATCAACGCACCGTTGTAAATGCGTTTCAGTTCCAGTTCGCCCTCCGCTTCGAACATGCCGAATACGTCCAGCTCCAGCTTGAACGCGTAGCATTCCTCCCCGGGAAAGCTGTTGATCTCCGCTTCGGCGTTTCCGATGTCCAGTCCAAGCAACTGCTGCATATCCACAGCGCCCGGAATATCGATGTGCAAAATTGCACTGTTGTTGTCCGGGTTTATTCCGACGGTCAGCTTTCCGCCGGAGACACCAAATTGCACGCTCGTATCGCCCGTATTTTTCGGGTGTAAAATTTAAAAGTTGGCACAGACAGGTGCACGCCTTTTGCCGTAATTGTGCCGTTGGCAGAAACGGTAAATTCACCGCTCCCCTTCGTCCAGGTGGCGGTCAGCGCGGGAGAAAGCTGCGCTGCGCCCTGTGTAAAGACAAAGCTGTCGTTTTCCTGCTTGAACTCACCCCGGAAAACCGCGGTAAGCTTGCTGCCGAATTGGTCTATCAGCTCGGTCTTGGTTTTCCCCGCTCGCGCCGAAAGCACGGTGTTAATTACTGACGATACCGACACAGGAAGCGTTCTGCGGTATGCTGATGGGATCAAGCGGAATATTGTCACTGTCCGCTACGGCGAAAAGGTCGCGAAAGCCCCATAAGGCAAAAGCTTCGCCTTTGCCGGAGATTTCATGCTCGACGTCAAGCCGCGAACCACTCTCCGGATAATAGGCCACCTTGTCGGAATAGTTATGACTGTGTCCATGTATGCCGGCAATCATTTCATCGCCTATCGAAGCGTGCCAGTACCCATTCATCGCGACGAACGGATTGGCATAGGAAAAGGAGTCTGTATAGGCCTCACTGATTTCGTTTGTATCCGTTCGGCTCAGACCGGTGGAAATCGAAGTCGTGAAATATTCTGTGGTCCTTGTATAAGGGTAAGTGCTCGCATATATATCCAAATATCTGTTCAGCCGAACATTGCCCTTTAGATTATGGCCGGCAGCACCGAAGTTTAGATGCCTGGTCATCCGCAACACACTCAAATCCTGATTTCTGTTGGTAAGTGTCGCACTGGCCAGCACGCCCCAGGTTTTATAGCTGGCCGGTGTATCAGTTTCCTTTTCAATGATATTCCAGGATGTCGTAGTGTCCGTCTCTCCCTTGTCGAGCCGCACCAGACTGTAGACAATCGTTATGGTACTGCCGCCGGACAGCGCAAAAACCTGCCTTAGTTTCGGATTATCCGGATCGGTGTTGACGATTTTCTGCGACCGGCCGGTAACTCCGACAGGGCTGTTTAAATCCGTATGCCATACATCAATGCCAAATGTCTGCCTGTAAAAAGCGTGAGCTTCGGTCGCGCCGGTATTTTTGACGTCGTCCAGCGTTTTCTGGGACGGAACCCTCGTCATATTACCGTCCGGACGGATATAAAAGCCGATATAATCGTTTTTAAATACAGATACCGTCCTGCTGGCCGGCTGTGACGCTGCCTTCATTTTGTGTCATCGCGCGTACCGTAAATGGAAAGAGGGATAAGACTATTAGAATTGTCAGGAATGCTGAGATTGTTTTTTCATTACTGCTTCCATATTTCTCCTTTTCTTTTTCCGTGTGCCGGGTGGAAATAAACCTGAGAGCCCGGTTTGTTACCCCATCAACACGACCTGAAGCAGCTCGTTGAAGGTTGCACTGAGCCGTCCGTGTCCCCAGTGCACATAGTTTCCATCGGTTTGCGCGGTCATAAAAAGATCCTCGTCGGCAAGCTCGCGAAACCTCATTGTTTTCAGCTTTACCGAAAGATCCACCGTAACCGTACTGCCGCTTTCCATATCCATGAAGAGCCGATGGTCCTTCATGGGAACGACTGCCTGATATAGTCCATATTTATCCTCTTAATCTAGAAATTCCCATCCTATTTCATTATAGAATGGGATTTCGCTTTCCGCTTAGTCCAAATGGACTATCTTTATATAATTTTCTGCATTTTTCAATCTGTTCGCCCAATTTGCGCTATTTCAGCTTTTCAGCCAACCTTGCCCTGCGGTCGATATCCAGCTTTTGAAAAATCGTGCGCATGTGTGCTCTGACCGTGCTATCAGATATCGTCAGTTTTTCAGCAATCTCGCTGTTGCACAGTCCCGAAGCTGCAAGCAGGGCAATTTCCCGCTCTCGTGTGGTAAGGTCGACAGGCAGTTCTTCTGCGGTTAGGTTTGAGCGAAGCTTGGTAAAACCGGATAAAAAATGCTTCCTTATTTCGGTAAACCTTTTTGTTGTTCCGGATGATAACAGGAAATCCATTGCTTAGGAATGTCACCAAGCATAAAGCTGTATACAGCGAGTAGATAGGTAAATTTGTCGCTCAGCGCGCTGTGCGCGTATTCCGGCAGTTTATCACAGCCGAGAACCGCGCAGGCCTGCCCTTTGTGTAATCGTTCTGAACGAAGAAAGCCGCAGCAGAAATGTCTGCTGAGCTGTGTCCAGCGCGTACCACACGAGGCGTTCCATCAGCACGTAAATTCCGGAGGCAACCGAGAGTGCACCCTCTTCCCGGTAAGAGCGAAGCTGCAAATAGACTGCAATCACCCACCCTTCGGTATATCCGGCAATCCTTCCCGCTTCCTCATCAGAAACGGCGCAGCCCGATAGAGCAAAGTAACGGTGTATATCCTCCGCATGCAGCCTTAAATCGGATGCGGTGATATGTAAAATGCCCCGGCCTGTAACGATGGATACGAGGTCTCGCGGCAGCATCTGCGTGATGAAAACGATATGTAGGTTTTTCCCACCGTGTTCTGCCATGGCAGCAAAAAGCGATTCGGGAAAGGCAGTCTGCAAATGATGAAAATCATCGAGGACAAGATAGGTCTCGCCTCGGCATTACATATCCCGAAACGTCCGGCAGGCCTCTGCAACGGTTGCAGCATTCGGCAGCTCCAACCGCATCAGCCGTCGGCCTACAGCATCGTCGATTTCCCGATAATCTGACATAAGCGATGAAAACCGGCGGCTGCAGCCTCGTCCTGTGCTGTAAACCAAAGAACCGGTACATTTTTAGGCCGAGAGGATTGCAACAGATCCCGTACAGCCGTTGTCTTGCCGTGACCGGAAGGCGCTTAAATTACCGCGACCGGCAATGAATGTATCATTCGCAGCTTTTTCATCAATCGGTCGGAATAGTAATGCAGGTCACTTGTCGTCTTATGTTTCATATCTCCATCCGTTTCACTTTTGGCGGTATGTATCTGCGTAAGTCAGAGCATCAAATACCCGTGCACATATGTTCAAAACAGCTCAAATCGATGATATTCATCATAATTCCATGTCAAGAATATGTCAAGAATTGTATAGCGGTATTGGAAAATAATAGAGCGAATAATATTATGATCTGTTCGTTACGTATAATGTATTTACTGTGTTTTTGACAATAGCACCGCATGAAAGCTTCTTATACTAAGTACCTTATGTGCGGATTTTTTTCGGTGAACTATTTCGTATGGTTATCGTCTATTCTATTGAACGAAAATCACTTCACTGGAAAGGAACCTTTTTATGAAAAAACAAATCGCAGCAGGGGCATTGTGCATTACGCTTATGCTTACTGCGCTGATTTCTCTTCCCGGTTGTCAGACGGTGAAAGCGGCTGACCTGATGAAGGGCATTAAGGCAAGAGACATTGCGCCTATTACGGAACTGAGCGGTGACGGAGACGCATCCTGCGCAAGCTTCGCGGTCAGCCTGCTTCAAAAAAGCGTGTCAGAGTATCAAAATACCCTGGTTTCTCCGCTCTCTGTTTTATGCGCGCTGGCTATGACGGCAAACGGTGCTGATAGTGAGACGCTTCGGCAGATGGAGCAGGTGTTCGGCCTGACAATCGGCGAGCTGAACGATTATCTGCATGCCTATCTCAGCAGCCTGCCCTCCGGAAGCAACTACAAACTCAGCATTGCCAACTCAATTTGGTTAAAGGACGACAAAGCCCTAACGGTCGGACAGGATTTTTTACAGACCAATGCGGATTATTACGGCGCGTCTGTCTATAAGACCGCATTTGACGAAAAGTCGCTTCGAGACATCAATGACTGGGTTAAAGAAAAAACCGACGGCATGATCCCAAGTATACTCGACAGCATCCCCCCGGACGCCGTCATGTACCTGATTAACGCGCTTGCCTTTGACGCGCAATGGGCGGATATCTACGAGGAAAGCCAAATTGTGAACGAAATCTTCACAACAGAAGCCGGAAACAAAAGGGACGCAGAAATGATGTACAATCAAGAAGGCCGGTATCTTGAAGACGACAACGCCACAGGCTTTATCAAATACTACGCCGACGAAAAGTATGCTTTTGCTGCGCTGCTGCCAAATGAGGGCATACCGGTGAAGGAATATATCGCCTCTCTTACCGGTGAAACCTTGATGGACACACTGAGAAGCGCGCAGCATACAAGTGTGAATACCGCTATTCCGAAATTTAAGCATGAATACTCAGCCGAGCTGAGCGATATACTGAAGGCAATGGGCATGACATACGCTTTTGATCCGTCCATGGCTGATTTTGCCTCTTTGGGACAATCGGAAAGCGGCAATATTTTAATCAGTCGGGTCATCCACAAGACCTTTATCCGTGTAGACGAAAAGGGTACAATGGCGGGCGCCGCAACGGCGGTGGAAATGAAGCAGACCTCGGCGGTAATTGAAGAGAATCTGAAAACCGTGTATCTGAACAAACCTTTTGTTTATATGCTCATCGACACCGAAACAAACCTTCCCTTTTTCGTCGGTACCATGATGGATACGGCGGAATAAAGGTAAATCGTAGCGTCCACGGCTATACCCACAGCCTTTTGAAAGGGCATAAAAGCTCACGTTTTCGACAGACTCTTTAAATACCGGCTTGTTGAGGACGGCAGAAAACCGAGGGAGGGTCAGCGATGCTTAAACCAAGACCTGCAATTGTGATTGCTTTAGGCCTGTTTATCCCGGCCGCTATACTCTCGGTTTTTTTCCTGAGTAAACCTGACGGGAAGCTGAGCGGGGAGATCACCGATACGGGTTATGTAAAAGCAATCGGGAACGGGACGGACTATAACGGCGTGGAGCTGTCTTTACTCACTATGGAACTGAATTCGGATCCAAAAATTATGACCGTGACCTGGCACAACGGCTCAAATGATTCCATAACTTACGGAGAAGTCTATCATATCTATAAAAGCGAAGACGGTGAATGGATAAGCTGCGCAGACACAAAGAAAAACGAGAATGGTATCGCATTTAACGATATTGCTTATTTTCTGGCTCCCGGTACAACGAATGTCCATACCTACAGGAACGACGGTTTTGATTTATCCAGAACGGGCACATACCGCATTCAAGCTGTCTTTTTTCTGAACAAGGACGTCCCGGTTACCGAAGAGGATCACCTGACGGTGTGGCTCGATTTCATCATTACGGAAAAATCGCCCGAAGCTGCGCAATAAAGCGGCTTCGGGCGATACTTTACATTGTCATTTCACAGGCGGCGAAGTCCCGCTTCGCAGACTCTCCGCTATTCGGTCAGCGCCGTTTTAAGTACCTGAATGATCTCACTTTCGGCCTGCCGGCCGATTTTTGTATTAAGGTTCATATCAAATCCATGATAGCATCCGGGGAAAACATGCAATTCGGTCGTGACACCGGCTTGCATCATTCGCATACAGTAATCGATCGTCTCATCGCGGAACAAGTCCAGCTCACCGACGCAGATATACGCAGGAGGCAATAAGGACAGTTCCTGCGCCCTCGCGGGAGCGGCGTAGTACGGAACGTCTTTCCCGTACAGCTCACCGAGGTACATTTCCCAACCGAATTCATTCTTTTCTCTGTTCCAGAACCGGTCGTCAAGAAACTCATGGCTTGAGGACGTGAGGTTGCGGTCATCTATCATCGGATACAAAGGTGCCTGAAAAGCGATAGGCGGGCCTTTTCTATCACGCGCGAGCAGGCATAAGGCAGCGGTCAACCCTCCGCCGGCGCTTCCGCCCGCGACAGCAATCCGATTTTTTAAAACCTTTAGTTCCCCGGCGTTCTCGGAAAACCATTTGAGGGCCGCGTAGCAATCCTCCAGAGGCCCCGGATACGGTGTGTCGGGGGCGAGCCGGTAATCCACGGAAACGACAACGCAGCCTATTTCCTGAACCGCGTGAATGCAAAAGAAATCCGTTGTTTCAGGTGACCCGACGAAGTAGCCGCCGCCGTGGATGTACAAAAGTCCCGGTCCGGCTTGATTCTTATCTGTCGGTTCGTAGATGCGAACACGCACCTCCGGTGCGCCCTCCGGCCCGGGGATCATTTTGTTGTAAACGGAAATTGACGGATCCTCAGGCGCCGGGCTCATGGGCATTGCATTCATCATCTCGCGCATGGCAGGCAGGCTCTCGCGCGTGAAATTGCCGCCGGGCATCATCTTCAGCGCTTCTCTCAGCTCAGGATGGACTCTGTTCATATCGATTTTCGGATTCATGCCTTTCCCCTCCGTGACAGTCAGATTTTTTTGAATAAAGGCGCCGATCAGGTCATATACGGCTTAGCTTGAAATTTCACCGCTTCCGTGGTCGGCGCCTTCCAGTTTACTTCGCGTTTTTTCATGTACCGGATGGCTGCTTTGATGATCAAAAACCTGAGCCGGGAACGGCGCGGCCGCCGACGATCTGTACTGCGCAACTGCGATCACATATTCCCTTTTACAATATCCGTTTTGAGTGTCTTCATGCCGTCCGTCGTTAGCTTATCTATCGGGAATTGCACATAGGAAACCATTTTTGGTTCAATCGTTGCTGTCAAACCCTTCTTTCGGCATAAATAAAACAAGTTATGATTTACAAAAGCTCATATTGATTTTATACTGGTAGTATATAGTATCATTCGAGCCGTTCAGCCGCCGGTTAAGCGTGCGCATCTTAACGTATCGTATCATAACTTTTTGGCATTATCAATGTCCGGCGCTTGATATTTATCAAATTTTTCCTGATTTTTGGAGGGCGATATGCCGGGTGCAAATAATAAAGTCATTCTGATCACCTACCCGAATTCGATGGGCAGAAACATTTCCGAGCTTCATTATATTCTAAACAGGTATTTCAGGGAAGCGCTCGGCGGCGTACATCTTTTGCCATTTTATGTTTCAACAGGTGACCGCGGTTTTGCGCCGATCGGATATCAAAAGGTAGACGAAGCCTTCGGGGACTGGACGGACATTGCGCGTTTAGCTGCGGATTATTCGCTGATGGCCGATTTTATGTTAAACCACATTTCTGCCGGGAGCGCCTATTATCAGGATTTTCTTTTAAAGAAGGACGCTTCGGCATACCGCTCGATGTTTATCCAGTATAAAGACTTCTGGGAAAGCGGAGAGCCGACAGACGAGCAAACGGCAGTCATTTATAAACGAAAACCCCGGGCGCCTTTCACAATCGCCCGTTTCCCGGACAAAAGCGAAGAGAAAATCTGGTGCACCTTTGGAGATCAGCAGATCGATCTGGATGTCCGGTCAGAAAAAACGCTGGAATTCATTAAAGAAAGCCTGACTTTTCTGGCAGAAAGGGGCATCTGTGCCATACGGCTTGACGCGTTTGCCTACACCGTCAAAAAACCCGGTACAAGCTGTTTTTTTGTCGAGCCCGAAATATGGTCGCTGCTGGAATACTGTGCCGGTATTCTCTCCCCATACGGCGTTCATGTATTACCCGAGATACATGAGCACCATGATTACCAGCTAAAGCTCGCTGCCAAAGGATACCCGGTTTATGACTTTGCGCTCCCCATGCTGCTGCTCAACGCGCTTTATACCGGGAAGACGGCGTATCTGAAGAACTGGCTTCATATTTGCCCGCGTCTTCAGTATACGACGCTGGACACGCACGACGGGATCGGCGTTGCGGATGTACGCGGTTTGATTCCGGACGAGGAACTTTATAAAACACGCGATGAGATATTTAAAACCGGTGCAAATGTGAAAGAAATCTATAGCAGCACCCGATACAACAACCTCGATGTCTATCAAATAAACTGCACATACTATTCCGCGCTCGGTAACGACGACGATGCCTATCTTCTGGCGCGAGCCGTGCAGTTTTTTACACCCGGAACGCCGATGATCTATTATGTCGGACTGCTGGCCGGAGCAAACGATGTCGAACTGGTAGAGCGCACAAAGGAAGGGAGGGACATCAACCGTCATGGCTATACTTTGCAGGAAATCGACCGCGAGGTGAAAAGGCCGGTCGTGCAAAAGCTCCTTAGGCTCATGACCTTTCGAAATACCCATCCCGCCTTTAACGGAGATATCACAATAGCCCCTTGCGGTGAACATCAATTGAAAATTTTATGGTCGCATTTGTCCCACTTTGCCGAGCTTGAAGCTGATTTTGCAAAGCGGTCCTATGTCATCCGGTATTCCGCAGATAACAGCATAAAACAAGCTTAAACCGTTTGAGCGCGCAAGTGTCAGTCTTCATGAAGAAAGGATAAAAAATGAAAGCAAAACAGATCGTCGATATAATTATCGCCAATTGCGATTTGCCTTTCGAGCTTGAGAATACCTGCGATACCTATCTTAGCGGCTCGCCGGATACAACAGTAACAGGCGTCGTTACAACCTTCATGGCCACAGTCGAGGTGATAAAAAAAGCCGCTCGTCTCGGGGCAAATATGATCATTACGCATGAACCGGTCTATTTTACCGCGAATGATTCGACCGATTGGCTGGCGGACGACCCGGTTTATCTCGCGAAGAAAAAGCTGCTGGAAGAAAACGATATCGTAATCTGGCGCTATCATGACCACATGCATATGAAAAAGCCCGACATGATCTACGAAGGCCTGATTAAGGCTCTAAATTGGGAAATATATGCGCAGCATGATGAAGAGTCCGGCGATTATCCCGACACAGATGAATATTTTGCCAAGTCGTTTAGCAATTATTACGACATTCCGGAAACAACATTGAATGACCTGGCTCGGTATTTCATGGAACGGCTTCAAATGGATCATATTCGAATACTGGGTGACTCGCAGACAACATGCAAAAGGGTCGGAATTCTTGTCGGCGGCGGCAGCCTCGGACTTGGCAGAGAAGAAATGCCGATGCAGGTCATGCATGAAAAGAATATTGATGTGCTCGTATGCGGTGAAATCACCGAATGGACTTTACCCGCTTATGTAAATGACGCGCAGGCGCTGGGCTTTTGCATGGCACTGCTGATCGTCGGGCATGAACGGTCCGAAGAATGGGGCATGAAATATATGGCCGAATGGCTAAAGCCGCTCATTCCCGCACTTTCTGTTGCGTTTATAGACGCAAAGGAACCATTTACTTATGTAAATTATAGTACGAAAGGACGATAAAAATGGCAGTATTCGAAACCACGTTTTACTCCACTTCCCTTCATCGCCAAACCCAGATGACCGCGATCATACCCGCTGATATACCCGATATTCCCGGCCTGCCGAAACCCGATAGGACCGGATTGTTTCCCTCGCTTTATTTGCTGCACGGTTTTTCGGGCGCTCACACCGATTGGATACGCGGTACGCGCATCGAACAGCTGGCTATGATGTACGGTGTGGCCGTGTTCTGCCCTTCCGGTGAAAACAGCTTCTATCTGGACGACATGAAAAGAGACGCGAATTACGGGCAACTGATCGGGCGGGAGCTGATCTCGTTTACGCGCATGATGTTTCCGATATCGCCGAAACGGGAGGATACCTATATCGGCGGCTTGTCCATGGGCGGCTACGGTGCTATCCGAAACGGCCTTATGTACAACGAGGTGTTCAGCCGCGTTATTGCGCTGTCTTCCGCTTTGATCACCGACAATGTCGCTAAGGGCACAGAGCAGGAAGACAATCCGCTGATTTCGGCAGCTTATTTTACGCACACCTTCGGATCGCCGGAAAACATCAAGGGCAGTGATGTAGATCCCGAAGCTCTGGCCGAAAAACTGATCGAATCAAAGGCAATAAAGCCGGAGATTTACATGGCTTGCGGAACCGAGGATCCTTTGCTCAGCGTTAACCGGAGCTTGCATGATTGTTTGACAAAAATGGGTTACGATCATGTCTATTTAGAAGGACCCGGAATGCACAGCTGGGAATTCTGGGATACCTATATTGAAAAGGCGCTGACCTGGATCGGCGATAGCGGTAAATAATTTCGTTTTCCTTATATGTGATTTATGACATATAAGGAAAACAAGCTTTAAGCAAAAACCGTGCTTTACGGTAGAAAGGTGTAAAATATGGAATTCTTTGAGGTAATTGAAAAGCGCTACAGTTATCGCGGCGAGTTTTTGGACACGCCGGTACCCCGCGAAGACCTTATTAAGATCGTGACCGCAGGCACAAAGGCGCCCTCTGCCGGAAACCTGCAAACCCAGAGCTTTCTTGTCGTGACTGATCCTGAGATCAAAGCAAAAATAGCTGAAATCATGCCGCATAAGGGAATATCCACGGCGCCCGCGCTGATTTTGCTGGTCTCGCAGAAGCAGGAACTCGGGCCTATGAAGGTTTCTTTTGAATTAAAGGATTATGGCGCGGCCGCGGAAAATGTGCTGCTTGCTGCGGCGGCGCTGGGTTATGCTTCCCTTTGGACGGATGGCGAAACAAGCATGATCCCGGAGCGTCAGGATAAGCTGAAAGAGCTTTTAAACATCCCCGGGGACCGGTCCGTACGCGCCGTCCTTCCGATCGGCATCGCAAAAGATCCCGGACATCAACCGCCGCGCAAACCCTTTGACGAACTGGTGAAGTTTGAAACTTATTTGTAAGGCGCACTATAAAATCGGCTGCCCTGAGCGTTTCAGGTCAGCCGATTTTATATGCGGTGAAGAACAGACTTATACTATTCTCCTATTTAATTGGAGAATAGTATTATTTTTTCATGCCGATGCACTCGATCTGGCAGTTGAATTTTTCCTTCAGATCCGAAATCGTTTCGGGTTTTGCAAAGCGTTCGGGATCATAGGTCTTTATGGACATATAGTCGTGCAGGAAAGAGGCCCACAGCGTCAATCCGCCCATATCGTAGACCTCGGCTTTTGTCAGCGCTTCCAGACTGTGCGGTGCGAATTTCGGAATATTCACCAGGCACTCGGAATCGGCTACAAATTCCTCATCATAAATCTTGAATTTAACTTCGCCCTTTCTGACATACAGCAACTCACGATTTGCGGGGAATTTGACCCACTGCGCTGTAAAACCGGGTTCCATTTCGGCGCAGCAAAGCTCGTTTGCACCCGCATTCTCCCATCGCTGCGTGATGACCTTCATCGTAACGCCCTCAAGCTTGTATTCCGCAAGAGGCCGTTTGGGGTTTCTGACGGCAGGACACTGCTCAGTCGGGATTTCCTTGAACAGCATGCGTTCGCGGTTGATAAAGTCCATCGTCGGACGCAGTTTATCCAGCTCGGTGTCCTCCGGATACTTTTCCTTCGCTTTGTTGAACGCGCCGAGGTCCGGGCTGAAAACATAGTCGTGGAAAAATCCGCGGTATTTTACATCCTCAAGGAAGCCCATGCCATGCGCCATGCCCGCCTGAAGGTGCAGAATATCGCCCTGTGTCAGCATACATTTTGTCCCGTTCATGTAAAGCCACATTTTTCCGCTGTCGACAAAGAAGGTTTCAAAACCGTTGCGATGCTCATGGGACATGTGGGATACGTCGGGATCTGTGCCCTCTTTCATTTTGTGCATGATCGAATCGGTCATCCAGAACATCGCTCTCGGCCCTTCCGCCGGGATAATGGAGCTTTGTTCCTCGCCGATGTGCCCATCGGGCATTTTGAACACATTGTCGAATTTCCTACCCTTGAGATCAATTAGGTATTCGCTTGCCATGTATTATCATTCCTTTCGGTTATTTATATGTGAGTTATGACCGCATCAATAAACCGGCCGATTGCCTTTTTGCGGCAAGTCACCTTCCAGCCTTCATGCCGACGCGCTCAATCTGACAGTTGAAGCCGGCTTTCAGGTTGGCGATCGTTTCGGTTTTTTCAAAACGTTCGGGGTCGTAGGTTTTAATCGACATATAGTCATGCAGGAATGAAGCCCAGAGGGTCTGTCCGCCAAGGTCATAGACCTCGGCTTTGGTCAGAGCCTCGAGGCTGCGGGGTGCGAATTTCGGGATGTTGATAATACTTTCGGGCGGTGCGATAAACGTTTCATCATAGACAGTGAACTTGACCTCACCGTTTCTCACGTATAAAAGATCGCGTTCTTTCGGATATTTCACCCATTCGGCCGTAAAGCCGGGTTCCATCTCCGCGCAGCAAAGCTCGGTAATACCTGCGTTTTCCCAGCGCTGAACCAGTATTTTCATCGTCACGCCGTCCAGCCTGTATTCCGCAAGAGGACGTTTGGGGTTTCTGACAGCCGAGCATTGATCCGCGGATACTTCCTTAAACAGCATGGGCTCATGCCTTATGTAATCCATAGATGGCATAAGCTTATCCAACTCCGGATCGTTCGGGGAATAGGCCTTTGCTTTTCCGAACGGTCCGAGATCGGGACTGTATATATAATCATGGTAGGTTCCGCGATACTTAACATCCTCGATAAAGGCCATGCCGTGAATCTGGCCTGCCTGCAGATGCAGAATATCACCCTTTGTGAGCATGCATTTCTTACCATCAATATACAGCCACATCTTGCCGCTGTCAACAAAAAAGGTCTCATAGCCGAGCCGGTGCTCATGCGGCATATGATCCAGATCGGGGTCTGTGCCCTCGGGCATCGCATACATGAGTGTGTCAAGCATCCAGAACATGTTTCTTGGGCCTTCGCCCGGGACAATCGAAGCCACCTCCGATGTTACCGTTCCGTCGGGTTTCTTGCTTTTTGCCGTGTCTTTCCAAGCTTCTGGGTTATTGTTTAAATCAATAAGGTATTCGCTTGGCATTTCAGATTCTCCTTTCAGTTTTGGCATTTTTAGCTTTTGAGGAAACCCGGGTAATGAAAGCTGACTGCCCTCCGCCGGCATTCGCCGCGGAGGGCAGAAGGGTTATTATTAATACTTTTCCATAAACGCGTCGTAGGCATCCTGATAAATCTGCCGGCATTCAGCCCATCCGAGCTGATCGAGACCGGCGACATAGGAATCCCACTCGCTGAGCGGCGTGGAACCGTCCACGAACAGCAGGAAGTTTTCAGCTATATAGGTCTGGATATCAATACCGAGATTGGCAAGTTGTCCATCCTGCTCTGCTGTGAAGGTAACCGCGCTTGGCCATTGCATGGATCTGTCGCAATTGAAGTGTGAATCCCAGAACGTATGGAACTCGGCAAACTGCTCACCGCCGGGGATGGCGTATGTTTTGCTTCGCATAATGATTCCGCCTTCGCAGATATCATTCATCGTGTACTGAAGCAGCGCCCAGGACATTCCGCTTGGATGATTAATCAGGAAGTCGGTCAGCATCGGCTTGCCGTTTTCATCATAATAGAATGCCTCGCCTTCCACACCCCAGTTAGACAGGAATATGCCTTCTTCGCTGTAAAACCAGTCGCAGTAGGTAACAAGCAGCGGGATGTTATCGCATTTCGGGCTGATTGCCCAGTTGCCTGCCGTTATCCATGTGCGTCCGTCGCCGAGATGGAATACTTGTCCTTCTTCCTTGACAACCTTCTGAATGGGCACCCAGTAGGCATTGGGATCTTGATTGTTGATACCGGAATAGTCGTTGGCCTCGCCGGGGATCAGGCCAATTACGCCGAGGGTTCCGTCCAGAATCAGCGGCATATAATCGCCGATTGCTGTGGTTGACATCCAGTTGGGCTGAATGAGGCCCTCATTCCACCACTGGTTGACCAGCGTCATGGCTTCCTTGTCTTCGGGTCTTGAATTGCAGAACTGCACCTGGCCGTCAACGACTACGGGCGGGGCCACCTTGTTGTTCATCGAATCGACGACGAAATTCGTGTCGAAAGCGGGGCTGAAGATGCCGTGGGAGTCAAGCCCGGAAAGCAGCAGATAGGGGGTTTCCGCTCCGCACTCGGTCTGGAAGAGCTTGAGCAGGTTGTGCAGATCGTCAATCGTAACGACGTCTTCATTCGTCATACCGAGTTTCTCCAGCCAGTCGCCGCGCGCGGCTCCGCTGTTGCGGGTGACATACTCGGACTCAAAGCAGTAAAAGGCGTAAATCGTTTCCGGAACGGGCATGATTTTTGCCATTACGTTGATGTCATCGGGATGGCTGTTAATCTCATAGAAATAGTTCGGCATATACTCTTTATAATCGTACAGGTTAACGATGTACTCGTCATCAATCGCCTGCTGTAGGGGGCCCGGGAAAAACCAGTCGATGTTTGTGCTTAGGTTTGGAATATCGTCACTGGCCACCAGAATGGACATATTGTCCCATCGGTTACCAAAGGGGATCAGTATGTACTCGATGTTAACGCCGGTCTTTTCAGCCAGCGCGGCGGGATATGCCAGATCCTCGTAACCGGATTCCGGTACCGCTTCAACAATCATCGGAGAGGTCAGATAGGTAAAAACTTCGTCCGTTGTGGAAAGCGGGAGTTCATATTGATACCTTGTCAGCGGTACGCCGTTTGCATCTGTTTCGTACTTTCCGACCGCAAGGTTGTAAGGGCCTTCGTCTACCGGCTCATCCGAAGTTTGCGGCTCGCCCGATTGCTCGGGGGCGCTTGCCGTCGGCTGATCCGAGGGCTGCGTTACGCCCGGGTCTTTCGGGCCGCAAGCTGCAAAAAATGCGGCAAGCAGCGTAAGCGCAAGCAATAATGCCAGAGTCTTTTTCATGTACCTTAAATCCTCCACTTTAGTAAATTGGTATGCTTTCATTAGAATATGCCCGGTACGCGCAGGCGAGCCGGTATAGATCAACATGTCCGGAGCTTAACCTGTGGTTTGACCGGGGTAAGGGAAAACGCTTTGACCCCTCACCTCCCTGATTTTTTGCGACAGCGACTGCTATACTGCGTATCTGACGGCAACAGTAAATATTGTTAACACCGTCTTTTATAAGCAATATTGTAAATGTTATCATAGACCGTATTTATTTTCAATCGGCTTTTCCGGTACGCAATCGCAAGATGAACAGTCGTTCACCACTATATGGTAGTTTGTTTTAATGCTGCGCTATACTGCTCATTTTTTTATATAACATTTGATTTTAATGAAAATCATCATATAATCTGCCGTACAACCCGGCGAAACCTCGCCTCAGCCAAAGCGTTATTACCAGTTATCGGTTATTTTCAGAAAAGAGCTCCACCGATTTTCAGGTAAGCAATCCCCAAATATTAGGCACCACATTTTATCCTTTCCGGTTATGGTTTTGATTGTCTTGCCTTTTAAATACAATCGGAAAAGCTTCCCTGCCGTGAACTCCGACAGGAAAGCTTTTCTCTAAGCGGTCTGTTTGTCCGTTAAGGAGAGATTATGCACCAAACCTCTCCGTAAATGCGTCGTAAGCCGCCTGATGGATCTCCAAAGCCTCAGACCATCCAAGCTGCTCAAGTCCTGCGACATAACTGCTCCATTCGCTGAGCGGTTTGGAGTTGTCAACAAACTGGAGGAAGTTCTCGGAAATATAGGTCTTGATATCAGAGCCGAGGTCGGCAAGACGGGAGTTTTCCTCGATACCGAAGGTAATGGCGGTAGGCCATGCCATTGATCCGTCATAACGGTAATAGTTCGGGTCATCCCAGAACGTGTGGAATTCGGCAAGCTTCTCTCCGCCGGGGATCGCGTATGTTCTGCTGCGCATCACAACGCCGCCTTCAAACACATCGTTCATTGCATATTGCAGCAGCGCCCAGGACATACCCCCAGGCTGATTGATCAAGAAGTCGGTCAGCATCGGCTTGCCTTCTTCGTCGTAGTAGAAGGTATAACCCTCTACGCCGTAGTTCGAGAAGAATACGCCGCTGGGGCTGTAGAACCAGTCACAGTAGCTGACAAGAAGCGGAATGTTCTCACAGTTTGTGCTGACGGCCCAGGAGCCGATGCCAATCCATGTACGGACATCGCCGAGATGGAAAACCTGATCCTCGGTCAGAACGGGCTTATGCAGCGGCACCCAGTATGCATTGGGGTCTACGTTGTTGATGCCCGAATAGTCGTTTGCTTCCCCGGGAATCAGGCCAATAACGCCGATTGAGCCGTCCAGAATTTTATCCATGACATTCGGGTTACCTTCAGCGGCCATCCAGTTAGGATCAAATAGCCCCTCATTCCACCATTGATTCATCATTGTCAGAAAGTTTAGGTCCTGTTGCCTGGAGTTGGCAAACTGAACTTTGCCGTTCTCGATTAAAGGCGGCGCCACATTGGAAATTGTTGCGCTGCATATCGTGTCAAATGCGCTGAACATGCTGTGCGGGTCAAGAGACGCGTAAAGTAAAAACGGAGAAGCCGCGCCGATTTCCGTCTTATACATCAAAAGCAAATTATGGAAATCATCCATCGTAATGATATCGCTGTTGGTCATGCCGAGGCGCTCAAGCCAGTCACCGCGGGTTCCTATACTGTTACGCGTAACATACTCGGATTCCATGCACCAGAATTCATAAATGGTCTCGGGATAAGGCATGATTTTCGCCAGAACATTGATATCTTCCGGATGGTTATTCGCTTCATAAAAATAGTTCGGCATATAGTCCTTGTAATCATACAGATTTACGATAAAGTCATCGTCTACCGCTTCCTGCATGGTTCCCGGATAAAACATGTTGGCGTTCGTGAGCAGATCCGGCAGATCGTCGCTGGCGACCAGAACGGAAAAGTTTGTTGCGCGGTCAGCCCAGGCAATCATCAGATACTCTATGTTTACCCCTGTTTTTTCAGCCAGTGCTGCAGGGTATTCCATAGATTCATATCCTGATTCCGGAACAGCATCAACCAGAACGGGGCAAGTCCAGTATGTAAATACCTCGTCTGTGGTTGATAACGGGAGCGGATATTCGTAGGGGGCCAGCGGAACATTGTTTTCACCCGTATCATACTTGCCCGCAGCAAGATTGTACGGGCTTTCTTCGTCGGTCGTGTCACCGTTCCCGCTGTTCGGCGCTTGGGTCGCGGTGCCGGTAGATGCGGTTTCGGGCGCGGGTGTGTCGGAATCTGTTTTTGTTCCGCCGCAGGCGGAGAACAAAACAACGATTAATGCGATTGCCAGAAGTAATGCCAGTTGCTTTTTCAATTCTTTTCGCCTCCATTAATAGGTAATCCTAAGTCTTTTTTGCACAGAGTTAATTGCAAGACCCTTTTAAATTATTACCGCTCCTTCCCATAAATTGTTTCACACTATAAACTATAATGACTTTTTAGCATAAAGTCCATGATGTTTGTTCATAGGACCGTAACATTGGGGCGTTTTCAACGAATTAGTCACCAAAATATGGGCATCTTTTTATGATATGTCCACTCATCTATTCATCAAAATCCGGTTAATCTACCCATACTAATGCGATGTAATTGGCTTTGTTGCCGTGATATCGGTTATCGCTTCACCAATCTTTGCGCATTCTGACGGCCAAACCACATATTTGGTGTTCAGAATATGATGACGACAATTCCCTCGGTGTGTTAGCAAAAGCCCTCCTGCCCAAGTTCGGCCAGGAGAGCTTTTGCTTTTTATAAACGGATTGATTTGATATTTTTGATATTGTTTATATGTGTTAGATCTGCCGTTGCGGATTTTTCAGCACAGAAGCTCTACGCTCCGAACCTGTCCATGAAGTCATCGTAAGCCGCCTGATAGATTTCTCTGGCTTCCGACCAGCCGAGCTGGTCAAGTCCCGATACATATGCGTCCCAGTCGCTGAACGGTTTTGAGTTGTCCACAAACTGGAGGTAGTTTTCCATTATGTAGGTTTTGATGTCGGCGCCTAATTCCGCTAGCCGCGAGTTTTGTTCTGTCGTAAAAGCAATCGCACTGGGCCATTGCATCGTACCGTCGAAACGGTAATGGTCCGGATCATCCCAGAAGGCATGAAATGCTGCCAGCTTCTCGCCACCCGGATAGGCATATGCTCTGCTGCGGATTAAAACGCCGCCTTCGTTAACGTCGTTCATCGCAAACTGCAGCAGTGCCGAAGACATTCCGAAAGGATGGTTAACCAGAAAATCGGTCAGCATCGGTTTACCGCTTTCGTCATAGTAGAAGGTATATCCTTCTACGCCCCAGTTTTCAAAGAAAATGCCGCTGGGGCTATAAAACCAGTCGCAGTAACTGGTCAGTAGCGGGATATTCGCGCATTTTGCGCTGATAGCCCAGGCACCGAGAGATATCCATGTTCTGTTATCACCCAGATGAAATACCTGACCCTCCGTTATAACAGGCTTGTGCAGCGGCACGAAATAGGCATTGGGATCTACGTTGTTGACCGAAAAGTCATGTGCTTCGCCCGGTATCATACCCATCACACCCATCACGCCGTTTAACACATCGTTATGCGCATCCAAGCTGCCTGCCATGGATGCCCAGTTCGGCGATATCAGGCCATCGTTCCACCACTCATTGAGCATGGTCATGAAGTTTTTGTCCTGCGGTCTGGAGTTGGCGAATTGCACTTTGCCGTTCTCAATGACAGGCGGAGCTATCAGAGCCACGCCTGCCGCGCAGGATGTATCAAACGCGCTGAATATATTATGCGGATCCAGAGACAGCAACAGCGTATACGGATATTCCGCACCGATTTCGCTCTTGAACAGCTTTAACAGATTATGCAGATCATCTATGGTGATAATGTCTTCATTGGTCATGCCGAGGCGGTCAAGCCAGTCACCGCGCGCACCGGGTCCGTTGTCGGTTATATACTCGTTTTTCATGCAGTAGAAGCAATAAATCGTTTCGGCATATGGTATGATCTTTGCTTTTACATTGATGTCCTCCGGGTGGCTGTTGGCTTCAAGATAGTAGTTTGGCATATAATCCTTATAATCGTACAGGTTGGCAAAAAAGCCGTCGTCCACCGCCTGCTGCAGAGGTCCGGGATAATACCAATCGGGATTCGTCATCAAATCCGGAAGGTCGTCGCTGGCCAGTAAAACCGAGAAATTTGTCGCGCGTTCCGCCCAGCCGATAATATGGTATTCAAGATGGACACCGGTTTTTTCTGCCAGTGCAGCGGGATAAGGCATGTCCTCGTAACCCGATTCCGGAATCGCGTCCGCAATCGACGGGCAGGCCCAGTAGGTAAATACCTCGTCCGCTGTCGTAAGCGGGAGCGGATACTCGTAAGGCTCCTTCGCAATGCCGTTTTCGTCTGTTTCATACTTGCCTGCCGGCAAATTATACGGGCTGCTTGCATCGGCTGTCTGGACTGTCCCGGACGAGTCGGTGCCGGAATTCGTTTTACCTCCGCCGCAGGCCGCAAATAAAGCGGCAAGCATGGCGAATGCAAGAATCAGTGCTAATCGCTTTTTCATATGATTCCCCTCCCTGAAATAATCAATCCGAATGACTTGGTATATACCTCCATATCAGTAATGATTATATCAAACTGGGTAAATCATGTCTATTCCATGTTTGTTCCGGTGTGTTCGATTGTTGGTGAATTGCTGCCGTTTGCTTAGCAGTCCGGTATTATCCGGATACCGGATTTTACTTAATTTTTATTGATTTTAGTTAAAATGCCGACCGGATAATTAAACCCGGTTATCCGAATCATGGGGAATGGCCGATCAGGCTCTTTAAAAGCGGCCGATATTTAAGGCCGCGAAATATGCGCTTCGGGTTGCTTCGGTGATATTCTTCGGCGTAACGCAGTCTCCGATCTGATAAAACTCGGGCGCTATGAACCTCAGCGCATCCGCTGCCTTATGAAGCGGAACCATGCCCGCAGCGGATATCACCGTATCGGCTTCATACAGTGTCCTTTCTCCGTTTCGCTCTCCAAACACGCCTTGGGCGGTAATCTCTACCGCTTTCGTGTTTAACGCTAACCGAACACCGATGCGCGCAAACTCAATCCCGATGGACTGACCCTGCAAAATATTTCCCCCATCGTTTATTCTCGGCAGCATTTCAAGAATCGTCACGTCATGCCCGAGATCGCCCATATAAACGGCCAGCTCGCTGCCGGCGAGGCCGCCGCCGAGGATTACGATCCGCCGTCCGGCCAGTTCAGGATTTTCATACACCTCTTGCACAGAAAGCACATTCGGGCCGTCAATTCCTTTGACGGGCAAAACAGCGGGCTGCGCGCCCAGTGCGGCGATTAGCGCTTCGGGACCAATGCCGGCTGCAAACGCCGGCGTAACCTCTGTTTTGAGCCTCAGGTCTATATCTGTTTTTGAGATCATCAACTTCTGATGCTGTATGTATTCGTTCAGATGCCGTTTAAACGGTACCTTTTCTTCGCAGAGCAGAACCCCGCCGAGCTTATCCGACTTTTCGCAAAGAATGACCTTGTGCCCGCGCTCATGCGCGGTCAAAGCCGCCTGCATACCGGCAATTCCCCCGCCGGCAACGAGGACAGTCTTTTTTTCTTTGATCGGCTTTGAAAATTTAACTTCCGCCTCGTTTCCGGTTTCCGGGTTGAGCGCACAGATGATATGACCGCGCGTCATCAGACTGGAAAAACAAGCAAAGCAGCGCATGCAATTGACAATCTCTTGCTGCTTGCCTGCTCTCGCCTTCACCGGAAGGTCCGGGTCGCAGATCAAGCCTCTGGCCAGTTGAACGATATCCGCCTTACCGGAGGCGATGATCTCTTCAAGAAATTCGGGATCGGAAAGCGCGCCGACTGCCGCGACCTTAGACTGCCTTACATGCTTTTTGATTTCAGCGGCATATTTCACGTTCACACCGTCCTCTAGGAACATGCTGGGATGGGTGACTGTGAACACACGCGGATCCTCATGGCTGCCTGCGGAAACATGGATCAAATCAACTTTGCCATCGAGCGCTTTAGCGATCATCACGCCATAAGAGATATCGTATCCGCCCTCGTAGCACTCCGAACCGCTGATTCTGATTTCAATCGGAAAACCCGGTCCTACCGCCCGGCGCACCGCGTCGATGATCATCAGCGGAAACCGCATCCTGTTTTCAAAGCTCCCGCCATATTCGTCCGTCCTCGAGTTGATTGTCGGTGACATAAACTGATGCATCAGCCAGCCGTGCCCGCCGTGCAAAGTGACCATGCCGAAGCCGCATTGCTTGGCAAATGCCGCCGCTTGCGCGTGCTTTTTTACCGTGTGCGCTATAATTTCCGGCGTCATGGCATAGGCATGGATCGTTTCGCCGTTCATTCCTTTCGTATCGCTTTCCACCGGGCCGTAGATTTTATGCCCCTGTGCAAAGGAGATACGCGCGGCGTTTCCGCCGTGGGACATCTCCATGGAAGCGACTGCCCCGTGTCTGGTGATTGCGTCGGACAGCTTCGTCAGATGCGGCCTTGCCCCGGGATCGTCAAGCAGAATGTGATTGCCGTTGGCAAGCGCCATTTCGGAATCCACCATTGCGTCTCCGATACAGACGGAAGCCGCGCCTCCGATGGCCTTGCGTTCGTAGTATGCTATTCCGGCTGTGATCGGTCGGTTTTTCGATGTCGCGTACTGCAGTCCGGTCGGGGATGCGAATATTCTGTTTTGAAAAAGTGTATCCCCCAATGTGATCGGAGAAAACAGATGCGGATACCTGCAATTATACATGGCGAGCTCCCTTCGATATGGTTTTTCCATAGTATATCGCGCAGATAACCGGAAATCAACCGTCCGGTTGACTTCCGTCCGGTTGATCTCCGGTATGACCGCAGATTAACCGGTAGGTATCCTTCAACTCAAGAAAGCCTGAGATAAGCTCGGCTGCCAGACTGCCGCAAAACACCCGATCCGATATGGGTTCCTTACGGCAGACGATGAAATATCTTTTGTTCAGCAATTCATTCAGGTTTGGTTCGCTTATTTCGGGATAATGGTTTTTCTTATAGCTTTCGCCCACAACGGAGAAACCCGCTCGTTTCACCTCTCGGAGCGCCTGCGCATAACGTTTTTGCTCCCGAAGGAGGTGCGCTCTGATTTTTATTATGCCGGTGCCTGTCTGTTTATAAATGCGGATGCCATAGGTATAGTAATCATAGCCCATATCAAAATAAAGACCCGGAATATCCGTGTCCCTGCCCGGTTCTCTGAAACGCAGATACATATATGTTTTCAGCGGAGGTCCGGCGGAAAAGCGCATATCACTGTACATGGAGGAAACACAGCTTTGCATCCGCGTTTCAATATCCGGACTTATGCCTTCGACTGTCTCAGTCAGGTCATGAAATAGGTGCGTTAAAGGTCGTGTAATTATCAATTTGTACTTTTCCTTGATTTCTTCGCTCAGCTCCGTTTTGCCAATAAACTGAAGTGAGAAAAGAAAATCCGGAAACTGAGCGGAAAAGCCGGTGAATTTCAACATCACTCGCCTCCTGATCATGATCATATTATTTATCGGGTATAAATATAGTGCCTTAAACCGGACATCTGTGCGTCCTGTTTAAGGCAGTTTCTATATTCACGGAAAATTGCGCGGCAACAACGATTTTGCCTGATGCGGCGAAATACTGCGGCTCAGCCGCCGGTCTCATGGTTTTATTTTTCTTTCTTTTCCCGGAACACGCCGGTATGATCCGGGTCTGTGGCAACCGGTTTGACACAGGCGTTTTTATCGCCCTGTGCACACCATGTCTAACAAGTAGTCTCCGTCAAACAATCCCTCAGGCTTGTATGTTCGAAACGTCATTTGCATGTTTCTCTTCTCCTTAACACATTATGCGTTGCAATCGGCATGCGCATTACCCAAACACTTTCATACGCCATCTCCGCCTGCCCGCATCCTCGGCCTGCCTCAACCCACATACCTGATCCGGATTTGATTGGCGGCTGCCTCGCTAAGCGCTAAGCAAACCTGTTTATCCGGAGAAAAGAACGGCGTCCTGAGCATATCGGATATTCGTGCAGGCGGATAGTGATACAGGATAAACAGCAGAACAATAAAACGTTCTTTAACGCTGAGGCCGCTCAGGGTTTCTTTGAGCATGTTCTGATGCGCAGTTTTGATAATCGGAATACATTCAGATGAAGATCCGGCCTTGCCACCTGTCTTTTTTTGAGTTTTACAGACAGATATAAACAGGCGCCTGATGCTCCGGCTTTCCAGCGCCGGAAAATCGGGCTTTTTCAGATAGGTAAGTTTCCTATAAGTCCGGCTAAACACCTTTTTGGTAAGTCGTTCGGCTGTTTCCTGATGCTCTATTGTATAAAATGCAAGACTGAACAGCTTTTTTATACTCTCGGACAAATGCTGTTCAACCGACAGGTTGTTTGATGGCAAAGCCCTCATCTCCTTCGGGTTAATCGCATGTATAAGGCGGTATTATTTCGGTTAACTACTATATAGACAACCGCCGCCTGCATGATGCAACAATTTACGGATAAACATAATTGCGTTTATCCTGTAGCGATGAGGGTAAATAGGCCTGCAGCCGTTTTCGGTTCCGGAAAAACTTTATTCCCGATAAACGATGCTCTCTGCGATGTTTATTATCTCGTCACGGCTGATCATCCCCTGAATGAGAATCAGGTGACCGTTCATTTCTAAGGCCAGCGTGACGACGGAATTTTTGATGACAAGCATTCCGTCCCTTCCGCCGATTTTTATGGTTTCGTTGACTTGTGCATTTTCGGTATCTACGGCTACCGTGCTGGAACTGCCGAATATGGTATAAGTAATGAAGCGTGTTTCATTTTGCTCATCGGTAAATACCATCCTTTTGATCGATTGGGTAACTATGGAATCGCTGACCTCGAAGCCTTCGGGGATATAGGATGGAACATAAGCCTGCGACCAGTTGACCACGAGTCCGTTATTGTTTTCACCATTACCCTCTCGCCGTTCTGTCAATTGGATTGTGGTGTATTCAGGCTCAATACTGATGAGCAGATTCAGTACGTTGACGCGAAAAGCATCCACGGTCATAAAAGCGACGGAAAACGCGATTATAATCGCAAGGATCGCAGCAGAGGCCATGCACATAATCCTGTGCGGGCTTCCGGACCTCCTTTTCCCGGCGCTTTTCAGACGCCTGTTCATGCGCCGCAAAAACCGGCTTACGGCATTTTTATCGGGCATGCTCACCGCGGCTTCCTCCAGAAGCTGTTCTGCGCTGCTTCTGAGCTCCTCATCCAGACTTCTTCCCTCGATTTCCGCTGTGATGGTTCTTATGGCCAGCCGGAAAATATTCTCTTCGTATTCTTCATTGATTCCGCTTAGCATATGCTCGACGCGCTCATTGTTCATCACCGGCCATCTCCGTTTCCGCCAGCTTTTTTGCGTTTCTTCTGGCTCTGGTCAGGTATTGCCGTACGCTGTTTGATTCAATTCCCATTATTTCAGCAATGTCTTTATCGTTCATTTCCAGCTCGTACTTGAAATGCAGCAGATCCTTTTGTCTTTGCGGCAGCTTCGCAATTGCCCTGCCGAGCAGTTCAAGGTCAGATTCATGAAACAGCTTGCCTTCTACATTCCCATCGTCGGAAATGCGGTCGGAAATGTCCATGTCTTTACCGTAATACAAGTGCTTCCTTTCCACATATTTGTGTTTTATGTAATTAATCGCAACGCTCCTTGCAGTATAGACAACATAGGAGGTGGTTTTGCAACCGGTAAGCGTGCGCAATACCGGAATTTTTTCGATCAGCCTGATAAAAACATCGCTGATCAGGTCCTCGATATCGGTGATGTCTTTTGTCAGACCGTATATGGTTTTCCGAACATATCTATAATAGCGATGATATAATTCCAGCATGAATGTCCTGTCGTCTGGATGCTCAATTACCTCGATCGCAGCAAAAAACATGAAAATCGCCTCCGGACAACCATAATAACAGATAATTCTTCTTTTTACCATATCCTTGCATCGGACATTTTCGATACGCCGCCCGCAATACTTCCCCGGTTTTTAACCGAACGGAACTTATACTATTCTCATTAAAAACGGAGAATAGTATTATTATGTTTAAAAGAGCCGTAGGCACCCTTGCAGCCGACTGCAGACCGTTAGCTGTAAATCACCTAAAAGGGTTGTTGACTGCGTCGGCTTGAAAGGAGAAACTATGCAAAAAAATAACCGTTATCGTATCATTGTATTGATTTCGGGTCTTTTTATCAATCTGTGTACAGGGATTTTATATATGTGGAGCGTATTTTTGCCTTATGTGGTCAGCCATCACGGCTGGAACCCTTCGCAGGTTGCGATGACCTCAGCCGTCATGATCGCAGGCTTTGTACTCGGCAACATCCTGACCGGGTTGGCGCAGGAGAAAATTCATCCGCGTGCAGCTGCATTTTTTGGGTGCGGGCTCTTTTGCTCCGGAATCTATCTGACCGCCTTAATCGGCCATGGCATCCCTTCGATGATTTACCTGACCTATGGGATTGCGGGCGGACTCGGCTGCGGTATCGCCTACGGCACTGTGCTGGCGGTCCTTCAGAAATGGTGGCCGGCACATTTGGGATTCGCGACTGGAACTTCCGTGGGTTTTTTCGGTCTTTCGGTCGTTATTCTCTCGCCGGTAGCGGACAGGATGCTCAGAACAGGCGGGGTGCCATTTACTTTCAAAATTCTTGCCATTGTATTTTTCGTTGTCTGCGCAGCGGCGGCCCTTCTGATGAAAAATCCGGATAAGGCATACTACTATTCGGAAATCACAAAAAAAATCGACATAGAGAACGTAAAGCAATTTAAACCCCGTGAAATGCTCCGGTCCATGTCGTACTATTATATATTGATATCCGTTTTCGCTGCCTCCGCAGCCTATCTTGTCATCGTCCCCTTCATTACCACGATAGCGCTCAGCCGGGGCATATCACCCGGGCTCGCCCTTATTGCGGTCATGGGTACGGGCGTTGCAAATGCCTTGGGACGAATCCTCGCCCCGCTTGCTTCCGAAAAAACCAGACGGACAACGGTGATGATGCTTTGCGCCATCATCTCCGCGGCCGCCTGTGTGTTAATCATATTCGCATCGGGCGCAGCCTATATAGCGGCCGTATTTTTCATTGCTTTTTCATACGGCGGCGCGTCTGGTATTACCCCTGTTATTGCAACAGAACTGTTCGGCGCGCGCTATTCCGGCGCCAATTACGGCCTTGTACTGGTTGGGGTTGGCTTATCCTCTATCGTCTTTGGAAGGCTCGCTGCTGTTTTTGTTTCCGGATCGTTGACCGGCGTGTTTATCCTATGCGCATCGCTCTGCTCGGTTCCGGTTCTGATGATGATTTTAATCAGGCGGCGCTGCTTAAAGCTCGGGAAAATCATTTAGCATCAGATCGCCTCGAACTGTGCGTTATAGAGTTCGGAATAGACGCCGCCCTGACGCATAAGCTCGTCGTGGCTGCCCTGCTCTGCGATGCTACCGTCCAGAACGACCAGAATGCGGTCTGCATTTTGGACCGTGGATAGCCGATGTGCGATCACAAAGCAGGTGCGCCCGCGCATCAGAGAAAGCATTGCGCTTTGTATCTGCCTCTCCGTCTGCGTATCCACATTGGAGGTTGCTTCGTCGAGAACCAGAATACGCGAATCCAGCAGCATCGCACGGGCAATGGTCAAAAGCTGCCTTTGGCCCTTGGATAGATTTACGCCGTTGTCGCTCAACACGGTGTTATACCCATCCGGCAGTGACAGGATATAATTATGTATCCGCGCAGAGCGTGCGCAGCGCATAACATCCTCAAGCGTAACGTCGTCCTTTCCGTAGGCGATATTTTCAAATATCGTACCGTGAAAAAGCCAGGTATCCTGAAGCACCATCGTAAACGATAAACGCAGGCTTTTTCGTGTGAGCTCCCTTATGTCGTGCCCGTCAATGGAGATACGGCCCGACTGGATATCGTAAAATCGCATCAGCAGGTTGATGATCGTCGTTTTTCCGGCCCCGGTAGGTCCGACGATCGCAATCAGTGAGCCCGGGGGCGCGTTCAGCGATAGGTTTTGGATAATGATTTTATCCGGATCGTAACCGAAGCTGACCTCAGAGAGCTTTACATCGCCGCAAATATCCTGAAGCTCAAGGCTGTCGACAGCGTCCGGCGGCTCGGGCTTTTCATCGATCAGGCGAAGCACGCGTTCCGCGGCGGCCAGCGCCGACTGCAGCTCACTGATGATATTAGCAAATTCGTTGATCGGTCCGGAGAATTTCCGGGAATAAAGCACAAAGGAGGAAATGCTGCCAAGGGAGATACCGCCCATCATATACATCAGCGCGCCAAATACGCTGACCAGCGCAAGCGATAGATTGTTGATGAAATTAACCGATGGGCCGGTCATGCTGGCAAAGCATTCCGCTTGGTAGTTGGATTCGGTTGCCGCCTCATTTTTTTGGTCAAACCGTCTGACGAAGACCTCTTCTCTGCCGTAAGCCTTCGTTGTCTTCATTCCACCGGTGTATTCTTCGACAAACCCGTTCATTTCTCCGAGCTTTGATGAGCGCATACTGAACAAGGGCCGGACTCTTTTGGATCTATACCGGGTAAACAGGATAGAAATGGGCACCGTGAAAGCAAAGACGAGCATCAGCTTCGGGGAAATTGTCATCATCATGATAAACGAGCCTGTTACCGTAATAAGCGACGTGAGCATTTGAACCAAATCATTTGACAGGGAAGCGTTGACCGTGTCGATATCATAAGAGATAATGCTGATGACATCGCCGGTCTTGTGCTTGTCGAAAAAGCTGACCGGCAGCTCTGCCAGCTTGTTAAAGGCGTCCCTGCGCATACTGTAAACGACATTCCTGCTCAAGCGGATCATCAAGCCGGCAAGAATATAGGAAAACAGCGAAGATATCAGATAAAAAACGATCATTAAAAGCGCGTAACGGTATACATCCGGGAAGTTAACCTTCCCGACGCCGGGCGCTATCGCATCAATGGCATAGCCGGATAGCTTTGGCCCCACCAGCGCAAGCAGGTTTCCGCCGACACCCAGTATCAGCGCCAGCAGCAGAAGCCATTTGAACGAATACAGGTACTTCCAGAGCCTGCGTAAAATAGTAGTCGTTTTGACCGTCGGCCGTTCAAATGCACCTCCGCCCGGCCCGTGTCCGCCTCCGCCCGGCCTGCGCTGTCCGCGGTTTGCCCGCATCGTCTTTCCCCTTGCATCCATTAACCCACCACCCCCATCTGCACCCTGTAAATTTCTTTGTAGCTTTCACAGGAAAAAAGAAGCTCTTTATGCGTACCGTACCCGATAACCTGCGCATCATCCAACACGAGTATCTTGTCCGCGTACATGATTGAGCTTACGCGCTGAGCGACAATGACCGTTGTCGTATCGGAGAAATCGCGTTTGAGCATTTTACGCAGCTCCGCATCCGTTTTATAATCCAGCGCACTCGAGCTGTCATCAAGGATCAAAATCTCCGGGTTCCCGGCTAAAGCCCGGGCTATTAAAATCCGCTGCTTCTGACCCCCGCTCAGGTTTGCGCCTTTAACTGCAAGTATGTCTTGAAATCCGTTTTGCCGCTCCGCAATAAACTCCGCCGCCTGCGCCGTCACCGCCGCTTTTTTGATCTGTTTCTCGCTCAACATCCGACCAAAATCGATGTTTTCATAAATTGTATCCTCATATAGAAAATCGTTCTGGAAAACGACACCGAATTTTCCGTGCAGTTCTTCCGGCGGAATCCCGCTGAGCTTATCCCCCGATATCCTGATCTCCCCGGCATCGGGATCGTAAAAACGCAGCAGAAGCTGGATGATCGTCGACTTCCCGCTTCCGGTCGGGCCGATGATACCCAGCGTCTCCCCACGCTTGATACAGAAGCTGAGGTTTAAGATATTACTGCGTATTTTATTGTAGGAAAAGCAAACATCCCGAAACTCGATGTGGTAATCTCCCGGTTTATGATCGCGGTCCCCTGTCATTATATCTTCAGGCGCTTCAAGCACCTCGGCAATCCGCTTTGCGCTCGCCGCGCCTTTGGTATAGATCAAAAACAGGCGCGAAACCATCATCAACGCGTTTAGGATGATCGTAAAGTAGCTTAAAAACGCAATAATTTTTCCGGGCAGCGCAAATCCACCATGAACGCGAAACGCGCCGACGACGATGACCAGCGTCAGCCCGATGTTTAACAAAAGGTTCATGGCCGGATTGGTCAGTGCCATCAGCATGCCTGCGCGTTGTTCCTTTTTTGCGAGCTCGAGGTTTACTTCATCAAACTTTCCTTTTTCATATTCACTCTTGGAGAGCGCCTTTATTACGCGCACACCGGTCATATTTTCCTGTACCTTGTTGACCAACTTGTCCAGCGATGACTGCGCTTCTGTATACATCGGGATACCCTTTCGGGAAACATACCATATGACCAGCCCCAAAAGAGGTAATGTTCCGATTAAAACCAGCGTCAGTACAGGTTCGATTAGCATGGTGACAATTATACCACCAAGCAGCAGAATCGGCGCGCGTACGCCGAGCCTCTGCATCCTGTCTACCAGTTGGTGAGCATTATATGTATCGCTGGTCATGCGCGAAATCAAAGACGGGAGCGTAAATGTATCGGTCTGCCTGCAGGAAAGAGCCGAAACCTTTTTAAACAGATCATGTCTCAGCTTTCCGATGATTTTTTTAGATGTCTTTGTAGACATCCTGTTTGCGATCACGTTTCCGAGCAAGGCAAAAATCGAGCAAAGAACCATCAGACCGCCCCATAGGTATACCTTCTTCATATTGCCTGAGGGTACAATATCGTCCAGTATTGTCGAGAGCATCCAAGGAAGCAGCAATTCAATGATTGTTCCTCCGAACTTTACGACAAATTGCAGGAGCATCACACGAAGATGCGGCTTTATGTAGATATACAGTGTTTTCATCCGCGACCCAGCCTTTCCGTAACTGTACGGGTTATCCGCCATAAAAGTTGCTATTGCAACCATTAGTATAACAACAGCGCATTCTTTTGTAAAGAATACGAATAAAAAGCCCAAAACCGAAAGCCCCGTGTATCCATACTTTATTATGGATACACGGGGCTTTCTATCGACCGGTGGCCGGTTATAAAGGGTTTTTACGATTTAGCTTAAAACTTTTTAAGTTATCTTTCAGTTGATCATTTGCTTTTAGAAAATCAAGCAGGTCGTTAAGGTTGCAGACGGTTTCTCTGCTCAGGTAATGCTCGATAAGCTCCGCCTCCTCAAGCGGATTTAAGCAGCCGATGTAGTGCAAAAACCGTTCCGCTGTCTCGTGCCTGAAAATCAAATATGCTCCCATTTCCTTGCCTTTCTCCGTCAGCATAATGATTTCGTAACGGTCATAATCAAGATAGCTCAGCTGGGAAAGCTTCAGAATCATCTTTGAAGCCGATGACGGTTTTACATGCAAAAGCTCCGATAACTGCCCTACCCTAACATAGCCCTGGCGACAGAACAGACGGTAAGCCATTTCCAAATAATCCTCCTGCGCGGGCGTCAGATGCCCTTCTTTCCGACTTTTCATCTGATATCCCCGCACAGTTCTGAAATTCTCATCTTTATGTTCATTCATTATGTTTGTCCTTTACCTTATAATGTTTCATGCCTTCCGTAATAAATGTATTCGGAACAAAACGTGTTTAGGCATCATATATTAGGGGTGGGAAATCTTTTTACCCGACACTGAATCTTTTTTCAAAATCAGGAGGATTTTGCATTGGATCATGATCTGATTCCATTAAATCAGCTGCCTATCGGCAAAAAAGCAAATGTCAGATCGATGATGTTTGAGGGTGCGGCAAGAAGGCGGATACTGGATCTTGGCGTTATTAACGGAACCGAGATTGAAACGCTCTACAAAAGCCCTTCGGGCAATCCCGTTGCCTATCTGATAAGAGGCGCTGTTATCGCGCTGCGATCCGATATGACCGATAAAATCATCGTTTCGGTTTGACATATCGCCCGGGATGGTGATTTGCAGGTTTTCGTTACATAAGTTTAACAATCAACATGCCGATTTATCTTCTTCCCGGACATCTATACAGCAAATATCTACCGCCGGGGATGATTCCGCTAGGCGGAATCATCCCCGGCAACAATCTGTTTCCCGGAGGATGACAAGTGAGTCTGACGAATCAATCCATGAAAGCCAGGGTACTGAACCGTTTCGGCTTGAATATAACATTGGAAGCACAACAAGATAAAATCATTGCTCTCGCCGGTAATCCAAATGTCGGAAAGAGTACCGTATTCAACAGCCTGACGGGGCTTAATCAGCATACCGGGAACTGGCCCGGAAAAACCGTCGGTAATGCTTACGGAAGATACCGGCATGAAAACAAAAACTATACCATTGTGGACATTCCCGGTACCTATTCGCTGATGGCGAATTCGGCCGAGGAGGAGATTGCCAGGGACTTTATCTGTTTTGGGAATCCGGACGCCGTGGTCGTCGTTGCGGACGCAACCTGTCTCGAGCGCAACCTGAGCCTTCTTTTGCAGACGCTCGAAATTACTGACCGAGTCGTCTTGTGCGTTAACTTAATGGACGAGGCTGAAAACAAGCATATCCGGATTGATCTGAAAAAGCTGCAGCAGTTTCTGGGTATCCCGGTCGTCGGAACATCCGCGCGCAGCGGCCAGGGGCTTGGTCTGCTGATGACAGAAGTCACACGGTTGGTATCAGGGGAGCCGAATGAAACACCTCTGCAGATTCGCTACTGCGACGAAATCGAGCATGCCACAGCTTTGCTTTTACCCGCCGTGCAAAAACTGGTCAATGGGCGTTTGCCCGCGCGATGGACTGCGCTCCGTCTGCTTGATATGGATGAAAGCCTGCTATCTTCTATTGAACAATATCTGGGATCCGATATACAAAAAGATGAAGACATTCTGATATGTCTGTCCGAAGCTGTCGATTATCTTGAGCGGAACGGGATTATGCGCAATTCGCTCAGAGACAGGGTCGTTTCACGGATTGTCGTACTTTGCGAGAAAATCGGACACATAGCCATCAAATACGACAAAGCAGATTACGCGGCTCGGGATAGGAAAATCGATAAAATACTTACCTCAAAGCTCACAGGCATACCGGTTATGCTTCTGCTATTGTTCGGTGTGTTGTGGCTTACGATCTCGGGCGCAAACTACCCTTCCTCGATTCTGGCCGGCGGTTTGTTCTGGATCGAAGACAGACTAAGGGATCTTTTTACTCTGCTGAGTGCGCCCGAATGGCTGACCGGAGCGTTTTTAGGCGGTGTTTACAGAACGCTGGCCTGGGTTGTATCGGTCATGCTGCCGCCGATGGCAATCTTTTTTCCGCTGTTTACGCTGCTGGAAGATCTGGGCTATCTGCCCCGCATCGCATTCAATCTCGATAATTTGTTCAGGAAAGCCTGCGCACATGGCAAACAGGCACTAACCATGTGCATGGGATTCGGCTGTAACGCCGCTGGCATCATCGGCTGCCGCATCATCGATTCTCCGCGCGAACGCCTGATCGCGATCATTACCAATAACTTTGTCCCCTGTAACGGAAGGTTTCCTACATTGATTGCGGTCATCGCAATGTTTTTTGCCGGCGCGGTTGCCGGAGCCTTTGCATCTTTGGTTTCCACGCTGACGCTGACCCTCGCAATCGTGCTTGGCGTGACGGCGACGATATATATCTCAAAAATTCTGTCAAAAACGGTTCTAAAAGGTCTGCCATCTTCCTTTACCCTTGAGCTTCCACCCTACAGGCGACCGCAGATTCTTAGGATTATCGTTCGCTCTGTTTTTGACAGGACGCTTTTCGTACTTGGCAGAGCGGTCACAGTGGCCGCGCCGGCCGGCCTGGTCATTTGGCTTTTGGCAAATATATATGCCGGTGGTGCGAGCCTTCTTACGCATTGCGCGGTATTTCTCGATCCCTTCGGTCGTCTGATGGGTCTGGACGGCTATATTCTGCTTGCGTTTATCCTCGGATTCCCGGCAAATGAAATCGTAGTACCCATCATCATCATGAGTTATCTTTCCACAGGTACACTCATTGAGCTTGAGCACTTGGGTGATCTTCACACGTTGTTCGTGTCCAGAGGCTGGACCTGGCTGACAGCGGTCTCTATGATGCTGTTCTGTCTTTTCCATTGGCCTTGCGGCACAACACTGATAACCATAAAAAAGGAAACCGGGAGCCTGAAATGGACCTTTTTGTCCTTTGCAATTCCGACTGTGACGGGCATCATTTTGTGTATTGTTACCGCAAATATCGTAAGGTTTCTGAGCCTCGTCTAAGATCCATCAGCATCCTGTATACTGAAAGATCGCAGGAGTTATTGTGCTATTTGTACAATATTATTAAATTTTATCATGTTATATTTGACTGTTGTAAACATATATACTATAGTAGAATTGTAAGAAAATGAAGCAATCTTTTGTCAACTGCCATTCGCCATTTCAGGTAAATCATTTGAAGGAGTTGATTTATTTGGCACCGGTTGTCGATCGGGAAAAATGTAAGGGCTGCGGAACATGCAAAAAATTCTGTCCCGAGCAATCAATCATGATGAAAGGCGACAAGGCCTATATCACAATTGATTGCGTACAGTGCGGACAGTGTATACCAGAATGCCCGGAGCATGCCATTCACTGACTTTCCAACAGGATAAAATCAATAACTCTATTAACGAAATAAGCCATACGACAGTCCTGAGGAACATTCCGCCTCAGGGCTCTTTTTTTCTATGCCTGTTTTGCGATTAAACGCCTTGCAATGAACGATAAACTTCTGATAGCAAGAATGTGCGGCAAAACAGAGCTTTGCAACTTCCATATCATCAAATCCCATATCTCTATATTTTGTCATATTGGTAAATCCCCATAATACTCGCACTAATAAAGGGTTTCCGGAATACTTTTCATGTCTTCGTCTTAAAAAACTTTTTCATTATTTGAAATTTCCTATTGCACAATTTTCATTATTTGCTATACTGTATGTATCTGATTCAGCGTTTTACTCATCCAAAAGGGAGAAATAGAAAATGGCACTTAAAAATGATTACCTGGCTAAAGTCTACCAAAGCGTTCGCCAGCGAAACCCGAACGAACCTGAATTCCTTCAAGCGGTAATAGAGGTTCTCGAATCGTTCGAACCGGTTGTTGAAAGACGTCCCGACATCGTTAAAGCGGGTATTATCGATCGTATTGTCGAGCCTGAACGTATGATCACCTTCCGCGTAAGCTGGGTTGACGATAACGGGAAGGTTCAGGTGAACCGCGGTTATCGCGTCCAGTTCAATTCGGCTATCGGTCCGTATAAGGGCGGAATCAGATTTCATCCTACCGTCAATGCTTCTATACTGAAATTCCTCGGTTTTGAGCAGATATTCAAAAATTCACTGACCGGGCTGTCTATGGGCGGTGCAAAAGGCGGCTCCGACTTTGACCCCAAAGGCAAGTCTGACGAAGAGGTCATGCGCTTCTGTCAAAGCTTTATGAACGAACTGTTCAGACACATTGGACCGGATACCGATGTGCCCGCGGGGGATATCGGTACAGGTGCGCGCGAAATCGGTTATATGTTCGGACAATACAAGCGGCTCGCCAACCAATTTACCGGCGTTCTGACCGGAAAAGGGTTATCCTACGGCGGCTCTCTTGCGCGTACAGAAGCAACCGGCTACGGGCTTTGTTACTTCACAGAGGAAATGCTGCGTGACCACGGCGATTCCTTCAAGGGTAAGACTGTTGCAGTCTCCGGGTCGGGCAACGTCGCCATCTACGCTACGCAAAAGGCTGAGCAGCTCGGGGCCAAGGTTGTCGCGCTGTCCGACTCCAATGGCTATATTTACGACAAAAACGGAATAAACCTGGATATCGTCCATCAGATCAAGGAAGTCGAGCGAGGACGCATCAAAGAATACACGGTACGGGTACCTGGTTCCGAGTATACTGAGGGATGCCTCGGTATATGGACGGTCAAATGCGATATTGCGCTGCCTTGTGCGACTCAAAACGAGCTTGATGCCGATGCCGCTGCGACTTTGATTTCAAACGGCGTTATTGCCGTCGCTGAAGGCGCTAACATGCCTACAACGCCTGATGCGACCGCTCTGCTGCAGGACAAAGGCGTGCTGTTCGCGCCTGGGAAGGCGGCAAATGCGGGCGGTGTGGCTGTCTCAGGGCTCGAGATGTCGCAGAATTCTCAGCGATTAATTTGGTCATTTGCCAAGACCGACGAAAAGCTGCAGATAATTATGAAAAACATTTATAAAAATGCCGCCGAAGCAGCAAAGGAATACGGCTGCGAGGGCAACCTTGTCGCCGGTGCGAATATTGCAGGCTTCCTCAAGGTAGCTGACGCAATGCTCTGGCAGGGTATCTGCTAACAGATGCTCATATTGTCTTTTATGCTTAATAATCAGTCAAAAAACAGGCTGTGCAACATTGTGTGCGCAGCCTGTTTTATCTGTAAAATTGCTTTGATCGGAGCTGTGTTTTTGAGGGGTTGATGCTTTTATCTCTTGCGGGAGCCTTTCATTAAATATCCATTGCCGCAAAGTAGCCGCGGAAGAGCGCCTGCGTAATCTGGCCGGGTTTTACACAGTCTCCGACCTCAGCGATTTCAGGCGCGCAGTCATACAGCGCTTCGGCAATTTTTCTAAGCGGGCGGCGGCCTGCCGCCACTATCACCGTATCCGCCTCAAGGAGAAATTTCTTTTTTTCCGCGTTTTCGCAGATAAGTCCTTTTTCGGAGACCTCAAGCCCCTTAGTCCCGGTCATTACACGGACGAGCCCGGTGAGCCCGCTCAATAACAGCGGTCTGTGGCGTCCGTTTGCGTCCCTGCAAATATCGTCTGCCTGCTCAACAACCGTTACTTCTCTGCCTGTTTGCGCAAGGTAAAGTGCGCTTTCGCATCCGACCTGACCGCCGCCGAGAACAACAACATTTTTGCCGATTCTGTCAAGGTTCGCCGTAAGTGCCGAGGCTTCGAGCACATTTTCACCGGTTATACCCGGAATATCCGGTAAAACCGGTTCCGCGCCCACGGCGATGATCAGAACCTCAGCGTCTATCGAAGATGCGTATTCCGGCGTTACTTCGGTGTTCAGCCGGATTTCAACGCCTGCTTTTTTTAACATCCGTTCTTTTGTTTTAATAAATGCATACAGATCCTCTTTAAAGGAAATCCCACGCTGGGTGTTCAGCGCGCCACCGAGGCCGGAGGTTTTCTCGCAGAGGATTACGCTGTGACCTCTTTTGTTCGCCTGAAGAGCAGCTTCCATTCCTCCCGGTCCTCCGCCGACAACCAGAACCCTCTTCGGCTCCGAAGGCGATTGTGAAAAGCTCAATTCGTATTCGCTCCCGATCACAGGGTTGAGTGCGCAGATGCGAAGACCCGTGGTCATGCGTTCAGCCATACAGACAAAGCAGCGGCAGCAACGCACGATCTCATCATCCCTGCCCGCAAAGGCTTTTTTCGGCAGATACGGATCCGCGAGAAGCGCTCTAGCCATTTCAACGACATCGGCTTTACCCGACACGACGATGTCTTCGAGCATTTCAGGTTCGTTCAGCGCCCCAATTGTAGCGACCGGGACCGAGACATGTTTTTTTATCTCCTGCGCGTAATGGACATTGGCGCCGCGCGCCATGAACATTGACGGGTGCGTTCGGTCAAAGCTGCCTTCATGGGATCCGGTTGAGACTTGAAGCAAGTCGATTTTCTGCTCAACGAGCTTCGCGAATCCGATGACATCCTCAAAAGAATAGCCGCCGGGCATGTATTCCTCCGCGCTTATCCTCAGTTCAATCGGAAATTCCCGGCCTACTTCCTCTCTTACCCTGTCAAGTACATCAAGCGTCAACCGGGCACGGTTTTCAAGGCTGCCGCCATATTCATCCGCCCTTTTGTTACTAATCGGGGACAGAAACTGTTGTAAAAGCCATCCGTGTCCGGCGTGAATTAAAATCATCTCGAATCCGGCCTGTTTGACAAATGAAGCTGCCCTGCCGTAGGATTCTATGATCTTCGCAATCAGCTCCTTTGACATTTCGCAGGCCGTTACCTTGCCGTCCCCCGTTGTTTCCATGCTCGGCCCAAAAGGAGGCGCTTTTCTCCCGTCTTGACCATTCACAATCGCATATTTCCCGCCGTGCGACAGTTCAATTCCCGCTATGGCACCGTGCCTTTTGATGGCGCGAGCTGCTGTGGCAAGAGAATCCTTCGCATTTGGCGCGTCTAAAAGAACCTGGACCGGATAGTATTTGCCGGTTTCACTGTGGACAATGACCTCGCTGACCATGACGGCCGCTGCGCCACCTTTTGCCCGAAGTTCATAAAATGCGATTGCCTCAGGCGTTAGGCACCCGTCGGCAGTCAATATCGGATAAGTCATCGGTGCCGCGATGATTCGGTTTTTCAGCGTTACTCCGCCGATATCAAGCGGGCTAAACAGGGCTTTGTATTTTCGTTTCATGTTAACCATCCATTCCGCCGCGCAGCGGCGGCACAAACACTTGCGCAATACTTTTTCGCGCTAATCTTATATTAAACTTCTATCATCCGTATGTTGGGATTGTCAATGAATAAGCTGAGCAGATTGGTCATCCGGTAACCCGCCGGAGCTTTTATGTAAACCTCTATTTCGGTGACCCCGCTTTCCTTTTTTGCCGCTTTAAATTTAATGACATCCAGCTTGTCCTCCTGCAGCTTCGCCTCAAGCATCTCCCGCACCTCGTTCACCGAATCCGCTCCGGTATCGATATAAATATTGATTTGCTTCACAGAGGGGATATTCAGCCACTTAAATTCTCTTTGCAATACAGCCTGCACGAGAAATACCAGAATTGTGGCTGTCACACCGGCAAAATACAGGTTAGTACCAATGGCCATGCCGATACCTGCCGTCGCCCATATCCCGGCAGCGGTCGTTAAGCCGTTGATGGTCTGCTTTCTGACGAAAATCATACCCGCGCCAAGAAACCCGATACCGGTTACGATCTGAGCTGCAATACGCGACGGATCCATAGAGAAACCTTCGATAGTTGAAATGTCACCGAAGCCGTATTTCGATATGATCATGATCAGAGCCGAACCGATTGCCACAAGCATATGTGTCCTGATTCCGGCTTCCTTTAAGTGGCTTTTTCTTTCATACCCGATAACGGCACCGCAAATACCGGCTACGATCAGCTTCATCAGAAATACAAGCTGGGTCATCAAATAATCCGACATAAAATCCTCCATTCTGCCGCGAAGCGGCAGGACAAATAGTCAGGAATAATCGATTTCTTCCGTCCTCCTTCGGCGTCGATAGCAGTCTGAGTGTTTTTACAATTCATTATATCATTTTCGCCTCCCGATTTGTCAACCAATGCGTATAAGCAGCACCGAATAAACCGGAAGGATATCGTAGGTTCAACATCCTTCCGGTTCACGTTTGTTTTTTCGGGATCAGACTCGATCATTGCACCTTGTTTTGGCCGGATCTCTGGTTTTCCTGCTTTGCGTTTTCAAGATCCATGTTGCCGGAAACAAGATTTGTAAAATTGCCCATGTTTGAGCTTTGAGAACCGGACTGTGCGTTTGCCTGCTTTGCCTGCTGCA
>LSQX01095247.1_pt5 | contig 44334 bp, 39 predicted proteins | sample 654561 | NCBI WGS metagenome assembly LSQX01 (sample SAMN04489861, study PRJNA283612) | anaerobic digester metagenome | isolation source: 4 biogas reactors fed with cattle manure at either 37C or 55C with and... | place: Denmark: Kongens Lyngby | collected 2014 | reverse complement strand
AGATTGCCTTCCTGAATCAAATCCAAGAACTGCATTCCTCGGCCGAGATAGCGCTTGGCAATCGACACCACGAGACGAAGATTCGCCTCAATCAGCATATCTTTTGCCTCTTGGTCACCCTCCAACATACGTTTAGCCAGATCCTGCTCTTGTTCTGCGATCAGGAGCGGAACCTTTCCGATTTCTTTCAGATACATTCGAACCGGATCGTCCATACCGATGGATTCGCCGATTCCCTCACCGAGATCCACCTCGGTCAAATTCTCTTCCTCAACGTTCGTCTCCGGTATGATCTCGACACCCTTTGCTTCAAGTGTGTCAAAAATTTTCTCCGCGATATCGGGATCCAGATCATTCTTCTCGATGATCGTCATCATGTCTTTATAGCTGATCCCGTTATTGTTTGCCGCCGCTCTTTTCTCGATTTCCTGAAGAATGGAACGAAAGTCGTTTGCCATTAAATTCCTCCTGTTATCCCTTTACCGTTTAGATAATCCGATAGGCAAATTGAGACAACTTAAACATTATGTGAGTTCCGAAGCAAGAGGGATCACCGTCACCGTGCTCTTCTCCGTTTGTTTATCCGTTCGGATGATATATTTCTCACTTCCCGCGATGATCTCCACCCGAACATCACCGTAATACTGCGAAGCGTTATCTGTCTTGTATCCTGATTTCTCGGCTCTCAGCGCCGCGAAAGCCTCGTAGGTATCACGAACCTGGTCTTCGCTTAATTCATTCGTCGAGGTTACTACCTGAAGAACATTGTTCGAGGATCCGGTTATGGAATATCCGACCGGATATCCGTCCGTGCTTGCCGTGTTGACTGCGTATCCCGCTGTCGTGAAAACCTGACCGACCGACTCGGAGATCGCATCCTTACGACCTTGCCGGATCAGATAAATCGGCAGGAATATCGCGACGACCAGCAAAATGATTCCGAGCGATATCCCGGCAATTGTCCACACGGTCTTCGCCGGAGCTTTCACGTCATCCGCCGATACCTCGTACGGATTCTTTTCTTTCTTCTTTGTGGTTATCAGCGATTCCGCTTGTTTGATCGCCGCGGGTACCGGATCCGGAAACACCGGGACGGTCGTGTATCGCTTGTTTCCCTCGCGCTTCGGCTGAGGCTCGTTCGGAAACGTATAATTCCCGGGATTCTTCGCGATTTCAACAGCTTCGGATATCGGAAAAACGCAATCACAAAATAAACACTCGCACATCTCATCGCGATCATAAGCTACAACCAAAGAACCGCAGTTCTTGCATATACCGTTTATGGAAGCCATCGGGAACCCACCTTTATGTATAATTACCTACAATCCCGGCAAAATACCACAAGTAGGCAGAGTAATTATAACCGTTCACCCGGAAAAGTGCAAACGGAAATAGTTAAGTTTCGGAACCGATTGATATCCTTTCATGATATATTGGGAACATGAGAGAATCAAGCATCAGCGAGAAATTTATGCGGCAGGCTCTGACCCAGGCGAAGAAAGCCCAAAACATCGGTGATTGTCCGATCGGTTGTGTTGTGGTCCGCGACGGCAGAATCATCGCCAGAGCCTATAATTTACGGGAACACAAACAGGACGCGACCTTGCACGCGGAGATGATTGCCATACAAAAGGCCTGTAAGAAAATCGGCTCCTGGCGTCTCGAAGACTGCGATTTATATGTGACGCTCGAGCCTTGCTCCATGTGTGCGGGAGCCATTATTCAGGCGCGCGTGAGACATGTGTATTTCGGAGCGCCCGACCCGAAAGCCGGGGCGGTAATGTCTAAGGACAAGCTTTTCGAGCGGGCACATAACCATCGAGTCAACTTTACCGCGGGAATACTGAAGGAAGAGTGCGGCGATATACTGAGCGGCTTTTTCCGCGACCTCAGAACGCATAAAAAGTCCGGTCCGGAATCAACCAAATCATCTTCTCTTTGACTTTCAGACGGCTGGCCGCTTCAATGGCGCGGGCGTAATAGTCGAGCTGAACGGTATACCGATCTTTGAGGATCCTCTCCTTTTCATTCTGATCGCCGCGAATCCTGTCCGATTTGTAATCGATCAGAACGGCTCTCCCGTTCTCGATGAACCAGCAGTCGATCATTCCCTGAATCAGACGAAAATCGTCCGGCGATACCGGTTCCGTAATCGAAAACGGTATTTCACGGAACGGGCCGTGACCCGGGGTTCGTTCGGCTTTGCACATCCTCGCGCAGATGTCCGAGGATGAAAAGGCAAGGATGTCCGCTATATACGGCTCAAGATACGGCACCTGTCCGGGACGGATCATGCCATGCGCGGCCAACCGCGCCAACTCCGCCCGCACGCTCTCCGCTGTGGCATGCCCGGGCAAAGCAGAAAAATCCAGGTACTGAAAAACGCTGTGAAGGAGAACGCCCGCTTCGGTCGGAGACAGTGCGCGCTCCGTCGTCCGCTTCGTTAATCCGGTGCGAACCACAAGATTAACCGGTCTTTTTCCGGGTATTCCGTCGATCCCGGCCGGCACCTTTTCTTCCTCTCCCTCTTCGGGAGGAGGTGTTCTGCGCTTCAATTCCGACACCGTCACCTTCGCCGGCATACGAATTAAATCCTCGCGGGAATATGCGTTGCCCGATTGCTTTTCGAAAAGCAATCGTTCGGAGTCGCTCAGATCCTCGATATTGACTTCCTGACGATCCTCGTCCCGCCCGCGCGGAGGGGTCGTATTCCCGACGTTCACGAGGTCTGCTCCGGAGAGCTCCTTCTCAAGAATATTCCGCTCGATGATCTGAACGGTCAAGTCCTTGGTCCTTCGAAGCACGACTCCCGCTTCGCTTAATGATGCAACGTCACTTCCTTCCGATATTAACGATTCTGCGGGCATCAGGGGGTTCCTGCCTAACCCGAGAAGCAGGAAATCCAGAAAACTCCCGGCGCGCAGAACCATATTCGGGGGGAGTTTCTCATCGGGAACCGGACGCGAGGCTGTCACAAAGTCCTCATGCCGCGATATGCCTCCTTCTTTTTTTCTCGTAAAACTGCCGACCAGATAAAGCCTTTCCTCGGCGCGGGTCACAGCGACATATAGGAGGCGAAGATACTCGGAAAGTGCTGCGCGCCGCTCCCGCTCGGTCAGAAATATCTTCGGGAGGGTCGGATATTTATAGCCCTTTTCGAGTTCAATAAAATCAGAAGCGATTCCGTGAATATCATTCATTATGACGGATCCGGTATCGACGCGGAGCGGAAACGAGCCGGAAATCCCGCATACGAATACAACCTTATATTCAAGACCTTTGCTTTTATGGATGCTGTTACAACGGACCGCATTACGGATCTGCTCTCCGATTTCATAATCCTCGGGGCGCTGGTCTCCCCTTCGGATTTCGTCGATATAGCGGACAAAAGAATAAAGTCCGCCCCTTCTGCCGCTTTCAAAAGCATTCGCCCACTCGCGGAAGGTCTCCAGTGCCTCCACGCGCGAAGGCCCGTTCCGGTCGCCGATCAACCGATTCAAAATGCCAGTGGAAAGGTATATTCTTTCGATCAGCTCCGAAACCTTAAGGAACATCGATTGGGTGCGCAACGAGCCGATAAAATCGAGAAAACGATTGATTTTTCCGGCAAGCGGCTCCGGACCCTCAGCCGCATACAGTGCGACCTTCTCATGGTAGAAATCCTTAGCACGGCCCTTTTCCCTCGCGAAAAGATAAATCCGCAAGAACTCTTCGGGGGTGAATCCGGCATCCGGAAAATCGGCCCTCATAACCGAGCAGAGCGGGATGTCCTGCCTCATGTTGTCAATCAGCAGAATCAGGTTATTCATGAGCAGAAGCTCTCTGTCGGCGAAAAGCGCGGCTCCGGAGGGTCCCTGAGCCGGAACGCCCAATTCGGACAATAACTCCGATATTTCCGCCGCTTCGCGATTCGTCCGGCATAGTACCGCGAAGTCCCCGTATTCGCACCCGTACCGGGTGATCAGCCCGCGAATCGTCCGATACACATACAGCCCTTCATAGCGAATCGCTTCGATGTCGATCGCTCCCTCACCGGTGAGCTCCGAAGCACCCGTGTCTGCGGACGGGTCCTCCGACTGAGCAGGGTCGGTGTTTTCGGGACGACCGGACTCGTCGACCCGACCGGATTTGTCCGTTTCTGATCGGTCTTCCGACGCTCCACCATCGGTTCCCCGCGATTCTCCGACCGGACGGGACCGATCAATCAAGACCATCTGTACGGCTTCTTCGGGGTGATCGTCGAACGCATTTTCGAGCCGCATCGGCTCAAGACGCTGAGACGCGTCGTATTCGATTTCGGCGGATAAACGCGACATCAGTTGCGAGAAAATATCGTTTGCGAAATTCAATATCTCGGCACGGCTTCGGAAATTACCGTTCAATTCCAGAAGCGTACCTCCCGAGCCTTCGCGATAGCGGTCGCCTCTTGATGTAAACATGTCCGGTCGCGCGTGGCGGAATCGGTATATACTCTGTTTGACGTCGCCGACATAAAAAGCGTTCCCGTTCGCGATCCGTTCGATAATCGCGTCCTGAATCCGGCTGTTATCCTGATATTCGTCAATGTAAATCTCCGTGAAAAGCTCCCGGTAATGTGCGGACACCTCCGGTCTCTTCAAAAGCCGTAACGCCAGCTGTTCCTGGTCGGAATAATCCAGCGCACTTTCGGTGCGCTTTCGTTCGGAATACCAGCGGTCCGTGAGCTCCACCGTCTCGAAAAGCCGCGCCAGAAGCGGGAGCATGATCGAGAGATCCTTGCTGATCTCTTCGGCGTTTCTCCTGAAAACACCCGGTTCAAGACCTTTGAATCGGGACACGTACTCCCGGTTGATCGGATAGATCCCGGTCAGAATGTACATTTGCACAAAAAACGGCTCCAGAACGGAATAAAAACGATTCTTAAGATCATCGGAGTCCGCTCTCCCGGGCCCTCCCGGCCATTTTCCGATCGGTACGCGCATCGCGATCTCATGGATGTCATTCCAAGAGCAATCTTCTTTCATTTTCTCGAAAAGCTCCGCGGACGCCGCAAATGCTCCCCGGTAACAAGCGACATATTCATCGTTTTTTTTCTTCACGCCGGTGAAGGCAAAAGAGCCGAGAATCCGATCGGCTTCCGAGACCGCATCGGCGGCGCGACGCGATATTTCCCCGAGCTCCTCAATGTATGCCGCCGCAACCGGCGATCGGGAAAAATCTGCGGCTTCGCGCTCTTTTTGCCGGATCATCTCGCGAATGCGCTCTTGGTAATCCGGAAGGCTTCGCAGTGCCGAATGAAAGGACAGGATCATCTCCCGGAGCATGCGATCGCTTCGTCCGTCGCCGAAACACATCGACATATTCATGAAAGACGCGCACCATGATCGGGTAGTCGGGCAGTCATTTGTAAGCGAGAATGGCAAAGGCTCCGAAAGAACATCCGGCAGTTCGGCGGGAACGAGGGTCTCCGCGTCGGGATCACCGACCAGCAGAATCCGGTGGCAAAGAGCATAGAGCCCGTCCAGAACACGATCAACCGATTCCTCCAGAAGGATCTTGGAACGGGTACCGTCCATGATCGAGGCGCCGGGTTCAACAAACACCTTTCCCGCATCATCGGTCGATTCCGACCCGAAGTTCTTGATTACATCGTTACAAAAAGAGTGGATGGTCGAAATATGCGAAAGCGGAAGCATGGAGATCTGCTCCGAAATCCGGAGCGCCTCGCCGGAGCTTCCCGCGCGTCTTTGCGCCTCCAGAAGAGCCGTTTCCAGACGGTTGCTCATATGTGTTGCCGCCGCTCGGGTAAACGTCATCACCAAAACATTCTCAACATTCAGTTTGCCTTCGACGATCCGCTCGGCGATACGCTCGACCAAAACCCGTGTTTTGCCGGATCCGGCGGCAGCGCTGACCAAGAGGTTTCCGAGTTCGGCGTTCACGACGCTTCGTTGTTGCTCCGTCAGACTCATTTCGTCAAATCTCCCGTTCCGTCCGTTTCCGCCGGCCGCTTCGTGTCGGCAGCTGTCCCCTGTCCGGGGATACGGGCAAGATCACGCCGTACGGCGGAAATATAACGTTCCCGGTCCGTCTGTTTTTTTCCGTCTCCGACGTCGATGTCGGGCAAAGGCTTCAGAAACGAAAACGGAGGCGTGACCGGGTCAATACCACAAACGGACTTATATTCGCAATATGTACAAGCGTGACTTCCGCCCGCCGGATCATAGACCGGTCGGACCGGGAAACAACCGCTGAAAATCTTCTCACAGGATTCTCGGATTCGAAGCATCGCATGTTCGGAACTGCAGATAAGATCCTCCGACGCCAACTTCATGCCCCGCTCGGAAAATTCTTTGCTTTTTCCGAGCGCCGCGCTCACCGCCGGGGCTTCACCTCCCGCGGGATCCACTCGGATGATCGGGTTACGAAGAACGAAATAACCCGCGTCGCCCGGCATCAGGTGCGGATTGGCAAACCGGTAAGCAAACAAATACGCCGGCAGTTGCACGGAAAGTCCGGAGTATATGTGGAGGAAATTTACGCGTTTATCTCCGGTTTTATAATCCAACACGCGAAAAACACCATCGGAGTTGACGTCGACACGATCAATGATCCCTTTAAAAACAACGCTTCTTCCCTGCTCGGGCCATTCAATCGAAAACGGCGGATTCTTCTTTCCTTCGCCATATGACCACTCGGCCTCCGCAGGAATGAACCCGCCGGCCCCGATCGCGCCGACGACTGCGCGAAGGGATTCCCGGGCAATCGCAATCATCCGCTGTCCGGACCCCATCCGGAGAGCCGGATCAAGGGAAACGTTATTTTTTTCTTCCGCGCACGCCTTTTCGAAAAGCTCCTCCGCCCAGCGCTGGTAGTCTCTGCACGAAAAGTCCTTCAGGACGGCTTCTCTCGCATCTTCACCGGAGGCTCCGCCAAGTTCTTCGATCAGTTCATCCAAGGCGATTTCCATGATCTTGTGCGTCACGGAACCGGTCTCCCGCGCGTCAACCTCGAATCGCTCGCGCTCCGCAAGACCAAGAATATATGAAGCAAAGTATTGAAACGGACAGGACACATATTTCTCGATCTGCGACACGCTCATTTTCGAGCGCGAGCCGAGAAGCTCCGACATCAGTTTGCCGGGCAGAACGATCTCGAACGGATCTCCCGGGCGATCCCGGTCGCAGGCAAACTCAGGGTGCATACGAAGGAGGGCCAAGGCCTTATGTCGCTCTGCCGGATCCTCGTTTGCGGCATCCGGGGAACAGAGATGTGCCGCATGACGAAGCAGTGCGTTCGCCGAAAAAAGTCGCGGGTCGTGGAGGCTTTTCGGCGGATTATCGAGGAGCAACGCGTTCGGCAAACATTCTGCGATCAACCGAAAAACCAGCGACGGCTCCTTCGACAAGAGCCCCGAAACGAAGAACTTCTCGGATGGGCAATCCAAAATCGCGTATGCGGTAAAAAAATCCGCGTATGCGCCGTCCTTGGCGCGGTTCGGAAAACGGACGCGAAGAGATTTCCCGAGCAACTCTCGCTCATACCCGCGCAGAAAGCCCTCGGAAAGCGCGGTGTTCGGAAAATATTCCCGTTGGGCGCCGACCAAAAACAGGACCTTGCAATCCCTCTGAAATCCGTGGGCGACATCGGTTATCCGCACCTGATCGACAAATGCGGGTATCGCACCCGCGGAAGCGGCTTCGGCCGCGAAAACAAGCGCGTCGCGAAAATTAAGAAGCGATATTTTCATGTCTCCGAGCGGTCCGGCAAGTCGGTCAAGTGTTTTCGTCAGCTCATTCCACGAGGCGACCAACGCAAGCGCTGCGTCGTGATCACCGGCCTCTACCCACTCACCGGCCAGGAGTTCGATCTGGCCGCCGTTTCCGCTGTCCGCATCCGCTCCGACATACTCGATAAGAAAAGCGGAAAGAAGCCCGGCTTTTCGATCACAGCGGGGCTCGGCCGAAAGACCGCGCACCGCTTCGCGTAACGGAAGAAGCACTCGCTCGACCTCGCGAAAGACCTCCGGACCCTCCGTGTCCTTCCCGGTCGCGTAGTTTTTTTCATCGAAAATCCGGAACCCCTTAAAAAGCCCGTGCCGCAAGAAGTAATTTTCCAGTTTGTCCGATTGTTCCCGGGAGATATGACAAATTCCCGATTTCAAACATCGCATCAAACTGTCGTATGACCATCCGTTCACGCCCAAATCCAGAAGTGCGGTGACAAAGCGCATCAGCGCAGTATCGGAAAGTTTTCTTCTTTTATCGAGAAACGGATCCATGCCGAACTCCGAAAAAACGGCATGCAGATTGGACCGATAACTTTCGGGATCACAAAGGACAACCGTTATGTCCTTATATCGATAATCGTGAAGCAAAACCAACTCGCGGATTTTGCCGGCAATGTACGACAGCTCCTCGGTCGTCGACGCGAAAAGCATGCTTGTAACTCCTTCCGCGGATCCGGCAAAAGGTTTACGCTCGCGGCGCAGGAAGGATCTCGACAAATGCCTGATCTCGGGCACGGTTTCAGCTCCCGTCCCGACCCCGATGATCTCGGCTCCCGGGATCGCTTCCTTCAACAGCCGGATCGTCTGTCCGCCGAAATAAAAGCCGTCGGCGCAATTCTCGCAGGCACCGGAGTCCGAGAACCGGTTCGCGGTCTCCCGATCGGCGCATACCGATACGGTCACCTTGGCGCACAAGCTCGAGAGTCTCCGGATCAGTTCCGTCTCTTCCGGTGTGAAATTTCGTGTTTGGCCGAAGCCGTTGATCCAGATTGATGCCTCGGACAAGTATTCGAGTCGATTCAAAGGCCATGGCAAGGGTCCGTTATTACGGGCTTTGCGGACTTCGTCGACTACCGAGCAAAGTTTTGGGAGCGGGCGGGCCCGCTCGCAACAATCGAGCCGCTCGGTCAGCTCGTCCAAGCGTTTCATCAGGAGGCCCAACTCACGCATTTTTCTGGCGAAAAGCGGTCGGCTCGCCTCTTCGTCTATGTTTTCGAGCATCTCCGGAGTAATATCGTAACGGTAGAAATCTTCAAGCACATTTTGAATACGGGATGCGAAGCCGAATCTCTGTGAAATCGGTGAAAGCACCGAAAAATCATCCTTACCCTCATTCAGGACGCGATGAATCAAAAGACTCTGCATTGCCGCGTCGGGAAGATCATGCGCGGTTCCGCCGATCTCGGCGAGCACTCTGTGGGCGAAACGATGGAAACTCAACACGTCGACGATCATCAACGCTTCGTCGATTCCGCCTCCGGATTCAGGGCTCCGGCTCAACTTCTGCCGGATCTCAAGATAACGCCGCTCCATGTCGGCCTTTGTCTGCTCAGGTACAATGAGAAACGCCCGTTTATTCGGCCACAAAAGCGCTTCGTTGCAAATTTCCTCCATGCAGGCATCGGTTAAATCGCCCGCACGTTCTCCGTGCAGAATTCGAAACGCCAAGACCGCGCACCTCCTCAGAGGGTATCCAGATTCTGGCCGTTCGCGGATTTCATCGTCGCGCCCGCCTTCTCCAGTATAGCATGAACGGCATCGAGTTCCTGTTTTCTTTTTACCTTCAGCGTAGTCGTCTTGACCATTTCACCTTCCGAGAAAACGAAGTAACGAATCGCCTTAAAAGAAGGCATCTGATGGTTGATCTCCCGGATATGATCGTGAAAATAATCATAAATAGCGTTATCGCCCGGATTTTTATCCGGAACGGGCAGGTGTTTTCCGATCTCCTGACGGTCGATCAAAATTTTGGCGCAGATCTCAATGGATTCACGATCCGAAGTCTCCCCCCAGACGAACGATTCACGAACGCCCGGAATGATATTAATCAGAGATTCGATCTCCTCCGGAAAAGCCTTTTTTCCGTTCGTCAGTACGATCATCGATTTCACGCGTCCGGTGATATGCAGGCATCCCTTCTTGTCCAGATAGCCCATGTCTCCCGTTCGAAACCATCCGTCCTCGGTCATCACCTCGGAGGTCGCCGCCGGATTCTCGTAGTATCCGAGCATCACGCATTCACTTCTGCTCAAGATTTCACCGACCGCTCCCGGCTTCGTGTCTTCGGTATCGATTCCGACCTGAACATCGGTGACCGGCCGACCGACACTCCCGTAAACATTGCATTCCTGTGTAGTTACGCTGATGACCGGCGCGGTTTCCGTCAGGCCGTATCCCATCAGAAAATCCAGTCCGAAATCACTGAAATCACGAATGTATCTTTTATCGATTCCGGCGCCGCCGATGACGACCAGGCGAAGATGCCCGCCAAACTTTTTGAGGATGTCCTTAAAAATGATTCTGCGAAGATCAATGCCGATTTTGCGTAAAAATCGCGTCAGCGGAATCATCACGGATATCAAACTTTCTTTTCCGGATTCCGTGATTCCGGCCATGATCTTCGAGTGTACGTTTTCAAACAAAAGCGGCACCGAAATCACGACCTCGATATGCCACTCCTGAAAATTCTTGACGAGATATCGAAGACCGTCCGAAAAACAAATCACACAGCCGCGTGAGAGGAGGAAATAATCACAGGTGTTCTCAAAAGTATGATGGAGGGGCAATATCGAAAAGGCGCGCTCACCGGTCTCCACATAAAGAGTTGAGGATATGTAATAGACATTCCGGCAAATATTCTTGTGCGAAAGCATGACGCCCTTGCTCATTGAGGTCGTTCCCGAGGTGAAAAGGATAATCCTCATCGCATCCGGGTCGATCGGTGTGTCCAGGAAACGTCGGTCTCCGGCTTCTTTTTGTTTTTTCCCGATCTCGAGAAGATCGATGAAATCCAGAAACCTTTTGTCCTCGGGCCATTTGTCGGCGACCGGTTCTTTCTCCATGCAGATAAAATAATTAACGCCCGGATCCGTTTCGCCGCTTTTACCTGCCACCGAAATCATCATGTCATGATGCTTCGGGTGATAAAAAACCGCTTTCACCTTGCCGCGCTTCAGAAGATTGACAACCTCTGTTTCGGGAAGAAGACGGTCTAGGGGAACACCGACACTGCCGCCTCCGACAATGGCCGAATAGGAAACCATCCATTCGTAGGAATTCTCTCCGACTACCGAAAGATGACTGCCGGTAAGCCCAAGTTCGGATAATGCGAGCGCGATGTGTTCGACATCGGCTCCGAAATCGTCGTATGTCTTATGAATTTCCGCTTGCTCCGGTTTTCTTCTGAAAATAAAGGCATCCTTGCCGGCGTACTTTTCTCTGATATCGAGAACCAAGTCCCGCAGCGTCTCATATTTTGCCCCTTCGCGAAGAGCCTTCCCGGTTACCGTCTGCATTCCTTCTCCCTCCAAAAACAGCCTTATGTTCATTACTGTACGGATTCCGTCGATGAGTCGTCGGTGTTTTTGATTATTTTCGATAATAACATGGAATCGGGAGAGCGTCTACGGGAAACACCGAATTTATTTTGACTTTCAAACCATTTGGATCAAATCATTGACATAAAGGGATTCGTGGAATAGCATGGGTAAAAAGAAACGCCGCTTTTTCGAGTTTAAGCAACTCAACGACCCACAAAGGAGCACGACGCAAAGTGAGCCCTTCCTCAGACTCCGGATCCATTAAAGCCTTGCCGTCTTCCGCCGGCAAGGACAGTCATTATCCCGTACGCCGCGGGTTTGTCGGCCATTTCTTTTTCGGACTTGGCGTAACAGCCTCCTATCTCCTGCTGCGTTTCAGGAGTTCGGGGCGAAAGAACATCCCGAAGGAGATACCATATGTCATCGCCGCCAACCATCAAACCTTTGTCGACGGAATGTGGATCGCCCGTTTTCTTCCCCGCAGGCATTTCGCGAAAATGTGCTGTCTGGCAGGCTCCGATCTCGAGACGAGTTACGGACTCCTGGGCCGGCTGATCATGCGCGTCGGGCGCGGGATCGCCGTCGATCGTTACGGAAGCCCGGTACGCGGTTTGATCAAAGCAAAGAAAGAAGTTGAGAACGGAAATATTATGCTGGTTCATCCGGAAGGAACGAGAACCCACGACGGAATGGTTGCGGAATTCAAGGACGGAGCCGCTTATATGGCGGTCAAGGCCGGCGTTCCGCTTCTCCCGGTGTACATAGAAGGCGGGTACGAAGTATTATCGAGACACATGAAACGCCCTCAGACCTGGGATCGCGTGAACAAACGGCGCAAAGCCGTCACCGTTCATTACGGCGAACCGCTGCTGCCCGAACAGTTCGGGGGAAATCCCAAGAAAATGACCGCGGCACTCCAGGAGTGGATGACTCAGATGGAGAAGAAAGCGAACGGTAATGCGTCCGGAATGACCTCGAAGCGGACCTGATGCGCATAGAAGTCCTCCCCGTCGTAATTCCCGTGAATTTGTGAATGCCTCTCCGTTGAAGAGATGACACCGCTCGTTACCGTGAAAAAATGGCACTTCGGATGCCCAAGGTGCTGTCCTTTTTTATATTTTCCGATGAGAGGAATGGCCTTGTGCCTTGACAGGTCTTCCACCAGGCAAACCTCCAGGATTCCGTCATCCGTATTCGAATGCGGAGAGGGGTTGAAACCGCCGCCGTAGTAACGGCCGTTGCATATACAAGCTAAGGAATAATCCATTTGACCCTGTGCGCTTCCCTTGCCCGACGCAAGCTCAAGCGAGTAGTTCATCTTAAATTTCCAGCCTTTGATAAAGCACTTCAGTATCGCGATCGTATATGCGTGCTTCCGGACAAATCCGTTACGATTGGTCTTGCGGATATATTCCTTCGCCTGAGCATTCACCATCGTATCGAGTCCGAACGATGTGATGTTCACGCTGTATCGACTCTTCTCGGGCAAAAAATTGGAAGTTTCGTCATAACAGTCGACACGGATCAAATCCAGCGGACGAACCTCGTGGTTCTCAATAAACGCGATCAACTTAGCGGGCTCGTGATAATACTGTTCCGGGAGGATCGTACGCGCGAAATCGTTCCCGGTTCCCATCGGAAGAACCGCCATCGGAGTCTGTCCGAATGCCAGCGCGTTCGCGACCTCATGAACCGTTCCGTCTCCTCCGCACGCGAAAACAATCGCGTCGGATCCAAATTTCCCCGCTGCTTCTGCCGCAAGTTCGCCGGCGTGACCGGGATATTCGGTGCGATGAATCTCAACTTTTGTGCCTTTACGAGCCTCAAAATCACGAATCGCAAGTTCCAACTCCGCTGCCTTTTTTCGTTCCGCAAAATAGTTCAGCAGAAAAACATAATTCATCGGGCACCTCGCTTGTAATTATTCTGATGTCATACCGTAGATCAAATCGACCACATCCTGAACCGTGTTGACGCGCTCAAGCTCGTCGTCGGATATTCGGATTTCAAACCGGCTCTCCAAATCAATCACAAGCTCATATACCTGAAGCGAATCCAGTCCCAAATCATGTACGATTTCGGTTTCGGGCTTAATGTCCGTCGGGGAAAGATCGTCCATCTCGGTCACCAGGTCAATCAAGGTGTCGTATATCCGTTCTTTCCTTCGCATCACGGGATCATCGAGCCCGATTCGTTCTCGGGGGTCGCCCGTACTGTCCGGCTCGCCTCGCTGTAAGTCACTGGATAAATCGGTCATTTTCACTGGTCCTCCGTTTGTTTTGCCGCTATTCGGGCATTTTCTTCCTGGCTGTATTTCTCGTATTGTTCTTTGATGAAGCTGTCGATCTCGCGTACGAGAGCGGCCAGTCTTTCCCGGTCATCGGGTGCCAGAGGATCCATGATCCTCCGGACAAGAAGTTTGTGAAACTTCGCGTGCATTCGGTACGCCAACTTTCCTTGGCGGGTCAGACAGATGCGAACCACGCGACGGTCTTTACTGTCGCGGTAACGTTCAACGTAACCCTTGCGCACCAATCGATCAATCGCCACAGTCAGCGTCCCGGTCGTTATACCGAGCCGTGAGGCCGTCTCGCTCATCGCGCGTGCTTCGTAAGGACCGATGGCTTCCAAGGTGTGTAGTTCCGCGATGGAAAGATTGGAAAAATAACCCTTGGAAAGTGCTTTCTCCTCCGTCAAGAGAACATTGTCGAAAATCCTTAAGAGTCCCTCCGCAAAATCATTCTCGGCTGAATACAAAACGCGGTCCTCCTTTGGGGATAATCCATGCGGCTTTGGCGCATACGCTTATATCTTATCTTTTTTATTCGCAAAAAACAATCCGATCCGATAACGCTCAGCTGCCTCCGCCCTTTCGGCGCTTTTCGATGCGAAGAAAGCCGCGCATCAAACGGATGACCGAACGGGATATCGGGCGCTCGAAGGTTCTGCGGACCAGTTTCAATTCCTTGCGAATTTCGATGCTCTGCGGGCAATGCGATTCACAGCGCCCGCATTCCGTGCACATCGACGCGAATCCGGGACGCACCGAAAAAACGCCAAGCGTCCGGTAATAATTAAAAAAACCGCCCGACCCGTTCACGAGATACTTCTCGTTATAGATCGAAAAGCACCCCGGAATATCGACACCGAACGGGCATGGCATACAATAACCGCATGCCGTGCAAGGGATCCTGGTTTGGGCCGCCATATCCGCCTTTACCCGCTCGAAAACCGCAAGGTCGGCGTCGGTCAAGCTGTTCGGCAACGCGTCGGATGCGGTTTTAATGTTCTCGAATAATTGCGCTTCCGTGCTCATCCCGGACAGCACTACGGTAACCTCCCCGTGATTCCATACCCATCGGAGTGCCCACTCCGCCATCGACCGTCCCGGATTCGTCTCGCGAAAAGCGCGAGTGATCGAATCGGGCAACTGATCCGAAAGCATCCCGCCGCGGATCGGCTCCATGACGATCACCGGGATGCCCATTTTCGCGGCCAGCAACAACCCTTCCTTGCCGGCCTGATGATTCTCGTCCATATAGTTATACTGAATCTGACAAAAATCCCACGGATACGCCTCCAGAATCTTTCGAAAGCTGTCATGACTGCCGTGAAAGGAAAAACCGATGTTCCGAATCGTTCCGGCGCTTTTCAGTTCTTCCATCCATTGAAGCACGCCGATCTCAACCATCCGATCGAAACTGTTGATGTCGGTCAGCATGTGAAGGAGGTAATAGTCGATATAGTCCGTCTTCAACCGCTTCAATTCCGTCGCGAACATGCTCTGTGCGCCGGACAACTTCTGTACCATATAAGCCGGAAGTTTCGTCGCGATATATACGCGTTCCCGGTAACCGCCCGCGAGCGCTTTGCCCAGGAGAACTTCGTTTTGCCCACCGTTATAAATATACGCAGTGTCATAATAGTTAATCCCGTTATCGACCGCGTCGCGAATCATTGAGACGGCACGGGGTTCGTCAAACCCGCCTCCGACCTTGGTCGGTAAACGCATACAGCCGAATCCGAGTGCCGAAAGCCGCTGTCCGTTCTTAATATTGATTCTCTCCTGCATGCTCTCTTCCTTTCGTTTCGGTCGAGCGACCGGCGCGCTGTCCGCTTAGCTCAAACGGCGGAGATCCGGATACTGCCCCGTGTAAAGACCTGTTCTCAACACTTCTGCGTTCAGTGCGGCTCGCTCGTCGATCTTGCCGGTCTCGACACATGCACTCAACAGGAGGTCGGGGCGCAAGTTACGGCTCGACCCGGCATATACCAGAAGATCGACCGAGTTCTCCGATTCATCCGACTCGGTCACACTCAAAACAAGCGGTCGAATATCGGTTATGGTCGCTTTGCCCTTTGCCTTCTTTGTGACAAGGATTTCATCGCGAAGCATCAGTTCATCCAGGGCGGACTTTAGGTCCGGAGCGGTAATACGGTAAGAGGCGGCTGTTACGAGGGACATGACGCTTTTCCCGGATTCCGGAATCTCCCGGGCGAATACCGCCCGCAGACCGGGCGGAGCTTTCGCGTTGAATCGTGCCGTAACCTCGGACGGATCGAGCTTTTCGCTGAAAAAGATGTCCGCAACATCTTCACTCGCCGCGATGCCCACACCCAGGGGCAGAGCAAAGATCAGGGTCGGCCGCGGGTTATAGCCCAGCGAGTAGGCCACCGGCAGTTCGGCTCGTCGGAGCGTGCGCTCAAAAGTGCGCATCAAATCCAGATGCCCGATATAAATAATCGAGCCTTTGCGTTCAAAGCCCATACGAATCGGGAACTCCTCATTCTTCTTTTGCATCGTCATTTGTCGTTCGCGTTCAGCCTGCAGCATGGCAAACCCCCGTATAAAAATCCGATGCTCCGCATGCACGACAGCCGGGTCGGCACGGCGGTGTTACGGAGCCCTCGTATGCTCTTTTGCGTTCCAGGAGAAGATACGACTTGTTCACGCCCGGGTCGATATGATCCCAGGGGAAAACCTCGTCGTCTCCGCGCTCCCGATGCGAATAGAACGGAAGGTTGAGTCCGTGTGCCGCGAGCACCTCCAACCATTGCCCCAACCGAAAACAATCGTCCCATGCGTCAAAAAACAAACCGCTTCGATACCCGTCGGCCAGAACCGGCGCCAGACGCCGGTCGCCTCTGGACATCACGGTCTCCCAGACCGAAGTATCGGGATCATGCCATGAATATTTGATGTTGCGGCTTCGCATACGCTCGGCCAAAGCCTTTTGCTTCTCGATGAGCATTTCACGGGTATCCTGCTTTTCCCACTGAAACGGAGTAAACGGTTTGGGGATGAACATCGAAGTCGATACGATAATCTCGAGTTTGCGCTTGCGTTGCCCGGTCCTTGCCGTCACATCAAAATAGAGTCGCTCGATTTTCCGCGCCATCTCCGCGATCCCCATGACGTCTTCCATCGTTTCCGTGGGAAGGCCGAGCATGAAATAGAGCTTAACACGCGTCCACCCGCCTTCAAAAGCGAGTTCAAGCGCGGACAGGATATCTTCTTCGGATATCCCTTTATTGATTACGTCGCGAAGCCTTTGCGTGCCGGCTTCCGGAGCAAAGGTCAGTCCCGTCTTCCGGGTATCCGATACCTTTTCCATCAGACCGATCGAAAAAGAATCGACGCGAAGAGACGGTAAAGACAGACTCGTATGCCTTTCACCGAGCGGTTCAACCAAAGCTTCCGCCAATTTCTTCAATCCGGAGTAGTCACCCGTCGAAAGCGACAGCATACCAAGTTCGTCGTACCCGGTATTCTTCTCCAGTGCAAGCGCTTGATCGATCAGGGTTTCCGCGCTTCGTTCGCGTACCGGGCGATACAGAAAGCCTGCCTGACAGAATCGACATCCGTGTCCGCAACCGCGAAAAAGTTCCAGATATGAACGGTCATGCACGATTCGCGTATGCGGCACGATCGGATCGGTCGGGAAATATGCGGTATCCAAATTGTCAACGATCCGCTTCCCGATTCTTTCCGGTGCCGCCGGATCAGTCGGTCGAACCGCTTCCACCGTACCGTCCTCCCGGTAAGTCACGTCATAGAGTGACGGTACATAAACACCCGGAACGGCGGCCGATAACAAAAGAAGTTCGCGGCGGGACATCGGGGTTACGGTATTTCTCGATCGCTTATAATCCCGAATCAACTCCATCATTTCAGAAAGCACATCTTCCGCCTCGCCGATCACGATCATGTCAAAAAAATCAGCGACCGGTTCGGCATTGTAGACAACGGGACCGCCCGCAATGACAATCGGGTCGTCTTCTTTCCGGTCGCTCGAAAAAAACGGGATTCCCGAAAGATCCAGCATCTGTAATACGTTGGTATAGCACATTTCGTACTGAAGGGAGAACCCGACGACATCAAATTCCGAAAGAGGTGTCCGGGTCTCCAGTGAGCTCAACGGAATATTTCGATCCCGCATAATCGCGTCCATATCCTTCCACGGCGAGAACGCTCGTTCACAATAGACGTAAGGAATCTCATTCAGCAGATGATAGAGAATGACCAAAGCCAGATTGCTCATTCCGATCTCATAAATATCCGGAAAACAGTACGCGAAACGCACATAATCGGTGCGTCCCGCCTCCTGAATCTGAGACAGCACTTCCGACTTAACAACCGCACCTCTCTCCCCGCCGACATATCGTGCGGGATTCTCGACGCGAAGAAGATCGGCGCGTTCGATTCGGTTGGTATGCATTTTATTCATTTCCGTCTCTCCTCTCGCGTACGGCGCGGATGAACTCCTCGACCTTATCGCGGTCTTTGTATCCGTCGGTTTCAAGAGAGCCCGATGCGTCTACGGCATAGGGCGAGAAAACTTGAATCGCCTCGCGGACGTTCCGGGCGTTGATTCCGCCCGCAACAATGATTCTCTGCCGCAACGGGCGCAACGCTTCCAAAGCGGCTTTCCCGATCTTCCACGGGAACGGAACGCCCGATCCGCCGTCTTTCCCGCTCACAACCACATCGAAAAGCAAGGCATCAAAGGAAGAAAGCGGCGGGTAGCCGACCGTTCGGGTCAGGATATCCGCCGCACTCCCGGCCGTGTCCGGCACGGCGATCCGCTGCCATATTTCGATCCCCTCACCGGCTCTCGCGCGAAGCTCGACTTTAAGGCCTGAAAAATACTCCGGTGTCGTATCGAAGTGCAGTTGGACGGCAAAAAGCCCGACCTCTGCGGCGACTCGCGCGACCTCATCCGGCGGGTTGCCGGCAAACACGCCGACTCTCCGGATATCCGGATCTAAACGGCCGGCGATTTCCTTGGCTTCCGCAGCGCTGACCTGCCTGCGGGAAGACGCGAAAACGAAACCGACATAATCCGGATGACAGGCATTCATGATGTCCGCATCCTGCGGTCTTCTTAATCCGCACAGTTTTACACGTGTCATGAAAATGCTTCTACCCTTTCCCGGTCAGGCGGGCCTCAAGCTCCGCCCTTTCCTTTTCAAAGCCCGGCTTACCCAAAAGCGCGAACATATTCTTCTTATATGCCTCAACACCGGGTTGATTGAAGGGATTAACGGACAAAAGGTATCCCGATATCGCGCAGGCCTTTTCGAAAAAATACACAAGCTCGCCCAAGCAATACGCGTTCATGTCCGAAACGGAAAGCACCATGTTCGGAACCCCGCCGTCGATATGTGCCAGTACGGTTCCCTGAAGCGCCTTGAAATTAACTTCGTTCATATCCATTCCGGAAAGAAAATTCAGTCCGTCCAGATTCTCGGGATCCTCCGGGATCCCGAAAGAGCGGCGAGGGTTCACGAAATTTACGACCGTCTCGAAAAGCATTCGTCTGCCGTCCTGAATGTACTGTCCCATCGAATGAAGGTCGGTAGTATTGTCAACACCGGCAGGAAATATGCCTCTTCCGTTCTTCCCCTCGGACTCGCCGTACAACTGCTTCCACCACTCGGTCATGAAGTGGTAACCCGGCTCGTAATTGACCATGACTTCGGTTGTGTAACCACGCCGCAGAAGGCAATTGCGAGCCGCCGCATACAGATAACAGTCATTGTCCGCAAGTGTTGCCTTACGATAAGCCTTCGCCGCATCTTTGGCACCGCGCATGATCTCGCGGATATCAATGCCGGCAACAGCGATCGGCAGAAGTCCGACCGCTGTGAGAACCGAATATCGTCCGCCGATATCGTCGGGAACAACAAAACTTTCATATCCTTCCTGATCGGAAAGGCCCTTAAGCGCACCCTTACTGCGATCCGTGGTCGCGTAGATTCGATTTCTGGCTTCCTGTCTTCCGTATCGCTTTTCCATGTATGCACGAATGACCCGAAACGCGATCGCCGGCTCGGTGGTGGTTCCGGATTTGGAAATAATATTCACCGAAACTCTTTTCCCCTCAAGCAGATCCATCAGGTCCGAAAAATATGTCGCGCTGATCGAATTTCCGCAGAAAAGCACCATCGGCGCCTTGCGGGTCTTCTTATCAGTCGCGTTCGAAAAAGAATGCCCCAGGAGTTCAATCGCCGCGCGGGCACCAAGATAGGATCCGCCGATGCCGATGACCAAAAGGATATCCGATTCTTTCCGGATCTTCGCCGCGGCGGTACGTATTCTTCGAAATTCTTCTTTATCATATTCAACCGGCAGGTCCAGCCAACCGAGAAAATCGTTTCCGGGACCGTTTTTCTTGTGGAGCATATGATGCGCCACCTCGATTTGAGGGGCCATATGCTCAATTTCTTCCGCATCGATAAACGTCATGAGATTTGTCGTATTCAGTCTGATCATATTCTTCTCCCGTAGGTTTATTAGAGTCATCGCTCCAGTAAGTATAGCATTTACGGACACACTCTGTGAATAGAATGCGATGCCCCAAAAGACAATGAATTCTGTGACGGTTTTACGGTAAAAATCGGATATAATAGACAACAGATAAAAAAAGCGGGGAGAGATTATTGTGACGAACCCGGAACGAACAAACGCCAAGTTGATTATTTTGTATATTGTGAAGGAATGCCCGGGCATTCCTTCCGGAGAGCTGACGGATCGAGCCGTCGCCTCCCTTTACATGGATTATTTCGCTTATATCGAAGCCGTCGAAGGGCTTGCCCGCGACCGTCTGATTCAGCGCTCGATCCGCAAGGGCGAGACCGTTAAGGATGCGGACGGAAGACCGATTGAGCGTATGGATATAACTCCCGAGGGGGAGCAGGTTCTCTCCTTTCTTTTATCGAAAGTACCGTCAGGTATTCGATCCTACCTTTCCGCCGAGACAGAGAACGCCCGCGCCGACATCCGGAAACGCAATTATGTGACCGCCGACTACGCCCCGGACGCGAACGGAGCATTTCTGGTGCGTCTGATCTTGTCAGACGGCATCCGGAAAACCGCAGAGATCGAGCTTTTTGCTCCAAGCGAAGACTCCGCAAAAGATATGTGTCGGCGATGGAAAGAATCCACCGCCGACATCTACGAGAGGCTTATTCGTTCTCTCTCCTCGGATTTACAATAATCGTTCACCCAAGCCCATGATTTTCCCTGCAAGAGTGTCGGCGTATTGATCGATCATCTCCAGGTCTTCCGCTCTTGGCAAACCTTCAAACAGCAGGGGATCGATCCGCTCGGCTTTGTTAAAACCGGATGTCAGACCATCCATCGTCTCCGCGATTCTCGTTCCCCACCCATACGAGCCCAACAGCCCGATGAGCGCGGTTTGAGGTCTGAGGGCATTCGTCAGCATTGCGCAATACGCGACGGCGGGGTGCGGACCGCCCAACACGGTCGGCGATACAAAAATCAACGCGGCGGCTGTCACCAAATCATACATGACATGTCCGGTTTCGATCGACAAACTCTCCGGTCGAGCCCCGAGATCACGCGTAAGAACGGAGATATCGTGCCGCGCAAGCCTCATGCAGAGTCGTTCGGCGATGATCCCGCAACTGCCGTGCATGCTGACATAAGGAATCACGACGGTCTTGTCCACCTTGTCGGAAGTCCACTTCAAATATTTTTCCAAAATGATCGACGGGTCATTCCAGATCGGCCCGTGCGCCGAAGCGATCATCGTAGGCGCAAGCCCGGCGACACGTTCGGTATATTTCCGGACCTGCGTCGAAAATGGCATCATGATTTCTGCGAAGTAAGCACGAGCCGCCCCCTTGATATCATGGCTGTCGGTCGCGAAAATCCGGTCCGACGAATAGTGTGAGCCGAATAGATCGCTGGAAAACAAGACTCCCGACGACTGATCGAAAAGCATCGTATTGTCCGGCCAATGCGCGAAAGGAATCTTCATGAAACGGAGACTGTGCCCGCCCAAATCCAATTCCTCTCCTTCACCGAATATCTCGAAGCGCTCCTTGGGAATCCTTAAATGAGTCGAAACGAGCTTGACGACCTCGAGAGTCGCGGCAAGCCGAACATTCGGATATCGATTGAGAATCGCCGGGAGCGACCCCGAATGGTCCTGCTCGGTATGCAAAATCACGACATAGTCGGGCGCATCAATCTCGGACTCCTCCAGGATTTCCATGAAGCGACCGGTGAACTCCGGATCCGCAGTATCGATCAGGGCGGTCTTCTCACTCCCCCTTACAAGAAACGAATTATAGGTTGTCCCATGCTCGGTCGGCATCAGGCAGTCAAACATTTCCCTCTCGGGGTGTTGGATATCGATGCAGAAAATGTCGTTGTGGATCGTTTTAATGCTCATATGGACCTCCGGATCAATTATAAGCCTAATTGTATCATTCATTGGCAAAAGGGCAATGTCGATGCCTTCCGACACATCCGGTAACCGGGTTTGATTATTATGAGATTCCGGACCTAAGCGGTCAAAAAAAGTCCCGAAAATATAAAAAGAGACCGAATCCCTTTGCGATTCGGTCTCTTTTCTGATCCGTCAAATACCGTCAACACAATACATTCGCCGATACAGGAGGAATATCGAAGAATCACATTGGGCTGAAAGCGTCTTTTGTCGCTCCGCATACGGGACAGGTCCAGTCATCCGGGATGTCTTCGAATGCCGTTCCGGGTGCAATCCCGCCGTCCGGATCTCCGAGTACCGGATCATATTCATATCCGCACAGGTCACAAACGTATTTTTGCATTTGCCACACCTCCGTTCTTTCCTAATTCGATTATATAGTTTCCGGAGCCCGATTTCGTTAAGCAATTGTTACAAAAATAAGAGCAAATCAAATACAAACTGCACTATTCGACGTAATCGAACTCAATATCGTACATTCGGACGGTATCGCCCTCTTTAATGCCTGCCGCAATGAGAGCGTCGATGATTCCCTTTTTTCGAATAATGCGCTGAAAATAGGCAAGTGATTCCGGGTCTTCGAAATTCGTCGATCCCGCAATTGACTGAACGAGATCACCTTCAACGACATAAACCTCATCCTCCTTGCAAATCGAAAACGGGATTGTCTCCTCATAGGTATAAAGGCGCTCCTCACTCTTGATTTCGATGACGGAGGGCTTCGGGATGTCGGGAAGGATCGACGCAACATGACGCATCAACTCCTGTGTTCCGCGCGCCGCCGCGGCACTGATCGCAAAAACCGTAAAACCGCGCTCCCGGATCGTCGATATGAAACTTTCGACCTGCTCGGGATCCGCGCTGTCGGTCTTGTTTGCGACGATGATACGCGGGCGTTCCGACATTCCCTCTTTATATAGCTTCAGTTCTTCGCTGATTTGATCGAAATCCCGAATCGGATCACCTTCGCCGGAAACATCGACGACATGTATCAGAAGTCTCGTGCGTTCGATGTGCCGCAAAAAATCAAGGCCGAGCCCGGCTCCGCTACTGGCGCCCTCAATAATTCCGGGGATATCCGCAACGACGAATTGGTTATCGTCAACATATACCACGCCGAGAACGGGCTCTAACGTGGTGAAGGGATAATCCGCGATCTTGGGCTTTGCCGCGGAAATCACCGACAGGAGTGTCGATTTGCCTGCGTTGGGCAGTCCGATCAGACCGACATCAGCAATCAACTTCAGTTCGACAAGAAGGTCGAAATCGTCGCCGGGCATCCCGACGCGGGCGAAACGCGGAGCCTGACGAATGGAATGTACAAAATGAATATTGCCATGCCCGCCGCGACCGCCTTTGGCGATGGTGAATTCCATGTTTTTCTCGGACAGGTCAACCAAAACACGCTGGGACTCCAAATCCGTGATTACCGTGCCGACAGGAACTTCGATCCTGAGATCTTCTCCCCCTTTGCCCGATTTTTTCTTATTTTTCCCGTCCTCACCGTTCTCGGCCGAGAATTTCTTCTTGAATCGAAAAGCGCGAAGACTCGACTGGGTCTCGGACGAGACAAATATCACATCTCCGCCCTTTCCTCCGTCCCCGCCGTCGGGTCCGCCGTTCGGAACATTCTTCTCGGTGTGAAAGGAAACAAGCCCGTTACCGCCGTTTCCCGCCTTCACGTGAATTTTCGCGCGATCGATAAACATTTTATTCTCCTTTGTTTGCTCTTCCAATCAAAAGAGGCCGCACCGACAAACGAAATTCATCGGTTCGAGCCTCTTGCTGATCCATACTTTGACTTCTTTATTCGGCCGGGTAAACGCTGACCTTCTTGCGATCTCTGTCCTTGCGCTCAAACTTGACCAATCCGTCAATTAATGTGTAAAGGGTATCGTCCGATCCGATTCCGACATTGTTTCCGGGATGAATCTTTGTACCTCTTTGACGAACCAAAATATTACCCGCTACGACAGGCTGACCATCGCCCTTCTTGACACCCAGTCTCTTCGAAGCGGAGTCACGGCCGTTCTTGGTCGAACCCATTCCCTTCTTGTGCGCAAAAAGCTGTAAATTCATCTTAAGCATTATCAACACCTCCAACGTGTTATCCTTGATGCTTCACTTTGATATGATTGCCGCCATATTCGTCCCGATCGGTCTGCTCCAAAAGAAGAAAACCGGTCCGTATCGTCGACATAATCCACTGCGAAGCCCTGTCAGGGCCCTTTTGCAACTCGTCCTTCGGAATCCGGATCTCTGCCGCGGGTACCGGCATCTTCCCATTCCCCTCGTCCAATCGGTAAAAACCGATCATGCCGCAGTGTTCTTCCAAAGAATTGATTGCCGTGTAGAGAAGAGTCGATGCCGACGCACACACGATATCTGTACCGCTGTCCGCATAACCGGCATGTCCCCGAATACTCATCCCCTCGATTAGACCGTCTTCCGACCTTCGAAATAAAACGGTGATCATATCAATGTCCCAAACGCAAATCAGGCGTTAATCGCCGTGATGCGAACTTTAGTATAAGGCTGACGGTGTCCGGCCTTGCGGCGATAACCCTTCTTTGCCTTGTACTGCACGATATCGATCTTCTTGTTCTTGCCCTGCTTGACGATCGTTCCGGCAACGTTGGCCTTCGCCGCATCTTTCCCGGTAACCATACCGGAATCATCGGATAAAGCCAAAACCTGATCGAATTTTACGTCCTGTCCGGCTTCGCCTTCGAGCTTCTCAATAAAAATCTCGTCGTCAACGGAAACGCGATACTGCTTCCCGCCTGTCAAAATTACTGCATACATTGTTCGTTTCCCTCCTGTTCATCCAGTCTCGCTGCGCGACTGAGGCAGTCGTTTGAACACGACATTTGAGCCCGGCGCATGCGGTCACCGGAAAAGGATAGCATGCGTTTCGATTCATGTCAACGAAAAAAACCGTAAACACCTGAAAATCGGGACTTTCACCCGTCATCTTTCGTCAAACGGGCAAAACCGACGCCCCAAGCTCAATGGAGGCCTTCAACCGGATCTCTCTGGAGTTCTTTCTATACTCACCCGACATCCGCTCGAAAAGAAACTCCGCGGCCGTACGACCGATTTCCATGATGGGTTGAAGACCGATTGTCAGCTTCGGATGATAAATCCGGGCAACGGCCTGCGTCTCAAAGCCGACAAAAGAAATATCCTCGGGAATGCGTTTGCCCGCTTCGTTCAAATATCGAAGCGCTCCGAGTGTCAAATCATGTCCGGCAGTAAACACGGCCGTCGGCTCGGTCTCCAGCGAAAGAAGATCATGCATGCCCGTGTATCCGCTCTCTTCCGAAATATCGATCATGCTTCTGAGCTTCGGATCAGAATCCGCCCCTGCCTCCAGAATCGCTCTGGTGTATCCGGCGACGCGATCGTCCGACGTCGGTACTCCGGGAGCTCCGACCAGAATCCCGATTCTCTTATGACCGTTATCGAGCAGATATCGGGTTACCTCATAAGAGATTTCCTCGTTATCTATGGTGACGCTGTCGTGTCCGCTGCCCTCAACGCCGACATCAATAAAAACGATCGGTGTCTCTTCGGCTTCGACACGTACGAGGTCTTTTCTTTGAACGTTGATCGGTTGCATGATAATGCCGTCAACCTGTTTATTCATTAAGAAGTCCAGTTTCATTCGTGCTCCGTCGGGATCGGTCTCATCATAATCGCAAATGATCGTGCTGTACCCGCGAGCATACAACTCACGGTCAATCGAGGAAAGCACGGATACACCGTAATAATCGGCCAAGCTGGGAATCAACACGCCAACCGTCATCGATCTTCTGGTCTTCATACCCCGCGCAACCGTGTTAACACTGTAGTTCAACTCTTCGATTGCTTGCTCGATCGCGATCCGGTTGTCTTCAAGGACATTCCCGCCGTTTATCATCTTTGAGACCGTGGCGATCGAAACTCCGGCACGCTTGGCTACATCTTTAATCGTCGCTGGCATAGAATATCTCCGTTCCTTCTGTCGTACTTCCGGTGACCCCAATCTCGAGCCGAATAAACGGCGACCCACCGGACCGACAAAGCCGCTTATTTATCATATCTTTTCCGAAGCAAACACGCAAGTCCGGACAAAACATATCGAAAAACGTTTCCTTTTACCGTTTGCGACGATTCGCGAGTCAGTCGACCCGTTATAGAAACGCAAGAATCACGTATAGGACAGCGGCGGTTATCGCGGGAAGAAAAATAGTACCGCTCATTCTTTTAACTCGCTGACGAAACCAGTCAGCCGCAAACAGGAGGGCAATATAATAACCGGCCAGCAGAAAAAGCCACGGTTTCAATGTTAGAAAAGCAGAGATCAGCATGGCGATAAAAGGGATCAGCAAAACACCCCGGAAACGCCACGCGGACAAAAAACCTCTGCGGTGTTCGATCGATTTCTCACTCAGTGTGTAAAACATGTCGATTTTATGGCAGGCAGAAAGCCCGAGAGACAGTAAGCCGACGAGCGCAACAAAAACCAACAACCGGGGAAATTCAGCGTAATATCGAAACGACACAAAGTGAAGGGAAACCACCAGAAAAACACCCAGAGTAAAAAGAGACGCAACCAGAACGGTCAGGAGGAATCGTGCGCGATTCGGCTTCTCGGGAGCCGCCATTTTCTTTATATGCTTAAAGTAGAACAATGCGGCGGCGATCGAAGCGAGTACCGGCCAAAGCCCGGCGGCGAAAGCGGCATATCTCGGAACGGCAACCATCAGGATACAAAGGACGACACCGTAAGCAAGCGAAACGGGGACCAAGAGCGCGAATAAATATTTCTCGGAGCGCTCAAGCTTGCTGAAAAGATTCAGTTCCTTTGGGGTTGTGTATTCTCTGACCGACTCCTTGGGCACGACGCCACGGATCGAGTGCGGCCGGGAAATCGTGGAGAGAAAAAAGAACAGACCGGCAATCAGCAGAGAAATCGGAATGATCTTCAGGATTTGGCGAACGAGAATCATCCCCCGCACATCCGACAATTCGGCCTGTTCCGAAAAGATGTATTTGGTTATGTACGATGCGATTCTGTTCTGAACATCCGGAAGACCGGGATAAATCAAGTCGTCCAGAACCGGGTCTCCCGTTAATTTACGAAGACTCATATAGGTCTTCGCGTCCGGAGAAATGCGCACCAGACCCTTCAGGGGATCGGACAGCAGCGCGTCCTCTCCGGACAAAATCTCGTACAGACTCACCGTAGAGGGCCGGTCAGAATCAAAAATCGCGATCGGCTTCCGGTCAACCCACCGGGTAAAAACTTCAGAATCATCCGAAGCGGCGCCCCGCGGCATTAAAAGGATCAGGCCGCCGATCAGTTCTTCGCGACCGGCAACGTCAAGCGCAAGCGAAGCGGAGTCGCCGAAAGAAACCAGAAGTATGCGATCCAGATCCGCTCTTCGGGCAAAAGACTGAATCCTTCTCACAAGTTTCTCTTCGTCGGAAGAATCGATGGTTATGAAGGAAGATTCCAGGCCAAGCCCTGAGAAAAGGCTCCGGTACTCGGAATCCGGAAACCTCTCTTCCGGAAAGGAAACAAACACAACACCCGACCCACTGCCGGATTGAGGGCTTCCGCCCGTATACATGGAGAAAAGCATCGAAAACATGAGAACCGCATTGGCGATTATCAGTAAAACCACACCGGTTGTTCGTATCGTTGTCTTCTCGATCATGCGTCAGCCTCCGATTTCTCCGACTATTATAGCATGTCCGCATAAAAAGGAACCGCAAATTGCGGTTCCCGATCGGACGAAGCGAAACCAGTGCCCGTCACACATTCGACTCCGCGACGGTTCGTTCCGAGAAAGAAGGAGTATATGTTCGCTGCGCGTCTTCACGGATCGATTCGTCTCCGTGATAAGAAGAAGCCGGCTCGCTTCTGATCGCAGGATTTGATTCGGCACGACTTGCAAACCGCTCATGCCCGTCCTGTTCCGGCGATGCTTGTTGGTAACGCTCAAGCGCTTCATGATACTTCAGAAGAACAGCCCGGGATAATTCCTCGCGAAAACCGGAATGGATCGGATGAACAATGTCTTTAAACTCTCCGTCTTGGATCCTTCGGCTCGGCATCGCGATAAAAAGTCCGTTCGCGCCGTCGATCACCTTCACGTCATGAACGACAAATGCATCATCGAAAGTGATCGAAACGATCGCTTTCATCTTATTCTCAGGTGTAAGTTTGCGTATGATAATACCGGTAATATCCATGATGAAACCTCCGCGTCACCGCTAAACGTCCTCCGAAATCACAACGATCGACAAAAATATCGGATTAGTTTAACATTTTACAGCAATTATCGTAAAAAGTAAAGAAAACCTAATCTATGATTCCTTGAATATAATCAGCATCCCTGACCTGGTACGGAAAACCGAAAATGTCCTCGTCCGGAGCGAAATCGTTGGGGACCAATGTGTAAACAACTTTTGCGACCGCTCTTCCGGAAGAAGGATCCGACTCATTTTCAAAGTCCCCGTATATGGTTTGTACGACCCGAAGGGACCCGTCACTCTGCTTCTCCGAAGAAGTGATTCTGAAGATGAAAAAAGTGTCACCGGCCATATTGGCGAAAAAAACTCTCCTGCCGGGATCATAAGTCAGCCGATCCTCACTTCCGAGATCCTCAATGTCAACCGCCAGAAAATCAAAGCAAGCCCGGGCAATCTCTTCAACCGCTTCAAAAGTCAATACCATCGTTAAATTGCTATCATCGATCCACACCCTGCCACCCGACATTTCCGGGAAAGAATGATAGGATAACCATGCCAAGAAAGAAACGACGTCCGACACGAATTGTCTGTTACCGGGATCAAATTCGTGCCCTTCGTATTCATACGCAAGCATATAGGTAACGGCGGTCAGGATATCCTCCATCTTCTTCAAATCGCCTTCGATGATCGGAATTTCTTCCAACCCGCCGGCCGTCTCGACGATCGAAAAGATCGGCTCATCGGTCGGTGTCGGAACGGTAATGCGGGCCGTCGGATCCGCCGGTTGAGTCGATTGAGTCGTAACGACGGGAGATGTCGTATCGGAGGAGGATGTCACGGACTCTTCCGTGACATCCTCCGGATCCGCCTCTTCTTTCATGATGCTCATAAGTTGGCACCCGAAAAGTCCGGAAATGAAAACCGATGACAGGATGATCGCGAAAACGCGAAAAAAGACACTCTTCATGATACTCCTTTTCGGCACTATAACAGCCGTTCGCCGGTAAACGGAAAAATCTGACACTTGCGTTTTTCGCCCGAAAAAGGATAATGGAATCGGTACGAAGGGTATATCCTGATTTTGCCACTTCACAGCATAACGCGCATTTTAGAGAGGAAAATATGCAAAAAGAGCGAGAAGTCAATTCATCGGATCAAAGCCGCGAACAGGACCGTAACAAGAAATTGAACGAGGCAAATCCGATCCATCAATGGCGTATTATTTCGGGAGCGCGCATTTTTTTCGTCGGGATCGGCGGAATCAGCATGAGCGGATTAGCCGAGATGGCATCTCATTACGGATATGTCGTCGGAGGTTCCGATATGCACTCATCGCACCGCGTCGGACTATTGTCCGATAAAGGGATCGAAATATTCATCGGCCACGATGCCGATAACGTGAAACGCTTTTCGCCGGATCTTGTCGTTTATACGGCGGCCGTTCTTTCCGGAAATCCGGAAATCGCTTATGCGAAAGAGCAGGGAGTCCCCGTTATGTCGCGCGCCGAATTTCTGGGGCACCTGACCGAGAACTTTTCGAGCGTGATCAATATAGCCGGGACACATGGAAAAACAACGACAACATCGATGCTTTCGATGATCCTTCTGGAATCCGGGTTGGATCCGACGGTTCACCTCGGTGCCGAATTCCGGCCTTTCGGCGGAACCATTCGAACGGGTGCCGATTTCTCGCTTCTTGTTTCCGAGGCTTGCGAGTACCGCCGCTCCTTTCTCCATTTTCGATCGACGACGGCCGCGATCACCAACATCGATTTTGATCATGTTGATTGTTTTAAAACGATCGACGAAGTGATTGACGTTTTCGCGGAGTTTACGGATCGATTGGAAGATTCCGGCAATTTGATCATACCGGCTTTTGACTCAAACACGGCCTTGTGTTTGGAGCGTGTGCGGGCCCGTCGCGCGGCGGCAGGCCGCCCGATGCCCCGGGTGATCACGACCGGACATGAAGGCGACACAGGAACCGCAGAAGAAGCGGACGTCGATTTTTACGCGAAAAGCATCGAATACAAGAACGGCTGCCCGTCCTTTGACGTTTGGCATGAAGGCCGTTCGATCGCTCATATCGATTTAAAAGTTCCCGGCATTCATAACTTGCGCAACGCGCTGACCGCGATCGCATGTGCGGCGCTAAACAGCGGTACACCGGAAGGTATGAGTCGCGCGCTCTTCGCTTTCGGAGGAGCGGAGGGACGCTTTACGGTGAAGGGAGAGTACCGCGGCGCGACTGTCATCACGGATTACGCGCACCATCCCGCGGCAGCCCGCGCCACGCTTCAGGCCGCGTCACAGATCCCTCACAACAAGACCTGGGTCGTTTTTCAGCCGCTGACCTTTAATCGCACCGAAGTACTTTTCGAGGATTACGTTACGTCGCTACTCTCTTGCGAACATGTGATTTTTGCCGAGATTTTCTCGGATCGCGAGATCAACCCGGGGACGATCTCGTCCTCGATGCTTGCGGCGGAGATCAATAATCGCGGCGGAAGAGCAGAGTTTTATGCCGACAAGAAAGCCATCCTTCAACGGTTGGACTCGCTTGTCGGCAAAGATGATCTGTTGTTATTTCTCGGGCCCGAAGACATTCGGGACCTGGCGGATGAACTTCGTTTCGACTGATTTTGCAAACGGAACCCGAATGATTCCGATCTGCGATAACCTCGCCGGAATCGTAATCGCACCCGGCTCTCTTCGATCGAATCCGGAGTCCGTCAGAATTTGAGACGGAAAGGTTCGCCGTCCGATTCGTCCCGCTCGGTGTTTTCTTCTCCCGCAGGGGCATCTTGCTTCGTCGACTCATCTGAATCCGACGATGCTTTTTTACTCCCCTCCCCGGTCTTGAAAGGATCCGCTTTAACCGGTGACTCGCCGGTTCCCGCAAGATAGATCGCCTCAAACTCGTCGCCTTCGATCTTCTCCTTCTCGAGAAGTCGGTTCGCCAGTGTTTGAAGCAGACTGAACTTGCCGCGAAGAAGCTCCAGGACTCTCGAGTAGGCTTCGTCAATGATTTTTTTCACTTCATCGTCGATAACCGCGGATACTCGCTCACTGTATGGTTTCACATGTCCGAAGTCCCGGCCGATAAACACCTCGTCGTCGCTTCCGAAGACAAGGTTCCTCAAGCTTTCGCTCATTCCGTATTTTGTGATCATATTCCGGGCGACTGTGTTACAGTGCTGAAGATCGGAAGCGGCTCCGGTACTAATCTCGCCGAACACCAGTTCTTCGGCCGCCCGGCCGCCGAGCGAGATCATGATTTTGTCGACCATTTGCTTCTGGGTTGTGTAGTAAATATCCTCGTCCGCCTTGTGAGCGGTATACCCACCGGCTCCACCGGCCGGAATGATCGATACACGCTCAACGCGATCGGTCTCCGACACCGTGCGAAGCACGATCGCGTGACCGGCTTCGTGGAACGCCGTTAATCGCTTCTCTTTATCGTTAATGACACGACTCTTCTTCTCGGGCCCGATCATCACCTTGAAAATCGCTTCCGTGATCGTCTTGTAATCGATTTCTTTCACATTGAATCGCGCGGCAAGAAGAGCCGCTTCGTTCAGTACGTTTGCCAGATCAGCACCGGTGAATCCGGGGGTGTTCTTAGCGACTTCCCTTAAATCCACTCCATCCGCGATCGGCTTGCCCTTGGAGTGAACCTTCAATATCTCCTCACGACCTTTTATATCGGGCAGCATGACAAACACTCGCCGATCAAACCGGCCGGGGCGCAACAGCGCCGGGTCGAGGATATCGATACGGTTGGTCGCGGCAATCACGATAACGCCTTCGTTCGGGCCGAATCCGTCCATCTCGACCAGAAGCTGATTCAGTGTTTGCTCACGTTCGTCGTGCCCGCCGCCGAGACCGGCTCCGCGATGTCTTCCAACCGCATCGATTTCATCGATGAAGATGATGCAGGGAGCGTTCTTTTTGGCGTTATCGAAAAGATCCCGGACACGGCTTGCGCCGACGCCGACAAACATTTCTACGAAGTCCGATCCGGAAATCGAGAAAAACGGAACCTCGGCCTCCCCGGCAACCGCACGCGCAAGAAGTGTCTTACCGGTTCCGGGTGCGCCGTGAAGCAGTATACCTCTGGGGATCTTGGCCCCGACATCGGAATACTTTTTCGGATTCTTGAGAAAATCGACGAACTCGGAAAGCTCCGCCTTTTCTTCGTCGGCTCCGGCCACATCCGCAAAGGTCACATCGTGCTTGCTCGGATCGTGAAGCCGCGCTTTACTTCGCCCGAAACTGATCGCGTTCTTTCCTTCGCTTTGGGATCGCATGAACGAAAACCAAAGGAAAAAGCCCAAAACACCAACCATGATAACGATGGATACGATGCTCAGAAGAAAGCCCAGATCTACAGGCTTGCGGTAATCATAGTCCTTGATTTTCCCTTCATTCTTGGCCTCAAGCAGGATTTTCACGACCGTGTCCACGGACTCCGGCGGCACATCCTTACGGACCAGAACCTCTTTGCCGTCCGTGTCCGTATATTTATACTCGAGAAGAGTCCCTGTTAATACGACATTCTCGATCCCGTTATCCGGGGAATTAATGTTCGTAATTACTTCAGAAAGCGAAATCTCCTCTTGATTCGACTCACTGTAAACCAACAATGCCATAATCAGAATCAGAACCAAAAGTCCGACGAAGAAAGGCCCTCCGCCAAACCTTTTGGGTGTTTGATTAATTGTCATTTGATACCTCCGTCCGGTTCCATTATTCGAATATCCGATAAATTTCTGTATTTTCCGGCGTAATCCAATCCGTAGCCGACGATAAACTCGTCCGGAATAATCATGCCGACATAATCCGCTTCAATTTCTGTTTTTCTTCTGTCCGGCTTGTCAAATGCGACACAAACCTTAAGACTCTTGGGTTCCTTGGTCATCAGGAGTTCCTTGAGGTTGCTGAGCGTAAGGCCGGAGTCAACGATATCCTCGACGATGAGAACGTGTTTGCCGTTGATGTTCACGTCCATGTCCTTGATAATTTTAACGATACCCGTGCTTCGGGTGTTCTCGTAATAACTTGAAACCGACATGAAGTCAATGATAACCTGCGGTCTGAGAAGGCGAATCAAATCCGCCATGAAAATGAACGACCCCTTGAGAATTCCGACAACGATCAACTCTTCTTCGCCGTAATCCCGGGATATCCGCTCCGCCAGACCGGCGACCATTTTATCGATTTTGTCCTTAGAAATCAGGACTCGTCCGAGAACATAAGCCATAGACTCTCCTTTCGTTATCGGTTATAAGTACCGTTACTTTGACGATTTGAGTATTCTTATCGCCGATAAGTTTCTCGAACCCCCCAGTGGCGGTATACCGACCGTAAGAGATTTCATCGGTGAATCCTTCGGCATGAACCAACCCGGGAACCCAAAGAATCGAGTCCCGATCCACAGCGACCAGTAGTCGTTTCCGGATGCCGACCGGAACCTTGCGGTCAGTCAGATAGCGTCGAAGCGCCTTGCTTCCGGTGCTTCCGGCAGGCCGGACCGAATCTTTCGGTTCCGCCGCGCGCATCGTAACCCGACTCAATTCCCGAACCGGACAATACCATGTCCGATTATTATAAACCACCTGATTCGGATTCTCAATGATTTTCAATCCGACCGAAAACAAACGGGTTCCGTGTTCTTCGGATACCACTTCGACCGTTTGGCCGATCATCTCCGGACGGAGATGAAAGACCGGTTTTACCTCTTCTTTCAACACCAGATATTCTCTTCCGAAAAGCGTCACAGCTTCCAAAGCGGGCCCTTCTGCCGAATTATCAGTACCCCCGTCATGACTCGACGGGAGATCCCGTCGCTCGAAATAAAGCGTTCCGTCATGAATTCTCGCGTGATAACCACCGGGAAGAGAAAGGGAGCATCCGCCCTTACCTCTCGATGACAGTTCCGTGATTCTCCTTGTCAGGTCCTTCGTCAGATCCGTCTTTCCCCCCGTGCTTTCCTCGAAAAGCATCCGGATCAATCTCGAGGAGAGCGATGGATGCAAATCGCGCAGAAGCGGTGTCGGGAGTCCGTAAATGCCCGTTGTAACGATTGTTTTCTCCTTCTCGAAAATACCGGAAACCAACATGTCCAAATACTCACGGTCGGATCCGAGGAGCTCGCCGAAAGACAAAAGCGCATCGACCGGATCTCTGGCCGATACCTCGCGGATCATCGGCAGAACAACATTCCGCCACTTATTACGAGTATATTCGTTCTCGGAATTACTCCGGTCAATCGCATACGGAACATCGTGCCCGCTTACGTAATCATCCACCCGGGCCTTATCCGCGAATAAAAGCGGTCGAATGACCCGTCCGCGGATCGGCTCCATCGAACACAGGCCGTCCGGCCCGGCTCCGCGAAACAAGTTGATCAACATCGTTTCGGCCTGATCCTCCCGACGATGCGCAACGGCGATCCGGACGATACGTCCTTCCTTCGCGTATGTGTTCGCCACTTCGTCAAAAAAAGCGTATCGCGCCTCTCGGCCCGCTTCCTCCAAACCCCGTCCTTCCGCGCGCGCTTTTTCGGCAATATCCACTCGACGCGAGAAAAAAGGCACCTCGTGTTCCCGACAGTATTCACGAACCATGGCCTCATCCCGGTCGGCCTCGATGCCTCGAAGGCCGTGATTCAGATGTGCGGCGACGATCGTCGGGCGCTCCCGTAAATTGCCGGAAGCCGGAGTAGAAGCATTATCCCGCCGATTGACGAGCAGATCGAGAAGACACATCGAATCCGGCCCGCCCGAAACGGCGACCACAATGACATCGCACTCCGCGAGGCGATGCTTCTCAATAAAGCGTTGAAAATCCTCAGGAAGAGACATCCGAACTCCTTGAATCGTTTGATTATCGGACAAACTTCGCAAAATCGCCAAAAACCGCACCTTCGGAGTCCTCAACGCCCGGGCTGTCCGAATGACCGGGCGTATAAGCATCTTCCGTCTCCGGCTCATCGGCACTCTTTTCCTCGAAAAACAGCGTTCTCTTGGACCACCACTTCATATGAACGGTCTTGGTCGGTCCTTGTCGGTTCTTTGCCAGAATGATCTCTGCGTCCTCGATTTCCGGCTTCACCGCCGCGGAATCATAGTACTTCGGACGATAGATGAAAATGACCATGTCTGCATCCTGCTCGATGGCCCCCGAATCGCGAAGATCCGAAAGGATCGGTCGATGTTCGTCACGATTCTCAGCACCTCTTGAGAGCTGGGAAAGCGCGATAACCGGAACTTCCAGTTCCTTTGCCATGATCTTGAGCGCTCGTGAAATATCCGATATTTCCTGCTGTCGGTTACCGTAACTCTTACCGCCGGCCGAAGACATCAACTGCATATAGTCAACAACGATCAGTCCGAGGCGATTCTCATTCTTTAATTGGCGGCATTTGGCCATCATCTCCACCGTATTGATTCCCGAACGGTCGTCAATATAAAAAGGGGCCGGGGCAATCATGGCGAGTGCTTTCGAAATCTCGTCCCATTCCTCATGCGTAACGCTTGCGTTCTGAAGTCTGAACGTACTGACCGCCGCCTTAGACGATAAAATACGATTGCCGATTTCCTCTTTGGACATTTCTAGACTGAAAAAAGCGACATGCGTATTATAGATAATCGAAGTATTGGTCGCGATGTTCACAACCAGGGCCGATTTACCCATGGCCGGACGAGCCGCGACAATAACCAGCGAACCCGGACGAAGGCCGCCGGTCGCTTGGTCCAGTTTCGGAAAACCGGTGCGTACGACTCTTCGCTCCTTTTTCCCGCGGCTGACATCCATGATATCCTGGAGCGTTCTGCGCAAAATCTCATTGATGCTCTCAAATCCCTTACCGACAGGATTTTCCCGAATCTCGGACAAGCGCTTGATCGCGATATCCACCAAGTTGTTCGCCTCTTGATCACCTTCGTAGGATTGCTGAACGATTTCATCCATCGAACCGATAATCTTGCGTAACAGAGCTTTCTGGCGAACGATCGAGGCATATTCGGCGATATTGGTACGGATGATCATCAAATCGGAAAGTTGACTCAGATAAGCGGTGCCGCCTACTGCGTCCAGGTTCCCGTTCTGCTTCAGGCGTTCGGAGACCGTAATGACATCAACGGCATTCCGCTCCGCCGCCAGCTCCATGATCGCGGTAAAAATCAAACGATTGCCCGGATGATAGAAATCCTGAGGCTGTAAGGCGGCGACTGCGACGGTCATGCTGTCCTCACTGTCCAGACACGCACAAAGCACCGCCTGCTCGGCTTGAACACTTTGTGGTGGGACCCTGCCCGGTACTCCGCTCGCATTCGCTTTCGCCATAATATCCTCCAGTTAAGATGTCATTCAGCCGACGGGCTTCACTTCAACGGTAATGTTCACGGTAACGTCCGTATGTAATTTCACCGTGACTTCGTACTCTCCGGCCGTCTTGATCGGGCTCTTGAGCTGGATGTTTTTCTTGTCGACGATATACCCCAACTTCGCGAGTGCGCCGGCAATATCCGCAGACGTCGCCGCGCCATACAGTCTGCCGCCTTCACCGGATTTCATTTCCAGCACAGCTTTACGGCCGGACAGTTTAGCGGCCACCTCTTGGGCATCTTCTTTTTCTTTCCTGGCTTTCTCGGCCAGGGAGCCCTTCTTCAGACGAATCGAATTCAAATTAGACGCTGTCGCCTCCAGAGCCACTTTCCTTTTCAGGAGAAAATTCCTCGCGTAGCCGTCGCTGACGTTAACGATATCGTCCGCTTTCCCCAATCCTTCTACGTCCGAAAGCAAGATAACCTTCATTTTAATCACACGCGCGATCGAAAAGGCGCGCACTCCTCCCTTGAATATAAATCGGGCATTCCCGTCCAACCGACGATGAATGCCCAATAATTATAATCTTTGTATCCGTGAATCGCAAATGCGATCGACACGTGATGGTCCGATTTTGCAAGAATTAATCGACAATATACGGAAGTAATGCGATATGTCTGGCTCTCTTGATCGCGACAGTCATCTCACGCTGGTGCTTCGCGCAGTTTCCGGTCATACGCTTCGGCAAAATCTTGCCGCGCTCGGAAATAAATCTGCGCAAACGAGCAACATCCTTATAGTCGATCTGCTCCACTTTATCGGCGCAAAACGCACAAACTTTACGACGCATACGTCTCGGTCTAAAACCGCCGGCGTCGCGTCCGCCGGTACGGGGGCCTCTGTTTTCAGACATTTATATTCTCCTTTCAATTCAAATCATTAAGCCTCGACGGGCAAGCCCGTCCGGCTCCTGTAATCGCTCAGTGTCATTACAAATCAAACGGGAGCGAAATGTCCTCATCCATCGTCATGCTGAATCCGCTGTCATTCTGATGTGCGGAAGGCGGTGTCTGCTGCATTGACGACTCGTCATAGGCGGCCGATCCATTTGATCCGTCACGCTTGGAGTCAAGAAATTCGATTTCATCCACCGATACTTCGGTAACGTAAACGCGCTTCCCTTCCTTATCGTCGTAGGATCTGGACTGAATGTTGCCGATAATTCCGATGCGGGAACCCTTCTGGAAGTACTGGCCCAACAGCTTGGCTTGCTGTCTCCAGGCAACGCAGTTGATAAAGTCGGCTTGCTTCTCTCCGTTTGCGGATTTGAAGCGCCGATCGACCGCCACCGTGAAACTGCACACCTCAATCTGATTCTGAGTAGTCTTCACTTCCGGATCCCGGGTCAGTCTGCCGATAAGAATGACTTTGTTCATACTTTCTCTCCCTTATCATGATTACTCATCGGTTCGGATAATCAGATGCCGCAATACGCCTTCGGTAATCTTCAGAACGCGATCGAGTTCCTTGGGGAAATCGGGCTCCGCAGTGAAGTTAAATTGAAGGTAAAAGCCTTCTTTCTGATCATTGATCTCATAAGCCAAGCGCTTCATTCCCAAAGTCTCCTGGACTTCGATTGTCGCACCGGATTCGAGCTTTGTTTTCACCGACTCCGTAACGGAAGCATAGCCTTCCTCACCGAGAACCGGGCTCAACACAACGATCATCTCATACTTGTTTGCCATTGAAATTCACCTCCTCCCGGACTAAACGGCCCTTACCTTGCGTAAGGGCGAGGATTCATGTATAAACCGCATCCTTTGCGGCACGAACAAGGTTAGCACAGGAATACCGCCCCGTCAAGAAGAAGCCTTCAAAACGCCGAAATACAGCCTTTACCAAAACGCGTATTGTCAAAATCCAGTCGATCCGCCGCCGAGGCCGCTTCGCACCCTTCCGGGCACGAAAAAGATGTATGCTTATCATACTGCCGAAATCGATACTAATCCACAGGATATATCCGAAACTTGGTCCCGATTCGTTAAAATTTATGTTCCGTTGTGCGAACCGGAAATGCCCAAATCCATAAGTATATAGGGGAAAAAAACCTCAATGACGGAACGGAGCATACCGGCGATTTCCAAGTACTCGTCCGCTCCCGAACAAAAAGGATCCGGAACTCCTTCAGTCATCTTGAACCGGATGGACCCGGGAAATATGGCTCCCGTCTTCTCCGCATATTCATTGATCGAAAACACCCGTCCTTCCGTCTCCGGAAACTCTGCGCGGATTCTGGCCGCGTGGTAGTCGGAAACCGCCAGTACCAGACGGCTCTCGGCCAGTACCCGATCGGAAATCATTCGGGACCGATGCCCGGACAGATCCGCCCCGATCAACTCGCGGACAGCGTCTTCGGCATAATCCGATGCAGGATGTCCGGAAACGGTCGATATGCCGGCGGAGCGAGCCTGCGGCGTAACTAATATACGTTGATCGGTCGAGTCGAAGAACGGCCCTCTCCGCTCGACCGAATCATTGAAAATCGCTTCCGCCATCGGGCTTCTGCAGGTGTTGCCCGTACATACGAACAAAACCGTTCGCCGTTCGGCAAGCGGCCGGTCTCCCGCAGGCCTCGTGTCCGCGGATGCCGCCTTTTCGAGTCGGTTCATATATGCCGTCGCGATCTTTCCGACCTCGAAGCCCGCGGCCAAAATAACACCGACTCCGGATTTATCAAGCGAGCGCAAGCCCGCAAAGAGGTTTCTCGCCGCCGCCTCGATATCGCCGTCCGCCCCGTATACATAAAAAACCAAGCGTTCCGCCTGCTCGCGCGAAAGTGTGGATTCCAATTCCTCCTGAACGCCCTGTCCGCAGAAAAGACCGATCCGCTCATGTTCGCCTGCCGGGAGGCGGCTTCGGATTTCACCCCGGAAAGAGTCCGAATATCCGCCGGACTCGGGAAAAACAACGCGTACGGGAACCCGTGGGGCGTAGTGGCGGTACTTCATTCCGGGAGCACGCGGCGTCCCTTCGCCGACAAGCGTCGTCTCCGATCGAAGATCCCCGAATAAAAATCCCTGATCCGCGCAGATGTTTGATATCATTTCTTCGGTTACGGCACCCGGCCGGAGAATAACCGGCTCGTCTCCGGTCACGTCGACGACCGTCGACTCCAAACCGACTTCGCAAGGCCCGCCGTCAATCACAAACGGAATTTTCCCGTCCATGTCCCGGATGACATGCTCCGCGCGTGTCGGTGACGGCGATCCGGACTCGTTCGCGGACGGAGCGGCGACCGGCACGCCGGCCATCGAAATCAATGCCCGGGCGATCGGGTTGACGGGGATCCGAATGCCGACCGTTCGAAGTCCGGCGCTGCAAATATCCGGGATCCGTTCCGACTTTTTCATCACCAATGTGATCGGACCGGGCATGAAGGCCCGGATCAGGCATTCGGCCAAAGGTGTGATCTCCGCAACCAGCGGGCGAATGCTTTCCTTATCGGCGACATGCACGATGAGGGGATTATCTGCCGGTCTCCCTTTTGCCCGGAAAATATCAGCGACCGCCTCCGGGTTCAGCGCATCGGCGCCGAGCCCGTATACCGTTTCCGTCGGAAAAGCGACAACTCCGCCCTCCGCAAGCAGACGCGCGGGGCGTACCAGATCCTCATTGTTTTTGAATACAATCCGTTCCGTTTTCATTCCCGAAAATCGCTCCGTTATCCTTCCCGTTTCTTTTCATACCCAAAATCACGAACGGTGTTTCCCCGCTCGCGCATCCCATCGCTTACTCTCCGTCTCCGTCGTCCGACCCGCCCGTCAACTGATCAAGCTTATCCGCGGACGCCAATGCGTTGATGATCTCGTCGATATCACCGGCCAGAATTTCTTCCAGACGATACAGCGTTAATCCGATCCGGTGATCGGAAACGCGACCCTGATGATAATTGTAGGTCCGGATCCTCTCGGACCGGTCGCCGGTGCCGACCTGAGATTTACGTTCGGATGCAATTTCCCCGTGCTGTTTTATCGAAGCCTGCTCTTGAAGGCGGCTCATCAGAACCGCCATTGCCTTCTCCTTATTCTTGTGCTGACTGCGCTGATCCTGGCACTGAACGACAATTCCGCTCGGCAAATGGGTGATTCGGATTGCCGAGTCCGTCTTATTGATGTGCTGACCGCCCGCGCCGGAAGCTCGAAATGTATCAATACGAAGGTCGTTCGGGTTGATGTCGATGTCAACGACTTCCGCTTCCGGGAGAACGGCCACCGTTACGGTCGAAGTATGGATCCTTCCGGATGACTCCGTTACCGGAACTCTCTGAACCCGGTGAACGCCGCTTTCATACTTGAAACGACTGTATGCTCCCCTGCCTTCGATCGAAAAAACGATTTCCTTATAACCTCCGAGCTCTGTCTGGTTGCTGTCGATGGCCTCGACAATCCAGCCGTTGCTGATCGCGTACGCGGAGTACATATTAAACAGAACCCCGCAAAACAGTGCCGCTTCCTCACCGCCGGCACCGGCGCGGATCTCGATGATAACGGACTTGTTGTCATTCGGATCGCGGGGCGCGGTCAATTCGGTCATTTGTGCCTCAAGCGTCTTGATGTCGGACGATATCGCGTTTATTTCCTCCCGCGCCATCTCTTTCAACTCTTCATCGTCCGCTTCGCTCAAAAGGTTTCTGGCGTCCCCGATCGCGTTTCTCTTGGCCTCAAGTTCCCGATAGCAGTTCGCGATCGGTTGAAGCTCGGCCAATTCAATGCTCAGCTTTCTGAACTTGTCCTGATCCGACAGAACGGTCGGATCGGAAAGAGCGGACATGAGCTCCTCATATCGGTGAATGTATTCGATTTGTCTGTCTTCTTCGGCCATTTACAACCTCTTTTCAATAATTATCTTCTATCAATTCGCGCAACAAAGCCGCCGTACGCTGAACTCTGAGCCCAAGCCGCCCGGAGCCTGTCATTCGTTCTTCCCAAGCATATCGATGATTTTCTGGGCCATCATCACACGAACGCGTGCATCAACGGCTAAGTTCAATGCGGTCATCGTCAGGCTCTTTCTTCGTAACTCCTTCTCCGCGGACGCGCCCGAACCGGGCTCCGTTTCGGATCCGGCAAGTTCGGAAACCCTCGGAAGCAGTAAGTCCCGAACACATGCGACCGCCTCTCCGTGTGCTTTTCGAAAATAATCGTAAAGCTCCCTGTCCTCGTGCCCGTCGCGCGCGTTATCCAGAAGCACGGAAAGGTCCGAGATGGAAAGGACCGGCTTGAGCGAACAGAGGATCGACAGCAGTGCCAAGTGTCCTCTGGAGTATTTCTTCCCGGTCGCTCTGGGCAAGAGCCCGTCCTTTGTATAGTTGTTGACCATTGCCTGAGTCAGAAGCCGTTCATCCGTGTTTCTGCCGTAGAAGGCCAGTTGACGGTCCATCATTGTCAGGACCTGATCCATGTACAAGTCAAAATCCGGCAACCTCTCCCAATCGGTCAGCTCAGTGTTCGGAATATCCTCAAGCCAGTCCTTGAAGCGCTCTGCGCGCTCGGGAGAAATGTCACGGGCTTTCTTGGGTGATTTCACGTTCGAAATAACCGGAGAATCATTCTTAGCCATCTTTTTCCCTCCGAAAAACCTCTGAGAAAATGGTATCACAATGGGCCGCTGGTGTCCCTTGTCGGATGATCGACCCGCACGCAAGCCTTTTCGAGATCACTGCGTTGGAGGATCATTTTGCGGCCGCAGGTCAGACATTCCATAGTAACATCTCCGGATACCCGGATTAGAAGCCATGTCCGACCGCCGCAGGGGTGGGTCTTCTTCAAGGTAACCACCTGCCCTTTTAAAAACGGATAGAGAAAAAATTCCTTACTCATCCCGTTCCCCTTACAAAGCAGCTTCAGGGCAATAACGTGCCGCAGTAACCCGGTCGTTGTCATCATAATCCCGGATACATACAATGTCCCGGAACCCGTATTCGAAAAGTAGTTTGGCGAGCGATTCTCTTTGGTCGTATCCGTGCTCGAAAACAACCAACCCGCCGGGTCGGAGCATTCCTCGGACACGTCGAAGAATCAAACGGTATACTTGAAGTCCGTCCGGCCCTCCGGATAAAGCAATTCGCGGCTCATACCGGGAAACCTCGGGCATCAGGCCGTCGATTTCCGCGTCCGTGATATAGGGCGGATTCGCCACGATCAAGTCCGCCGGTTCTTCGCCCCACCATGCGGCGAGTTCGTCCGGTTCGGGAAACAGATCGCACTGAAAAAGACGCAGGAATTGGGGCTCGCGTGCTGCGGCAATATTCCGATTCGCGTAAACGGCTGCATCCGGCGACTGTTCGGTCAGCGCGGTCCGATAGGAGACCAGATAATTACTGAGCACGTTGGATATCGAAATTCCGATGCATCCGGACCCGGTACAAAGATCGAATATCCGGATCATTCCCGATCCTTCCGCCGATGACAGAAGCGGTACATCTTCAAATCTGCCGAAAAGAAAATTCGTATCGACACCGAGAACACGGAGCGCCGCTCCGACCAACAATTCGCTTTCGCGGCGCGGCACAAGCACACCCGGTCCGACGAAAAAAGAGTCCCGATAGAAAAACGCTTCGCCGAAAACATAGTCGACCGGCTCACGGGCCACCCTTCTCCCGACGGCATCTTCGATCAAAGAAAGTTCCTCGTTCGTCAGCAGATCTTCGACTCGATTCCCTTTCTCAAACAACAACAAGGCGCCCCTTTTCCCGGTCACCCTGGCGATGATTTCACGAATCTCCGTCGTCGGGTCGTCAATACCGGCCTCGAGCAAGCGGTTAATGTACCCATCCCTCCAGTCGACCCAATTCACCAGTTATCCTCCCCCTCACGTTCGGGAATCACCGCTTTCATCGCGGCGATGGCCACCTCCAGCATGGAGTCGTCCGGCTCGCGGGTCGTGAAACGCTGCAACCACATCCCCGGCTTTGTCAACACCCGCCCGAATGCGGTATGGTCAATTTTACCCGTGAAACGCAACAATTCGTAGGAAATGCCCCCGACCAACGGGACCAGAGCCAGTCGGATCAGAGAATTCAGCCACCAAATATTCTCACCCAGAACAGGGTGCAAAAGGGCGCCGACAACACTGAATGTCAGAATGGACACCAATACAACGATAAACAGAAACGCCGTTCCGCAACGCGGATGACGTGTGCTGTATTTCCGGATGTTTTCGACCGTCAGCGGCTCGCCGGCTTCGTAGCATCGTATCGTCTTGTGCTCCGCGCCGTGATACATCCAGACTCTCTGGATCTCCTTCATCCTGGATGTCAATGCCAGATATGTTATAAAAATCGCGATGCGGACAGCGCCTTCAAACAGATTCTCAACCAGCTGGAAACCGATCGTATCGGTATTGTCAAAAGGAATGAGACCCCGTACCAAATCGATGAGCCATCTCGGCAGAAGGATGAAAAGCGCGACCGAGAACAGAACCGATACACCGGCGGTTGCCACAAGAACTCCCTTCTCGTGCCGCTCCAGAAACCCATCCAGACGGTTCTTCTTCATTGCTCTGTCTCCTTGTCACTTCTGCTGTTGTCCGGCTCTTCATCCGGTTTCTCCGCGTTTGCCGCCCTGACGGTTTCCGGCTCTTCGCCCGGTTTCTCCGCGTTTGCCGCCCTGACGGTTTCCGGCTCTTCACCCGG